>Ga0115558_1001228_pt1 | contig 15819 bp, 14 predicted proteins | sample COGITO_mtgs_1104_4_FD_87279 | JGI IMG/M metagenome (GOLD analysis project Ga0115558, IMG submission 87279) | Pelagic marine microbial communities from North Sea - COGITO_mtgs_110426 | ecosystem: Environmental > Aquatic > Marine > Epipelagic | place: Germany:Helgoland, sampling site Kabeltonne... | reverse complement strand
GCTGATCATGAAAAATACCGTACTAGCAGCCGTTTTAGTACTGGGTTTCAATAGCGCTAGCCATTCACAATCCACACCACTGACAGAGTACTCTGCGACCTATGAGGCAAGCGCCAATGGACTGGCCGCCACCGGCACCCGCAGCCTCACAAAGACCGGCGCGAATTCATACGAGTTAAGCAACTCATTGGTGGCTAGCCTTGTCGGGCAGACTCTTGCCCAAATGAATCAGCTCAGCGCATTCGAACTGGTAGATGATCAGATCCTACCCCAGAACTACTCCTATACTCTCACCGGCGTTAGCCGCGCAAGCCATGCCATCTCCTTCAACTGGGATGCAGCACTGGCGACGAGCAGCGAAGACGATGAGAGCTGGCAGATACCACTGCACAGCGGCGTCATAGACGAGCTGAGTTACCAAACCGCCATAAGAAAGGCCCTGATAGCTGATACGGACATCGGGTCTACCCTTTCATTCGAGATTATCGACGGTGACGAGATTGAGATTCACGAATACCGACGCGCCGGTAATGAGGTTCTCAGCACTCCAATAGGTGACTTAACTACCGTGAAACTGGAACAGGTGCGGGACGCCTCGGATGAGCGAGTCACCGAGATCTGGCTTGCTACAGATTGGAATTTTCTACTGGTGCGCATGGAGCAGCTAAACAACTCTGGCCTGCGCATCGAACTGGAATTGAAATCCGCGGTGTTAGGGGGCGTGGAGATTGAGGCTAATGACTAGCCTGGTTTGAGGCAGTCTTATTCCCGTCGATGACATCTGCTTCGCTGTCTACTTCGTTGTCTCCTTCTCTGCCTCCTGCTCCTTTACCTTCACCTGCTCCCTCATCTTCGCCGAGCTCAGACTGCTGCTGAGCATCCAACTCTTGGGATTTCTGCAGATTATACTTTCGCATCTTCTCAACCAGGGTGGTTCTGCCAAGCTGCAGCCTGTCGGCGGCCCGCGCCACGATACCGCCGCTATCGCTTAGCGCCTTCTCGATAAGATCCTTCTCTAAGTTGGAAAGATACTCTTTTAGATCTATACCGCTTAAGGGTAACAGTCCGTTGGTTGAGTCAGCCGCTGCTGCCTCGAACTGCACCGAGCGTCTGGGCAGAGGAACCACGCTAGAATCCTGCGGGGGTTGGTCAGAAGAAACTGGCGAACCGCCAGCTAACATGGCATCCACTTTCTGTCGGAATTTTTCTGGTAAATCTCCAACCCCGACTATGCCATGGGGATAGAGAATGGCCATGCGCTCGACAAGATTTGCCAGCTCTCGTACATTGCCCGGCCAATCGTAGTCACGCAGCGTATTGATGGCGGCGGAATTAAAACGCACCGAGCCGCGGCTCTCCGATTCCATGATGGTGATCAATTCGTTGAGTAACAGGGGTATGTCTTCGGGACGCTCGCGCAGGGATGGCATCTCGATTGGAAACACATTAATTCGGTAGTAGAGATCTTGCCTAAACTCGCCGCTCGCTATCATCTCTTCCAGGTCTTTGTGAGTCGCCGCCAGAATCCTGACATCGGACTGCAGCGTGTTCACCCCGCCTACTCGCTCGAAGCTGCGCTCCTGCAGAACTCGTAACAACTTCACCTGCATGCTAAGTGGCATGTCACCAATCTCATCGAGAAAGAGCGTGCCACCATCGGCCAGTTCGAAGCGCCCCGCCCGCGCGGCAATAGCACCGGTGAAGGCGCCTTTCTCATGACCGAACAATTCGCTTTCTAAAAGCTCCCGCGGTATCGCGCCACAGTTAATGGGAATGAAGGGCTTGTCCGAGCGATTCGAGTTCAGGTGTAAATTTCTCGCAACCACCTCTTTACCGGTACCCGACTCCCCGGTGATCAGGACACTCACTTCCTTACTGGCAACCTGCCCCATCATATAACGCACTTTCTGCAGGGCGTCGCTTTCACCAACAAGACTTCGAAACATCGTAAAATCGCGCACGCCATCAAAATCGCGCAGCCGATTGAAGTGTTCATGAAACAGTTTTGCCTTATGCAGGGCATCCAGCAGTGGTTGATAATTCAAGCGCTCTGGCAATTGGGCAGTAATGCAGGCTAGCAATTGTGAATCTGTAATCTTCTCCAGACTATGTTCGCCTACCAGAATGAAAGGCAGGCCTTTCTCCCAGGCGTGAAGTTCCTGAATCACCGCGACCGAGTCTTGTTTATCGCACTGGGCAACGATCGCCGCACAGAACTGCGAACTCTTAAAAGCGCTCTCTTCTACCTGCTTCACCCAGGCCGCACTATTGCAGACGGTAATCGACTCCCCCAGAAACTCGAGAACGGTTTCCAGGTGTTTGCTCGAGTCTTGGTTATCCGCGATTAGAAGAATTTGGGCGTTTTCAATCATTTATGATCGATTCTAGTCCGAGAATTAGAGGATGGATTTTGCGCTGCATGTCACTCAATTAGACCCGCTCAACCGGCATTAGTCAAACGCCCGCGCCGGGTATTCTGAGCTAATCGTCAGGGAAGAAATCCAAAGCAAGACGTTGCTTGCGGGATAGGGATAGGCGGAAGAACAGCAACAGCCGATCAGTCGGCTGTGTGCTTGAGGGTAATTCTTAATTGAACATGGCGCTCGCCACCGAAACTCGATGCGTTAAAATCTTCGGGTCTTAGCGTGTTTTTGCTCGAAGCCCAAATAGCGGTGCCAGCAAAATCGAATTGACTGCAACTAGCGCCCTTGCTGTGAAGCATTGCCTCCCAGATCAAAGCATGCAGTACCGGACGGTCTAAAGAGCCGGATTTATTTTCTGCAAACACCTGATGACAAGTCTTCTTGTTGTGAACGAATAAACTGCTGGCAACCAACTCGTTCCTATAGCGGCCCTGCACTAAGAATCCGTTCCCTCTTTTTACAAACGACTCATAGATAAATTTATCGTTGTCGGTAAAAACTTTTTCTAGATTGCTGCTAACAGAATGCTCGTTAGTCGAAACATCGAAGCAATCGCCATGGACGATCTCTATATCCAGATGCCGCCTTCCCCACTCAACCATGCCACGACAGCTCTTGGACATATTGCGATAGAGCTCGCGCTCGGGGATAGAAATATCTATAAGCTGCGATCGCTGCGGAACCGGCCTGCCACCGTGATTGAGCAGCACCTGTGTTATGGGAGACATCACTCCACAACACACCGGATCCAAATATTCTATAGAGTAAGGTTGAATCTCTTCGATGAGCTGACCGATGTGCGCCTGCAGCAATCGCACAGCTTCTGGTCGAAAATTGTTTGTTGGGGCCTGTATCGAGGATTGATTAATATGGCTAGAGGCTTCGCGGCCAAAGTAACCGATACATTTTCTGCCCTGCTCATCAAGGTGCAGAGTAAGGCTGCAGCCAAACACGGGCTCTTCTGCCGCCATGACCAGAAAAGACCGATCGGTAAACTGAGCAGCGCTGTCTTTGATTTTTAGCGAGTCTGCGCGCTGCTGCATGTAGATCGGGTTTTGTACCGGATCATTTGCAACTAACCTATCCCAATACTGGAAGAAGCCCGAATCTGAATTTTCGATTACAGCATGCATATTATTCTCTTTGTTACTTTGCTCTGTACACTTTCTGCAAGCTTAAAAGCTATCGCCGCTAACCCTGAATACAAGTACAGTCCAGTCTGCCGCTAAGGACTATGCTTACAAATCATTCTGCCTGTAGCCAGCTAATCGCGATCACGCTGAAAGAACACATAAATCACTCTACTATCTTGAGTCACCTTAAGTAGTCCTTAAGCCATTCTTCAGTCATCCTTGATCCACACTCTAGCTGCCCCCGCGGTAACCGGACATGACGTACTCTGGCTTTGAGAGTGATGTTGACTGCTCTAAAAGTCGATAAAAACTACGGGTAGAAGTGGGTGAATATATGAGGCAGCGCCCCAGAAGGGCCTTGTAAACCAGTCTCCGCTTGATTACTGAGCAACTTTTAGAGCCGATTTCCGTTTTCCCACAATTATTGGGGTTTAGACCTGTCAGCATAGCCCACCGCCTGTTTCACCGCCGCGACCCACATCACAGGGCATTTGTGACAGGGCTCTCAAAAAGTCGTGGAAATGCCACCCCGGGCAGCTAAAGCCTAATGCCTGAACCAATATGGCGTGATCGAATCTCAACTAAGTGTGGAATAATGGTCGCATTGAGACCCAATAAGAAACGGGAACATGACGAGAACATGACAAATCCGCAATTCGATTGGGACTTTCCCAACCCCCATCTGCACACAATTCAGGTAGCCGAGTCAGATATAGACGGCATGGGCCATGCGAATAACGCCTGTTATGTGGTGTGGTGCGAGCAATGCGCGTGGAGTCATTCTCAGTCTCTGGGCCTAACGGTTGCTGACTATCAACGACTGGATCGCGGCGTAGCCATCCGCAAGGCGAGCTACGAGTACTGCCTACCCACCTTCGAGAATGAGGCGTTGCGAATCGGCACCTGGATAACCGCCTGCGATAGGAAGCTGCGCATGGAGCGACGCTTTCAGATGATTAACTTCGCCACGGGTAAGACCGTGCTGCGCGGCCACTGGCAAGTAATCTGCGTGACACTCAGCAGTGGCAAGGCGACAAGATTGCCGAGTGAGTTCATCGAGGCCTATGGAAATGCTGTGATCGCTCCCACCTAAAACCACTCCCACAATCCGTAGCGATTTAGAGGCTAGCGCCTTCGCCTACAGACATCCAGCGCATAGAAATGAAAATTTATTCAACAATTTTTGCGAAAAATGGCCATGGAATTTTCTACGATTAAGCCGTAGTGAACACTTCGCTGGAATCAAAAGCAGCAGGCCCAACAGTTCTTCGCCGAATAAAATCTTGATTTTTTTCAATAAGTTATAGAGTATTTTAACGAATCAGACGCCCGTCGATCCTGCCCGTAGCCGCTTCGTTAGCCCTCTTAAAGATATCAATTCAGCTGTCGTTATAGGATAGACCCGCAGCTGATCCAGCCCGGAATTAGACTAAGATTCGGCCAGTAGACAGACCCAGGTAGTGGTGAGTAGAGCACGCCTCTAAGACACCCAACCGCCTTACTAGACGATATTGATTAGGGAAATAACCGCTACCATCAGGGATTGAGAAGAATTGCGCCTGTGAAAAAAGAGACTCCAACATCCAAGACCTCTGGCAACCAGCAGAGATTGAATCAGGAAACAGTTAGATCGGTGGTCACAAGCCTGCTAAGAGATAGGCAGAGGGATAAGCAGCAGGCTGAGCCTGCTGTAGATCTCGATGAGCTGCGCGCGGCACTGGATGAACTGCCTACGATCAATGCCACCAAGGTCGTATCCCTGCATCGCCGCATCGTCAATGGGGACTATAAAGTAGACTCCGAGCGGCTAGCTGAAAAGCTGATGGAGCTGGAAGCCTCTCTTGATAGGGACTGATGCCCTATCTATCAATCGAGACTCTCTAGACTATCTTCCAATCTAGGTTGCTTTCTATCGATCTATATAACTGTCTGTCTATCTAAATAACTAACTATCTAACTAATTATCTAGCTATACCACTACCTATCTACCTGTTGATCGGGTCTTCAACCAACGCCTGTTTCAAGTAACCAGGCCCTTCCTATCCCCCATCCCAGTCTAACGGCGGGTTCAATAGCCGCAGCCGCTGCAGGTCTTCAGGCCTATCGACGTCCCATAGTGTGTCCAGCAACTGATAACTCAGACCACAAGCGCCTATAGCCTCCAGTGTCTGAGCCATTACCCGGTCCGTACCCCAATCGATAGTAGAAAACAGCGTCGGATGAGGCTGACCCATGCCAATCAGCACATAGCCCCCGTCCTCCGCAGGCCCCAGCACCACATCGACGCCCGAGCTAAGGGCATCCAGGGCTTTCTGCAGATAGTCGGCAGTCAGCGCCGGGCAGTCCGTGCCTATCACTACCGCTGCATTCGCATCCTCACGCTGCAGTGTAAGCTCTATGGTCCGGCTCATCTTGGCACCTAGATCTGCGCCCTCCTGAATATATATATTTGTTTTATTACAATTAGTTATAAAGTCTTTATCAGATATATTCGAGGTTACCCACAGATCCCAATCTGCAATATCAGCGCTGCCTAGCAGCCCAGTCACTCTAGCCAGCATCGCCCTGTACACAACCAGCGCTGAGGCCTCACCGATCTCCTCGGCCAGGCGAGATTTAACATGGCCAAGGAGCGGTTCCCGGGCGAAGACGGCGATTCGAGGGTGCAATTGGGAAATTGAAGATGCCCGCTCAGTCATGGCGTGGATAGTACATCCTGACAAGATTTGAGGGCTTCATACCGAAGAAATAGAGCAATCGTAGCTTCCACATCAGCAGTATCGTGGTCAGCAGTCCATTCTGCTCCCATCGCCTGCTCGAGGTGACTGCTACGCCATCGGGCCGCGCTGGCCTAGCCTCTGCCTTCGTCGCGCGTCGCAGAGCCTTGCTCAGAGCGATATCCTCCATCAGTTCCAGCGCTGGAAAGCCACCAAGCTCCTCAAATAGCGCCCTCTCGACGAACAGGGCCTGATCCCCCGTGCACACCGAGGTGAGCCGCGAGCGCAGGTTCATCATCCCCCCTACCATACGGTACGGAAGCCCTGAATTGCTGAGGCGCACGTCGAACCAGCCCCAGCGGCTGCCCTGCTCGGCAAGAGCCTCTATAATCAGACCATCTGCATCCTCAGGCAGCTCCGTATCGGCGTGGAGGAATAGCAGCACATCTCCCCTGGCACTAGCGGCCCCCTGATTCATCTGCCTGCTCCGCCCGCTCTCGCCGCTTTCGCAGCTATCTACCAGGCCCGTAGTCAGTTGCACAGTGTCATCAAGGCTGCCCCCATCTATGACAATAAGCTCGTGTCCCCGGCTTCGATAGGCCTGCAGTCGCTGCAGCTGGGCCGCGATGTAGCCTGCCTCGTTGCGCACGGGTATGACGATGCTGATGGACTTGCTAGTAGACATTTTTCGCCTGTCAGGAGTTATTAACTAGTCGCTCTTATTGGCTCGAGTCACTATAGCTAATTGAATTTACGCCATTTTATGTCAAACGCAGCGCTCACACCCGGGCTTATTGCTGCTGCGCCCCATTCTAGATCCAAATCGACTTAATTGGGCGTATTTATAGGCAACAGGCCCAGTTACAGCTAAAGATCGGTTTTGTGACGGGAGACGCACTAGCCTTGCGAATCGAGGTTTATGCTCGCGATTCTGGTCTTATTCTTGGCGGAAAATAGCGGGAATGGGAGCAATGAAAATAGTAGTGATCCGATCTTGTATTACAGGCACTCTTGGTTTTTAATACGCGGCCGATAGACCCCTATAGTGCTTGAAGCCAGAGCCACAGCGAGTTCTGGAGCAGAACCAAGACCATTATAGTTTGATATATCTGCCAGCAGGCAGGTGGAATAGAAACAGTGGATTCAAAGAATTTTTACATCGTAGCAACCGCTCCAAACGAGCCGAGCTTGCAGGTCAAGATCTCGGGGCCCTATCTCACCAAGCAGGCCGCACAGGCAGATCTGTCCGCCGCGATCGATGAGGCTAAGGATATCGACCCCAGCGCCGCCAACTACGACTACAGCATCGACAAGGTAGAGAGCCGAAAGCCTGGCGTGATACAGCATATGGCGTCCCACGCCTAACAAGCCATCTTTTGCCCTGACTGTTACGCCTAAGACAATCTCTCGAGCTAGCCGCCTTCTAAATATGGGTGTACACTTTACTGGTACATTTCTGGTTTTACCCGCTGCCTTATTGTTACTCGTGTTTTATAGCGTTTTTCGAGTCTGGCAGTAAGAACTGAATCACAGTCTTTCAGTGATGGCATAACACTGCTGTTCCGGCTCCACTATCATTCAGGTTTAGACACAAAGCATTCTGGGCAGTAATAACTCTGCAACAGAATAGCTAAGTCCAAGAGAGGTTCTCGTGAAAAGACTAAGCGCACTACACCACATCAGCATCATCGAATCACGCGGCACCAACTGCGCGTGGGTCCGTATTAAATACGATGGCAAGAGTTTCCAGCAATCCTTCCCCTTCAAGAAGTTTGGCGGCAAGACTAAGGCCATAACCGCTGCGAAGAAGAAGAGAGATATAGAGGGCAAGAAGATCTACGGCAGCAATTGGCCCTACGCGAAGTTCAGCCCGCGCAAGGTATCGCCATTGAACAGCTCCGGCGAGATCGGCGTCAGCTATTCAGAGAAGGATCATTCCTGGGTGGCAACATGGCAGGAAGGCAAAGGCGTGAAGAGAAAGCAGAAGAATGCCTACTTCTCGATCAACAAGTACGGCGACGATCAGGCCAAGGCGAAGGCGGTTAAAGCAAGACGCAGCGCCGTTAGAGCGAACAAGATCGTCTGATTAGCCCGAACCTATGCTTAAACGTAAATAAGGACAAAGGGCTGGGAAAGGGAAAAAGGAAAGAACAGGGCTAGTCTAAACGGCTAGCCTGAGGCGAGGCCCAGATCTGCTTCGCATCGAGCAAGTTGCTATAGACCAAGTTTGCATCGAAATTCAGCCTGTCCACACCAAACACCTCATACAGCGCCTCGAAACTTGCAAGCGCCTCGTCTGTATCGCTATCAATCGACACGACCAACTCATCAAGAGCCAATGTATTCGATACCGCCTGCGCCGTGTGCATCAGGCCCGCATCGCGCATGCCGGATATGAGAACCACCTGGGTATCGATGCTCGCCGGAAAAGTAGCAAACATCCCGTAGTCTCTAAAAGGGTCTCCCTCCTCAGGCAGCCCCGCATCACTGGTGTAATACTCTGCAGTCTTTGTGTTGAATAACTCATCGTAGCTGCGACCGATACGCAGACCGGACCCGGCGAAGGTCATACTCGTCAGCTTATCCAGCGCGCTGATGTAACCGATATAGACGATGTGATTGCTGCGAATGTCCGCGGAGGTTAGATCGGACATCATCGTAATGTTCACCGACTTGCCACTGTTCTGCAGAAGCGGCACCACCTTCGCCAGGGCATAGGCGCTGCCTTCCGGCATATAGCTCAAATCCAGGTCCAGATAGTTTTCGGTATGCTCAATATCGCTAAACTGCAGATCTTCCAGATCACTACGCGAGTTCACATTAAACTCGCGAACCATCCTGGCAACATTGCCATTGGCGTTTAGCTCGCCGAAGATATAGTAATCGCCCATAACTAACAGTATAGGTTGATCATCACCCAGCACCGTTTCCCATACCGGATGTGCGGCCGCAAATTGTGAAGGCGGCCTGCTCGCCTCGCTGCGCTGACCGAACATATACAAAAGATTCGCTGAAAGCAGAACAACGACCGCGAACAGCAGGGAGTTGCTCACGCCGAACCGGGCAAGCGAAAAAGCGGAGGACTTAACGATGGGCGTGGTAGCGATGGCCGCCAGGGAATAGCTTCCCTTGGGGATGACCAACTTGTGGGCCGCATCCAACTCATTCTGATCGTAATAGGCGTTGAGTTTCTTACGCAGCTGGTGCACATACACCCGCACCGATGAGTCCGCAGACACATCGTAGTCATCAGCCTTACCCAACACATCCGTAGCCAGCTCAATCTCTTTAGGCTGCCGGTTCTGGCCAGAGCAGCTAACCAGGTACTGCAGCAGCGCCCCGTAGTGCTTCGACCTGCCCAATATGCCGCTGGAGATAATACGCTGACACAACTCGTCAAGCTCCGAAGAACTAAAAACGTCATGTGCAGAGAGGATTGCTTGTGTGGGCTTGTCGTCAGTAGTCATTGTCTGGGGAGTGCTGCAAGTTGCTGTGTTGATTGCTGAATGGGGAGTATATCAGCTTTACCCCCGGCAAGAAGAGACTGCTCCAATTCTCGGAACAGGCCCGAACGGGCAATGGTGGGTATCCTATATCTGGCTGTTTATAGCCAGTTTTAGATAATTTCCAACATACTAAATAGCGCCGGAGCTATTTCTGGATAAAAGCAAACGTCAGGAAAAGGTCAGAAAGGACAGGAAGAACAAGAAAAAAGAACAGAAAAAACGGAACGGAGAGAGGAAAAAGCCAGGGGCTGAGCCTAGCTTTTGAGTAAAGAGGCCTTCAGCTTGTCATTAAACTCGATATTGCCCTCGGTGACGTACTGCTCGTGATTGCGCTCGATATACCGCAGGTCATAGAGATAATTCACCATAGTCCCATAGGACTGCGCGAGGCCCTTGTCGCTTAAATCTGCCGACGCATGGATCTGATGCACCTGCGCCCCATTGCCCAGATGGAATCGGGCGACAGGATCCAGGGGGTATTTCCCCTTCTTCGCCAACAATAGATAGTTCAACACCAACTTGCGTATGGCCTCCTCGTGGTCGGCCACATTCTCCGCAACGATATCCAGAGAACGCATCTTCGTCTTCAGCTCGACCAGCTCGACACTGTCTGTCCCTGTTTCTGCATCTGCATCGCTATCCAACCAGCGCTTAAAACCAGGAATGGGAGACAGGGTCACGAACTGCTTGATAGACGGGAAGTCCGCCTTCAGCTCCTGCACCACCTGCTTAATGAGGAAATTACCGAAGGAGATATTCTTAAGACCTGGCTGACAATTACTAATGCTATAGAACGTAGCGGTAGTAAATTTAGCAGGATCGACATCGCCCTCCGCCGTGTCATTCAATATCGAACCAATAGAGCCAGGAATCTCATTGCTCAGCGCCACCTCGACAAAGATAAGCGGCTCGTCCGTCAGCGCCGGATGAAAGAAGGCGAAACAACGCCGGTTCGGCCTATCCACACGACTGCGCAGGTCGTCCCAGTCCTTAATCGCGTGCACCGCCTCATAGCGAATGATGCGATTGAGGATAGCTGCCGAGGTAGACCAATCAATTGTCTGTAGCAACAAGAAACCCCGGCTGAACCAGGAGCGAAACAGATGCATGAAATTTTCATCTACAGCAGACAGCTCGGGGTGATCACGCAGCAGACCGAGTAGGTCTTTACGCATGCCCACAAGATCGTGTGTTGCTCCTGGGGTTTGGTTCAAGCGTCGTAGCAACTCTACGCGGCGCGGCTCCGCCGCATGATTGAGGCGATTTAGATTGGTACTGCTGGGATCTATATCGAAGGTATCGAACGCCAACTTAACGCTAGCTGGCGCTGCATTGAAGTTTTTTTCTATGTTGAAAAAGAATTCCTTCTTAGCTTCGTCGTCGAGGCCCTTGTACATATCCAATAGCTCACGTGCGGCGACGATGGCAGACACTTCTCCGGTATTTCCCATAAGACGTGCCAGCAAGACATCTATATCTGGAGTACCGTTCTTGGAGAAACGGTCACGTTGGCGGGCGACTAGGCCGCCCAGGAAGTCTTGAAATTTATTAAAGGCCAAAGTTTGTGTCTCTATTTAAAATCAAATTAAATACCCCAGCTTGCGAAACAGAAGCGTGCTGGCGAATAACGTACAAGTATAGCGTAAGCCCGAATGAGCTACGAATGTAATCCCCATCATGCTTCTATCTATCGCGGGCTAACAGTCAAACCCTGCAACTCTTTGAACATCTTACGTGACAAGTTCTTCCGATCGAGCTCCTTGGCTGCTATTTCGCAGTTGCCGGCAAACTGCCTCAGCAAGTCACGATCACTATTGAGCTTCTCAATCACCCCACAGAGCTGCCGCGCATTCTCGGGCTCAGAGACAATGCCGCCCTGATATTTAGTCGCCAAGTATGTTGCCTCAACTTCGGGCACTCCAATTGCAGCAGGAAGCCCATGGCGAAATTTCCGAATAGCTTCGATGGGATAACCTTACTCAATAGCACTTTACTCTTTAAGTGCATAATAGAAACACCGCAAAGCGACCAGAGAGCCGAGCCTTTTCTTTGGGTTGTCATCCCATCATCACAATATTGCCTAGTTTCTTTTCTTGCACGTTCCTAGCAAACTTTTCAGGCATCGCCCCACCTCCAGCGAAAAGAAAGCCACGCCATCGTCTTCGAGCATAGCGGTCGCTTCTACTAGCCTATTAAGCCCATGCGCCATCCCGCAGGTACTCACATAGCCGAGACGATTAAATCCGCGCGACGGTACAAAACAAGCTCCATCTTCTCCAAGGTTCTAATAAGTCTGAAGGTTCTTAGCGGCACCAACGGCCTCTAAAGAATCCGGCCAAATATCCCTGAGTTCAAAAACAAATGGCCTACGCTTAAGAAGAGCCACAGCCCAGCCTGCAGAGCACGGAAGAATTGCGAGGATGTGCAGCAAGGCGCTGATGCCCTGGCAATCTGTACCGGATGGCCGCATTTCCGCGCCCCAGACTTCGATACCATCAAATCTTCGCTCAATCACCCGCTTATCTTCCATGGCCGCAACCTCTACGACCCTGCATTCCTCGAAATTCTGGGCATCTAGTACTACGCTATTGGGCGCAGCACTTTCGCACAAATGCAATAAACTTGTTTATATTCAGTTAGTAAAGGGCAGACTTTGGCTGAGCACCCTTAACTCCTTGAAAACCCTAGCCACATCCCCATATTTATCCCTGTAGCAAGTGCTCAACCGAGGCTTGCTCACTGCCCGATCGATTAGATGGGCGAATTCACTTTAAACATATTGCTTAAAAGGAAGGATATGACTATGCGTACTTTAGACTTTTCACCCCTATACCGCTCCACTGTTGGCTTTGACCACCTCTCTTCGCTGCTGGACTCTGTAAATCGCGGCGATGCCAATCAGACGAGCTACCCTCCCTACAACATCGAGTTGCTGGAGAAGGATAAATACCAAATTACTATGGCTGTGGCTGGCTTCCTAGAAGAAGAGATGGATATTCAGACCGAGAAAGGCACGCTGACGGTAGTCGGCAAGAAGGCTGGCGAGGAGCCAGGAGCTCGTAACTATCTGCATCAGGGCATCGCCGCGCGCAATTTCGAGCGTCGCTTTCAGCTGGCTGACCATGTGGAGGTTACCGGCGCGCGTCTGGCTAACGGCCTGCTCTATATCGAGCTGGTTCGAGAGATTCCGGAGGCTATGAAGCCGAAGAAGATCACTATTGGCAGCGAGACGGCTGCGCTTATCGATGTGAACAAGCAGAGTGCTGCCTAATGGCGCTCTAGGTAACTGCTAGCACTCGTTTGCTAGCATCTGGCAGTAACTCCAGGGCGCCACTGCTTGAGCATGGTGCCCTGGTTCGTTTTGGGCTCTTGGAAACAGACCTGGCGATAGGGTGCCGACGGCAGTTCTATTGCTTCTTGCAGCTCATAAGCGTGATTTAGCTCAGAAACTCCGCTAGGGAGCGTATTAGTGACTTTTTTGGGGTAATTTGCATGAGCTCCTGTAAACCTTTTTCGGGCTTTGAGCGTTTAATAGGCATATACGGCAACAATGATCAAAACTGAGCACAACAGAGACGAGACCATGAAATTTCTAAGCGAGACTAAACAGAAGATAGCCGAGGCATTTATGCACTACCTTTGCCTGCGTCTAAACTTCAGGAACAGTGTGTGGAGGGATGGCCTGCCACTCAAGGCGAATGAACTCTGCATGCAGGATTTTTGCCCGGCCAAGGGCTAGGCAACACCTTTTTTAGACTAGCTATACTAACCAGTCTAAAAGCCGCTAGTCCAGCTTGTGGACTACCAAGCCACTCTTTAACTTCGGCTCGAACCAGGTCGATTTCGGCGGCATTACTTCATCGGCATCGGCGATAGCCATTAAACTTTCGATTGACGTTGGGTATAAGGCAAACGCCGCTGCCCACTTACCGGAATCCACCCTCTTCTCCAACTCCGCTAAGCCTCTTATGCCCCCAACGAAGTCTACGCGCTTGTCCGTGCGCTGATCTACGATGTCCAGTAGCGGCGTGAACACGAAGTCCTGCAATAGGCTCACATCCAGGCTGCCTACGGGATCTTGTTCGTCGATCTTGTAGATCAGGTTTTCATTGCTGCGTAACTTGTACCATTGCTTGTCCAGATACAGAGCAAACTCTCTGGCCACGCCCGGCTTGGCCGCTTCCAGATCTAGCTTCTCTATATCGAAATTGGTGCTTAGCTTTTCCAGGAAGCTGGCGCTATCGGCGCCGTGCAGATCTTTCACCAGACGGTTATAGTCCAGGATCTGCATCTGATTATCCGGGAACAGAACAACCAGGAAGAAGTTATAGGACTCGTCGCCGGTGTGATTTTGGTTCTGCTTCTGGCGCAGGTGCTTTACCCGCGAAGCGGCGGCAGAACGGTGATGGCCGTCGGCAACATACAGATGTGAGATCGCGGCGAACGCGGCCTCGATGTCTGCGGAAAGGGTTAGATCTTCGATTACCCAGAATACGTGTCGGGTGCCATCATCCGCCTCGAAGTCGTATTCCGCCTCGTTAGCAGTTACCTTGGCGATCAGGGCATCTACCTCGGGGTGTGCCTTGTAGGTTAGGAACACCGGGCCTACCTGGGCATCCAGCGCGACCATGTGATTCACCCTGTCGTCTTCTTTCTCCGGGCGGGTAAACTCATGCTTCTTGATCAGGTTGTTCTCATAGGCTTCGACTGACGCTACGGCGACCAGACCCACCTGCTCGTGGTCTCCCATAACCTGCTTGTAGACATAGAGAGATTCTTCGCTGTCTTGTAGTAGCGTGCCTTCCGCCTGAAATCTATCCAGGTTCTCTCGGCCCTTCGCATACACCGACTGATCGTGCACATCTACCGAGGCATCCATGTCGACCTCTGGCTTGTTGATGTGCAGAAAGCTGTAGGGGTTGTCTTTGGCTAGCTCGAACGCCTCTTCGCGGTTGAGAACGTCATAGGGATGTGAGGCAACTTTCGCTGCTAGCTCACGACTTGGCCGAAGACCTCGAAAGGGTTTGATCAATTTCATTGCGGGTTCCAAAGGTGTGGGATTAAACTGTATGAATGTTTAAAAAGCAGCGATCTGGCTTTTGCTATTTCGCTAAGCAAGCTCGTTGCTTATGTTCTTGTTACTTATGTTTTTGTTACTTATGCTTTCGTTAATCTGCAGCGCTACTCTCATTCTTTTCTCGCGCTATTTGCTATCAAACACATACTCGCCCTGCCAGTTTGGGCCAGGAGAGTTTTCTCTAAATTTTTCGATGCGATCGAGAAAGAGCTGACACAGCTGCCCATTGTCGCATTTTATTTGGAGTTGCGAAAACGTCTCGGCCGCTTCATTCCAATTCTGCTCTGTGTAGTGACGAAGCGCCTCTGCATACAGAGCTACTTCCTCTTTCTTCTCATCGCTTAGCTGCGCCGGCTCTCCGAGAAGCTCGAAGATACGCACCGACTGCGTCTTGCCCGCCACACAGACGATCGTGGTTAGTCGAGGACTCTTAGTTAGACGAGAGAACTGCATTCGATGGCTTCTGCTGAATGAGCGAAGCTAAAGCATAATCTATAACCGGCTAATTAATCACTAGCTTTATCCTGGTAAAATCCCGCTTAGGCTAGGTGTTTATCCAGCGCCTTTCGAGACTCTTGTGGGGAGAAGCCTCTGGATTCCAGGAACCTGGTCAGCTTTCTATGTAACTTGGAACCGAAGACGAGAGGTTCTTGATTGCGCAGCTTCTTTACTACCAGTTCATTCGCAGTAATCTGCCAGTGTTCATCATCGATCAACAGATGCTCGTTAATCAGCTCTTCGCTCACCCGCCTTGCGGAAAGATCGCCACGGATATGTAGATACGCGAAGCCTCGGGACTTGCGATAGCGCACATAGGATTCCGTGAAGCGATCATCGGACTGCAAATTCTCCGCCCGCAGCACGTCCAGTACTTCGGTGAGTAATTCGCTGTCTGTATCGGGGAACTTCTTGCCTAGCTTTTGAGCGAGCTCAAAAAAAGAATGTTCCCGGCGAGCCAGATAG
>Ga0115558_1001226_pt1 | contig 15845 bp, 10 predicted proteins | sample COGITO_mtgs_1104_4_FD_87279 | JGI IMG/M metagenome (GOLD analysis project Ga0115558, IMG submission 87279) | Pelagic marine microbial communities from North Sea - COGITO_mtgs_110426 | ecosystem: Environmental > Aquatic > Marine > Epipelagic | place: Germany:Helgoland, sampling site Kabeltonne... | reverse complement strand
ATCTCCATTTGCATCAAGAATTAAAGATCCTGTATTATCTGTAGAATACACTTGGTCTAAAACAGCATCACCATCTAAATCTATTCCAGAATCTATCACATATTTATCAACAGGAAAATCAAGAAAGATAGTTTTAGCCCAATTATCTCCATTGTCTGTTGATTTCATAATGAAGGAATCTCCAAAGGCATTAAAGTATGCAATAACTACAGTTTCTCCTTGTGCAGCAATAGCATAATCATCAGCGCTAAAACCAAGGAAACTAGAAGTATCCATTCCTGGTATTACCAGGGTGTCAATATCCCAGTAATTTCCACCATCTTGAGATCTAGAATAAAGCACGGCTCCATTTAATCCATGCCAAAGCGATCCTGTCCAAGTTCCTCCTGAAGGTTCAGTAAGAGCAATCGTATGAATAGTATTACCATCCAATCCACCAGCTGCTGATCTATTCCAAATTAGGTAGTTCTCACCAATCATTGAATTAGTCCATGTTCCTGTTCCAATTGAAGTTCTACTAGCTTGATTAAGAACATTATTGTCTGTGCTATGAGTCATAACACGCTCACCACCATTTCCTAATGCAATTAGAGAAGGCCATCCCACTCTTGAATCCTCTAATCTAGGCTCTGAAAATGGAGGCGATGGAGCTGCAAAAGTCCAATTACTTCCATCAAAATGATTATATCCTGTTCCTCTATCTGACCATGCAGAATTTAATTCTGTAGACATAGTCCATGCAGCTGATATAGTTCCATCATCATGTACTACAATTCTATTTTGAATAGAACCATTTGATTGTAGATCATAAGTTGTCCATCCAATTACCTCTGATGTCATTGTGCTTTTTGAATTTGAAGAAAGTACTGGATAAGTGTGAGGATTTGGATTAACCATTAAATGGGACAAGTCCTCATCACCACTCAAAATTACTTTATCATATTTAACTTTTAAGTCAGGATTATTTTGACCAGGAGTAATTTGTGCAGATAAACTAACAGTAAATAATATGCTAGTAATAATTGTAATTGTTTTTTTCATATTGTTTTGTTATTTATTTTTTAAAAAATTAGGATGCTAAGATACTAAAAAATATTCTTATAGCGTAACCTAATTGAGTTTCCAATAACTATAACATCAGAAAATGCCATAAACAATGCCCCCCACATAGGGTTAAGTAATCCCATTACAGCTATAGGGATAGCAACAATATTATAAGCAAAGGCCCAAAATAAATTTTGTTTTATTGTAAGTAGAGTATGCTTACCAATTTGCATTGTTTGAGGGAGTTGACTTAAATCTTCATTATTTAATAGGACTACATCTGCTGATTGTATAGCTATTTGTGTTGCATTACCTAAAGATATTCCAATAGTTGCTTTTGCAAGGGCAGGAGCGTCATTTATACCATCACCTACCATTGCTGTTTTATTGCTGCTTACTAATTCTTCAATTTTTGTAATTTTATCTTGTGGCAATTGTTCGCTATAAGTTGTTATAATTCCTAATTCAGAAGCTATCTGATTGCATTTTTCTTTCTTATCCCCACTTAAAAGGGTAGTAGTGTAGCCTCTTTTATGTAAGGATGAAATAACTAAATCTGTATTTGTTTTCAGTTCATCACTAATGTTAAGAGTTGCAATAAGTTCCTTGTTTTTTAATACAAATAAATCATATTTTTCTGGTGAAGAATATATTTTTGATGAGCCAATAGTATAGATATTATCATCAATATTAGCACTTATGCTAATTCCTTTTTCTTCAGTAATATCTGATAGTTTTAGCAGACTACTATTTTCTTTGAATGCATTGCATAAAGATTTTGCAATAGGGTGTGAGCTGTGCTGTTCAATATTGTAAATAATATTTTTAACATCATTTTCATCACCATCTAGAACAGTAAATTGGGATACAATAAACTTCCCTGTCGTGAGTGTTCCTGTTTTATCAAAAACTATAGTTTTTATACTCGCTAATTTTTCTAAGGTATCACCACCCTTTATAAGTATTCCATTTTTTGCTGCACGACCAATTCCTACCATAACTGCTGTAGGAGTTGCCAATCCCATTGCACATGGGCATGAAATTACCAGAACAGCAATTGCTCTTAAGAAAGCATCTTGTATTTCAATATTGAAAAAATAATGTCCAATAAAAAAAGTAGCTAGAGAGATAGTTAAAACAACAGGTACAAAAACAGCACTTACTTGGTCACCTAGTTTTTGGATGTTAGGCTTATTGTTTTGCGCATTTTTAACCAATTCAATTATTTGAGAAAGTAAAGTGTCATCTCCAATTTTAGTAGCCTTTATTTTTAGATTTCCATCAGTAATAATAGTTCCTCCAATTACTTCATCTCCTGTTGTTTTATCTATAGGAATACTTTCTCCTGTAATCATGGATTCATCTATATAAGATGTCCCAGAAATAATAATTCCATCTGTTGGAATTTTATCACCAGAATTAATAATAAGGATATCATTTACTCTAATATCTTCAAAATTAACCTCTGTAATTTTTCCTTCTATTTCTTTTTTAGCGATTACTTTTTGTATTGCAGTTAAATCCCCAATTGCTGTAGTTGTTTTCTTTACAGATTTGTGTTCCAAAACATTTCCAAGAAGTACTAAAGTAATAATAGTTGCACTTGTTTCAAAAAATAAATAATGATGTACTGCTAGTGTTCCATAATTAATTAACCAACCATATATGCTGTAGAAAAAAGCAGCTGAACTGCCTGTAAAAATTAGTACATCCATATTTGGAATACCTGTTTTTATCGATCCCCAAGCACTTTTCCCAAAATACGAGACACCTATAATATAGACTGGAAGGCAAAGTATAAATTGTAAAAGTGGATTTTGAATGATACTACCCTTTGGGAAGAACATATGTGAAAAAAGAGGAAGTGTAAAAATTAAAGTGAAATAGAAATATTTTTCTACTTTAGATAACCCTTTTTCATCTTCTTTTGATGATGATTTTATCTTATAACCAAGGCTAATAATAGTTTTTGCAACATTATTTTTATCTTGGTTTTTATCATTTTCCCAACTAGCTTCACCAGTTGAGAAGTTTACATTTACATCTTGTAACCCTATATTTTCTAAGTGCTTTTTGATTCCTGCAGCACAGTTAGCACAAGACATTCCTTCAACCTCTAGCTTTAGTTTTTTAGTCTCAATTTTCATAAGGTACAAATGTATTAAGTTTATTCATCAATATGCTATAAAATTATATATTTGCAGCCGCTAAATGGTGATTGTAGCTCAGTTGGTTAGAGCACTGGTTTGTGGTGCCGGGGGTCGTGGGTTCGAGTCCCATCAGTCACCCATTTAAAAAAGAAAAGGAGTTGATTTAAGTATCAACTCCTTTTTTTATTTTATATAAGGTTTAATCTTTCTTAAAAGAAGTGGTTTAACGTGTTTCCCAGGCAGCACATTAATTTTTTCAAATTTACTATTAAACAAAACTATTGTTGGAGTTGTAGTTAAATCTTCTCCATTTCGATTAAATCTTGCAACTTCATGATAAAAGTCATGCCTAAAAGTTGATCCATGTGATATGGGTTGTTGATTAGAATATTTTATCCCATTGTAACGTATTGTATCTTTAGTTCTTGAATCAATTTTTACAGGAAAGAAATTATGATTGATAAGATCAATAACCGTTTGGTCAGAGAAAGTCTCTCTTTTCATTTCTTCACAATAAGGACAATCCTTTTTATGAAAGTAAACAAAAATGTTTTTATCATACTTTTTGGCATATTCTTTTGCTTTCTCTAAAGAAATCCAATTGATTTCATTTGTTACTTGCCCTTGAGAGAAAACAAAATAAGGAGCAAGAGCCAATAAAAGAATAACTATCCTTTTCATCTTATTACTTTTTTAAGATTTTGTTAGCTCCAGCAATCCAAGCTGATGGACCACCTCTAACATAACCTTGAGAGCCTAGTTTGTTGAAGTTAACTTTGCCGTCTGAAATAGTAGGAGTAACTAACCAAACAGTAGGATAGCCTCTTACACCAAACATACTTGCTAACTCTCTGTTTTGTTTTTTCAAATCATCAGAAATTGGAGTTCTTCTAGGGAAATCAAGCTCAACTAGAATTACATTTTTAGTTGCCCATTTTTTAAATTCAGGCAAGAAGAAGACTTCTTTTTGTAGTTTAATACACCAACCACACCAATCACTACCAGTAAAGAAAAAGAATAATGGCTTACCTGATTGTACAGATAAATTAATAGCTTTGTCTACATCAGTATGCCATACTAGTTCTTTTTGTTGTGCAAATCCGTTAAGAGAAAATGCAATTAATAATACTGCTAATAAATTCTTCATTTGTTTTTTGTTTTTAATTAATTTTTTAGTGAACGCCATGCATCCATTTTTTAAGTACTGGCGATAAGAGGAACGCTAAAACAGCCATTCCTATTGCAACTACACCTACTTGTGTAAATACTGAAGTATAACTTACTAAAGACTGTACGCCTTCTACTGATGATTCAGAATATCCTCCTGCAAAACCAGTTACCTTTTCAATTATTGTAGTCATAAAACCTGGCTCAGGAATTACTCCCGATTCATTTGAGGTAGTTAATTTGGCAATTGCTCCTGAGATATAATGTGCATAAGATGAGGATAAGAAATAAACTCCCATCATAAAGGCTGTCATGCTTTTTGGTGATAATTCAGTTACCTTACTAAGCCCAATTGGAGAGATGAATAATTCTCCAGTTGTTAATAGTAAATAACCTATCATTAAGAACATAAAAGGAGTACGACCAGCAGCATCCATATATTGTGCACTCATGGCAAATACTAAAAATCCTAAACCTAACTGTAAAATACCTAAAGCAAATTTGTTAGGAGTAGTTGGGTTTCTTTGTGTTTTTGATAAATATACCCACATCATTGAAAATGGTATAGCTAGGAAGATAATATAACCAGGATTAATTGCATTGGTTTGAGAAGCATTTAATAATGTAAGGTTTACATTTCTTTCAGCAAATAAAGTAATTGCAGTACCTGCTAATTCAAAGAAAGACCAAAACACTGTAATTAGTAAGGTTAAAACTAAAACACTAAATAAACGGAAGACTTCCATTCTTGAGAGTTCAATCATTTTTTTAGCCAGAATACCTAAGATAACTACTCCTAATAAAGAAAGTAATGCAGAATGTAAATGCATTCCTTCTAATACTTCTAAGGCATTATACTTAACTAAGAATGCTGCAATAGGTACCATAAGTGCTGCTACTAAATAGAAAAAGTAATCTGTACGAATTCCGTACATTTTTTTCTCTATATATTCTGTTGGTTGTTGACCATTATCACCAAATACTCCATCATTCATACCCTTCATAAAGACTAATAAACCAGCAATCATTCCAATTCCAGCAGCCCCAAAACCATAGTGCCATCCATATTCATAACCTAACCAACCACAAACTAATGGTGCTAAAAAGGCGCCTGCGTTTATTCCCATATAAAATATAGTAAATCCAGAATCTCTTCTGTCATCTCCCTCAGGATACAATCTCCCTACCATGGTAGAAATATTAGGTTTGAAGAATCCGTTTCCTACAATTAAAAGTGCAAGAGCAGCATAAAAGAAAAAATGGTTAATAGCAGAAACTTCAAATCCAAGAACATCACTTTTAAAATAGAAAGCCATAAAAAAATGTCCAAGTGCCATTAGAATACCTCCTAACATAATAGATTTTTTGAAACCAATGAATTTATCGGCAATCATACCTCCTAATACTGGGGTTGCATACACTAATGATCCATAAGCAGCAAAGACACCAAATGATACTTCCTCACGATATGCTTCATCAGTAATGTAAGTAAAAAACTCATTTACCATGTAAAGCATAAGTAATGCACGCATTCCGTAATAGGAGAATCGCTCCCATAATTCTGCAAAAAATAAATAGAACAATCCTTTAGGATGTCCGAATAATTGTTGGTCTTGATTTGTCATATTTTGTTTAATAAATTAGGTTGCCGAAAATAGTAAATATTTCCGTTATAGATTATCTAAAATGAAATCAGTCATTTTTTTGTATAAATGATAGCGTGTATTACCGCCATAAATCCCATGGTTTTTATCAGGATAAATGAACAAATCGAATTGCTTGTTTGCTTTAACTAATGCAGAAATCATTTCCATAGTATTTTGTACATGCACATTGTCATCAGCACTTCCATGGACTAATAAATAATGTCCTTTTAGTTTATCTACATGGTTAATTGGAGAATTTTCATCATATCCACTTGCATTTTCTTGTGGAGTTTGCATGTAGCGTTCTGTATAGATATTATCGTAATAACGCCAATTGGTTACTGGAGCCACAGCAATGGCAAGACTAAATACATCTGCTCCTTTTGTAATTGCTAATGATGACATATAACCTCCGTAACTCCAGCCTTGAATACCTATCCTATTTGCATTAATGTAAGATAAGTTACCAAAGTGTTTTGCGGCATTTATTTGATCAATAGTTTCATATTTCCCTAGTTCTTTGTAAGTCATTTTTTTGAATTCTGATCCTTTCCCCCCTGTCCCTCTATTATCCACACATGCTACTATATATCCTTTTTGAGCAAGCATTTGGTACCAGTAGTAATTCGTCCAGCCGAAAGAGTTGGTTACTTGTTGCGAACCTGGACCTCCATATAAAAACATGTAAAGAGGATATTCTTTGTTTTTATCAAAATCAGGTGGTTTAATCATCCAAGCATTTAGTTCAGCATCTTCAGTTTTGATAGTGAAAAATTCTTTCTCAGTTAAATTGAATTCTTCCATTTCCTTATTAAATTCAGCATTGTCTTCTAGAATTTTTAATTGTTTTCCACTTGAGTTATGTAGCGTATAATAATGAGCTGTATTAGCATTGGAGTAACTATTCATGTAATATTTAAAGTTTTCGCTAAACTTTATTGAGTTATCTCCAATTTGTGTGCTAAGTTTTCTTTTTTCTTCAGTTTCCAAATTTTGCACATAAAGTGTTCTATTTATTGATCCCTCTTCTGTTGATCTGTAATATATCTCCATTTTATCACTATCAACACCATCAAATGCAGTTACTTCCCATTCTCCTTTTGTGATCTGCTGCTCTGATCCATCCAAACCTTTTATATAAATATGATTAAAACCATCTTTTTCAGAAGTCCAAATAAAATTATCTTCTGGTAAAAAAGTTAGGTTATCATGAATATCAATAAAATATTTGTCTTTTTCAGTAAATAGTACTTTATTACTTCCATCTTCAGCATTTGCTAGAACAAAATCCAATTCATTTTGATGGCGATTCATTCCATAAAGGGCTAAAACTTTTGGGTTGTTAGTCCATTTAATTCTTGGAATATATTCGTAATCTTTCTCTGTATAAATATAAGTGCTTTTATCTTGTTCCAAATTATAGAAGTACACTTTTACAACTGAGTTATCTTCTCCTGCTTTAGGGTATTTAAACACTTCCTGGGTAGGGTATAAGCCTCCTTTAAACAAATCCATTGAGAATTCTTTTACCTGTGATTCATCAAATTTATAATAGGCAATATGCTCTCCATCAGGAGCCCATTCAAAGGAACGAACCAATGCAAACTCTTCTTCATAAACCCAATCAGAAGCACCATTTATAATATGGTTCTTTTTTCCGTCAGTTGTAACTTGTGTTATTGCTCCACTTTTAATGTTTTGAATAAAAAGATTGTTTTCTAGGACATAAGCTACTTTTTCTCCATTAGGTGAGAAAGTAGCATACATAACTTTGTCATCAGATAGCTTATTGAGTTTATCTGTAAATACATTGTAAATATAATATACTGATTTGCTAGAATAACGATATATTCCCTCAGTTTTGGTTGCTAATAAAAGTTGTTTTTCATCCTGACTAAAGGTGTACCTACCTACTTTTGGAATCTCAAAATTATTACTTTTAAAAAGGGTCCTTACTTTTTTACCACTTTTAAATCTATATTTTATAATTTCTTGTCCATCTTCAGTTTTTTCCATTGTTACATAGTGCTCACCGTCATTCATTGAGTTCAGTCCACTATAACTTTTAGGGTAGAAGGTATAATTCTTCCATAAATCATCAAGTGTAATATCTCTTTTTTGAGAGAATATTGGCGTTATAAAAACTAAGCTAAAGAAAATTATTAATATCTTTTTCATTCGTGTTTGATTTTTAGATTTGGAAATGGCGAATTTAATTAAATTTGCACAGATGGAATACAAACAATTAAATATTGATGATATTTCTTTTTTTAAAGGAATAATTGGTGCTGACTATGTGTTTTCAGATGAGGAAAGTTTACATAATTATAGTCATGACGAAACAGAGGACTTATCCTTTCCACCTGAGGTGGTGCTCAAACCAATAGCGACTGAGGAAATTGCTAATATTTTAAAATATTGTAATGCAAAAAATATTCCTGTAACACCTTGTGGTGCTCGTACAGGATTGAGTGGTGGCTCATTACCTGTTTTTGGTGGAGTAGCATTGAGTGCAGAACGCTTAAATACTATTATTGAAATTGATGAAAGAAACCTGCAGGCTACAGTAGAACCTGGAGTTATCAATCAAATATTTAGAGATGCAGTAGCTGAAAAAGGATTGTTTTATCCGCCAGACCCTTCCAGTAAAGGAAGTTGTTTTTTAGGAGGTAATTTGGCTGAAAATGCAGGAGGACCAAAAGCCGTAAAATATGGAGTAACTAAGGATTATGTTTTAAACTTGGAAGTTGTTTTACCTACTGGAGAAATTATTTGGACAGGAGCAAATGTGCTTAAAAATGCTACTGGCTATGATTTAACTGCTTTAATGATAGGGAGTGAAGGAACACTTGGTGTTATCACAAAAATTGTTTTCAAACTTATTCCTTTGCCAACAAAAGATATAACTATGTTGGTTCCTTTTAGTTCGGCCGAAAAAGCCTGTGAAGCAGTTTCTGCTGTTTTTCGTGCAGGAATTACACCCTCAGCTTTGGAATTTATTGAGCGTGATGCTATTGATTGGGCATTGAAATATACGGATGTAAAACTTCAAATTGATGCTGATGTACAAGCACACCTTTTGGTTGAGGTGGATGGGGATGATATGGATTTATTGTATAAAGATTGTGAGCGTATTTTTGAAGTAATGGAATCCTTTGAATGTGGCGAAATCCTCTTAGCAGATAGTGAAAGTCAGAAAAATAACATTTGGAAATTGCGTAGGGAAATTGCAGAGTCAGTAAACTCCAATTCTGTATATAAAGAAGAAGATACAGTTGTGCCAAGGGCAGAATTAGCCAAACTCTTAAAAGGAGTAAAAGCAATTGGAAAGGCTTATGGCTTTCAATCTGTTTGTTACGGGCATGCTGGAGATGGAAATTTACACATCAACATTATAAAAGGGGAAATGAGTGATGTAGATTGGAATTCAAAACTCACTTTAGGAATTAGAGAAATATTTGAATTGACATATAGTTTAGGCGGTACGCTAAGTGGCGAACACGGTATAGGCTTAGTGCAGAAAGACTATATGGATATTGTCTTTTCTGAAAAAGCGTTAGACCTACAAAAAGGAATTAAAAAACTTTTTGATCCTAATCAGATTTTAAATCCTGGAAAAATATTTTAATTCTTAGTCAAATTTTAATCCTCCAAGATTAAAATACAAATTAAATCTTAAGATATTTGAATAGTTATCAAAATGTGCTACACCTTCCTCTGTGATTAAAGGGAAGTAAAGTTGTAATCCGCCATTAAATCCAGGACCATTTGCAATAGTATTGAATGTAAATCCACCTCCATATGCAATTTTAGATCCATTTGTTCCCAATTCTGCATATAATGAAATGGGTTTGAGTAAATTATAATCAATATATGTTGATGCAAGAAATTGACTTGAATTTAAAGAATCATTTGTAAAATGCTTTAACCCACCTTCTCTTGAGAAATATTGTTGTTTGTATGGTAAGTTGTGGTTAGAGCTATTGTCTCTAGAGAACACCCTTTCAGTAAACATGTAATCATCTGATCCGTTCCAAGCACTCATTTTTAAGTTATATATATTATCCTCTGTATTTACATAGCCTATATACCCTCTAATATTGAGCTGCTTTTTTTGATTAATCATTTTTCGAAAAAAGCCACCTAATTGAATTTTGCTATAATTATATCCTTTTTCAATTGAAGAGTAGGCTGAAAATGGATTAATAGTTCTGTTGTTTGCATAACCAAACTGTGCATTAATAAAACCTAGAGTTTCCTCTTCTTTTACTAAATGAACATAAGAGGTATTTAAATATTTATAGATTTTACTTCTTAAAGAAGGTTTTTTGAATTCAATATTTAATTGAGGCATAATCCTTGTATATTCTTTGTTATAATCATACAGATATTGCCTAGCATCAACACTTAATGTTAAGCTATGGTATTTGGCAGTTTGACTAAACTTTTTGTAAGAAAGCTTTATTTCACCAGTAAAATCTTTTGTTCCATTACTGTACAATGGAATAACTTTATAAGCAAACCCACCTTTTGGTAAAAACTGATTATAAATTTTTAATCCATAAGAATGCTTGTTGTAAATGTTATAATTCATTATTGGATGAAAGAAGATTTGTGTTTTCTCAGGATGGTATAAACTTCCAATAATCTGTGGTTTTATTGACTCAGTTGCTTTAAAAATCCCTTTTGTACGCATTATGTTGTTATTACGATTTGTCTCAGGCATATATCCATTGTGGTCAATTCGGATATGATCGTAATTTCCATTAAAGTAACGAATTGTTTTTTCTCCTTCAAATCCTTCTACCCAAACTGGAGTCATGCTTTTTCCATCTTTTACACCACTAATAATTACAGGTCCGTTTATTTCTCCTTTATTTTTAAGTGTGATCAAAAGGTCCTTAGTTTCTTTTTTAATACTTGAAATAGAGTAATCTAGATGCTTAGTTGTTTTTATCATATCATCAAAAAACCATGATAAATTCTTACCACTTACTTCTTCAAAAACTGCTCTTAAATCTTCAGGTTGTGGGTGTTTGAATTTCCATTTTTCAAAATAAGTGCGTTTGCATTTATTCATCATATCTTCTCCTAAATAAGCCATTAAATAGTCAAAAACAATTGCAGTTTTTGAGTATACTATTCCTCCATAATTCATGCCTGTATATTTACAAGAATGTAGTTCAATTGGTTGGTCTTTACCTGTCCAAGCATTCATAAAATACATTAATTCCCCTTGAATATTTTTATTTGTATAATCTTTTAAATCAAGCATTTTTGTGAAAAAATGAGGAATTTCATTATTTAACAAGTTGTGCTCTGGATATTTTAAACGCATATATCTCAATTCATCAAATGAATTCAATCCTTCATCCATCCAAGGATGATCTCTTTCGTTACTTGCAAGCATACCGTAAAACCAATTATGACCAACTTCATGCATAATTACTTCCTCTAAGGCAATTGCAGTTCTACTTTCCCCAATTACAGTAACATTTGGATATTCCATACCCCCTCCAGCTGATATTGTTCCATCTACAGCAGTACATTGTTTGTAAGGGTAATCTCCATTCCAAAGGGAGTAATAATAAACTGCATCATGCATGTATTCTATAGAGTTTTTCCAGAGGTCTGCTTCATTATTGGTGAACATTGTCCATAGAGTTACTTTTTCTTTTGTATTTGGCAATTCAACTTCACCTTTTAAAACATGAAAACGCTTATCAGCAAACCAACCAAAATCATGCACATTATGTTGAATATATCTTAATGTTTTAGTGCTTAAATCTGACAATGGAAAACTCATGTCATTACTGAATTTTGTAATAGTATCAGTAACTTCTGCTAATTTGTTTAAACGAGCAATTTCTCCTTTGTTTTGCAAATCACCAGTTGCACCAACTGTATAATTACTTGGAAGAGTAATGCTTACATCAAAACTTCCAAATTCTGAATAAAACTCTCCTTGATCTAAATAAGGCATAGGGTGCCAGCCATCTTTATCATATACTGCTGGTTTTGGATACCATTGTGTAATCATATAAGACTGTTCCACATGACCTAAACGAGAAAATTTTGCATTAGGTATTTTAACAAAAAAGGGAGTTGAAATTCTGATTGATTGACCTGCTCTTAAAGGTTTATTTAAAAACAACTTACAGATATCAATCTGCTCCTGATGGTAATCCCACTTCACCTTTTCTCCATTCACTTTAAAATCTAAACCATTAATATAACCTTTTTCTTCCTCAGTCGCATAATGTAATGAAGTGCTCCCATCTTCTAGTTTTTGCTTTGCTAGAGCTGTTGTATTATTTTTATATGCATTTGGCCAGATATGAAACCATAAAAACTCCAAATCGTTAGGAGAATTATTGGTGTAATCAATATACTCCATTCCTTTTAAAGTATGGTTTTCATCATCTAATTCAACATCAATAGTGTAGTTTAATTCTTGTTGAAAATATTCTTGTGCTGTTAAGTTGACACTTAAAAGAATAAATAGTAATAGGTTTGTTTTTTTCATTTTAGTTAATTCTCTTAATTTTAAAATAATTGGCAATTATACAAAAACCCACTCGTTAGAGTGGGTTTTTTGTTATTAAGTGGACCTCTCGGTCCTAAGTTCGAACTTTTTTTAATCTTCACAACTAATACAACTAAGCCCTTCTTTTTCCATTTTCCAATAGTGACGAAGCATATCATAATCCCACATATTGTGAACATTTTTAATATCGTAAATTAAGTCCTCTAAACTATGATCTAAGAAAATAACCATACCAACAGGAATTTCTAAAGTTAAATCTAATTCTTGCATACGCCATTTTTGCGTAGAGATGGTGAAAAAGTCATCAAAAATTAGATTATCATCTTCTAGTAAAAATTCAAAACCAACTTCTTCTGTTCTTTCTTTTGCTATTTGCTTGTTTTTACCCCTTGCAATAACTTCTTTAATTAAATTAAAATTATCATTTTTGCTTTTTACAATATCTAACTGCATTCCAATACCCATTAAGTTATCTTCAAAAGGAGTGACTTTAAATCCATTTGCGTCAAATGCATTATCAAACACTCTATCAACATCATTCATACTTAAATAGAGAGTGTCACTTTCTGTAATTATATTTTCAATAATTGTATTTTTTGCTTCTTCTTGAAATTCTATTGAAATATCTTTTGCTGAATTAAGAAGAAAAAATAAAGAAATTATCCATAAAACAAATATTCCTATTTTGTAATTCATATGGATTTTGGTGTTATTAACTAATCTTAATCCAAATAGAATAATTGCAACCATTGGTATTCCAATGAAGAGAGAGAACCATGTTGCTGATTTATTGTTAAAGAAATTACTGTACACATGTTCAACCATTGGATGGTTTTGGAATAAAATTTCTGCACCAGAGAACACAAAAGAGAAAATAAGGAAAAGTAGGATTCCTCCAAATAAAATGCAAAAAATTCCAAAGCAACTTCCAATAAATTTGAAGATTCCTGTGATTACACGGATGCAGAAATCTACTATTTTTCTGAAAAAACTATTTGCTCCAAATATTTCTTTTGTGTATTTCTTGTCAAAATCTAATATTTTATTTTCAACAATATTCAATTCATCTTTAATATTTTTTTCAATATTATTGATGTTTACTTTTTCTCCTTTCATCTCTAATTTTTCAGCAGTAGTTTTAGCAGAAGGAAGTGCAATCCAGAACATTAGATATAGAAATGGTGCTCCGGGGCCAATTAAAAATAACATCCCTATAAATATAATTCTACTCCAAAATACACTTATATCAAAATAATTAGCCAATCCACTACAAACTCCACCAATCATTCTGTCTTCCTCATCTCTGAAAACTTTTCTTCTTTTCCCTTTTCTTAAGTCCTCATCTTTATGCTGATATTCTTGAGATTGTTCCTGTTCAATTTCATCATCATATTGGCTAGGGTCACCCATTATTGTAATTACTTCATTTATATCAGTTAGTGAAATCGCTTCTTTTTTATCTAATCGTCCCGTAAAAAGTTCGGCAATTCTCCCTTCAATATCTTTTAATATTTCATCTCCACTTTCTTCATTTTTAAAATGATTTTTAAGTGTATTTAGGTAATTGTTCAATATTTCAAAAGCATCCTCATTAATATGAAATACCATTCCAGCTAGGTTAATGTTTACTGTCTTATTCATCTTTTTTTGTTTTAGTAGTTAATCTTACTGCTTTTGCTAAATCTTTCCAGGTGCTATCTAATTCTAATAAAAAGGTATTTCCTTTTTCAGTAATAGAATAATACTTTCTGGGTGGTCCTGCACTTGATTCCTCCCAACGGTATTGTAAAAGTCCAGCATTTTTTAAGCGAGTAAGTAGGGGGTAAAGTGTTCCTTCCACTACTATCATTTTAGCTTTTTTTAGCTTTTCGATAATATCAGAAGGGTAGGCCTCTCCATTTTTTAAGATGGAAAGGATGCAGTATTCCAAAATCCCTTTTCGCATTTGCGATTGTGTGTTTTCAATTTTCATGTTGCAAACATAAATAAAAAATATAGTACTATGCAAAGCAAAGTACTAAAAAATTATTTTACTAGATTAAAATAAATCAATAAATTGATAAAAAAGGACTATTTAAGCAATAAATCAGCAATAACAAATGCACCAAAAATGAGGGATGCTATGCCGTTTGTGGTGAAAAAAGCAAGATTTACTTTACTTAAATCATTTTCCTTAACTAAAGTATGTTGGTATACTAATAGTGCTGAAAAAATAGAAAAACCTATCCAATAGTATAAGCTGAATCCTCCTAATGATCCAGCAATACTTAGTGCTGAAAAAGTGAGAAGATGTAAAATATTTGACAGCATTAACGCATTCTTTTTTCCTAGTTGTACAGGGATAGAATGGAGTTCATGGGTTTTATCAAACTCCTCATCTTGTAAAGAGTAAATAATATCGAAACCACTTACCCAAAAGAGTACGGCTGCTGAAAAGAATAATGGGATAATATTAAACTCACCACTAACAGCCAAGTAAGCGCCAATGGGAGCAAGTGCCAAACCTAAGCCCAATATCAAATGGCAAAGTGCAGTAAAGCGTTTGGTATAACTATAACCTAAAACTACCAATAAAGCAATTGGAGAAAGTGCTAAGCAAAGTGTATTTATAAAATAAGTGGTTGCAATAAATAATAAGGAGTTAATGATAACAAATAGTAAAGCTGAGTTTGCTTTTATACTTCCGTTCGGAATTCCTCGTACTTCAGCAGTTCTTGGGTTAGCAGTATCAATATCTCTATCAATATAACGGTTAAAAGCCATGGCTGCCGAGCGTGCAAAAACCATGCAGAACACTACATACAAAAGAGTAATCCACTCAAAATCGTAATTTTTTGTTGCCAAGAAAAAACCGATAAAAGCAAATGGCATTGCAAATATGGTATGGCTAAATTTTATTAAGGAAAGGTATTTTTTCATTAATTATGAAGGGTTATTTTTATCACATTCTAATAAAGATAAAGGTATGTTTATCTCAAATGATATTGTAGAATCTTTTGTTATTAACCACTTTTTATCAAATTTTTGAAGGTCTAACCAAAAGAGCCCATTAGGATTGTCACTTTCTCTAATCAATTCCCATTTTCCTTTCAAACTTGCTGTATTTTTTGAAATTAGTTTCAAATCTAAAAATTCAAATTTAAGTTTCCCCATACTTTCTTTTGTTGGGTAACTGTTTTTATATCGCTCTAAAGTATTTTCCCAACCAAATGCTGGTTCATGGCTTAGTGATGTAAAAATTAATTCTTCAGAATTCCAATACCCTTCCATAAATCCATCAATATCGCCATT
>Ga0115558_1001225_pt1 | contig 15847 bp, 12 predicted proteins | sample COGITO_mtgs_1104_4_FD_87279 | JGI IMG/M metagenome (GOLD analysis project Ga0115558, IMG submission 87279) | Pelagic marine microbial communities from North Sea - COGITO_mtgs_110426 | ecosystem: Environmental > Aquatic > Marine > Epipelagic | place: Germany:Helgoland, sampling site Kabeltonne... | reverse complement strand
ATTCAGATACAGAAACAAAAAATGAACGTCTAGAACTGATTCCAGAGCCAGACAAAGAAGAACGCTTAAAAGGGGAAAAGAAAAATAAGACACTAGTAGAAAGCTGTTATCTGCAAAATCCAGATAGTTCAGTTGCTGGGATAGCAATTGATGACACCTCTAGTCTCACTAGGACTCTTGGAACAGGCATCAAACTACAAGGCGATAGAACCTATAGAAATTTAAACAAAGACAAATCGCAATATCTAAACCTAACGGTATATCCCGGAAGTTTTTACAATCAGGTGAGTCTATTTGAAGTAGGGTATACAAATCAACCAGTAAAAGGAGATATCTTTTTAGAACTAGCTGATTTTAGATCTGAGAAGGGAGTAACCCTAGGAATGCTAACTTCTGAAATTATTGATTTATTTGGAGACTGCTATAAGATACGCATAAATACGCGTGACACCCTAAACATCACCTATGCAATAGAGTTACCTCAAGACACAAAGAACGAATATCTATCTAGTCACAATATGCCACTTTATTATGCAGAATATGATTTTGTAAATAATAAATTAGTCCGTTACGAGTTTGGGTTTGATTATCCATAATACAACTACCAAATAGCTATATGATACTCCATGAAAGCGCTCTTAAACATCCCTAAACAATTCGCTTTTTATCCTAAACTAAAAACCACTTCATCCTACCTTTGTTCCCCTAATAGCAATGCTTCTCAAACTCGCTTGGCGAAATATATTCAGAAATAAACGCAGAAGTTTAATTACCACTTCCTCCATCATTTTTGCTGTACTTTTTGCTGTGTTTATGCGCAGTCTTCAGTTTGGCGCATATGGCAATATGTTAGACAATATAGTCGGTAGCTACATGGGGTACATACAGGTTCATGATAAAGGATTTTGGGAAGAAAAGACCATTGACAATAGCTTTTCGGTAGATGACATAACTCATCTTACTGCGTCCAAAAACATCACGTACCTCAGTCAACGAATTGAGGGATTTGCACTGGCATCTTACAACGATGAATCTAAACCTGTGGCGCTGCTAGGACTAGATGCTGCTGCCGAAAAAGAACACATAAAACTAAATGAGAAAGTAGTAGAAGGTCACTATTTTTCAAAAACCTACACAGGGCTATTGGTCGGTAAAGGGCTGCGAGATATAATGAAACTTAGTCTTGGAGACACATTGGTATTTCTCGGGCAAGGCTACCAGGGATCTATGGCAAGTGGCTCCTACCCAATAGTGGGATTTATAGATCTAAAAACACCTGAACTAAATAAGAGAACCGTAATCATGAATCTGGATCAAGCCCAAGAGTTCTTTGCGCTCCCTGGACTGATCACCACTGCTCTAGTAGGAATTGATGGGGACGACTGGCAGGGCGCTCAGCACGAAGTGGTAGCTTCTGTAGACACCCATAATCTAGAGGTGATGAACTGGCAGGAAATGCTACCTGAGCTCAATCAACTCATTAGCGTAGATAAGGCCGGAGGTACTTTTGTATTGATGATTTTATACAGCATAATCACGTTCAGTCTTTTTGGCACAGTGCTGATGCTCACTGAAGAGCGCAGTTTTGAGTACGGAGTGCTCATAGCAATAGGCATGGATAAAAACAAGGTAATACAAGTAGCTATTTTAGAGACTATTCTGATGGCCATTGCAGGAGTAATCGCAGGATTAATTTTAGCATTCCCTTTTGTGCTTTACTTTAATATCAATCCCATAAACCTCAGCGGACAAATGCAAGAAGTAGTAGAAAAATTCGGATTTGAAGCGCTCATACCTACCTCTCTAGATCCAAGCATAGCGCTTACCCATGCTGGTATCATTTTCTGTATCGTACTCGTAGTCAATTTGTATACTATATTCAAAATCAAAAAACTGAACCCGATAACTGCAATGAGAAAATGATTTTTAAGATTGCTTTCAAAAATATCTGGCGAAACAAGCTCCGAAGTTGGACGGTAATCATTGCCATCGCTTTAGGCATATTTGGAGGATTATCCGTAATCAGCACTGCCACTGGACTGAGTGATATGCGCCAGCTAAATGCGATAAAAACGTACGTCAGTCACATCCAAATACACGACAGTAATTACCTAAAATATAGCGGATTAAAAGACATAATAACCGCAGACAAAGAGATTTTGTCTTTTATCAAAGAAAGTAAAGAAACAGAAGGAGTAAGTGCCCGACTCAGAATAGAAAGCTTCATTCAAAGTGCTGGAGGTACCAGTGGTGTAGTGCTAAATGGCATCGATCCTGAAGCCGAAAAACAAGTGACCAAAATCGCTGAGATGCTGCAAGAAGGAAACTACCTTAGTGACTACAAAAGAAAGCCTCCTATACTCATTAGCAACAAGCTAGCTGCTAAACTAAATGCGAATATAAAAACAACCTTACAGTGCTCATTTACAGATGCAAACGGTCTGCCAGCCACTGGAGTTTTTAAAGTAGTAGACATATTCAGTACAAGTAATTCTATGTATGACGAGGTAAATGCATTCGTACGATTAGAAGATCTCCAAGCCATCAGTGGAGTATATGGCAGCCATGAGATAGCCCTCACATTAAAAGATGAAGAATTGGTAGAACAGTATAGAGAAAAACTCATTGCTACATTTCCAGAAGTACATATTGCGAGCTGGAGAGGTATCGCCCCGGAGCTCGGATACGCGGATAAAATGATGGATTTAGTCATGACTATTTTCCTGGTAATAATTATGCTAGCTCTTGCCTTTGGGATTGTAAACACCATGCTCATGGCCGTACTTGAGCGCAAAAAAGAACTTGGGATGCTTATTTCTGTGGGAATGAACAAACGTAAGGTTTTTTGGATGATTGTTTGGGAGTCCATATTCCTAGCCCTCATAGCTGGACCCTTAGGTATCATATCATCCTATGCAGCAATTCAGTTTTTTGGAAAATATGGAATAGATTTAAGTTTTGCTGCAGATGGATTACGTAGCGTAGGCCTAGAAAGTGTTATTTATCCTACTATACATCCTAATTACTATATAGTGATAAGTATACTCGTAGTCTCTACAGCTATACTGTCTTGCATTTACCCTGCACTTAAAGCACTCAAGTTAAACCCAGCAGAGACATTAAGAACAGCATGATTTTCTTCAGTCTTCGATACATTTTCTTCCTTTGGTCAGAAAACACTCAGACTGACAAAATAGAACATGACCTTTTTAGATACACTTCTCTCCTTTCTTCAGAAAACACTCAGACTGACAAAATAGAACACGACCTTTTTAGGTACACTTCTCTCCTTTCTTCAGGAAACACTCAAACTGACAAAATGGAACACGACCTTTTTAGATACACTTCTCTCCTTTCTTCAGAAAACACTCAGACTGACAAAATAGAACACGACCTTTTTAGATACACTTCTCTCCTTTCTTCAGAAAACACTCAGACTGACAAAATAGAACACGACCTTTTTAGATACACTTCTCTCCTTTCGTCAGAAAACACTCAAACTGACAAAATGGAACACGACCTTTTTAGATACACTTCTCTCCTTTCTTCAGAAAACACTCAAACTGACAAAATGGAACACGACCTTTTTAGGTACACTTCTCTCTTTTCATCAGAAAACACTCAGACTGACAAAATAGAACACGATCTTTTTAGACACACTTCTCTCCTTTCTTCAAAAAACACTCAGACTGACAAAATAGAACACGATCTTTTTAGACACACTTCTCTCCTTTCTTCAAAAAACACTCAGACTGACAAAATAGAACAGGACCTTTTTAGACACACTTCTCTTTTTTCATCAGAAAACACTCAGGCAGACAAAACAGAACACGACCTTTTTAGATACCCGTCTCTTTTTTCATCAGAAAACACTCAGACTGACAAACTAGAACAGGATCTATTTAGATACACTTCTCTCCTTTCATCAAAAAGCACTCAGATTGACAAAATAGAATACGACCTTTTTAGGTACACTTCTCTCCTTTCATCAAAAAGCACTCAGGCAGACAGTTTCACTACTCACTATAAATTTATAACTCAAAACTAAGCGAATGATCAAAGTAACCGATATACACAAAACCTACGACGATGGCAAGGTTCAGGTCCACGCCTTGAGGGGAGTAGATGTAGAAATAACAGCAGGTGAATTTACCGCCATAGTAGGTCCTAGTGGCAGTGGGAAAACAACCTTACTCAATGTGATAGGAGGACTAGACACTACTACCCAAGGAAGTGTTTCCATAAGTGGAACAGATATCGCAAAACTATCTGAAAATGAACTGATTGATTTCAGGCTAAACCACATCGGTTTCGTATTCCAAAGTTACAATCTTATACCTGTTCTCACCGCAAAGGAAAATGTGGAATTTTTAATGTTGCTTCAAAAAAGAGATGAAGCCGAACGAAATGAACGGACCACCAAATTACTCAAAGCCGTAGGTCTAGAAGACCAAATAAATAAAAAGCCAAATGAAATGAGTGGAGGTCAGCAACAGCGAGTGGCTGTAGCACGTGCACTTGCGAGTAAGCCAGACTTTGTGCTAGCAGATGAGCCTACAGCCAACTTAGATAGCAAGTCCACAGCGAACCTATTGGATATTATGCTAAAGCTAAACCAAGAAGAGAATATCACATTTATATTCAGCACGCACGATCAGCGCGTAATAGACCGAGCGAAACGAGTAATAACTGTTGAGGATGGAAAAATCCTCAGTGATGTTACTAAATAAGCCTTAGTTCGCTTTGTTAAATAACCTACTTACAAAACTAGGTAACCAAGACACTAGGTTATATATAACAAACAGCACAAGCATTAAAGCTACGGTCAACTTTACTTGCATAAGCCAAAGATTTTGGGGAAAATAGAAGTGAAGTACCATAGCCGAGAGTACCAATACAGCTAAAAGACCACTAAAAATTAAGACCTTTCGTAAATCAATCTGATAGGACTTCTTAGCTTCCATAACTGAGATATCTCGCATAATATCATCCTCGATAGACGAAGGTGTTTCCATAGACGGCTCACTTCCTTCCAGTATTTTTCTTATGTTATCGTTTTGAATATTTTCCATTTGATAATACGTGCTCAATTTACATGTTTTTCAGCGATAGTTCTTAAATTCTTTCTTGCTCTGTGCAACATCACCTTTACATTGCTTTCTTTATACTCTAACACCTCCGCTACTTCTTTTATACTCAATTCTTCTAAGTAAAAAAGACGCAGGACCAAAGCCTCTCTCTCATTTAGTCTCTCCAGTACACCATCTATCCATTTTAAGTGTTCTGCTGCAATCATTTGTTCATCTGCAGATTCCTCGTGGTTATCTTGAGTGAGATTTAAACTTTCATCCAAGTCAATATAGCGTTGCTCCAATTTACAAATCTTGACACTCTCGTTTTTTACAATCCGGAGTAGCCATGTCTTAAAGGAAGCTTCCTGCCTAAAGGCATATAGATACTTATAAGCACTCGTAAATGATATTTGTACCGCATCTTTAGACAACTCCTCATTCTGGCATATGTACATGGCAAGTTTCCAAGCTGCGTCCTTGTGGAGTCGATAAAGAAACCGAAATGCTTCTTTATTCCCGCCTAGCACACTAGATATGAGTTGATTTTCGTCCAATGATTTAGCTTCTACTCTCTTTTTTTTATAGAGCCTATCCCCACATTCCGACTTGAATGTACTTCACCTGGTCCGCTATATATAAGTGATCCTACTCCATCGTTGGCAATATCTAAGCTGTCACTGGCATAAACGGCCAAAGAGCCCACTCCACTATTTCTAGCTTTTACGTTCAGGGCTATTAGTTTATTGGTATTCATACTCCCTACACCTTCATTTATAGCAAACAGTTCATCAGTAAACCCAAATATATCTAATGATCCTATACCACTATTTTTTGCTACGACGCTTCTCGCTTTTGTGGTATACTCTATAGACCCTACACCATCATTTACAAGATATAGACTATTTCTTTCCATGGTGTCCTTACCTGTAATGTTACCCGTGCCAATATTTATCAGGGTGTCCAAATGTTGAGTATAAATCTGAACCTTTACGTCTGGTCGAATCGTAAAGTCAAAAAATCCGATATGATCTACTGCAAAATGAATATTTAATTTAGTCCCATTCACCTTAGAGTGATTGGTAGTGTGAGTGGCATCATACGAGACCACCATTAATTCCCTATCTGAGCTAAAAATCTCTACATCGCATATTCCTTCTGAAACTAATTGTGAAACACCGTCTAAAGATAAGGAGTCCGATACTAAATCAGCTGGTTTAGCAACTCTAGAGAGTACGTTATCTCCCTTACTAAATTTTGCTCCAACATAGAACACTAAACCGGCAACTATGAAAAACGCCGTTGCTAAAAATATTCTACCTTTCATCCGTCTCATTAATTTTAGGTTCCAAAACTACCATAAGCACATTCGCTATGCCTAAGAAGAATAAGATAGAACTTCCGATGGCAAAGAATTTATGCATTTCAAACACATTATGTAACAGGTAGCCTGCTAACAAACCCAAACCTACTGCTAGTAGGTTTAAACCTTTTTCCATCGTTTTAGAACGTTTTCTTCCATTCTTTCCTTTCCCCAATGAAGGAGGCACTATACCCTTCTCTATCATTTGAGCTCGCTCATCCATTTCCCTGCCTCTTTGTTTATAATAATAGATGACCGTTATAATCGGGATACTAAAAACACTTATGATGGCCACTATAGGGATAAGGATTTGTTGTAAATTATGCATTTTAATATGTGTGTTATTTCCCTTATAGAGAAGACAACTTACAAAAAGGTTACATAATTGACTAAAATATTTCGTTTAAAAATTATGACTCAAATAAAAACACAGTCTCCACCAATATTTTCTAACTTTGTCCGTTAGATACAAGTATGAGAAATCTGCCGATTATTCTTCTTTTATTCCTCAGTATTAGTGCCAGTGCACAGATAGGAGGCACTAGCTCATTTACCTTTGCACTTTTAGAAAACAGCGCACGTCATACTGCACTTGGCGGTGTATCCATAGTAAACGGAGACCGCGATCCAGCATCTGGTTTTCAAAACCCATCCCTTATCAATGAGGACATGAATAAATCCGTCTCACTATCCTATGCGAATCACGTTGCAGATTTAAATTACGGGTTTGGTAGCTATGCGCATAAATTAGATAGTCAAGGGATGTTTTTATTTAGCATAGGCTATTATGATTATGGAACATTTACACGCACAGATGTCGCAGGAGATATTCTTGGAGAATTTGATGCAGCGGACTACACCTTTCAGATAGGCTACAGTCGTAAATACAGTGACAAAATTACATATGGCGCAAATGGGAAGTTTCTCTATAGTACCTATGCCGCCTATGTAAGTACAGCAGGTGCGTTGGACCTAGGAATATCCTACTCCGATACAACTAAACTCCTAAATGCCGCTTTTTTAATTAAAAACATGGGCTATCAATTTATCCGATATGATGACAATAGCCCAAGAGAAGATCTACCTTTTGATGTACAAGCCAGTATCAGTAAAAAGCTAGAGCATAATCCCCTTAGATTTACACTTACCCTACATAACTTGCATAGATGGAACAACTCGTATGTGAATGTAAATGCAAGAAATAAGGAAATAGACTTAGAAACCGGAGAAGTGAAAAATCAAGAGCTGGGCTTTGGAGAGAAGGCCATGAGGCACGTCATATTCAACACTGAACTTGTTTTCTCAGAAAAATTTCAATTGCATATGGGGTACAATCATCAGCGCAGAGCTGAGCTTGGTCCTGAAAACAGAAGAGCTACTACTGGTTTTAGCTGGGGGGTCGCTATTGGCGTAAAAAAACTTACCGTTAGCTATGGAAGTGCCGGTTATTTCCCTGGAATAGCTTCTAACTACTTCTCAGTAAGTAGAGACCTAGGTGCCAGTAAAAAGAAGACACGAGTAGAGCCTTCAAAGAGCCCAGTATTATAGGATTAGCACCGACTAAACTTTCATTTTATCAGATTTTTTCATCCGATTCTTTTAAAGTCAAAAAATAAAATTATGTTTGACCAGCTTTGGAGCAAAAAATTAATATCGCCATAGATGGACACTCAAGCTGCGGCAAGGGTACTCTAGCAAAGAATTTAGCAAAGGAACTGGACTATTTATTTATAGATAGCGGTGCCATGTATAGAGCCGTCACCTTGTATATGCTAAATGAAGGATTGACCCTAGAAGAAGTAGCAGAGGATCCTGCAGTGTTGGGGAATATTAAAATCACCTTCGAATACGAACCTGAGAAATCTTTTTTTGAAACGCATCTTAACGGTGTAAATGTAGAGACCGAAATACGCTCTATGCGCATTAGTAAATTTGTGAGCCCTGTAAGTGCTCTGCCAGTAGTGCGGGACTTCTTAGTAGTACAGCAGAAAAAAATCGGAGAAAATAAGGGTGTAGTAATGGATGGAAGAGACATAGGAACTGTGGTATTCCCTGATGCAGAACTCAAAATATTCATGACCGCTAGTCCGGAAATCCGTGCAAAACGTAGATACGAAGAGCTTCAGAAAAAAGGCGTATTTGTCAATTACCAAGAAGTACTTCATAATATCAAAGAACGTGACCACATAGATAGTACTCGTGACACTAGTCCTTTAGCCAAAGCAGAAGATGCAATCACCTTAGACAATTCTGCTATGTCCAAAGACGAACAGGCTAGACTGTCATTATCTTGGGCAAGAGGTGTAATCAAGTCTCTTGAAGCGCAGTCATAATCAATTTCTGCCAATTATCACGGTAGGATTTGTAACCTACTTCGTATTTTATTTTATTTTCCTCTTTATTCATCTCGACCTCATCCCTTTAGCTTGGATTGATGAAATAATGGGCCTGGACCCTGCGCTCAGGTATATCAGCGGTAAGGGGTTCACTAGTCAAATCTGGCCCCAAGAAGGTACAAGAAACCATTTCATGGCTTATTTACCACTTCAGACCTGGTTTCACGTAATCCACCTTAAAATGCTACCTTTCGGTATCTACTGGGTTCGGTTTCCTTGGGCTTTTTACCTACTTTTAGGAACTGGGTTTATGTTCTTAGGATTCAAAAAGAATCAATTGCCAACGTGGATCGCTGTGGGGCTATGTATACTTCTTATCAATGAGAAATCCCTATTTGAAACTACGAGAGGCGTGCGAGTCGAACCCCTTATCTACTTGTTATTCGCCATCGCCTTCTACGCCAAAGCATTCTCCAAGCTTCATCTTCAAAGCATAGCTGCCTCTCTCCTTATTCTTTGCCATCCAGACGTGTGGCCACTAGCTTTAGTCCTATTCTTAGATGCGTGCACGGAGAAAAATTCTGATTCCTACATACTAAAACCAAATGTGCTTTGGGCATATCCTATACTCGCTTTGCTTTCCTTCCTGTGGTCTATCGACTTTAACCTTACTGTTTGGTTCAGTCAGTTTGTTCATCAAGGAAGTGAGCACGCCGCATCAGGAGGAATCCTAGATAGGCTAAACAATCATTTTGTTCTTCGTTTTTGGCCCTATTATGCGACTCAACCATGGGTCCCCATTACTATTTATATTTCTTTAATAGGCTCACTTTACCAGTTAGCTACAAGAAGAGGTACTACTGCCGGGTCGGCTGTTTTACTTACCCACTTCGTATGGTTTATCGCGCTGGGACCATTCCACAGATATAATTCCATTTTATTCTTTATTGCGATATGGTGGTTCATCCCATATCTAATAAGAAGTAAGTCAATACTGAAAAAACAAGGCATTCAAGTAGCCATCACGGTCTTCGTAATTTTGACATCAGCAGACGTAGTGGCAAGACACTATATGGCATTTGCTCAGCATGCTATCCGAAATCCATATCCTGTGCTATCTTGGTTAAAGGAAGAGTTGCCCAACGAGGACTACTTGCTGAGCGGTCATGCTATAGGATATTACGCTATGGACCATACACTTCAAAATGGATTCATTTTAGCAAACATGCCCCCCTACGACTATGATTTTAGTAACTATAAGAACTACTTCATATTGGGAGAAAGACCAATCAAAGGATTAGAGACCATTGGTACATACAAAGCCACATCTGCGAACTCTAGCAACTATGCTAGTAAAACCTACGCTACCTTGTTTTTAATGTATACCCCTAGTAAAGAAGAATATATAGCTACATTAAAGGCTATGGATACTGCCAGTAGAAACGAAATGTCTGCCAGATAATTACTTTAGAAAAGTAACAGTACCACTGTCATAGTGCCTAGTATTATCCCACCCGTAGTAGCTCACTATCCACATGTACACATTACTGTATTTCAGATCTCCCTCTTTATATACAGAGGACCACCGATCATTTTTATCTGTAGTGGAGAAGACTTTTTCTCCCCACCTATTGTATATATCCATGGTGAACTCCCTTACAAAAACATCTGCCCATCCAAATGAATCATTTAATCCATCATTATTTAGAGTCACCGCATTGGGCACGAAAACCTCTGGAGGTTGAATAAGATAAATATCATTGCTTCTGCTCACGGCATTGTGTCCTCCCTCATTCTCATACGCTAATACGGAATACCAATAACCACCCCAGTCATAATCTAACTTTCCGTCTATGTACTCTGTAGTGGCGTTATTTACTACCGTAGCAGGGCGTAAGTTTCCCGTGTCTACTGACCTCAGCAATTCATACTTTGAAACCCCATCCTGCCAGTCTTTGTAGTCATCCCAATAGAGGTCCATATAATACCGAGGAGTTTGTCCTTTTTTATTTTGGGCGATACCACGTATTACTATAGAACAACCTTCATTGCTCATTTTGCTTAAGTGTCCACACCCATCAGTCACTCTTATTTGGTAACAGTAAGATACCTCATTGACATTTACTTCTGTATCAAAGAAGACCGTATCATTAATACCCAAAATCTCCTTATAAAATCTATATGTGCCTTTTACTCTATCCTTTTTAAATATCTGATAGCTTCCAAAATCATCTTCCTTTGATTTCAAGAAAACCAGTTTCAACTCGCTCCCTTCTACAGTTACAGTCTTTAGGTACGTGTGGTCTGCCGGCACTTCACTTTCTTTAACAGAACTAAGATTATACGTCTGAGGTCCAGCGACATCACATATATTTAGAACTTCGATGTAGTAGGTATAATTCGTATTCCGTGGATTAATGACATCTTCATCGGTATAAGACCCCGGACCTTGATTATCGATATACTGAAGCACGCTCTTATTTCCATTAGGGTCTATTTTATAAAGAACCATCTCCTTAAAATACCTAGATGACTCAGTGCTTTCCCAGTCTATTCTAAGCTTCTCATCACCCAAAAAATTAAGACATAGCACAGGAGGAGGAGGCAATAGCGGCACTGAATCTACAATGATACTAATCAGGCTATTATTATCTTCAGAAGAAGGACAGCCTTGATCCACGGCATAAGCATTTATCAAAAAAGTATCCCCAGCGTGCTCACAACTAAACTGAAATAAAAAGTCATTCGTAATTTCTCCGAGTCCCCTAAGCTCACTTTCACCTGTACGTATAGCACTGGACAGTTCTGAGCCCCATGTGTATGTTGCTCGCAGAGAATCTGAAGCATCATCTTGAATTACGTACGAGAACTGCAATTCGTCCAACACGGATACGTTAAATACTTCATCTTCCATTCTAGGCTTGAAGTTTTGATTTGCTACTCTTATTTTAAACGATGCGTTACTGCATCTCGGACTTGGGTTAGTCTCGCTATATGCTCCTTCTGATGTTGGAAAATCGCTGATTTGCCCACGACCATTCTGACTGGGACAGCTACTACAAACACTCTGATACATAATGCCTCTTTTATCAAACCGACTCGTTCCTCCATCCACATGGTCATCCGTAAGTGTGCCACCGAAATAACTTCCAAAGACTAAACTTTCTAGATTTTCTTCAAGCACCAAAATATGAAAATCTTGTCCATTCGTGGTTTTCTGAAAAGCATCAGACGTAATTGGCATAGCATCCAGACGATATCCATCGGCTCCAAAATTAGTTCCCCATCCGCTGACATAGACTTTACCGCACTCGTCTACTAAAAAAGCATTAATAGTAAGATCTGTGGTCGGCCCCCCACTGCCATAGACTGTACTTACCTCTAGCTCGCTTAAATCCGATGATAATTTGGCTATAAACTGCTTACCATTTGCGTTGCTATATACTTCTCCTTTCGTTGGTATCACCCCCCTCGTGTGCCCCACTATATATACGTTTCCTGAAACATCTAAATCCGACATTAAAATCTGATCGTATAAATCCGAGCCAAAGTATGAGGTAACGTCTAAGGTTTTGCCGTCATTGGAGATTTTACTAACAAACCCATCAGCTGTACCTCCTAGGTAATCAGACCTAAAGGCAGACTGTGTTTTTGCTAAATCTTTACTTGATGTACCTCCAGACACGTAAAAGCTGCCATCTGTTGCTTGATCTATACTGTACAAGGCGTCCATATCATTGCCCCCTAAAAAAGTACTCCATCTTAGCGTTGTAAGATTCGCACTCAAGCTGAAGACCACACCCTCTTGTCCCCCAATCAATATTGGCTGCAGAGCTCCTGAAGTAGTCGGGAAATCTGGAGAGTAAGTGCTACTAGCTACTACTATATTACCAAATGCGTCTAAATTTATTTCACCTCTGTATTCATCTGCATAGTACTCTGTCATTGTAGGACTACTATTTAATCCGTCTGCACTATTCCCTCCTATATAAGTGGAACCCACAAGTTCGCTTCCATCTTGATTAAACCGAGTAATTACCATATCTACTCCCCCTCTTTTTAGCTCAGAAACTGCCCCTGCTGTGATTGGATAATTGTCGGACTGGCTTGTGCCAAACAGTATAAGCTCATTCCCTTCACCTACAATTAGACTGTGCGGATACTCGTCATGGGAGCCTCCCAAATACGTGGCATAAACAAGTGTACTCCCATCAGCACTGTACTTGCTCAAACTGATATCCCAAGGAGATTTTCGATTAGAAACACCTCCACTATATCCTCCATTAAATGTTAGATCAAAAGACCCAACAGTGGCAGGATACCTTCCGTTTACTACCGAGGTGGGGCTTGTAGCAATACCTCCCGCGTACATATTACCTTCATCATCAAAAGTAGCCGTAAACCCAAAATTATCCACGGTACTTCCCGAGTAAGTGCTAAAAATTAGTTCGGGGTCAATGACTACTTGCACTTTGTTTCTGAACATCTTGGTAGTGAAACCGACCAATCCATTTTCTAGCGTATAATTCATTGTAATGGGCGTGCGTGCATCTCCCCTTACCTCATAACTTATCGGAATAATTTCAGAAAAATCTCCGAACTGAGTAGAAACAATAAGCCTATCCTTAGTAACCCTAAAGCTGTCTGCTCCTTCTATGTTTATTTTTATATCCTTGATATCTGCACCAGGCCTAAGAATGAAGTTATACTTAAATCGCCGATCAATCGCTTCAAATTCCAGATCTATTTTGGGGTATACATCCGTATACAATACTTTGGTGTACTTGGCTACATTGGATGCCCACTTAGAACTATCTGCACCGAGGAAATAATTATAATACTCGGGAACTTTTACGACCCCGGAAGATCTCGATAAATCTCCACCTTCTAGAGTATAAAATACATGCTGAAAACCAATCGTATCTTTTATAGCTTCCTCAATATCAGAATGAGCACGGGTACGGTGATTATGCAGTCGATTAATCATTTTAGACCACTTCTGCTCATCGTGAAGCAATACCGAAAACCCTTTTTCTGTAAGATAAATTTTGTGCGTCTGATATTCCGCCTCGTAAGCTACTCTATCATCAAACTGCCCCTTATTTTCTATAAAACCTATTTGCCCAAAAAGCACACAGGTATGAGCTATAAAAATTAAAAATGATATATATCTAAGGCACCTCAAGCAAATTGTCTACTTCGTAGACGTGCAAGATAACGAAAAGGTTGCAAAAAACTGATTATCGACTCATTGGGTCATAAGCAAAACTGTGAACTGAGTAGTTATATTTACTCCCATTTGACAATGTGACCGTAATATCAAATGTACTCTCTTCTGCTAAAGCTGCTTTATCGTATTTTGGTCTAAAAACCAATGTAGGTGCTCCATACCCCCTTATGAAAGGCTCAACCTGAACTTCCAAGGCTTTACCATCTTGCTTCACTTCTACCCTAGCATCAGTTAGGTCTCGGTATATAGAGAATGTCCAATTGGTCAGCAACATTAGCTGAGGAACATGACCTACTGGTGGCCAAGCGACAGGAACGTCCATATACTCCGCTGTATCAGCGCTTCCACTATCATCAAGCGCCCAGATTACGGCATAATCATTTGTACTACCGTGCCCATAAACCTTACCATTTGGATAGAGTAACCACCTTCTATTTCCGGCAGTAGGACTTTTATCATCCATAATATAGGTTACTGCTAATGAAGTATTTGCATCTTTTATAAGAAGTGAATGTTTCGCAGCATACGCTCCTTCATTGCTCCAGCATCTCCAAGTACGTGGAGGATCATGTTCTAACTTATTATTCGCCGTCATCATCAGCGCTGCTTTCTGGCAATACTCATTGGTTGCCTCATCAAATAGCACTTCTGGTACGCCTGCATTTCTTCTGAAGTAATTGATCCGGTCTGCTACTTTAGTCTGTATATCAAAATCTACAGTACCAGGATCACATCCACCCGATTTTCCATCCCAGGTGTAGGGCGTAATTTCTTCTCCATTTATATCTTTTCCTTGTGTTCTCGTATTGAAATAGTTTTGATAAAAATCCTCTTTTGCTAGTAACATTAACTGCTCAGAATGATCAACATTAGGCGCTAAGACCATTTTTTCTGCCATTATATCATTAGCTGTACTAAATCTATTAGCAGCAATTAGCAACCCTATGTACTTTTCATTGATAGCTATAATGCGTTCTAAATTTTCTGCTTTATCATCTGCCTTATACTCATCTTTCATTAATGAATAAAGACTTGCTTGCTCTTCTACAGTCGTACGTATAACTTCTTTCTCTGCTATAACCTGTGATCGTTTAGCGCTAAGTTCAGTGTTTGACGGATACTTCAGTATTGCCTGTTGGAGTACGAAACTAGCATAAGGAAAACCTTTGGTATCAAAGGCATACTGTGTAATTACATTCCATCGATCAGCTATATCGCTAGGCGAATTACTTTTAGCTGTTTTTGCGATGTACTTATCTAAGACATATTTAGCACTTTCTAGGTGTGTATAGGTTTGAAAATACTCAGCTAACTTCCATAATACATTCTCTGGCTTCTTCTCTACAAATACATCTACTTGAGCTATTTTCCTAACCTCCTTGAGTGAACTCTTGGCTACTTTTTCTCTTACAAAAGTGTTCAATAAAGTATCTATTTCCGCTGTATCTCCGAGTTTCACTTTGTTCTTTATTAGGTAAATATAGAGGGAGTTTTCTTTATGCAGAAGATCATCGTCATCCGGATTGTATTGAAGAGCTTCTTGGATATAGTTTAACATTAAGTTACTTGGAGGAATGAATTTCAACTGAGCCATTACTACGGTCTTATGAAAGAAATTCAATCTTGAGTCGTTTCCAAAAATCTCTCGAGCAGTGGATATCATATATGTTGCACTATCGAATTTTTCAGCTTGTGAGAATTTATCCGCAAAGTGCAGGTACGGGTCTATTTCTTGCTCCGCCATTGTGTCACCAGCTTCTTGGTCCGCCGCGTACCATTCCATTAATTGACGGTACTTCGGCTCTCCTAAAGCACTATCTCCAGACTCAATAGCACTCTTAGCTGACAT
>Ga0115558_1001197_pt1 | contig 15978 bp, 15 predicted proteins | sample COGITO_mtgs_1104_4_FD_87279 | JGI IMG/M metagenome (GOLD analysis project Ga0115558, IMG submission 87279) | Pelagic marine microbial communities from North Sea - COGITO_mtgs_110426 | ecosystem: Environmental > Aquatic > Marine > Epipelagic | place: Germany:Helgoland, sampling site Kabeltonne... | reverse complement strand
TAAGTAGCTTATTGTCCTCAGTATCAAACTCCATCTGATAGATAACCCCACGTGGTACAATCAGGTAGTCGCCATATTTAAACTTGAGCTCTCCGTAATTGGTTCGGCATGTACCACTACCTTGGTGTACAAATATCACTTCATCACTGTCTCCATTTTTATAGAAATAGTCAGTCATGCTTTTTCGTGGTCGCGACATACATATCTGAAGATCACTATTCGTAAGTAGTATCACTCGACTCTCCAAGTAATCGTCCGCTGGCTCCACATTGAAATTTTGAAAGCTGCGGTGTAGCATCTCCATATCCCCAGCTAGTTCAGGCTTCAGGTCTATGGGTTTCTCTACTTTTAGTATTGCAGTAGGTGGATGGTGGTGGTAGAGTAAGCTGTAGTTGTTGCTAAACCCCTCAGTACTAAATAGTTCCTCTTTGTACAGTTCACCATCTGGTCTACGAAACTGAGTGTGTCTTTTGGGTGGTATACTTCCTAATTTATGATAATGTGGCATGCTGTTTTTATCCTTCTGTGGCAAAGATAAGGTTACACAGTAATATTTATATATGATTTGTGATAGGGTGTTTTGTGTCGTAGGTAAAAAAGAAACAGTAAATCCCAAAGTCTCATGGCGAATTGACTACTTGTATTTTATACCTTTGCAAGAGTGAGATATATACTTTCAATTTTCGCAGGAGTGGTAATTCTTTTGGGCATGTTTACTACTGGATGTAATTTGCTCGGAGATAAGACAAATAGTCTAGCCAATGACACTACGCTAAGTTTAGAGGCTAGAGAGTGGAGTAAGAAAATAGACGAATATCCTACCAATGATGAGTATTTGGTTCAGCGAGCAGAAGTATTTACCCGCTCTAAGAGATATGATTTAGCGATAGAAGATTACTTAAAAGCTATCGCTGTGAATGGCGAGAAGTGTGAGTACAATATTAGCTTAGGGGATGTCTACTTTGCCGCAGATCAGACTACAGATGCACTAGAATCCTACGAGGAAGCAGAAAAAGTATGCCCTTTAAATGAAGAAGCTATTTTTAAGAGGGCTCAGTTTTTATATTTCGTAAGGCAGTTTACTAAAAGTAAATTGGCCTTTGGTAAGTTGCTCAATGTTAGCCCACAACACGCACAAGGACATTTCTTTTTAGCTATGCTAAATAAGGAAGATGGAGATACAGCTACTGCGATAAGTCTTTTTGAAAAAACCATAGAACTGAAAGGTGCAGACTATAACAGTTGTATGCAGCTTGCTCTTATTTATAAAGCTTTAGGGGATACTGAAAATGAACTAGTCAGTTTGAATAGAGCTATAAACACAGATGGGAGAAGTGCAGAAGCATATTATACGAGGGGGCTCTACTACCAGAATCAAGGTTATGATGAACTGGCTATCAAGGATTACCAAAAAACTATTGACATAGACGCGAGTTACACTTTTGCGTATTACAATGTAGGGAATATTTTAGCCTCTCAAGGCAATTTCACCAAGGCAATCGACCATTTCGAAATTTGCCTTAGACTCTCACCCAATAGTGCAAAGTCGTACAACAGAATAGGTCAATGTTTTGAATTATTAGGGAAGAAAGATCAAGCGATTGTAAATTTTACGAAATGTTTGCAAATAGACCCTAATTTTGCACCTGCCAAAGAGGGGCTTACTCGCTTGGGCGAAATCTAATACAAGCTAACGCTGATTAAGAAGGATTAAGAAATTGAATATTAAAATAACATTACCAGATGGTTCTGTGCGTGAAGTGCCTAAAGGCAGTACAGCACTAGATGTAGCAAAGAGTATAAGTGAAGGATTAGCACGTGTAATAGTAAGTGCGAAAGTAAATGGAGAGGTGTGGGACATCACCAGATCTATAGAAGAAGATGCAACGCTTAGCCTGCTAAAATTTGATGATGAAGACGGTAAAAAAACGTTCTGGCACAGCAGCTCTCACTTACTGGCAGAAGCATTAGAGGCATTATATCCAGGTGTCAAACTAGGTATAGGCCCAGCCATTGATAGTGGTTTCTACTATGACGTAGATTTTGGCGATCAATCATTCTCTTCAAACGATTTTGAAAAAGTAGAGAATAAAATGAAAGAGCTAGCTAAGCAAGGAAATGTTTACGAACGCTCAGAGGTAAGTAAGGCCGATGCTATAGCTTACTTCACAGAAAAAGATGATGAGTATAAGCTGGAGCTTATAGACGGTTTAGAAGATGGTCAAATCACTTTCTACAAGCAAGGGAATTTCACGGACTTATGTCGCGGACCGCATATCCCGGATACTTCTTCCATTAAAGCAGTAAAGCTACTCAATGTGGCTGCAGCCTACTGGAGAGGTGATGAAAATAACAAATCACTTACGCGTATTTACGGAGTTTCATTTCCTAAGGCGAAAATGCTCACAGAGCACTTGGAGCTACTAGAGGAAGCGAAAAAAAGAGATCACAGAAAACTAGGCAAAGAGCTAGAGCTCTTTATGTTTAGTGACAAGGTAGGGGCAGGACTCCCTCTTTGGTTGCCAAAAGGAACTGCTATTCGCGAGCGGTTAGAGAATTTTATGCGTCAGGCTCAGATAGAGCGCGGCTACCATCAGGTAGTTACACCGCATATTGGTAAAAAAGAATTGTACGTGACTTCAGGACACTACGAGAAGTACGGTGAAGATTCATTTCAGCCCATCAAGACTCCTAATGAAGATGAAGAGTTTTTACTCAAACCAATGAACTGTCCACATCACTGTGAGATATTTAAGTTTAAGCCGAAAAGTTATCGAGAGTTACCGTACAGAGTAGCCGAGTTTGGTACTGTGTATCGTTATGAGCAGAGTGGAGAGCTCAATGGGCTTACACGTGTTCGTGGATTTACACAGGATGACGCACACATATTTTGTACTCCAGACCAGCTGAAAGCAGAGTTTGTAGATGTGATAGATCTAGTAATGCATGTCTTTGGGAAACTTGGCTTTGAGAACTTTACCGCACAGATATCACTTCGTGATCCTGAGAATAAAGCAAAGTACATCGGTTCTGATGAGAATTGGGAAAAGGCGGAAGCTGCGATTATAGAAGCTACAGCAGAGCGAGATATGAAAACAGTGACCGAATATGGTGAAGCTGCGTTTTATGGACCAAAGCTAGACTTTATGGTAAAGGATGCTCTCGGTAGAAGCTGGCAGCTAGGTACTATTCAGGTGGATTATAATCTTCCTGAACGTTTTGACCTAGACTATATAGGTGCTGATAATGAGAAACATAGACCTGTGATGATCCACCGTGCACCGTTTGGTAGTATGGAAAGATTTATCGGTATATTGATTGAGCACACCGCTGGGAATTTCCCGCTATGGCTGAGTCCTGAGCAGGTAGCTATTTTGCCAATATCCGAGAAGTATCATGATTACGCAGATAAAGTTTTAAAATTCCTTAATAAAAACGATATTCGCGGCCTTGTAGATGAGCGCGCCGAGAAGATTGGCCGTAAAATCCGAGATGCTTGGGCTACCAAAATTCCTGTTATGATAATAGTGGGAGAAGAAGAGTCCGAAAACGAGGAGGTTTCGGTTAGAGTTCAAGGTGATGGCGACGTCGGGAAATTTAAATTAGATGAGTTCATAGGATACTTTAACTCACTACTTGCTAAAGAATAGAATAATAATACTTGAAGAAAAAAAGACCTTTTAGAGGGAGGGTAAGAGACCCCCACAGAATCAATAAGTATATCGTTGCTGACCCGATACGTCTGGTGGGTGATAATGTAGAACAAGGAATCGTAGACCTAGAAAGTGCTAGGAAAATGGCCATTGAACAGGAATTAGACTTAGTAGAAGTATCTCCTAAAGCTAACCCTCCGGTATGTAAAGTAATAGACTACCGTAAGTTCTTATATGACCAAAAGAAAAAGGCAAAAGAACTGAAAGCTACCCAGTCTAAGTCGGATATCAAAGAGATACGTTTTGGACCTAATACGGATGAGCACGATGTTAACTTCAAGACAAAGCATGCGGAGAAATTCATAGAAGAAGGACATAAGGTGAGAGCCTATGTATTCTTCCGAGGACGTACTATCGTGTTTAAAGAAAGGGGAGAGCTCCTCCTACTACAGTTTGCAGAAAAATTGCAAGACGTAGCTAAACTAGAGCAACTTCCAAAAATGGAAGGTAAGAAAATGATAATTGTTTTAGCACCAAAATAAATTTATAAAAGAAAGAACAGAGATGCCGAAAATGAAAACCAACTCCAGTGCAAAGAAGAGATTCAGAATCACTGGTACAGGTAAAATCAAAAGAAAGCACGCCTACAAGCGTCACATCTTAACAAAGAAGTCTAAGAAAAGAAAACTTGCTCTTAGACACAGTGGTTTGGTTCATCCAGCGGATGAAAGCAACATCAAATTCTTATTAAGAATCGGAAAGTAAAGTCTTACAGGATAAGACAAAGTACCATTATTCGGGCCAAATAAAAGAGAGTGACAGTTATCGTCATTTCGCCTAGTTTAAAAAAAGAAAAAGAAAATGCCAAGATCAGTAAATGCAGTTGCCTCTAGGAGACGACGCAAAAAAATGATGAAACATGCCAAAGGATTCTTTGGTAGAAGAAAAAATGTATGGACAGTAGCCAAAAACGCAGTTGAAAAAGCGTGGCAGTACTCCTACAGAGATAGAAAAAATAAGAAAAGAAATTTCCGTCGTCTATGGATTACCAGAATAAACGCTGGAGCTAGATTACACGGAATGAGCTATTCTCAGTTTATGGGAGGTATACATAAAGAAGGTATCGAGATCAACAGAAAAGTTCTTGCTGACCTTGCTATGAATCACCCAGTTGCTTTTGAAGCTATCGTAAAGAAAGTAAAGAAGTAATTTAAATTAAAGCTAAAACATTATTATGGAAAGTCTCTCACTTACGTGAGAGACTTTTTTTATGGCTTTCTTTTTCCACGTTGACCCTTATAGTGCTCATAGAGGGTATTAATAAAACTCAGTATGATACCTATACCAACTATGATATAGAAGATAGTAAATATCTTACCCGCGTCCGTCTGAGGAGCAAAATCCCCAAAACCTACGGTGGTTAGTGTGACTACAGAGAAGTAAATAGCATCTACCCAAGACCAGTCCTCTAGGTAACGATAGGTAATACTTCCCGCGAGTATCACGATAAACGTGGTAAGCAATAATTCTCGGTACTCTTTGTCCCGTAGAAAAGATATTATTGATCTGAATACAAACATGCTATTCTTTTATTTTAACTATTCTATTATCTAATGTACTAATGCATTCGATCTCCTCGTACTTCTAAGGTTTGTACCATTTCTGCTTCATAGGCTATCCATTCTGCCCATCTTTGGGTTACGTGGTCCGCTGAGGAGTATTTCTTTGCCAATTCTAAAAAAGCACGGTAGTGTCCAGCTTCACTTACCATAAACTCGTGATAGAATTGTTGTAGTTCGGGATCTGAGACATGGATACTGAGTAATCGGAATCTCTCGCAACTTCTGGCTTCTATCATCGCAAAGGCAAGTAGGTATTCCACCAATTGTTTCTCGATGTGGTCTCCTCGTTTTACAAAACTATTGAGCTTGTTTACGTAGTCGTCTTTACGTTGATGACCGAGTTCGAACCCACGTTTTTTAAGCTCTTTGAGCACTTTGCGGAAGTGTCCCCACTCTTCAGCTACTATAGGTGTGATAATATCTACTACATCGGTATACTTACTAAATCGACTGATAATACTGATTCCGTGCGTAGCAGCTTTTTGCTCACACCAGGCATGGTCTGTAAGTATATACTCTATACTTTTCTCAGCTATATTTACCCATCGAGGGTCTGTAGCCATTTCTAGGCCTAGTGTGGTTTTAGCGGTAGGTGATGCCATAAGGCAAAGGTAAGTTCTTCGATAGAATTCTCGTGGAAAACAGTTAAATGAAAAGAAGTATTGAGTGGCGATGCTTGTTGCGTTGTTGTACCGGAAATGAGATTGGGAAGTGTTTTGTCAGTTTGAGTGGCGATGCTTGTTGCGTTGTTGTACCGGAAATGTGATTGGGAAGTGTTTTGTCAGTTCGAGTGGCGATGCCTTTTGCATCGTTGTACCGGAAATGTTATCGGCAAGTGTTTTGTCAGTTCGAGTGGTGATGCTTTTTGCATCGTTGTACCGGAAATGTGATTGGGCAAATGTTTTGTCAGTTCGAGTAGCGATGCCTTTTGCATCGTTGTACCGGAAATGTAATTGGGAAGTGTTTTGTCAATTCGAGTGGCGATGCTTTGTGCATCGTTGTACTGGAAATGTAATTGGGCAAATGTTTTGTCAATTCGAGTGGCGATGCCTTTTGCATCGTTGTACCGGAAATGTAATTGGGAAGTGTTTTGTCAATTCGAGTGGCGATGCTTTGTGCATCGTTGTACTGGAAATGTGATTGGGCAAATGTTTTGTCAATTCGAGTGGCGATGCTTTGTGCATCGTTGTACTGGAAATGTGATTGGGAAGTGTTTTGTCAATTCGAGTGGCGATGCTTGTTGCATCGTTGCACCGGAAATGTGATTGGGCAAATGTTTTGTCAATTCGAGTGACGATGCCTTTTGCATCGTTGTACCGAGAATCAAAACACCATCAAAACACCTACAAATATCAATAGCCCCAATAAGAATAAAATGAGTGTAAAAGGCAGGATCTCCTTAGCCTTTAATCCGGTAATACTAAGTAAGGGTAATGCCCAAAAAGGCTGAAGCATATTAGTTAGTTGGTCACCATAAGCCATGGCAAGTATCATTTTTGGTAGTGGTACCGCTAGTTTAGTGGCTGCTTCTAATAGGATTGGACCTTGTATGGCCCATTGCCCGCCTCCGCTAGGAACAAAAATATTCACCAGCCCAGCACTGAAGAATGTAAAAAGTGGAAGTGTATTGGCAGTAGATACTGCGATGAACCAGTTGGAGATAAGCGCTATGAGACCACCGCTCTGCATCAGTGCTAGAATGCCAAAGTAGAGAGGAAACTGGATGAGAATACCAGAACTCCCCTTGATAGCGTCGTCTATGGCGTTTAGAAATGAACTAAAGTTAGTGTGGAGTAGGAGGCACAATGCCAACAAGCTAAAATTAATGTAATTTGGAGTGATGAATCCTAGAAATGGTCCTTCAAAACAGATAGCTAAATACCCAGCAAATCCTACCATAAGTATGCCTATGGTTTTACTTACAATGGTACTTTGATCAAGCTTCTCCATACCTATTAAATGGGAACTTTGGGTGCTATTTACAACTACAGACTTGATTTTAGGAACTTCAGCTTTCACCTGTTTACCCAAGAGATAAAAAATCGCTGGTATGAAAATCAATAAGAATGCAAATGCAGTCAGATTCATACTGCTAAAGACCGTATCTCCATAATAAATGGCTTCAGGAAGTGACGTACTATGACCGATAGACCTAAGATGGCCGTTCTCTGCTACCTTAGTAAGGGCGCTGCCAGAAATACCACCATGCCAGACCATTAAACCTACATATCCTGAGGCTCCAATCAATGGGTAATTAAGTGGAAGTTGCTTTTTGGTAAAGCTTTCTCCTAATTTTCGAGCGAGAATAGCTCCGAAAATCAAACCAAGCCCCCAATTGAAAAAAGCGACTACGATGGTAGTAAAGGTCACTACGGCTGCCGCTTGAGCGGTAGTTTTGATTGGCCTTACTAACCAAGCAATAAGTGTATCAAAGAATGAACTCAAAGCAAGTGTATGACCCAGTACGAGCATAAGCATCATTTGAAAGGCGAATGCCAGTAAGTTACTGCTCCATAAGCCGTCTTGCCAAGCTATGACTAACTCAGCGGTAGGCTTGTCTGAAACGAACACCGTCAATAATAACGTAACTATGGTGAGTAGAATGGCTATGCTAAAGGGTGAAGGAAGTACTCTCCTAAACCAATCCGAATATTTTTGAGTAAAACTCATAGGTAGGTCACTAACTCTTCGAGGTGCTTTTTATCTAACTCTGTAAATGCAGCGTACTCTGTACTATCGATATCCAGCACTGCGTATACTTCGCCATCTCGGATACACGGCACTACAATCTCAGAATTACTCAAAACACTGCAGGCTATATGTCCAGGAAACTGGTGCACATCATCTACTAATTGTGTCTCCATAGTTTGCCACGCAGTACCACAAACCCCCTTACCAAAACCGATACTAGTGCAGGCTATTGGACCTTGAAATGGACCCAAAATAAGCGAGTTATCTACTACTCTATAGAAACCGATCCAGTGATTTGGAAAATGATCCATAATTAATCTGGAAATATTTGCCATATTGGCGATGTCATCCACTTTACTATCTACTAATGCTTTGGCTTGTTTTAGTAGCTCCTTGTATTGAGATTCTATTTTCAAAATTACGATAATATTACCCGGCTAATATACGTTCAAGATTCATATGACTCTAAATTTGAAGTACTTAATCTAATATGAAGCCCTCACACTTAAAAATACTGCTAATAGTCGTTCTAATAAACACCTTGTTCCTGCTCGGCCTTATCGTTTACTTTTAGAATGACATCTTATCATAGATACATCTATGTGTTAGCTCTATTCAGCTACAGTCGATTATACTCTAGATCATAAACCATGAGAATCAGTCTTCATAATCCGCTGTTTCCTCTTTTTTATCGGTCAGAAAATACGTGGAAAACAACGATATAAAAAGGGAGCTTAAGGTGATAATACCAACAGCTTCTGTGTAGTCAGACCATACATTTCCGATGAATAGCTCAGAAGTGAAAGTGATTAGTAACAGCGGGATGATAAACCATTTACTTTTAGGAGTACCGCGGTATTTTGCATAGAGTAACACGGTTACGGGCATCAAAAAAACGAAGTAGCATTTCCAAGCCAAAGGTGAAAATACAGGAATGAAAGAAAGTACTATCAACCATTGGGTGGCGAGTGAGTGCTCTTGTTTCCTTCTGGTATAAAATAGGTAAGCTACCCAAAGCCCAATGAGTCCTATCGTACTGATGGTGATTAGTTTAGTTTGAGTGATTGCGAGACTAGCAATGTTGAAATACCATCCATCAAATCGTGAGGTTTCTGAAAATAGACCACAGAAGAGACTCCATATGGACTGGTTATAATGAATACATTGTAGTCCATCTGCTACCTGTTTGGTATACCACTGTGTATATAACGCGGTGCTTCCGTCCCCAAAGTAAAAGAGTACAGCGATGTGAGTTAGACCTAAACCAATCACTGTCCAAAGCGTCGTTTTAAATTCTCTTTTGTAAAGGAGGAAAGGGAGTAAAATAATAGGGTACACCTTGGTGCTGATAACTAAAGCTAAAAGTATTCCTGCCCAAAAATTGCGCTGTTTTAACGTTAAGATTAAAGCTAAAAGACAAACTGCAAGAATGGTTACATTCACTTGTAGATTACTGACTTCCTCTATGAAAATTCTAAAGTTTAGTAAGAATGGTACTAAAAATAAGGGGTTGGTCAGAGAAATAGTAGTTAACTCACTGCTTTTTAGCCTAAAAACTAATTTTTTGTTTAAAAAATAAAAGAATATCCACTTGAATATATACCAATAGGTCACTACTATACTGATCAGCCAAAGTAATCTAAGACCATAAAAACTAATACCGTCAAGGCCATAAAGAGGTATGGCAGCAAGGCTCATAAAGGGCGGCCATGTATTGCGATGAGCGGAGTAGATATACTCTCCTTGCCATGCAAGTTTTCCGGCTTCGATGTACCCACCAAAGTCTCCCTCTCGTTGCATGTCTCGGATTATTTCCATGCATAAGAACAGTCCTAATGCGATTACAATGACAGCAGTGAGTTGGTGGCGGTATTTCAGTATTAAGTCGATGATTTAGCTATTTATGATTCTATGGACACCGCCCTTTTTATCAAGACTTCGTTGCACCTTAAAATATGGCCTAATTTCTTTTTAGCAAGCTTTAAGTGGTTGAGGGTCTGTGCTGTGTGAATGGGTATGAGAAGACCGAAGACCTTAAGGGTTAGACTAACTAAATTTTCTACCAAAAGATCTGGTCGATAAGAACAGTCGATTTTATTGCCTTTACGGATATCTGAAAGATTTTGTGTTACTACTATGAATAAGTCCTTGTCTTTAAGTTTAACTGCAAGACATTTTACACAGGTAGAGGCTAAAATTACTGAACCAAATGCTCTACGCACACTTACTGCTGCTCCTTTTGTTGTAGTGGCTATTTTATTTTCTTCTTGCATCTATTTTTCAAACCGATGTTCACCGCAAAGATGCAGAGAGCGCAGCGTTTTTTAGTTCTCTAGGACCTTAGCGTCTTTTTGTTAGATTATTTTCAAATGTATTTTACACTATTCACATTAGTTATCGTGAATCTCAAAAATTTCATAACTCCAATTTGATTTGTCAAGAGTAACGGTTACCGAAGCATTAAAATAGCTCCTGCGGTATATAAGTCTGGAGTCACTATTCTCAATGATTTCAAAATCACCATATAAAAGTGCCATATTTTCATTTCTTAATTTTATAAGATTTGATATTTCCTTGTTCAAATTTGCCTCCTGCTCCTTCAAGTTTTCGAAACGCATCATTCTTCGATTGTCTGGGTCTCCAGCTCCAGCCATCCCTATTTCATCACCGTAGTAGATAATAGGAATCCCAGGGATAGTCATGTTAAAAGCGTTGAACATGGCCATTTTTCGATAGGCTATACTGTCATCAACTGTTCTATTTTGTCTCGAGCCTACTTGTTGATAGTCGTTTCCAGACAGATTCATATTCAGTGTTTCGTCTGCATAGCTAATAAATCGCGGTTTATCTTGATTACCAGTGATATTACCCATTAAATGATGGTATCCATAAGTATTAAGGCTAGCTTCTAGGGCTTCGCCTAGTCTAGTCATTGATGCTCCGTCAGTGGCAAAAACAGGTAATGCGTTGTCATACATATTAACGTCAAGCTGAGCATCCAATAAGCCGCTGCCTATGTAGCTATTTATAAGGTCATGGGTACCAGATGTTTCCCCAATTTGGTAAATGTACTTACCCTTTTTTTGACTGACTTCAGTTACTTTTTTATTCAGGGTTCGCCAAAAATTAGTTGGAATATATTGAGTAGCGTGGTGTCTAAACCCGTCAAAATCGTACTCGGTAATCCAATAAATGGCGGAGTCTACCATGAAATTAGTAACTTCTTGTTTTCTTAAATCTAACGTGGGCAGAAAAGAGTCTGACCAAGTGGTCAATGGATGCTCCTCCCAGTTATTGATATTCATGGTTCCATCCGGCAGGTAGAGCGGCGTTACCCAGTCTTTATGCTTTTGGTATACAGAATGCTGTTCATGCACGTGATTTGCGACATAGTCCAGAAGCACACTCAGTCCGTTATTATGAGCTACACGAAGCATTTCTTTCACGTCTGTAGGTGACCCTAGTCTATAATCTACAGCCGTTGATGTAACTGGCCAATGGCCATGGTCACCACTAAACTCAGCGTTTGGATGATTGAACTGACCCCGAGCAACAGTGGGATTTTGTGTAATGGGTGAAATGGATAGTGTATTGATGCCTAATTCTTGAAAATATCCCTCTTTTATCTTCTGCGTAATTCCCTGTATATCTCCACCGTAATAGGTGGCTTTCGACAAGTGAGAATGATCATTGACGGATTCATCATTAGAGGTATCTCCATTGACAAAGCGATCTACCATCATACTGTATACGATGCTACTGTGCCAGTCACTGTTATTTAATTTACCTGGATCTGTGATTACCTTTCCTTTAGCAAGTGGAATAAGTAGGTCGTTACTCGCTGCTACTGTATTGTATCCAAAAACTCGGATGTGGGAACGCACTTCATACTTAGCAAATGGTGGAATAAGAATCTTAAAATGAGTACCCTCTTTTCTGGCTTCTATTCTAAAATTATTCCAGTAGGCATATACATCGTCTGTATTTTCTGAGGAAATAATGATTTCAGTTTTGGTGAAAGAATCGGTGCCTATTTTTGGTAAATCTTCTTTAGGTGGGCCTTTGACTTCGAGTACATTGTTAAAACCTCCCATTCCGTCGCTGATTTTGAGAGGATTACTTGGATCGTCAATTTCTTTGCCGTCAGCTACGAGTTTGTATTGGTATTTGCCGGGTTTGTAATGACCATAGTCCAAACGAAATGTATCATCTGTCTCAAGTAGGTTTACTAGTTTCCATCCTCGGTGTTCTGATTTAATTTGGAGTTGATTGATGTGTTTTTCATTATTTGGCAAGCGAATGTATTTTCCATTGTAAGTGGTGTTCCCCTTCACCACAAACGAGTAGGGAAGACCCTCTGCATAGACGGTAAGGTTACTGATAGCCTTACTGTTCTGACCTGCTACAATGAATATGAAATCATCTACATAGCTTACTTGCAGGGTTTCATCATCACTTACTATTGAGTCAATTACTACTGGAGAAGTAAAATAGTCGGATTGAACCACACGTGTAGTATCACTTGTAAGCTGAATAGGAGAGGCCAGTCCATAAATTTTCGTGTCTTTGTAGGTTGTATTGGTTTGACCACAGCTAGCCAATAGGATGGCGAGTAAAAAGGTGAATATGCTGTTTTTCATTTCTTGTTCTATTTTGGTCTAGTGGATATATCTTATTACTTAGTCCTTGCTAATATAAACGTAATTACTGTCTCAAACCAGGTGAGTTGAAAGGTCTCTTCCTGGTGTCCAAGTGCATGATTTCCTTTGGAATAGATAATTTGTTACTCGCATGAGAAAGTAATTACCAGTTTCATCCGAAGTAGTACTACACGTTTTACCGAGTATGAAGGACAGTGTGAGGTGTATTTTTTATCGATTAAGATTTATTAAAGAGGTTCTTAAATTTCTCTAGGTCTGCATCTAACCAGTTATCTACTTGGAGTTGAGCACCTTTAAGGCCTTTGTCATTTCCAAAAAGGACACTTTTCATTCCTGCTTTTTTGGCTGCTGTAAGTCCTGCCTGAGAGTCCTCTATTACCAAGCATTCGCTGGGGTCGCACTGTAATTTTTCCGCAGCAAGTAAGAATATATCGGGCTCAGGTTTGGAGTGTTCAGTCATTCCTCCATCTACTATAGCATGAAAGGCCAGTACTAGGTCAAGCTTGTCTATGATGCGAATCGCATTTCTGCTACTCGAACCTATAGCTACCTTTATACCTTGGGATTTAACAAGTGTATTAAATTCTCTGAAGCCGGGGAAAGTTTCTTCTGGAGTCATCTTGTCGATGAACTCCAAGTACATTTGATTTTTTTGAACCAGTAAATTTTGTTTTTCAGCTTCAGAAATACGTGCACCGCTCCATTTTAATATTTTATCTAAAGACTCTTTCCTTCCAACACCTTTGAGCTTGAGATTCTGCTTTTCGGTAAGGGTATAGTCTAGCTGATTTCCCACCCATTGCCAACTATCGTAGTGATACTTGGCAGTGTTCGTAATTACTCCGTCTAGGTCATAAATACATGCTTTTAGGCTCATAGGATTACGTGTTTCTGGTTATAGTGATACATGGCTAATGGCTCTATTGGACGTTTTTCTATTTTCCCAAGTGTAAAATTATACTTTCTTCCTACTTCTTCCAATACATCTTGGAAATAATAGGCCACGGAACCTACAAAATTTACAAGAACTTCCGAGTAGTTCTCGTAGCAGAGGATGTGTATTTCGGCAAATTTGGATAATCCCTTCACCATCATTTCTTTGAAGTATGGATGATCCCTATGCTCACTGATGAATGGCGTGAAGCTTGCTAAATAAACATTTGGATTTTCCTTTTTGTGCACGGCCTCAAAGATTCCCTCTTTGCTCAGATTATATTGTTGTTGAAATACATCAGCCAACTCTTTGGGCATCCGTTTATAGAGCCATTCAGAGAGCATTATTTTGCCGAAAAATGATCCACTTCCTTCGTCACCTAGTATATAACCTAATGCAGGCACCTCTTCGTGTACTTTAGTTCCATCAAAGAAGCAAGAATTGGAACCTGTACCTAAGATGCACGTTATTCCTACTTCACCTTGAGAAGTAGCAAGAGCTGCTCCTGTCAGGTCATGGTCTACTATCACTATAGTGGCCTTATCAAAGTAAGCGGCTAGTCCTTTTTGGATAATGGCATTTCGCTCTTCACTTGAGCATCCTGCACCGTAAAAGTAGACCTCCTCTATACTATCTTTTGTTTTATTAAAAAACTCATTTTCACTGAGTTTTTGTGTCACTAATTCGGTTGTGTGAAAAAAGGGGTTGAAACCCATCGTATTGGTGTGCTGTTGGTTACCCTGTGCGTCTATCGCTATCCAATCACATTTGGTCGACCCGCTGTCTGCCACTAAAATCATCTTTATGTTACTTATTTACAAGCAAAATTAGTGTAAAATTAAGACTTTGAAGAAAATAGCTAAATTTACCACTCTAAATATGTGAATGAGGCATTTTTATGGATAAAAAAATACGAAAGCAGACAAATCCAAACGTATCTGTAGATTGTGTAGTTTTCGGTTTTGACGGCTCAGAGCTTAAGGTATTACTCGTTCAGCGAGAGATAAACGGTCTAGATTTACAGAAGGATACACTTGTACTTCCAGGAGATCTTATCTTAGATGACGAGGACCTGGGTGAGGCAGCCGCGCGTGTATTAAAAGATCTTACCGGACTGGAAAATGTATTTTTAGAACAAATAGGAGCATTTGGCAGCCCAAATAGACTCAGCAAAGAAAAAGATAGACTTTGGTTAGAGGTAATTCGACAAAATCCTGAAGCACGCGTAATCACTATAGGTTATGTTGCACTAATTAATATCAAAAATTATAAAATAAAACCAGCAGGTTTTGCGAAAGACCTTACTTGGTCAGACTACCAGCACGTGGTTGATCTAGGTTTCGACCACAATGACATAGTAGATGCAGCGAAGAAAAAGTTGAGAGATAAGTTGTATAGAGAACCCGTAGGTTTTGAACTCCTGCCACGCAAGTTTTCACTACATCAGCTATATACTTTGTATAGCGAAATCATGGACACTGCTATTGACCGACGTAATTTCAGAAGAAGAATGCTCAAAACAGGTTTTCTGAAAGAGACTGATGAGTTTCAGGAAGGAGTGCCGCACAAACCAGCTAAGCTCTATGTTTTTGTAAAAAAAGAGTTTGATACCGTTAGTAAAACCAATTTTACGTTTTACTAGATTTGATTCATTTGAACTAGTATAACCAAGAAAACTAGAGCAGAATACAGGTTTTCTGGGCGGTATTCTGGGGTAATGGATTTAGAAGGTGACGGCTCTCCCGCTGATTATGGGCGTGGAGGCGAACATGGGTCGCACATCTTGTGTACATTGAAACTTACCGCCTTTGTTTCTTTTGTAATAAAGAATTTAGCACTGTGTTGGAAGCTGACCATTTCTAAACACGAAATCTTTTCTTCATCTAATGTAGCATTGGCGGGATCTTCTCGGTCAAATTTAGGGTGAAAGTAGACAAAGTAGACGCCTTCTGAAAAGCCTGATTGTTTAAGTTCACCGTTGGAGAAGACTAATTTTTGACCATCGTCCGTACGGTCAGATATGGAGTGTACATAAATAGTTCCGGTGAAAGGCTTTTCCTTCAATAACTCCTGCATGAGCTCTTCATTCGGAGCTGCACCTCCGCAGTAGTCAGAGGTTTCTGTCACAGTTAGTTTTATAGTACGGTCTTGTACCTGTTGGCTTTTGCATCCGATAGCCAATAGTGCTACGGCAAATATGATTACGATTCCTTTCACACCACAATAATACAGCTTAAAAGTAGAAAGGTAAATGAAACAAAGAAGGAAAAAAAAGTAGACGAATTCATTGTTTGTAAATACGCGCTGTGCTATTGAACGAGAGTACTGCGTGAGGACTAAACTCGAAGTAGCGGATGTGATTAGGACAAGGGGGGAGGGAAGCGGAGATGTTTAATTCCGTATTTTCTATGCTCTGG
>Ga0115558_1001192_pt1 | contig 16002 bp, 16 predicted proteins | sample COGITO_mtgs_1104_4_FD_87279 | JGI IMG/M metagenome (GOLD analysis project Ga0115558, IMG submission 87279) | Pelagic marine microbial communities from North Sea - COGITO_mtgs_110426 | ecosystem: Environmental > Aquatic > Marine > Epipelagic | place: Germany:Helgoland, sampling site Kabeltonne... | reverse complement strand
AGTACTGTGCCCGTAATGACGATACATTCAAGAGATACTCGGGTAGCCGGGTCTGCAGGATACTAAAATCGATAATAGGCAAGTAGGATATGGATATAGCGTTAAGCAATATACTCTTGGCTATAGATGACGGCAATACAGCGAGTTTTGCTCAGCAGCAAGCACTAGACTTAGCACATAAATTCAGGGCTAGTCTGACTGTTTTATTAGTAGGCGATGAACAATCTGATTTTTCGGATACCATCAAGTTTTTACGAGATTTTACGTCGGGTAAAAACATTGAACTTACAACTTTAGTCGTCCATGGAGACTTCAATACAGCAGTAGAAGAAAAAGAACGCACTGGCGACTATGACGTCTTAGTAATAGGCACTTCGTGTACAAAATCTCGGTTATTCAAAAGCCCGATGTGTTATGATCTAGCCACTTCAATTACCTGTCCAATGCTGTTAGTGAAGAAGAGTAGTGCAGAATCACGGTTTGGGAGTTTGTTATTGCCCTTGTCTAAATCTCCAGAAACCAGGCAGAAAGTAAAGTATGCAGCATCCATAGCCCAGAAATTTAACTCAACCATACACATTTTATTGCTTAGCAAAAGAAATACTAAGTATGAAGTAGAAACGGTAGAATTATTTGCTAGACAGACGGAGAGATACCTTGCTGAACGAGGTATAAAATACACGGTAAGCGAATCCTTTGGCGAGAATATAGCTAGTGCTACTGAAGCCTATAGCAGAAAAGTGAAAGCAGATATAGTCTTTGTAACCGTTGAGCCTAAGTATGCATATCTTGGGAAAGATAGACACGTGAAACAGTGGATCAAAAACGGTCAGATCTCCATGATGACAATTCCAATTCAAGAATATTAATCAGTAGGATAGTCTTAAACTAAAGACCTTGGTCTTTGAGCACCACACCGGCTGCTGGCTGAGCAGTAGGCATTATTATGAGCTCATTGATGTTGACGTGCTTGGGTCTGCTGAGGATGAACCATATGGCATCCGCTATATCTTGAGCCACTAGGTTCTCAAAACCCTCATACACATTTTTGGCTTTGTCTAAATCTCCATCTAATCTTACAATAGAAAATTCAGTCTCTACAGCACCTGGATTTACACTAGATACGCGTATGCCTGATTCTGCGAGTTCTCTTCTCATGGACTTATTCAGTGCGTCTACCATGTGCTTGGTGCCACAGTATACATTGCCTCCGGGATATACTTCCTTGCCAGCTATAGAGCCTATATTTACGATGTGGCCCTTGGTTTCTTTAAGCAACGGGATCATGGCTTTAGATATGTGCAATAGACCTTTTATATTGGTATCTATCATCGCATTCCAGTGGTCTAAACTTCCCGTTTCTAAAGTGCCTAATCCAGCTGCTAAACCAGCATTGTTTACGAGCACGTCTATGTTTTTCCAGTCTTGTGGGAGGTTGGTGATGTAGTTGTTTACGGTATCCGCTTCACGCACGTCTAGGTGCATCAGGTGTGTTTGTATACCGTACGTATTGGCTAACTCTGTCGCTTGCTTTTCGAGTCTGTCCAGTCTACGACCATTCAGTATGAGGTTATACCCTTCTTTAGCTAATGTCTCCGCAGTAGCTTTTCCTATGCCTGACGTAGTGCCAGTAATGAGTGCTATTGCCATTACTTTCCTTTCCCTTTAAGCATTTCTAAAATAGCGTCATCACTCATTTCTAGCATTCCGGAAGTGAGTATTTGTTTTACTTCTTCAGCTTTAGGGTCATTGGGGTACTCTTCTAAAAACTGATTGTAGTATTTTTTAGCTACTTCAGTATCTTTTAGGTATTCCCAGCCTATGAAACCAGCCCTGTACAATAGGTTAGAACGTTTTTCGTAATTTGGATATTTATGTATCGCCGTATCTAAACTAGATACTGCTTTTGGGAATCTGCCGGTAGCAGTATAGGCCATAGCTAATCGCTCATAATCTTCTGTTTTAATCTCAGTATCGGCGCTTAGTTTATCTTCATACAATTTCACTATATCTTGCCATTGTGCTGCGGTAGGTAAATCGTCGTCTAGCACATCGCTGATCAGGTTATCCATTTCGGCATAATCTGCTGCTTTGCCGTGGAGGATGGCGAGGTTTATGGCTGCATTTCTATATCTATCGGTACTGTCATCTCTAGAAATATACTCCGTCAGTAGTGGCATGGCTTCTGTGCCATTGTTTTCGTAGAAATAGTATTGACCCGCGGCATACAGGTAATTGTTAGCTTCTACATCGGTATACTTCAAGCCGTAGTTTTTATGCAGTACTGCTAACTCCGCAAGCCCTTCTTTAGTGCCTGTTTTTTCTGATTTTTCCAAGTCTGTTATTTCAGCTTTCATAGCATCTTGACTTGGGGTACAAGCAAAGGCTAGTAGCATAATGCTCAGGTATAAGTATGTTTTTTTCATATATATGATTACTATTTTTAATATTGATTAGTGCGCAAAAGTACTAATGTGCAAGCATCTAGTGTTTGAATGTTTTCAGCGGTTGCTTTTTCATCGAGTACGTGGTTTTCAGTTCCTGGATTAAAAATAATCCTCTTCGGTTTCAGAGCGAGTATTCGCTCATAGAATCCTTCTTGTAGTGTAGGATTGATATACAGTGTAATGGTATCAAATTGTTGATCTGCGGGCCACTCATTTAAAATGGTATAGTCACCTATGTTTCCTTTTTTGATACCGTAAGGAACTACCTCATGACCGAAATCGTGTAGCATTTCGGTGGCGATATAAGCATATCGCTCTGGCTTGGGCGTAGCTCCTATGACAAGTGTTTTCTTACTCGGCTGCATATCCCAGGTAGTTGAACGGAGTAATAGTGCGTATTTCCTCTTTTACACTCTCAGGTAAGTCTAGCTTCTCTACGAATACTTTAATGGAAGCCTCATTGATCCCGTCATTGGTTCTCGTCAGATCCTTTAGTAGCTCGTATGCTCCAGTTACTTTTTCTCTTCTTAGAATCGTCTGAATAGCTTCAGCTGTTACTGCCCAATTGCGGTCTAAATCTGCATGTATTGCATCTTCATTGAGGATGAGTTTACTCATTCCTTTTTCCAAGCTTTTGAAGGCTATGAGCATGTGAGATAGTGGTACTCCTACATTTCTGAGCACAGTACTATCCGTAAGGTCTCGTTGCAATCTGCTGATGGGGAGCTTATTACTGAAGTGGTCCAGTAGCGCATTTGCTATCCCAAAATTACCTTCTGCATTTTCAAAATCTATCGGATTTACCTTGTGTGGCATAGCACTACTTCCCACCTCGCCTGCTATTATGCGTTGTTTGAAGAAGTCCATACTAATATACTGCCATACATCTTTGGCAAAGTCCATAAGTATGACGTTAATCCGTCTCATAGCGTCAAAGACAGCCGCTAGTTGATCGTAATGGTCTATCTGTGTAGTAGGATAACTGCGCACTAGCCCGAGGTTAGCCACTAGTTCATCACCAAAGGCTGGCCAATCTATTTGAGGAAATGCCAGTCGGTGCGCATTGAAAGACCCTGTAGCTCCTCCAAATTTGGCGCTGATAGGCGTTTCTATTAGTGTATCCAGCTGTACTTTTATACGCTCAGCAAAAACCGCGAATTCTTTGCCCACTGTAGTTGGTGTAGCTGCCTGCCCGTGTGTACGACTAAGCAGAGGTACTTTTTTCCATTGCTCAGCAAAGGAAGATAGAGACTCGTGCAGTTGCTTGATGTTAGGTATAATCACCTCATCGATGCCCAGCTGAAGACTAAATGGAATAGCAGTGTTATTCACGTCTTGACTCGTAAGCCCAAAGTGTACAAACTCACTGTACTCTTCTATTTTAGTGCCTTTTAATTTTTCTTTTATAAAATATTCTACCGCCTTTACATCGTGATTGGTGGTTTTCTCTATTTCTTTGATCACTTGAGCATCTGCTTCACTAAAGTTTTGGTAAATGCCTTTTAGGAAGTTAGTCTCCTCGTCAGACAATGCTGAAAACTGAGCCAGTCCTAGCTGTGACAAGGCGATGAAGTATTCGACTTCTACCCATACACGGTATTTAAAGAGTCCATATTCAGAAAAGTAAGAAGCCAGTTCCTGGACTTTGCCTCTGTATCTCCCGTCTATAGGGCTGATAGCTGATAGTGTCGTAAGCATGGGTGCAAAGGTAATTGTAAGATAAGATTGTGCTATATTTGGGCTGTAATTGTGAAAAACTTATGAGATATATACTGATACTCTTTTTTTTGTTTCCCTTTTTGAACCTTAAAGCTCAAAATGTTAACTATGAGGTAGGTTTAATGCAAACATCCCTTGTGGATTCTATAAAGGGAGTACCTTACACAAAGACAAAAGCTAGGCAGTTTCGATCAGTATATAAGTCTGTTTGGGGTGAAAGTCTAGGAGTTAAAATCATTTCTAAACCAATGAATCAAAAATATAAAGTAAAATTTAAAGGTAGAGATTTTATATGCAAATACAAAGGCAAATATTTCATTAAAGATGGGGTCTTAACGAGTTATAAGCTTTCGGCTAAAAGTACATCTGCGATTGAAAATGTGAAAATTTTTGGAATGTTAGCAGATAAATTAAAAATAAGAATGCAGTATTTTCAATCTGGCTATGTCGGCACGCTAGAGTGGGTTGATGTTACTGCTAGCGACTATAAGAGGTATAACCTTAGCCTTATGTTGCCTCCTATATCAGATTTAAAGGAATTCTCTGGCGCGGAACTATTACTTATTCTCCCATCTGTTAAAAAAGTGCCCTAAACTTAGCCTTTTTCAGTTCTTGTTTCTCACTACCTTTGCCCCAATGAGAAACATTGGTCTTTTATTCATTTTTTTAGCTGCCCTTGCTCAAGCTCAGGTTACCCTATCTCTTGATCAGTTAGACTTTGGTGACGTGCTCACCACCACAGATAAAGAATTAGCAGTAAACGTTACCAATACGTCCAGTGCCGCAGTGGTTATAGATGAGGTAACTGTTTACAATACGGACTTCACGTATGCTGTGCCTAATGCTACTATAGCTGCAGGTGGTACCGAAAAGGTAAGAGTTACCTTCAAGCCTAGGCATAATGTAGCGTATAACTCTGAGCTTATTTTTGTGTTAAACAATGGGTCACAATTTCGAATAGACTTAATCGGAAATGGGAAGTACGAAGGAACGTACTACTCAAGTACTTTTAATAAGAGCTACCAAGACCTGAAAGATGAGCTAAAAACCATACTAGCAGATGGGTATACGAATCTCGGATACAGCGGTGCGCGTGATAAGATGTATGGCGATATAGATAACGTAGCGGGTAAAGTGACGTGCGTATACACCGGTAGAGAAGCTACTTTTAATACACGAAGCGGTGCAAATAGTGTGAGCTTTAACTGTGAGCATACATGGCCACAGAGTCTTTTTAACCAAAACGAACCAGAGCGTGCAGATATACACCACCTGTTCCCTACGGATAATAATGCAAATAGTAGAAGAGGTAGTTACCCTTTTGGAGAAGTGACAGGCACACCTAGCTGGACAGAAGGAGGAAGTAAGCTTGGTGGAAGTACGTTTGAACCCAGAGATCAACAAAAAGGGGCAACAGCTAGAGCAATGCTATACTTCGCTATCCGTTACCAAGACTATAGTAATTTTATCGACGGGCAAGAAGCTATTCTAAAGCAGTGGCACATGGATAATCAGCCTTCAGCGTGGGATGTTCAGCGAAATGAAAAAATATTTGGCTACCAAAAAAATAGAAACCCTTTCGTAGATCACCCTGAGTTCATAGAGCGGATAAATAAAATAGGAGCCACAGACACCAAGCCTCTGATAAAAGAAGCCAATACTGCTCAGACTGCGATAGATTATGGTGTGGTAAGAAACAATGAGCGAAAGAACATTTACATTGTCAATACTGGAAATACAGATTGGTCAGGTGTATCTGCAGCCACTACATCAGCTGCTAAACTCAAAATAGTATCGTCTTCAAGTTCAGCTGCCGCAGGTGAAGCACTGCTTGTTGTGGTAGACTTCCTTGGTCTCCCAAACGGTGACTATACCGATAACTTGATTGTAAATCTAAATGATGAAGCGGGTAAGATCATTACTATACCTTTGGCCTTTTCTGTAGGTACTGCAGGTTTAGAGGATATAGATAAAAATAAGGTACACGTAGCCTATAATGCGATTAGTCAAAAGATACTTTTTACTAAATTGCCCGAAGATGCAGTACAGGTGGAAGTATGGAACTCTAGCGGGCAGCAAATCTTATTAAACGATATATCGTCGGTGTTAACCGATATTCCATTCCATGGGCATCGTCAAGGTCTTTACTTCGTTGTAGTAAAAACTAAATCAGAGGCATATACTGCCAAGATTTTAGTTTATTAAGTACAACAGATTAGTAAAAACCATATGCGATTTTTTAAAGTAGTTTTAGCCTCAGCTGTAGGATATTTATTAGCGGGTTTAGTTTTGTTTTTTGTCGTTTTTATGGCAATAACGGGCTTAGTGGCCAGTTCGAAACCTAAGGTAGAAGTGCCTAATAATGGTGTGCTGAATATGAAGCTGAACTATCCACTGCAAGATAAGGTAGCAAATAGCAGCCCGTTTGCAGTGCTAGCTACGCTAGATCCGAATACTCAGATGCCTATTGGCCTGAATGATATTCTCCATACGATAGAAAGTGCAAAGACGGACGACAAAATTAAAGGTGTAGTATTAGATCTTACTGCATTTTCATCTGGCTATGCTAAGCTCAGTGAGGTGAGAGCTAAACTAGAAGACTTTAAGAAGAGTGGGAAGTTTGTCTACGCATACGCAGACTATTATTATTTCCCAACCTATTACTTAGCGAGTGTAGCAGATAGCGTATTTGTAAACCCTGAAGGTGAAATGTCTTTTACCGGTATGGTCGCTCAAGTGTCCTTTTTTGCAGGAGCATTAGAAAAACTAGGCGTAGAGATACAAGCGGTAAGAGCAGGTAAGTTTAAGGGAGCAGTAGAAGCCTATACGCGCAAGGATCTTAGTCCTGAGAATAGATTGCAGATAGAGACGTATATCAATTCTGTTTTCGATGAAACGCTGAAAGCCATCTCTGCATCTAGAGGTATCAGCATAGCACAGCTTAAAGCAGACGCAGATGAATTGAAACTTCGCTCAGTGGAGGATTTTAAAGCTGCAGGATATATAGACGCTACAGTATACAGAGATCAGTTTTATTCTGCTATGAAGAAGCGTATGGGTGTAGCTGACGATACCAAAGTACCGCTTATCAGTGAGCAGAAATATGCACGTACACTAAGTACTCAAGGTAGTGGTTCAGACCGCATTGCGGTAGTGTATGCAGGAGGAGATATAGTAGGTGGTAAAGGAGACGGTACACAGATAGCAGCAGACGACATGGCGGCTACCCTGAAAAAAGTACGACTGGATGATAATATAAAGGCTGTAGTATTTCGAATAGACAGCCGCGGAGGGAGCTCGCTAGCCAGTGATATTATCTGGAGAGAAGCGAAGTTATTGGCCGCAGAAAAGCCACTTATTGTAAGTATGAGTGATGTAGCAGCTAGCGGTGGCTACTATATAGCTACTCCAGCGCGTAAGATTTTTGCGGAGCCTACTACAGTGACTGGTTCTATTGGTGTATTTGGACTGATACCCAATGCGCAGAAATTGCTAGAGGATAAAATGGGACTTACTTTTGAATATGTGGGTACAGGAGAGCATTCGGACATGGGTAGAGTAGATAGGCCGATGAAACCAGAAGAAAGAGAGTACATAGAAAGTGTAATTGATAAGATTTATGATACGTTTCTTAGTCGTGTAGCGGAAGGAAGAAATATGACCAAGGAACAAGTACACGAAATAGCTCAGGGAAGAGTGTGGACTGGTGTGATGGCCAAAGAAGTAGGCTTAGTGGATATACTTGGAGGATTGGAAGACGCTATAGCGTATGCAGCTAAAGAGGCCTCACTTACAGAATATAAAATTAGGGAATATCCGAAATTACAAGACCCTATTAATCTAATATTGGATAAAATGCAGGGCAATATTAGCGCTCAGCAGAAATTAATAGAACTAAGTAAGAATACGGGTTTTGAGCAATATGTGAAGCAACTGAATGACCTGGAGCGATGGGGTACTTCACATACAGTACAGGCTATTATGCCGTATGACATTACAGTAAAGAATTATTCGCTGAGGTAGATTGCTGAGACTCGAAGCGTCTGGATTTGATAGCGCAGCAAAATCTCAGGCTATCCTAGTTGATATTAATGTTATTGGTGCAGAGACTAGCGGTTTTTTGGGTCTTTAACGTTTCGTTAGTGAAATCACATATTTTAATCGAAAAGTCTGCCATTAAACCGAAAAAATCTGCCATTTTTGCAGTCAATTAATGGATTTACAACAAGTAAAACAACGATTTGGGATCATAGGAAACTCTGCAAAGCTGAATTATGCCTTGCAAACTGCTATGCGTGTGTCTCCTACAGAGCTTACCGTATATATACAGGGAGAGAGTGGAAGTGGTAAAGAGTCATTTTCTAAAATAATACATCAACTAAGTCCACGTAAGCATGGACCTTTTATAGCTATCAATTGTGGAGCATTACCAGAAGGTACGATTAATTCAGAGCTCTTTGGTCATGATAAAGGCGCTTTTACTGGAGCGGTAGACAATAGGAAAGGATATTTTGAAGCTGCTAATGGGGGTACAATATTCTTAGATGAGATAGGTGAGTTGCCCCTTGAAACGCAGAGTAGACTGCTTCGTGTGTTGGAAAATGGAGAGTTTATCCGCGTAGGAAGTAGTAAGGTCCAGAAGACAGACGTACGTATCATTACGGCTACCAATAGAGACCTGATTACTGAAGTGGACCGAAATAAGTTTAGAGAAGATTTATATTATAGACTATCTACATTACCTATTGCGGTTCCGCCATTGAGGGAGAGACCTGGAGATGTGGTCCTATTGTTTCAGAAGTTTGCGTTTGATGCATCGGAGAGATACAGACAAGAGTCTTTTGAGCTGAGCTTAGATGCAGAAGCTATACTAATGAATTATCGGTGGCCAGGGAATATTCGCCAGCTAAAGAATATAGCTGAACAAATAGCAGTACTGGAGCAAGGTCCTCGAATAGATGCAGATACCATACGCAAGTACTTGCCAGCCAGAGCAGAGAATAACCTTCCTGCACTTTTCAAAGAAGCGGGTAGAGAGAGTGATGTGTCGGAAAGAGATATTTTTTATAAAGTACTCATTGACCTTAAAAAAGACGTATCCGAGCTGCGCAAAGTCGTTTTTGGCATGCTGGATAATAATGATACTACTGAGGAGGCTACAGACAGAGGTGCGGCCAACTTTACCCGTCTTTTAAGTAATGAAAACACAAGCAATGAGTCTAACTATGCTCCCACGCACAGTGAGCATCACGAGGATGATGATGACGTATACGACCATGTCGTTATAGAGGATAAAGACTCCGTAAGTGAACACGAGGTACTCTCGCTAGAAGCAAAAGAGGAAGAACTAATACGAAAGGCACTGCTCAAAAATAATGGCAGAAGGAAAAAAGCAGCTAAGGAGCTCGGAATATCTGAGCGTACCCTGTATCGTAAAATCAAGCAATATGAAATCGAAAGCTAGCGCCAGTTTAATGGGGATGTTGATTGGAGCAGTTGTTATGCTCTCTTCATGTGGATTTTATTCGTTCAGTGGTACGAGTATCCCTTTGGAAGTAAAGACCTTTTCAGTGTCATTCTTTGAAAATAATGCTTCCATAAACTCGCCATTGCTGAGCCAAACCCTTACTGAAGGACTAAAACAAAAGTTTATTTCAGAGACGAATATGAGTATTACTGAGAAGGAGGGAGACTTTGACTTTAGTGGAGAAATTACGAATTTCACAGTAAGTCCAGCTTCTGCTCAGAGTTCAGATGTCGCTACGCTCAATAGGCTTACTATCGTTGCTAATGTGAAATTGGTATGTAAAAGCGACCCCAAGTTGTCGTTTGAGCAGTCATTTTCAAACTTCAAAGATTTTGATGCTACTCAGGATTTTAATGCAGTAGAAAATGAATTGGTAGAGGAAATCTCTGATATGCTCATACAGTCTATTTTTAATAAAGCGGCAATCAATTGGTAGGTAACCGTCTAGACATACCCGCACTGATTCAGTATCCGAATAGAATAGGAGAGGAAGAGATACTTCTACTCACGGAAGAGCTTAAAAATAAACCTTGGTGCGCTACGTATCAGGTGCTTTTAGCGAAGGGTTATGCCAATATAGATTCATATTTACAAGGCAAACACCTGCGTTTAGCGAGTACATACATAGGGGATAGAGTGGTGCTTTTTGATATGATGCATCAGCTCAAAGAAGAAGCAGATAACCAGAAAGAAACGGCTATCGATCCAAAAGTAAGTGAGGAAGAAGTCGCTACATCGCTGACTGAAACAAGCATAGAAAGTGACACGGAGGTAGTAGCAGAGCATAAAGTAGCTGCGGATGTTCAAGAAGAAATAGAGACTACAGCGACTGTCGAGGAAGCCAAGATAGAGTCTAAAGAAGAATCCATTGCTGAAGATGTAGTGTCTCCAGAAGAGGTTAATGCACAGGATACGAATCTAGAGGAGTCTGAAAGTACGGAGGAGCAAGAAGGGCTGTCTCCTGCAACATCGCCAATAGATTTTGATAAACTTATCAAGTACGACCCCATAAAGGAGTTAGAAGCTTTGAAAGTTGTTAAAACTCCGCCTAAAGAGTCGCTTAGTTATGATACGGTAATCTATAATACGGAAGAGGAACTTACTAAACTCATTGAGCAACGAGAAGATGCGGAAGAAAAAGGGGAGCAAGACTTTGCTTCGTGGCTCAACAATATTGGGGAAGATAAAAAAGAAGCGACTCCTGCACGAAAGTCTCCCGACAAAGTACAACAGCTATTGGACCAGTTTTTAGCTACTAAACGTAAGCGACCCATTCAAAGCCGTGCTTTTTATAATGCCCAGAATAAAGCAGAAGAAAGCGAAGTAGATAGTATGAATGTGGTAAGTGAGACATTACTAGAGCTTTATGCAAAACAAGGGCATTACCTTAAAGCCATAAAAGGGTACCAAAAATTAAGTTTGCAAAATCCTGATAAATCAGCGTATTTTGCCGCCCGAATTACGGAATTAGAAGAACTTCAAAAAGAACAATAAGCACCATGTTTACAACATTAATAATCATAGCTATTATAGCAGCCATTCTACTTATCTTGGTAGTCCTAGTACAAAATCCAAAAGGAGGAGGAATCGCAGCTAACTTTTCTGCCGCTAATCAAATAGCAGGTGTGAAAAAAACCAACGAGTTTGTAGAAAAAGCAACTTGGACACTAGCTCTTGTTCTGGTATTAGCTGCTGTGGGAAGTAGATTTGTCTATGCTCCAGATACAGCGAAGCAAAATGAGTTTTTAGAAAGAATAGAGGAGTCTACTCCGTTAGCTCCTACAAACACAGGTGTAGATGCACCATCTAGCCCAAGTACACCTGCTACGACTCAACCTTCTAATCCTTCGAATACTCCTAGCAATGCAGAGATGCAAGAAATGCTAGAGGGTGCAGAAGTGGAAGTAGATTTAACAGACTGAATACATCCTAGTGATGGTAAAATATAAGCCCGTTTTTACGGGCTTTTTTTGTGCATTAAAAACGGCAATAAGTAAGTAATTCAAGTCTTGCTTATGGACGTACATCATTCTGACTCATCTGTTTGCTGACACTATGACTTATCTCGGTGTTAAAATGTCGTTTTTTAGCTATTGGCATAGAGTATGATTGGGTGGAAGTACAATATATAATTTTAATACAAAAATGAACATAAAACCATTATCAGACAGAGTATTGGTAGAGCCAGCAGCCGCGGTAACGCAGACTGCAGGAGGTATCTACATTCCAGATACTGCCAAAGAGAAACCACAGAAAGGGACTGTAATTGCAGTAGGCCCAGGTAAAGTGGATGAACCTACTACTGTAAAGGTTGGTGATACCGTCCTTTATGGCAAGTATTCAGGTACAGAGCTAGCCGTAGATGGCAAGGATTTATTAATAATGAGAGAATCAGATATTCTCGCAATTGTTTAATTTCATTTTAACGAATAAAAAATAAGAAAATGGCAAAGCAAATATTATTTGATACCAAAGGCAGAGATAAACTCAAAAAGGGTGTAGATCAATTAGCGAATGCAGTAAAGGTGACATTAGGACCTAAAGGCAGAAACGTAGTTATTGATAAGAAATTTGGATCTCCTAACATCACTAAGGATGGTGTGACCGTTGCAAAGGAAATAGAACTGAAGGACGCCGTGGAAAACATGGGCGCTCAGATGGTGAAAGAAGTAGCGTCTAAAACTGCAGATATAGCAGGTGACGGTACTACTACCGCTACCGTTCTTGCTCAGGCTATTGTAGCTGGGGGATTAAAGAACGTAGCAGCAGGTGCTAATCCTATGGACCTCAAAAGAGGAATAGATAAAGCAGTATTAGGAATCAAAGCTAGTCTTGCGAAACAAAGCGAGAAAGTAGGTGATGATTTTGATAGAATAGGTCAAGTAGCATCTATATCTGCAAACAATGACGAAGTGATTGGTAAACTCATAGCAAACGCTATGAAAAAAGTAGGGAAAAGCGGTGTAATCACGGTAGAAGAAGCTAAAGGAACTGAGACTGAAGTGAAAATAGTGGAAGGTATGCAGTTTGACAGAGGATACCTATCTCCTTACTTTGTTACCAACACCGAAAAAATGGAAGCTGACTTAGAATCTCCGTATATTCTTATATGCGATAAGAAAATAAGTAGCATGAAGGAACTTCTTCCTATTCTAGAGCAAACTGCTCAAACAGGTAAACCATTAGTCATTATATCTGAGGAAGTAGAAGGAGAAGCACTTGCCACTCTAGTAGTAAATAAAATCAGAGGCTCTCTCAAAGTAGCTGCTGTGAAAGCTCCTGGATTTGGAGATAGAAGAAAAGCAATGTTACAAGACATCGCTATACTTACTGGTGGAGTAGTGATAAGTGAAGAGCAAGGTCGTAAGATCGAAGATACTACCCTAGAGATGCTAGGTACTGCAGAGAAAATAACTATCGACAAGGAGAATACTGTAATCGTAAATGGTTCTGGTAAAGCTGCTGATATTAAAGGTAGAGTAAAGCAAATCCAAGCGGAGATCGAAAACTCAACTTCTGACTACGACAAAGAGAAATTGCAAGAAAGACTTGCTAAATTATCTGGAGGTGTAGCTGTACTTTACATAGGTGCTGCTTCTGAAGTAGAAATGAAGGAGAAGAAAGACAGAGTGGATGATGCTTTAGCAGCTACTAGAGCAGCGGTAGAAGAAGGTATTGTAGCTGGTGGAGGTGTAGCCTTCGTCAGAGCAATAGAAGCTATAGCTGATATGGTAGGTGACAATGCAGATGAAAATACAGGAATTAATATTATCAGAAGAGCGGTAGAAGAGCCATTGAGACAAATCGTAGCTAATGCTGGCGGTGAAGGATCAGTGGTGATACAAAAAGTGAAGGACGGCAAAAAAGACTTCGGTTATAATGCTAGAACTGATACTTACGAGAACTTAATCAAAGCAGGTGTGATAGATCCTACTAAGGTTAGTCGTGTAGCGCTAGAAAATGCAGCTTCTGTAGCAAGTATGTTATTGACTACAGAGTGTATCATAGCGGATATACCAGAAGAGGAAAAACCACACAGCCATGGTGCTCCAGATATGGGCGGTATGGGTGGTATGATGTAAGAAAGCTCTTTTGCCTTCAGGCAATTAGAGATTTCTTATCCGCCGAAGCAAAGCGTAGGAGGATTCATCAAACACAACAACAATTTAAAGAGGAGTAGACCTAGCGTTTACTCCTTTTGTTTTTTGCTCTTTTGCCTTCAGGCAATTAGAGATTTCTTATTCGCCGAGGCGAATCCATCATAGCAAATCAATAAAAAAAAGAGCAGACGCTAAGTCTGCTCTTTTTTTTGTGCTATAGCGTATAGTCCTGAAATAGCGCTACACACAAGAATAGGTAATGAAAGAAGGTTTGCAGAAGCACTACTAAGCGTTATAGCGCTTTCTCTATATCGCCAGCTATCTTATCTGGGGTAGTGGTAGGAGCATAGCGTTTGACTACTTCTCCTTCTTTGTTGACTAAAAACTTCGTAAAGTTCCATTTGATTTTTGGTAAAAGAAAACCACCTTTCTCTTTTTTCAGGTGCTTAAATATAGGATGTGTATCAGCTCCGTTTACATCTACTTTTTCGGTAAGCTGGAACGTTACTCCGTGATTTATTTTGCAAGTCTCTTCTATAGTGTCATTGGTTTCTGGTTCTTGTCCAGCGAACTGATTACAAGGGAAACCGAGTACTACTAAGCCTTTATCCTTGTAGTCTTGATGAAGTTTCTCTAAGCCGTCAAACTGTGGCGTGAGCCCACACTGTGTAGCGGTATTAATGATAAGAACTGGCTTGCCTTTATAGTCAGCCATTTTTAGTTCCTGTCCTGCGGGTGTCTTTGCTGTTAAATCGTAGAAATTGCTCATAATTATTTAACAGATAATGCGTAAAATAGTTGAGAAGTATTTGTATTGCTTGTAAGGAGCGTGTTTTAACTGAAAAGAGAAAAACTTATCAAAGGCTAATCTTCCTCTAGCACATTTTTCACTCGACCCACTTCACCGGTTTCTAGCAGTACTTTTATACCATGCGTATGCTGAGGAGACTTAGTAAGTATTCGCTGCACGAAACCACTAGTAAGCTCACCCGTACGCTGATGATTCTTCTGCACTATCTCCACCTCTGCGCCTATGGTGATTTTTTTTCTATATTCTCCCGATAGCATTTTGTAAATTGGTTGTCAGACTGAGTGACACGCGATAGCGTGTTGTATCGAAGGTTCTGCGCCTAATGTGATATTTTTTCTATATTCTCCTGATAGCATTTTGTAAATTGGTTGTCAGACTGAGTGGCACACGATAGCGTGTTGTATCGAAGGTTCTGCGCCTATGGTGATATTTTTTCTATATTCTCCTGATAGCATTTTATAAATTGGTTGTCAGGCTGAGTGGCACGCGATAGCGTGTTGTATCGAAGGTTCTGCGCCTATGGTGATGTTCTTTCTATATTCTCCCGATAGCATGGTTAGAATGAAATATAAATCTAAACTTAAGCTTAAGTTTAAAATTGTGTTAGTGCGTCCCTATCCACTTAAACTCGTACTCCTTCTCAGGATCCTTCATGCGGTTCGTGACACGTTGCAGCCTGTCTGGCAAGGCCATTAGGTAGTCGCGTGCTTTTTCGCCGGCAGCGTTTAAATCTATGATATGTTCTATATCCCACTCTTTTATAAGGCCAGAGAGTATGTCTATGTAGTCTTGAGCAGTGTATACTTTGGTGCGTTGTGCTGCGTCACTGAAGTGTTCCCACAGTTCTCCAGCCTTATCGCCTGTTTGTCTCATGAAGTGAGCGGGCATCACTATTTTCCTGCGCATCATATCTTCGAAAGCAGTCATCATCTGACTTGGGTCAAGTTCGAATATTCGCTGTACGAAAGCTGAGTAAGCAGAAGCGTGACGTGCTTCATCAGCCGCTATGATTCCATTGATCTTGGCCAGTAGTGAGTTTCCCGTTTTTTTAACTAAAGTAGCTACTCTACGGTGAGACACATTGGTTGCTTGCTCTTGAAAACTCGTGTATACGAAGTTCTTGTATGGATTTTTATCCGTACCGATATCAAAACCGTCATTAATAAGGTGCTGCGTGGTGATTTCCATTTCACGCATATCTACTCTACCACAGATGTACAAGTATTTATTTAGTAGATCGCCGTGTCTATTTTCTTCTGCGGTCCAGCCTCGTACCCATTGACTCCATCCATTTGGGCCTCCATTATTGTACTGTTGATTTACGCCTTCTACATCCATCAGCCAAGACTCGTAGGTAGGAAGAGCTTCTTCAGTAATAGTATCGCCTATGAGCACTGT
>Ga0115558_1001167_pt1 | contig 16137 bp, 10 predicted proteins | sample COGITO_mtgs_1104_4_FD_87279 | JGI IMG/M metagenome (GOLD analysis project Ga0115558, IMG submission 87279) | Pelagic marine microbial communities from North Sea - COGITO_mtgs_110426 | ecosystem: Environmental > Aquatic > Marine > Epipelagic | place: Germany:Helgoland, sampling site Kabeltonne... | reverse complement strand
TAAAGAGATATAGCGTATCAAAGGTATGTCTTTGTACAAGTAAACTATCTGATGTGAGTCAGTTGCTAGGCTGAGTAATATCAGCTGCCGAGATGGTCAGCTATACATTAACTTCGTAAGATGTCTACCGACTTATTTGAAGTGCGCCTGCGGTTTAAGGTACTCGTGCAAGAAACTCCTGCTCAACTCGTAGAAAGCGTAAAAGAACTACTCTCCCAAAATCAAGATAAAATAGTGGGGAGAATTACGCATAACCATATTCGCATCCGCATAGTGGAAGTGAACCGGCATTTTTGGTCCCCGGAGCTATCACTTAACCTAGAAGAGACTGGACTCGGTACGGAGGTGCGTGGACTTTATGGCCCTAAACCTGATGTGTGGCTTGGATATATGTTTACCTATTTCTTCTTAGGCTTCATCACTATGGTGGTTTCTGTTATAGGATTTTCGCGGTATAATTTAGGCTTATCTAGTTACATATTATGGTCGGTGCCATTTATACTGGGTGGAGTCTTTGTGCTGTGGATTACCAGCCGCACAGGCCAGAAACTAGGCAAGGATGAGGTGAATCTTATTCACGGTTTATTGAGGTCAAGTGTGCTGAAAGGCAGTACGGATGTGGAGGACTGAGGAGGCTTACTCCTTAGTGTATGACTGGTGAAGCAGGTGATGTAGTATGAAGAAATGGAGCCTGGTATTTCATCAAAAATTAGAGTAAGGTCGTGTAAAGGGCTCCGATAAAAATCGACCTACAATTGCATTAAACAAGCTAGGATTTGAGTCAGGAGTATAGTGGGTTTCTCCGGGCATAATGCAGAGTTGAGCTTTTGGGATATTCTTATAGATTTCCAGACTGTGCTCATTCTTTGTGATATCTTCATCGCCAGCCAGTATTAAAACGTTTGCTTTTATCTTGGACAGGTCTTTCGTTGGAATGTTGGGTTGTACGAGTAAGATTTCGAGAAGTTGCTTTTGTAGGTCCCAATTTTGACTCGTATCTCCTGCCTGAATGTTGGCCTTAATCCGTTGTAGTGATTTTAGATCGTGTGCTATGGCCCATGCGTGAACAGCAGTAGAGTCAGGTCTCAGATTTGCGCCCATGGCTATGATTTTCTGTATGTTACATCTGCCCGAAATCCCCATTTTTAAGCCTATAATTCCACCATCACTCCAGCCCAAAATATGAATGGAGTCTAGCCCTAAGTAATTGACTAGCGCTTCCCAGTCTTTGGTGATTTGAACATAGGTCAACGAATCTGTGTTCAATTCAGACTTTCCGTGACCTCTATTGTCAGCTACAATTACTCTGTAATTATCCTTGAAGTAGTCTATCTGCTTTCCCATGGATTTAATGCTCCCGTTATTTCCGTGTATCAATAACAACGGTTCTCCTTTTCCATATTCTTCGTAGTAGAGTTGTGCTCCATTTATAGAAATGTACTTCCCTACTTTTTCATTGCTTCCATAGACAGTGTCTAGGTAAGTGTTGGGTTTTTCTTGTGCATTTGAGAAGCCAAAGACGCCAAGTAGGAGACCTAAGCACAGGAGTTTAATTGGATTGGGCATGGTGTGTTTGTTTTGGTTTAGCTGGCGATTGTAATTTTTTCAGTCTTCAATTCTTTCTTATTCTAATACGTTCTGGGTTTTAATTTAAATAGTTCACCCAAAATATTATGCTAAAATATAGCCATAATCCACTAAATAAAATATGAATAATTGTTTCAAAAGTCTTTCCTTTCCACAACTTGGTTGAATAGCCGAAAAATTGTAAGATTAATCGAAGTGACCAGAAAATTCCAAGCCCAAGGGAAATAGTTTTTCCGAGGTTAGTATGCATAAGTTCTGTTGTAGAAGTCAAACATAATAAACCCATTAGAAAAACTATAAGGGCAATAAAGAAGGTGTGCACTTTCATCATCTGTCTGTTTATTAAACTCAATGATTTCAGTTCTTCTTCCCAGTTGAAGTGTTTTGGGAAAATACTATGCATAAATGCTAGGGCCATTAGCATAACCGCTATTATTTTAAAGTGTATCTCCATCCTTGATAAGAATAAATGTAGTGATAAATGGCGTTGTTTTTATTTCGCTCTTAACTTTTAAATTGCTCTTCTTAAAGGTATTTACCCAAGTAGTTTTTGAGAAAAAGTGAAAAAAGCCAACAGTATAGATTGCAAAATTATTAATGTCTCTTAAATGCTCGGTTACAAAAATTTGTCCTCTCGGTTTTGTAACCCGGTTAAGCTCTTTAAAAAACTGAATTCTCTCTCTTGAGTCTCTTATTTCGTGTGCTGAAAGGATAGCCAAAGTGTAGTCAAAAAAGTTTTCTTGGAATGGAAGCTTATCAGTGGATACTTGAATAGTAGTTGGACTTGGCGGGTATGCTTTTCTAGCTCTTTCTATTGATATTTCGGTATGTTTATCAGGGTTGTAAAAATCACAAATTGTCAATTCTGTATCGGGGTATTTACTTTTTATTATTTCGCTTGTTTCGTCAAATCCTGCATTGATATTAAGAACCTTTTTGTTGTCTGAGTTTGGCAGCCAATTAAGTGTGTATAGGTCTGAACGGTCATAAATATGAAAGGAAATGAGTAATGAAAGACTTAAGGTCAGGATTGCTAAAATGGATAGCCAAAGTGCAACAGGTTGAATGATTTGAGGTAAAGTGAGTCTGAAACACAGGAGCCCGATAAGAAGTAATCCTGCCAGTAAATAAAAGTGCCAGTTAAAACGAATAATATTTAGAACACCTTGAAAAGGCTTTCGCTTTACTTCCATTTTTCTATCCTTCCTTTTTTCCAGTTATATGGAATATTATGTATTTCAAATGCATTTGCTAAAACCACATTTTGCAGTTTTAGGGATTGCAGAAATTCAAAGTGGTAACTTGTTACTTTTATAGGTTTAGGTTCCCAATTTTGACGAATGCCTTCAATAATTAATACCGTTTTATTTTTATCATTGTAAGTGAAGGTATGAGGCAAAGGTCCCGCGAATCTTCTCGCCTCCTTCCAATCAGCAAAAGGGGAGTCTTCTGGAATAGGGACATCACTTTCAGTTTGTTCAATCAGCAAATTAAAATTGGATTTTTTTGAGCAGATTGTTTTTGAACTTCCTTCTATCTTTTCTGAAATATCAGTGGTTGTGTAGTTGTAATGAGTGAATAGATTCCCCAAATATTCCATTTTCTTTTTGTCTGTTTCAGATTTCAGAATGTATAAACCTCTTAATCGCCTGCCAGCATTGTTTGTGTATCGAACAAAAATACGATAGCCAATTAGAAAAAAGTCATTACCTATCAATTTCGGAAATCCTTTTGGTCGCAAGTTTCTAGTTTGTACCATAGCAACTGCAATAAATGCCCATTTGTCTTCGAATGTGTCGAGTGCTAAACACTCAGGTATTAAATCTTGAAGTTGTTCTTTTGGAATTGCAAAAGTTAAAACAAGTGAACTGTCAAAATATGCTTCAACTGCAAAGGGGTGATTTTTTAAGAACTCCATTAGATTGATTGTCAGTTTAGTTTTTTAGTTAGTACAAATTCGTTGTAATAAACAAGCCCGATAAATAGCAAAGCAAAAAGAGAATTAAGCCTTCCCAAAAGTAAAAGGTCTGGAACAAGAATGAATTCTAAAATATTCATTGTAGCCACAACGGATATCTGAACAACTGCATTTAGTTTCGATTTGATTTTTGATAGAAACCAAATTGCCATTATGATTTCAGAAAGTCCTATGAGAATTGTCAATGGTCTTGAATAGTCATCACCTAAAATTCTGGCGACAATTTGTTCGTGTCTAGGAACAAGGTTTAGCACTTTGCATAAGAGCCCATTTGCAAGCCAAACTGTGGCAATTAGAAAGGTTATTGTTTTATGTAAAGTTTTATTTTTCAATGGTTTGTTTAGCTTGGGAACGGTTCGGGCTAAGAAACATGAGGCTTTAAAATCGTAAATGTCTTCGCCAGAAGAAATTGGGTTTAAAAGATAAATGTTCTACTTGAATGTTCTCGCAGCATGTTTTCCTCTGGTTTAGTTGGCGATTGTAATTTTTTCAGTCTTCAATTCTTTGGTATTCCAATACATTCTGGTTTTCTTTAAGTCTTACTATGAATAGAGAGGCAATGTATTCGTCCTTTTTGAAGTAAGATTCTCGAATGATATTGTCACGGTATGTATAGTTTGCTGTCACTATTGAGTTCTTTTTTGGATTTGAGTACATCTCGTTACGAAGGATTTGTTCCTGTTCTGATTGATGATAGTTAGGGCTAGATTTTATTTCCTTAATAAGTTTATGTAGGTCGGAAGTTGAGATTTCAATTTTCGTTTCTTGAAATCGTTCCGGCATTCCGTAAACTTTGTTTTCAATAATTTTAAAGTCGTCGTGCAATATAATTTGAGCAAATTTCAGGTCTTCGCAAACGTCACTTTTAGAGTGTGTTAATTGGTCGATCTTATTCATGAATAGTATCGCGAGGAAAACAAGTAATAGACTGGATGAAATGAGAATTCCGACCTTACTTTTTTTCTTTCGTGCAAAGTACCAGAGAGAAACGGAACCAATTATCATTAGTGCCATCAGAATTAAAAATCCAATCAATGGTCCAACTCCCATGGTTTACGTATTTTCATTGAGTATCAAAAATAGCCATTTCAGATTAAATCAAGTAGGCGCTCTACTGTCTTGTGGTTTTAGTTTAGGTTGACAGGATACTTCATCCCAATAAGCTACCTTTGCAGTATGAGTCTTTCAGAACAAATATCAGAACAAATGAAAACGGCTATGAAAGCCAAAGATGCAGTTTCGCTTAGAAGCTTACGAGCGATAAAATCTGCTCTAATGCTACTAGCTACGCAAGAAGGGGGTAAACCCGTGACCGAGGAAGATGAGATGGCTACCTTAGTGAAGATGGCGAAGCAACGCAAGGACTCACTGACCATATACAAAGAGCAAGGTAGAGAAGACCTGGCCGTGATAGAAGAAGAAGAACTCGCCGTGATAGAAACTTTTCTCCCTGCACAGATGAGTGAGGAGGAAGTCGCGGCCGAAGTGAATGCAATCATAACGCAAACAGGAGCTAGCTCGATGAAGGATATGGGCAAAGTGATGGGTATGGCTAATGGTAAACTAAAAGGTCGTGCAGATGGCAAGATGATAGCCGATATGGTCAAAAAGTTGCTGAGCTAAAACACAGCTCCGCAGAGTCATTGGACGTTTGTTACTGAACTGTGAATTTGACGCGAGTTCATCACCTGAGTTCGACTACTCGAGTAAGTAGACGCCTCCTTTGTATACGTGTAGGTTATTCCTAAAGTCGTAGGCAAATATTTGATACATATAGTAGCCAGGCAAAGCGTCTTTGCCATCCCAAGCTACATTGTTTTCATCGGATTCAAATACTTTTTCGCCCCATCTATTGTAGATCATCATCTGGTACCGCTTCATTCCCAATCCTGTGGGTTTAAAGTTGTCATTTATCCCGTCATTGTTCGGCGTAAATGCATTGGGAATGTAGAGATTGTAAGCGAAAGAGATATAGATGTTTTTAGTGATGCTATCCAGACATCCAAAAGCAGAACTTACCCATTGCTTTACTTCATACTGTCCGCTGTCCAGAAATTTGTGAGCAAAGTCTCGAGAGACAAAAAGTGCCCCGTCACTCATAAAGTAGCGTATGGAGTCTGCACCCCTACTGTTGTCTTTCCCTTGTATCTCCGCTGTGAAAATATCCGGTGTTTCAGGATATACCAAGAAGTCTGCGGTAGGCAGTTCGTATACCGTAATGTCTTTAGTGGTGGTATAATCGCAGCCGGGGAGTGTAGTGATATCTAACCGTACGGTGTAGTCGCCACTTTTTCCGTAGCTATAGGTGAAGGAGTCTGTTTCTTCTATAGTAGTGCCGTCTCCCATACTAAAGCTAGCACTAGTGATCGTAGCTGCGTGACCAGTGGTCGTCTGATAGACCCACTGAGTAGCCTCTTCACAGATGTCTTCTATCTCAAAATTAGGCTCCACGATATTTGTTATAGCAATAGAGTCTTGTGTGCTTGTGAAGCAGCCAAAGTCAGTATAGACTTGGAGGGAGACATAGTATTTACCGAGACTATCAAAGGTGTAATTAAATTCTTTATTGGCATTGGTGGTCCCATCATCTAGAGTCCATTCGTAGGTTTGATTTTCCGTGCCACTTTCAAAGATCACCTGATTATCTTCACACGGCTTACTTGCTAAGATAAGAGCGGTAGGAGCAGGTCGAATAGTCACCGTAAACGTACTGTCGGTAATGCATCCTCTATTGGTTTCTACCTTTTGATACACGTCATAGGTTCCTTCTCCAGGGTAGTTGTAGTTTAGGTCAGAAGAAGTGAACGTATCCTTATTCGTGATCCATGTAGTGAGTGCCACAGAGTCAAGTTGATTCGGAGTACTGACGAAAATGATGGTCGCATTTTCGCAGATTCCTTGCTGTGTATGCAGTGCTAAAGACTCTTTATAGAAGACGTTGTAGTCCGTAGAAATAGAGTCTGTACATCCTTGGTCAGATTGTGTTTTTAGCCCGATGGTTGCCGGACCTATGGTGCTTGGAGTTAGAAACTGAGAATCGGACCCTTGAGTATATCCTGAGCCATAGTCCCAGTAAATTGTTGAAATAGTACCTTTAGCAATAGAGCTGGTGTTGGTTGTATATACCGTATCTCCTAAGCAGACATCGTTTAGGGTGAAGCTGCTTTTTGGAATGGGGTGAATAGTAATAGACCCATCTGCGGTATCGGAGCATTCATTTGCCGTGCTTACGTACACTTGTACCGTGTAAGTGCCTGTGTCAGCATATAGGTACCTGAATGATTTTGCGCTAGCGCTGGTATTGTCTCCTAAGTCCCAATCATAGCTTACAATACTATCTAGGGTGCCAGTCAGCTGTATCGCACTGATATCTATAGAATCTTCCAAACATTTGTTCGCTAGATTTAGTGCTACTTCCGGTTTGTCGAAGATGTTCACTTTTTGCTTGAACGAGTCAAGGCAGCCGTAGTTACTTTTCGCTAGTATAGCGATGCCTATAGAGTCTTTATTGGGCAGGATGTATTCTACGGTATCTTGGTTGTAGGTGGTCCCATCTATCACCCATTGGTTGGTTACCTGACCTGTAGCTACTACTGATGTAGCCTTGAATTCTCCTAAACTTCCTTCGCACTGTTCGGCATATGAGAAACTCGCCTCTGGCAATGGGTGGATTTCTAGCAGAGCAGAAGTAGTGTCCCAGCACCCTACGGTGTTTTCTGCATATAGTTTTACGGTTAGCGTCTGGGCAGAGTCGATATACAGGTATGGATTAGCTACTAGGGATGAACCTAGGTCACTAAAATCCCAATAGATGCTGTCCTTCAAGGTGCCTCTATAGTCCGTGTTATTTTTTAAAGCAAAAATGGTGTTTGCACAACTATCAGTTAACCCAATGGAAGCAGTTGGCTTGTCCACTACCTTCACGAGTGAAGAGTCTCGAATAGAGCATCCTTTGGCATCTGTGACCGTGAGCGTGTAGGTGGTATTCACAATAGGGTACGCCTCATTTAAATAGCCGGTAGATTGAATAACACTATCTGTAGGTGACCACGAAGTCTGTCTAATTCGGGATTCGCCTCCCTGCACGAAACTTCCTATAGTAATGCTATTTCCCTTACATAAGGAGACGGTATCTTGCATATTCATCTGCATCCCCATGTAGACTATTATTCGTGCAGTATCCTGCGAGCTACAGGTTCCCTTATCTGTAGTGAGTATCATGGTAAGCGTATCTCTGGTAGGGTTAGAGTTAATGACCGTAAGTACAGGTGAGCTAGTATCCTGTTTGCTTAATAGTGTTGGATAATTCCAGCTGTATGAATTGTTGGGATTCCCTTCAAAACCGATGATTACTCCCTCATTTGGGCAAACAATGGTATCTCTACCTGCATTGAGTAACTGTATGTTAGAAATTACTTCCGTAGTTGAGTTACATACACAGTTAGAGTCTGAGATGTAGAGTAATAAGTCACATGTTATGGAGGAGGATACATCAAACTGAAAGCTTCGGTAAGATTGTGCTCCATAAGTGAAACTGGAGGTGATAGTGTCTGTGGCAATGATGCTTTCTCCGGAATCTACACTTCCGTTTTGGTTTGCGTCGTGTATTATTTGACAATAAAGTTCAGTAGATTGAGGCTTATCTAGCCCTTTGCTGGTAACTACATAGTCTAAATTTACTGTCTCGTTTGCACCACTTGGGGTAGAAGTAGCTTTTACAAAATCGAGGTCATAAACTTCTTTTATGAGCGAGTCTGCTCGTTGCAATGCACTGGTCGCTACGTTTATATCGCAGTAAAGGCTGTCGCTGACGCAAAGCGCTGAAGAAGTGACTACCGCTTGAGCGTAAATTTGCTTTGTGCCGCAGGTCAGTGCAGCATTGTCTAAGAAGGTCTTTATTTGGAATACACAACTGTCTCCAGGTGCTATGTTGGCGGGTATAGGCCAACTGTAGATGTTTTTACCGGAAGAGGCGTCTAGTGATGGCCTAGTAGTGGGAGCATTGTGTCCATTATCGATGTAGGTGGTATCCACTAAAAATCCTGCTGGAACCCCAAGAATATAACGATCAGTTAATCCCGTTTTGTTGGGTCCTAGATTGATAAATTTAGCATACGTACTGTCTTGGTATGTGCATGCAGTCAGTGGATTTATATGAAGGTCTATAGCAGAGAAGTAAGGTTTTACAATTCCCTTAATATTGATAGGGTCTGAAAGTAAATACGGTGCATTTACCTGATTCCCGCATTTTAGGTATCCTCCTGGTCGCATTAAAAAGGAGGTAGCACTGGTAAAGTTGCAGTCTGTGGTGAGCCAGAACTTTACAGTCATTTTAAAACCACTGCTGCTCGTTGCTCCATTTATTCCTGACTGGTCTAGTCCAGCGTCTCTGTTCGAAAAATCCCATCGATAGACATCCGCTCCGAGACTACTAAAGTTATTGACCAGAATGGAGTCTGTCCGTCCATCTATGAATAACCATGCTGTATCAGAAAGAACCATCCCTGGACGAAGTTCGATGTCCAAGTACGGGTCGTATACTTTGGGGCTACCCGTATTGTTTATCTGAACCTTGTATTCCTTAGGAGCACAGAGGTCTATGTCTTCTGGAAGTGAAGTTAGGGTGGCGTCTAATCGCGTGTTTACAGGTTCATATTTTAAATAAGAGGTTTGATAATTACAGACACTTGCCGTTATAGAGTCTGGGTATTCCGTGCAGTTATATCCTAATCTGAGGAGTAAGCTATCCTTGCTGCAGGCAGTATACGTAGCATAGACGATGAGGTCCTTAAAGCTACTTCCGGCTAAATCTCCAATTTTAAAGGCGTCTTTGTTGTTGGGTAGAAATGTGTTGGTTGCTTTGTTTTTTATCGCAACTATCTTTCGATTGGAACTAGCTAGAGCTCCGGTCCATACATTTTTGGCCGTTGCATTGGCTACGGTATTTGTTACCCGTACTTCCCACTCTATGGTGTCTTTTTCTGGGTATACGAAGTCATTTGTTATCGTGAAGGTTAAGTTGGGTTTTTGATAGTTTACTTCATCGCCACTTGCTGAGGTAGAAACTAAAGTGTCAAACCCTGTTCCTAAAGAGCCTAATTTTTCAAAGACAAATGCGTAGGTGAAACGGTGATTCCCATTGTCAGCATTGCAATTGGGAGTAATATTTGCAGTATACACGCCTGTAAACCCATCGTCACTTATATCTACGGTGCCTCCCAGATCTGAATACAGCGAATCTGTAGCATAACTAACTGTGGTGGGAGTCTGAGATTTAGGACTTATGGAGCTAATGTACTGTGAGACTAAACTGCCTGTTCCTTTGGTTCTGTATTGTCTAAACGTACCATTATTTGCATCAAATCCAGGAGGTTTCTGAAGTATTATTTCGCGTAACTTGGCCCATTTTCGATACTCGTACGGAAAAATATTCCCTCCAGCGTAATTGGTGCAGCACTTCCCAATGCTGAGATAAAAGTTTTGAGAAATAGTAAAATCGTCACACCCGTCTTGGGTATACACATTCCTGCCCCAGTTGGTGAAATAGTAACCGATTAAGCTGAGACGAGCCGAAAAGTCATCGCAAGAGTACTTTTGAGATGAGCTAGGGTTTTGTACGGTGCTTAAGTAGAATGTATTGTTTAATTGAAGGTCTACGGAGTTGTTTCCTAGGTTCCTATCTACTACATATTTCACATTAAGTACCAAGCTGTCTCTATTGCCATAGGTGAAAGCTGAATAGAGCAAGCATCCTGAAGAGAGCAGATTGCTTAACCCAATGTCGAAAGTATACGTTTTTGCATTGCCAGACTGGGTAAAGGATTGAGGTACGTTATTGCATGTGACTACGAGGTTCCCACTTCTATAAATACTCAAAGATGCATTGGTGACCGATAAGTACCTACCGTAGTCTAATGTGGTAGTGGCCTTGCCAAAATTCCAACTGTTTATCGAACCTGCATTATTGACCACTGCTCGGAAGGTGGTCAGCAATGTGTCGCCATACATTATTCTATTCTGTTTGATTTTTGAATAATCTATGGATCCACTGGCGTCGGGGAGTCCATCGTTGTCATTATCCGGCAGTCCTAGACTTATTCGCTTGGCTTCAAATGCCTTAAAGTGAAGTCCGGAGGAACAGCCTGATGTGCAATGAACTTTGATGTCGTCATTGGTGCAATACAGTGGTATTTCACAGCCAGAAGAGCAGGTGGTATCTGGATTGTAAGTAATGTCTAATTTTAGATTTTGTGTCAAATTAGAAGAGGTGCTCGTACACGAACCCAGTATATTTATAAGGAGCTCACTTCTAGGTAAAGTAACTCTCGATACGCCATTGAAATAGGCAGTAACTGTATCATTTCGCAAGGTGATTCGATTCGGATTCCAAGATGTGCCATTGGCATGCGTAAACCTCAAATCATTGGAGGATAAAGAGTGGGATAAGGCAGACGGTAACTTTAATATAACCTTCAGTTGGGACTTAGTGCTTTGGTAAAACAATAAGCCATTATTTACGGTGAATTCTAAGGTCTTACTCTCTCCATCCAGGATGTCTGTAGGGATAAGTTTGCTGATTTGAACGCTTTGAACAGATCCGACACTTCCGTATCGCTGGTTAAAATTGATAGTATTGGCACATTGATCTTCATACGTGGCCTTAAAAAGCCACCGCTGGTTATAGATAGTACCAGAATTGCATAGTGTTGGGCAGCATGATTTAGTCTGCCATTTAACTAGGATAGAATCTCCAGGTGCCATGGCAGGTAGTTTTAACGAAGCCTCTCCCTTGGCCCCTGAACCCAAACATGCATATGCTCCAGTAGTAATAGTAGAAGAGGTGCTGTAAGGTGTTATGGATACTGCAGTTCCATTTTTGGTGCTTTGGTAGGTGAAAGTGGACGTTAGAATTTGTGAATTTGCATAGTTGGTTTGATACACATTTAAATCAACGGACCGTGCGGTGTCATCTCCTTGATTATAAAGTGTCAGCTGTTGGTCGTGCGTGTATGCATCTGAAAGACAAGACGTAGCCGCAGGGGTAGGAGTGATAATCAGATTGGGCTTTTTACTCGAGATGGATATGTTACCTGATTTTTGAGTCGTTTTACATGTAGTGTTATTACATCCCCACGATACGGTATAAGCTGCTGCAAGGTTTACACATGATAGGACTTCTATGCTGTCTGTAAAAACAAACGTTTCGTTAAGGTCCAAGTAAATGTCTCCATTTCCTATGTTTTTAAAATCTGAAGAATCTAAAATACTTGTAGTCACATTTCCACTCTGACTAGTAGTTCCTCCGTCGTAAGATACTAAGCGCTGGCCTGCAGTATAGGTTCGCTTAAAGGTGAGGCTTTTTAGTTTTCCAGATCCACTATTCTTTATGGATATTTTACGTTCAAATAGATCCCCAAGGTCTGCTGTTTTAAGTTGGTTGGTTATGCTTGGAATGACTAGTGATGGCTGCTTAATGGCTAAAACACTTCCATTCTTACTTACCGAACCTCCACTGTAGAGTGTCGTAGTTTTTACAATGGCTAATCCCCCGTTATTTAAGAAGGCACTCACACCGCATGGAGTATTGACTTTTAGCTTAATGACAGAAGATTGTGTAATGGCAAGGTTCGGAAGACTAAAAACAGGGTTGGTTAAGTCCGTAATGTTCTTTTCGGTGATTCCCGAACCTGAAAGTGATCCTGAAATGTATGTCATACCTGCAGGTAGGGTGACCTTCGTTTCTATGCCCGTCACTGAGGAAGTGGTCACGTTTGGTACTTCCACTTCGAGGAAGTCAGAAGCGATGCATAAGTGAATTTCTGAAGGGTTAGTAATGCTAACACTTAACTTGTTTTGACCTAATACAGCAGCATTAAGCGTAACAAGTAGGATGATATATAGTGCTAATCTCTTCACTTGATTCGGGTGCTGATTCTAGCGAATATAAGTGATAAGAATGAAGGTGGAAAGTACTAGCCGTATTAACTGTAAAGAAGTACTTGAAGATCCTTGTGAATGCTGTAGTTTTTAGCATATAAAAGATCGAGATTTTCTTGGAATTTTTTGTTTTCTTCCTTTAACTCATAATCGGTTCTATATACTCCATTTTTGAGTGTAGGTAAGCTGTCTAGTGCAGAAGAGTAGCTGACCCAGGTCTTTTTCCCGAGTAAAACACTTCCACTGTTCAAGAGCCACTTTCTGCTCTTAGAAAAGAGTACGGTGATGGGAGCAAGAAGCAGTACGGCTAGAGAGATGAATATATCGAATAGTCTTTTTTGAGTCCTGTATTCTTGTTTGCTGAGATTGAGCTCTATCTGCTCGCCAAAATATAATCCATTCGCATTTTTACTATGACTGCCAATAACAAAATTACTGTCTGCAGGAATGGTGTAATAGTTTACCCGTGGTCCTATCTCATTCATTAGCCTCATAGTGTCTTCCGTACTGATGGAGTCATTGCTAAATATGACCTCATTGATGCCGTAGATTTTGATGATTTCTTTGAGTTGATTGCACGTTCCGAGCCATTGCTTTGAGCGGCTCTTATGATCACTGACAAAACCTATCTGCTGGTAGTTGCGGTTATAACTCTTGAGCATAGCGATTACTTGCTCCCACTTGCTCTGTTCGCCGACAAGAATACTTTTGGTATGGTGCCTCTGGGAAAAATCCAGGGTCTTGTATTTTGCGAAGTGTAAAATAGTTCGCCAAATGAGTAACATGGCCAATACGAGCAATGTGCCAAATAGTATAATCCCGCGACTATACCTGAGCGTATCAGGAAGTAAGCCGTAAACAATGGATATCACCGCTGTGCCTATCAGAATACCACGTGCGAGTAGTCCAAAATCATATTTTTTCTTATAGCTACCTATGAACCATAGACTCGCAATCCAACTTAAGGTGTAGTAGGGTAGGTGTATGGTGACCATCTCTATAGGATAGATTTCATTGTCACGCTTTATGTGCTCTTCCCAGTAGCCTTTTAGCCAATAGAGACTTATGAATATGAAGAGTGCCTCTAGAGCTGGCTGCCAGAATTTGCGTACTCCATTCGTGACCATAGCCAAGGCTGCTCTAGCGTATATGGCCGTATGGATAAAAAACTTAAATAGTCGCTGGTTTCTACCCGAGTAGTGCTTCTCCGCGAAGATGACCATCGCCTTGTAAAATACGCGTACGTAGTTGGTGCTCAGCTTTTTTGTGCTTTCTCCCTTGTAATGGATAATACTCGTATCAGCGAAGTAGTAGTTTTTCCAGCCGCCTTGTGTGATGCGGTAGCTCAGGTCAATGTCTTCTCCATACATAAAAAAGGTTTCGTCCAATAAGCCGATTTGATCTAACGTTTTTTTGCGGATAAGCATGAATGCTCCAGAGAGCACATCTACCTCATTATTCTCGTTTTCGGGTAAAAATCCAAGATGATATTTACCGAATTTTTTAGACGTTGGAAAGACTTTATTTAGCCCTATCATTTTGTATAAGGCTACTTCTGGAGTAGGAAGTCCACGCTTACTTTCAGGCAGGAACTTGCCTTGACCGTCTACCATGTGAACACCACACCCTCCGAGATCTGGTTTGCTATCTGCGAATGTGAGGACTTTGCTAAAGCAATTTTCGGGAACTACTGTATCGGGGTTTAGGAGCACTACATACTCTCCGGTACTTTTCAGTATTGCTTGATTATTGGCAGTACTAAATCCTACATTTTCGGTATTGGCGATGAGTTTGACTTCAGGAAACAGTGATTGTACCATTTCATTAGACCCATCTACAGAATTATTGTCGACCACGAAAACTTCCGCATCGATATCTTTAATAGATTGATTTACAGACTTTAAACACTGCTCTAAGAAGTGCTTAACATTGTAATTTACTATGACTATGGATAGTTTCAAACTTAGTTTGGCAAACATACGGAAATCAAAAGTGTTAATTACATTAGGTTCGATGAAGTCTTACTTTAAAAATTTATTCAATCAGTTAGAAAGCGAAGATTTTTCGTTTAGCAAACCCATCAAACGAGGGGAGAATTTTGCGGATGAAATGTGTCACTGCTATTTGGATTTGCAGGATTTTATACTGCACCTTCAGGAGGAGTGGGAGCTGTCTAAGACCAATGAAGAAGATATATCTACATACGTTATAAATCGAAAAGATTCGGCAGGTATTGTAGTTAAAACATCGGACCATACCAAGTTAGATAAGCTTCATTATCTCCTAGACTATATGCGTGATTCACTGCGACAGGATGATTACATCGTTCATGTAAACAAGCATATTTCACAGCGAAAGTCAGGGGCGACGGAAGAGTCTTGGCAGTATTTCCTGAAGCCCAAGCCAACGTTTGATGAATTGGGAAAATACGAACAACGTTACGGCACAGTGATGATAGAACTTAAACAAGACGCGAAATTTCACCTGCAGTTTAAGTTGCAGTGTAATTACTATGCTGGGTTTAATTACGGCCAACCCATCCCATTCGAGGACTTATTGGCCAACTTATAAGGATTAATCCATACTCCGTTTCGATTTAGTTCGTTTCTAAGTAACTTCGCACGGTAGAATTTTATGAATTTCCAACAACCTACATTTCTATGGGCATTGCTTCTTTTAGTGATCCCTATTATAGTCCACTTATTTAATTTTAGGAAATACAGGAAAGTACTTTTTAGTAACGTGGCTATGCTACGGGAGATACAGACGGAAAGTCGTAAGACCCGTCAGATTAAAAAGTGGCTTGTACTGCTGACGCGTATGCTAGCCCTAGCAGCGCTGGTAGTTGCCTTTGCACAGCCTTACCTGCTCGATGAAAATGCGAAAACGGGAAGGCAGTTGGTCAGTATTTATATAGATAATTCTCAGAGTATGCGTGCAGAAGGGGAGCAGGGAGAGCTTTTTGAAAATGCAAAAAATGCAGCACGCACTGTGCTGAGTAACTTGCCCAGTGAGGCAGAAGTCCAAGTCATAGATAATGCATTGAGTCCTTACACTACTAAGGTGTATTCTCCCGCCAAAGCAGAAAAGATAATCGATGATATGGAACTGGATTATTACCCAAATGATTTTGGAAAGGTAATGCAGCGCGTAAGCAGTAAGTATGTATCGGAGGGATATGCTTCGCAACACACTTTTGCCATCAGTGATTTTCAGACTGTAGGCTATGGAAAGGGGCCGCTTTTGGATAGTGGGATTTCAGTGAGTGCAGTGCAGCTGAAAGCGACCTCTCCTCGAAACTTGAGTGTGGATTCTGTATGGCTAGAAGAGCCCATCTCTAGGCCAGGATCACCCGTAAAAATAAGCGTAAAAGTTACCAATAATGGGAGGGAGACGGTGGAGTCTGCCAATGCAGTACTGCGAATTAATGGAGTGCAGCAAGGGGTAGAAAGCTTTGGTGTAGCAGGTGGGAGTGAATATATACTGTCTATGTCGTTTACCAGTGCCAAAAAAGGATGGATTGAAGGAGATATCAGTGTGAATGACGTACCCGTTACATTTGATAATCGGTACTACTTTTCGCTAGAGATAAAACCAAGCATAGACATCCTTCAGATTGGAGCAAATAGTGCCGC
>Ga0115558_1001165_pt1 | contig 16146 bp, 11 predicted proteins | sample COGITO_mtgs_1104_4_FD_87279 | JGI IMG/M metagenome (GOLD analysis project Ga0115558, IMG submission 87279) | Pelagic marine microbial communities from North Sea - COGITO_mtgs_110426 | ecosystem: Environmental > Aquatic > Marine > Epipelagic | place: Germany:Helgoland, sampling site Kabeltonne... | reverse complement strand
TTCTAATAACTTAGAGCGTTCTTCAATTGTATTTATCAATTCTATTGAAGCATCTTTTTGCAAGACCATTCTTGGATGTGGAAAAAATGTCAATAAAACAGATTTTTTCTGCTCATTTTTTGCTTCTAAAATTAATTTTTGAAGAATTTGCTGATGACCAAAATGAACACCATCAAAAGTGCCAATAGTTACTAAGGTTTTTGCTTCGGAAGTAAAATCTGAAATTGAAGAAAATATTTTCAAACGTTTTGCCTAATTTTCCTACAAATGTACAATATGTAATTCGGAAAAAACAGTAAGTAGAACTTGTTTTGAGATATTATTATGATAAAAATAACTAGTTTTATTTCTTAATTAGACAAAATATATGAGAGTTTATTTCATAATTCAAAAAAAATCGTATTTTGCACTATTCTAAACAAATTATTTACATTATGATGAAAAGGTTATTACTAGTAGCATTTGTGTTATTTGGTAGTTCTGTAATGGTTGCACAAACAACAATCACAGGTACTGTAAAAGAGGCAAGTACAGGCGAAACTTTGCCTGGAGCAAACATTAAGATTGAAAGAAAAGCAGTTGGAACTACGACTGACTTTGATGGGAAGTTTACACTATCAGTAACAGATGTACCACCATTTTTTATTGAAATTTCTGTGTTAGGCTTTCAAACAGCAAGAGTAGAAATTACAAAAAATAATCAAGAAGTTGAAGTTTCTTTGGAAGAAAATGCAACAGCTCTGGACGAAATTGTTGTTTCTGCATCAAGAACACCAGAGCGTATTATGGAATCTCCCGTGACTATCGAAAGAATGGACTCAAGGGCTATAAAAAACACCTCTGCACCTTCTTTTTATGACGGATTAGAAAATTTAAAAGGAGTTGATATTAATACAAACAGTTTAACGTTTAAGTCTGTAAATACAAGAGGTTTTGCAACATTTGCAAACACACGTTTTATGCAGTTGGTAGATGGTATGGATAATGCATCACCTGCATTAAACTTTGCCATTGGTAACCTTTTAGGTATGTCTGAATTAGATGTGAATACTGTTGAATTATTACCTGGAGCATCATCTGCATTATATGGAGCAAATGCTTTTAATGGTATTATGTTTATGACAAGTAGAAGTCCGTTTGAAGATCAGGGAATTAGTTTTTCTTATAAATACGGAATCACAAGTCAAGAAGCTGCAGGAGATAATAACTTTCATGATGTAAATATGAGAATGGCGTATGCCTTCTCTGATAAGTTAGCAGCAAAAGCATCATTTTCTTATCTAAAAGGAACAGAATGGTTTGCTACAGATACAAGAAATACATCAAATGGAGAATATACTTTTGGAGATAGATCTCTAAAAGATTACGATGGTTTAAATGTTTATGGTGATGAAGTTGCTACAGATTTAGGTGGCGCAATTGGACGAGTTAGTAGAACTGGTTATGATGAGGTTGATTTGATGAAAGATTACGAAGCTAGAAGTGTAAAATTAAATACTGCTTTGCATTATAGACCTTATGGAGATGATCGTTTAGAGTTAATTTTTAATGCTAAATATGGTGTTGGTAATACTATTTACCAAGGGGCAAACAGATATAATATTAGTAATTTCTATTTAGCACAACATAAATTAGAAGTTCGTGGGAAAAACTTTTTCGTAAGAGGTTATGTTACCAACGAAGATGCAGGAGATTCTTATGACTCTCGATTTGCTGCAATTAATATTAATAGACAATGGAGTGGAGATAGAGAATGGTTTGGAGAGTATGCAGCAGCTTATCTAGGTGCAGTTCCTGGTGTAACAGCTTCTAGTCATGACCAAGCAAGAGCGTTTGCAGATAGAAATAGGTTAATACCTGGAACAGCAGGTTTTCAAGAAGCTTTTGATAAAGTAACTAGTGACCCTAACTTAGTAACAGGTTCTAAATTCCAAGACCAGACGAAATTGTATCATAGTGATGTGAATTATAACTTTCAAGATATAATAGATTTTGCAGAATTTCAAGTAGGAGGATCTTACAGAATGTACTCTTTGAATTCGAACGGAAGTATATTTACAGACTATGATGGCCCAATTGATTATGATGAATATGGGGTATACACACAAATGCAAAAGAAGTTTTTAGAAGATGATCGTTTAAAATTAACAGCTTCTATTCGTTACGACAAAGCACAAAATTTTGATGGTAATTTTTCACCAAGAGTTTCTTTAGCATATGCTGCTGGAGAAAATAAGAATGACAACTTTAGAGCATCTTTTCAAACAGGATTTAGAAACCCAACAACACAAGATCAATATATAGGACTCAATGCAGGTTCAGCAATTTTAGTAGGTTCTGCACCAGATAACTTAGATAGATATATAAGTCCTCCATTATTAGTGAGTAATGCAGGGTTAGCTTTTACTGGCGGAAATGATATGGTTACACTTTCTGGTAGATTGGCTTATGAAAACTCTTTTTCAGCAAGCTCTGTTCAGAATGGAACACCAACTGCTGCGAACTCTTCTTTAGTAAAACCGGAGAGAGTAACAGCTTATGAAGTTGGTTATCGTGGATTAGTTCCAGCTGGAGAATCAAGAATTACAGTAGATTTAAGTGCTTATTATAACAGTTACGAAGATTTTATCTCTGGTAAAAATGTAATAGTTCCTTTTTACGGAACTGTTGGAGACAATAGCTTATCATTATTAGCACTTAGAAATGATGACTTTCAAGTATTTCAGACTTACACAAACTCTGCAGCAGATATTAGTTCTTATGGAGCTTCAATTGGTTTAAATACAAAAATCTTAAATGGTTTTGATTTTGGAGTAAGTTATACCTATGCTAAGTTTGATTTTGATCAATCTACAGATCCAGATTTTGAGGCAGGTTTTAATACACCAGAACACAAAGTTAAGGTTCAGTTTGGAAATACAGAATTATTTAAAAACTTTGGTTTCAATGTAAACGCTAGATACCAAAGTGATTATTTATGGGAATCTACTTTCTTAGATGCAACTATAGAGTCAAGAATTGTGGTTGATGCACAAATAAATTATACTGTACCTTCAATAAAGTCAGTATTTAAATTAGGAGGTGCAAATTTAGGAGGTCAAGAATATTTTAGTGCGCCAGGAGTTGGAGCAATAGGATCTCAATACTATATTTCTTGGACAATTAATAATTAAAAAAAAAGAAAATGAAAAAATTTAAGTATTTAAGTTTATTTGCATTGTCATTAGCATTTATTGGCTGTGATGTAAATAATGAATTAGAGGAGTTTAAGGCACCAGAAGAAGAAATGGTAGCTCTTAATGGGAATAGTATAGATTTTTCAAATTACGTTTCAATTGGAGCATCTTTTACAGCAGGTTTTGCAGACGGCGCTCTATTTAAAGCTGGTCAAGAAAGTTCTTTTCCTAATATTTTAGCAACAAAATTTGCTTTAGTTGGTGGAGGAGATTTTAAACAACCGTTAATGTCAGATAATATTGGTGGCTTATTATTTGGGGGAACTAAAATTCAAGAACCAAGATTATATTTTAATGGATCTGGACCTGTACGTTTATCAGATACTCCAACTACAGATGTAGTTGTTTCTGTTAGAGGAGATTTAAATAATTACGGTATTCCAGGCGCAAAAAGTTTTCATATTCTAGCTCCAGGTTACGGAAATCCAGCTGGAGTTCCTTTAGGGTTAGCAAATCCATATTTTGCTAGAATGTCTTCTACTAATTCAACTACTGTTTTAGCTGATGCTTTAGGGCAAGCACCAACATTTTTTACACTTTCAGAAATTGGGGGTAATGATGTTTTAGGTTTTGCAACAAGTGGAGGTTTTAATGCACCAAACGCTGCTAATCCAGCAGGTTTTAATGCTAAATATCAATCAGACCCAACAGTAAGCCCAGCTGATTATGGAGGTAATGACATAACAAACGTAGATGTTTTTGCACAAGTTTTTTCTGGAATGGTTGATGCTTTAACAGCAGGAGGAAGAAAAGGGGTCGTGGCAAATTTACCAAATATCACAGATTTACCATATTTCACTACTGTGCCTTTTAATGCTGTTCCTTTAAATGAAGCAACTGCAACACAATTAAATGGAGCTTTTGCAGCTTATAATGCAGGTTTACAGCAAGTTTTAGATTTAAAAAATGCAAATCAATTACCTGCTCAAGTTCTTCCTTTGTTAGCAAACTATAATCAAGCAGAAGTTGACAGAAGAAAAGTCAGTTTTGTAGCTGGACAAAATGCAGTTTTAATTTTGGATGAAAATTTATCTAATTTAACACCAATAAACGCAGCATTGACTAATATGAGACAAGCTACCTCAGCAGATTTATTAGTTTTAACATCATCTTCTTTTATTGGAACTACAGTTGGTGGAAATGCACAACTTATAAATGGAGTTTCTGTTCCTTTAGCAGATCAATGGGTTTTAACTCCAGAAGAACAAGAGTTAGTTGCTACGGCTACAGACTCTTATAATACTACTATTCAAAACATTGCTACAGCAAAAGGTTTGGCTTTCGTTGACTTTAAAGATATTTTGACACAAGCAAAAACAACTGGATTAATGTTTGATGGAAATAATCTTACAACAAGTTTAGTAACTGGAGGTTTAGTAAGTTTAGATGGTATTCATTTAACAGGGAGAGGATATGCATTAATGGCAAATAAAATGTTAGCAGCTATCGATGTAACTTATGGTAGTAACTTTACTTTAGCGACGAATGGCTTGGCAAAAGCGGAAAATTATCCAACAAACTATTCTCCTTCTTTAAAATAGTATGTAAAATAGAATTTTTCTTAAAAAAAAAGAGCTTTGGATTATCCAAAGCTCTTTTTTTTATTCTATTAAACTTTTTAAAAAACCGATCAAATTTTTAAGTTCTTTTGGTGGGTTATCATAATCAAATTGGGATGAATTATAAATTTTTTCTCCTATTTGAATCTCAAGATCTGCGGCTAAAGCACCATCACTAAACCTTTTTTGAGAAGGAGCAATTAACTGAGAAATTTCAGAAAGATTTACATTGGAAACAAAACTGTTTAGCTGTTGCTTTTCTTTATCTGAAAGACTAAATAATTTTTCTTGATGTAATGTTTTATAACCACCTTCAATATTCGTAATAATTATGATTTTAGAAGCTCCTCTAGTTTGAGCGCTTAATGTTACAATCATATTCTTCTCTTCTAAGTTTTGCGAGCCACAAGAGTAAACTAAAATTAGAAATAAAAGGTACAGTGGAATTTTTTTTAGTTTCATTTATTCTTTTTTAATAAAAAAAGGTGCTCTATAGAGCACCTTAAATATAAGCGTTTTGAGTGATTAATTTCCTGCAAGAGAAGCTCTAGCTCCACCAGAAGCAAATATAGCTCTCATTCTTTGTTTTTGACCTTCAGAAAACATATACATACAGTCGTCATTTACATAATCCATATAGTTCATTGTCATATCGTTTGATCTACAATTTACTGTTGGATAAGATGGACAACCGTAGTTTGGTCCATCAGAAGAAGGAGTATCTGAAACAAAATCATCTTGACGACATCTTCCATCTCCCCAAATATGGCGTAGATTAAAATAATGACCAACTTCATGAGTTAAGGTTCTACCACCATCAAAAGGAGCGCTAACAAAACCAGTTGTTCCAAAATACTGAGGTGCAACTACTACACCATCTGTAGCAAGATTTCCACCTGGGAATTGTGCATATCCTAAGATTCCACCTCCTATGTTACAAACCCATATATTTAAATGTGTTTCTGGTGTAACTGGAGGGTAAGCTGCTTTTACTGCATTACTTGTTCCCCAAGAAGAAGTTGAATTAGCATATCTAAATGTTCCAGCTAAAGTAAAGTTGATTTGACTATCTGCAGCAGCACTTGCAAACTCTGTTGGAATTTGATTTACATCTGAATTTGCTTTTCTAAAATCTGCATTTAAAACATTCATTTGAGAGTTAATTTGTGTGCTGCTTATATTCTCGTTAGAATTACTATACACAACATGAACATAAACAGGTACATTAAGTATTCCTAAACCATCATCAACTGGAGGTGTTCCACCACCACCACCACCATCACCAGAACCACCACCACCATTTTTTGGTGGCTTACCTTTAGCTGCTAAAAACTTTCTAGTATTGTATTCTATGTTGTACATCTTTTTGTACAAACCAGGATTTTCTTGCAATTGTCTATTTAATACTTGCATAGATTGACAATCTCTGTCTTTACCTTTATTAACTGTTGGGCTTTTTGCTTGATTTTCATCTGTATGAACGTAAAAATCGCTCATGTCAATTGAATCTTGATCGTTGGCAATAGGTTCAGTTGCGTCTTGACAACTCATAAAAATTCCAATTGCTATTAGCAACGAAAGGCATACTTTTTTCATAATGTAATTGTTATTTGGGGGTTAATAAGATTTTTTTGTTAAAAAAGTTAAAAACATATATAAATGATAATTTTTTTGTTTTATAATTAACAAATACTCTGTAAAATGTTTAATTTTTTAACAATGCGCAAAGTGGAGAAATTTATTTTAACACGCAATTATTTTAGACGAAAAGGCGATAATCGTCGATGAGTGGAAAAGTGTAAAAAATAGAAAAGTTAACCTAACATCATTTTTGCTTTCTTTAAAGCAGTAATAAAAACATCAATTTCTTCTTTTGTGTTATAGAAAGAAAAAGATGCTCTAATGGTTCCAGGAATTTTAAAGAAATCCATAATGGGTTGTGCACAATGATGGCCAGTTCTTACAGCAACTCCTAATTTGTCTAAAATGGTGCCAATATCATAAGGGTGAATTCCATCAATATTAAAAGAAATAACCGCAGTTTTTTCTTTGGAAGTTCCGAATATTTTCACTCCCTCAATTTTTAGTAATTCTTGAGTTCCGTATATCAATAAATCGTTTTCATAAGTAGCAATGTTATCAAAACCAATTTTATTCATATAATCTAAAGCAGCTCCGAAAGCGATACCACCACAAATATTTGGAGTTCCTGCTTCAAATTTATGAGGCAAACCAGCATAGGTAGTTTTTTCAAAAGTTACGGTTTCTATCATTTCTCCTCCACCTTGATAAGGAGGTAATTTTTCTAACCATTCTTGTTTTCCATATAACATGCCAACTCCTGTTGGTCCACACAATTTATGTGCAGAAGCTACATAGAAATCTACATTCAGAGCTTGTACATCTGGTTTAATATGTGGAGTTGCTTGTGCACCATCAATTAAAACAGCAGCATCTACTTTGTGTGCAGCTTCAATAATTTCTACAATAGGGTTTACAGTTCCTAACGCATTAGAAACATGATTACAAAAAACTAATTTAGTGTTTTGATTGAGTAATTTATGATATTCATCCATTACTAAAGCACCACTTTCATCCATAGGAATTACCTTTAAAATAGCGCCAGTTTTTTCGCATAACATTTGCCAAGGCACGATATTAGAATGATGCTCTAAAGCAGAAACAATAACTTCATCATCTTTATTTAATAATGTTGAAAAACCTGCAGCAACTCTATTTATACTATCTGTTGTTCCAGAAGTTAAGATAATTTCATACGCGTGTTTTGCGTTAAAATGTTTTTGAATTTTAATTCGTGCTTGCTCGTATTTATCTGTTGCTTCTTGGCTCAAAGTATGCACTCCTCTATGAATATTTGCATTGTAATTGCTATAATAATCTACAATAGCATCAATCACTATTTGAGGTGTTTGAGACGTTGCAGCGTTATCAAAATAAACCAATGGTTTTCCGTGAATTTGTCTTTTAAGAATTGGGAAATCTTCACGAATTTTATCAACAGGAAACATAGAAATCAATTTAAGTTACAAAGATAATCGTTGTAATTTTAAACTTTTCATAAACTGAATATGATTTTCTTATTTTTACATAATCAAAAAAAAAAACAGATGAAAATTATCAAAAGAATAGTACTTCTTTTCTTAGCAATTGTATTGATTGTTGTTATTTATAATTACCCAAAATTAAATGCTTTATCTGGTTATGCAGCAAAAATGACAAGTTCTTCGATCTTTCTTGCAGAAAGGGATTTACAGTTTACAGATAGTTTAGACAATCAATTTCCTCCAGTTAATTTAGCAAAAAATACAATAGATTTTGATAAAAAAGTGGCAACATCATCATCTTTAGGTTTATTAACAAGAAAAGCAATATATAGAGAAGGTTTAGGAAGTGTTTTAATTATTGATGAAAGCGATATTGATGCAAAATACCTACAACCTAAAAGAACAAAACCAGACAATATAACTCCATTTCCGTTTGGAAATGCTGCTCAAAAAGATTCTGTTTTTGAAAACGTCAATTATAAGCAATTAGAAAAAGCGATGGACTTTTTGTTTGAAGAAGAAAACCAAACAAGAGCAGGACTTATTGTTTATAAAAATCAAATTATTGCAGAACGTTATGCAAGTGGACTTGACAGAAATTCGAAACTACTGGGTTGGTCTATGACAAAAAGTATTACAAGTTCAATATTCGGAATTTTACAATACCAAGGAAAAATTAATGTGCAAGATAAAGCACCAATTGAAGCTTGGAAAAATGATAAAAGAAGCGAAATCACCATTCATAATCTACTTCAAATGAATTCTGGTTTGGCTTGGGACGAAAACTATGAAGAAATTTCTGATGCAACTAGAATGCTTTTTTTAGAAAAAGATATGACCAAAGAGCAGGAAAAAAAGCAATTGGTTGGCAAGCCAAATGAAAGTTGGAATTATTCTTCTGGAACAACAAATTTATTATCAGGGATTTTGCGACATCAGTTTAACACACATCAAGAATATTTAGACTTTTGGTACACCAACTTAATTGACAAAATAGGAATGAATACCATGATTGTTGAGGCAGATCTCGAAGGAAATTACGTAGGTTCTTCTTATGCTTGGGCAACTGCAAGAGATTGGTCAAAATTTGGGTTATTGTATTTGAATAAAGGAAATTGGAATGGAACACAACTTTTTGATGAAGCTTGGGTAAATTATGTAACAAAACCTACACCAACTTCAGATGGTTGGTATGGAGCTCAATTTTGGTTAAACTCTTCTGGGAGATATCCAGATGTTCCAAAAAATATGTTTTTTGCAAGTGGTTATCAAGGGCAAAATGTATATATTTTCCCTGATGAAGAACTGGTTGTAGTACGTTTGGGTTTGACTAAAAATGCTGATGTCAATGCGTTTTTGAAAGGGGTTTTGGAATCTATTAAATAAATTATCTTATGAAAAAAATACTATTAGTTTTTATAATATACCTCATTTTTTTGAATAGATTTTCTGCTCAAAAAATAGCTTTTCGATATGAAAAAGATTCAACTAAAATTTCTAAAAAAATTGAAAATTTATCAAAAGAAGTATTAAAAAATTATACAGATAAAGACAAGAAGTTTTATTTTAATAACTTATTTCGATTGCAACTTTCAGCAAAACAATATGATTTAGGTTTAAAATCTTTAGATTCAATTAGGCTTTTATATGCAGAAAATTATGGTGAATTCCATAAAGTTGTTGGAATTCATTACGAAGTTTATGCAAAGATTAAATCAAAAAAAAGTGCTATAAACGATACTTTAAAAGTTGTAGAAACTATTACAGATAATCTTTTATCTAAAGTTAGTAATGTTACTAAAGAAGATTCTTACTCATACTTTGATATAGATGTTAAAAATGCAGAAGAATCATTTAAAACAAATTATGAAAAGAAAAAAAGCAAAGATAGTATTTCAATTAAAGATGCAATTAGTTTAATAAGGTCTCATTTATATTTACAAATAGGTAAATTAATTTCTAAATCTTCAAAAATTTACATTAAAAACCAATTAGGTGAAAAATATATTATAAAAGATAGTTTATTTATCAAGACAAGAGATAATGGTAAATTATCTGCTGTAATCGTAAGAAAAAAAGAACAAACGAAACCATTACCAGTTATTTTAACTTTTAGCATTTATCCATCACCTTATGATATTGATGAAGCTAAACTTGCAACAGCTTATGGCTATATTGGTGTTACTGTTTATACAAGAGGAAAAAGATTTAGTAATGATTCTTTAAAACCTTTTGAATATGATGGACAAGACGTCTATGATGCAATAGATTGGATAAGTAAACAACCTTGGTGTAATGGAAAGGTTGGAATGTATGGAGGAAGCTATTTAGGATTTGCACAATGGGCATCGACAAAAAAACTTCACCCAGCTTTAAAAACAATTGTTCCAATGGTTTCTGTAGGCCCAGGAATAGATTACCCTATGTATAACAATGTTTTTATGAGCTATATGTTACGTTGGATTTATTATGTAGAAAACAATAAATTTACTGATGATAAAGATTTTAATGATGAAGAAAAATGGAATTCTTTGTATTTGGAATGGTTTAAAAAAGGGCTAGCATTTAAACAATTAGATAGTTTAAGTAAAAAACCAAATAAAACATTTCAAAAGTGGTTAGAACACCCAAGTTATGATTCTTATTGGCAAAATATGATGCCTTTTAAAAACGATTTTTCGAAAATAGACATTCCCGTTTTAACTTTTACAGGATATTATGATAGTGATCAACAAGGAGCTTTGCACTATTATAAACAGCATCATAAATATAACGCTAATGCAAATCATTATCTAGTAATTGGACCTTATGATCATGGAGGTGCACAGGGTTTCCCTGATAAAATTTTAAATGGCTATAAAATTGATTCTGTTGCTGAAATAATAAGACAAATACCTCTTTCTTTTAAATGGTTTGACCATATTCTTAAAGACAGTATAAAGCCAACCTTCATAAAAGATAAAGTGAATTATCAAGTTATGGGCACTAATAAATGGGAATCTAAAGCATCTATTAAAGAAATAACTAATGATTCATTACTCTTTTATCTGGATAATAATTTTGATTTAAAAGATAAAAAGAGATATCGTTTAATATTAAAAAAGCCTAAAAAAAGAGCTTTTGTTGACGATGAGATTAATTTTTTAGATAGAAGTAGTTATTTTGATTTCCAAAAAAAACCTGAAAAGATTTTAGACACAATCTTAAGATCAACAGTTAAAACCACATTCATTTCTAAACCTTTTGACGACGATTTTGAATTAAATGGATCTTTTTCTGGAAACATAGATGTTATCATCAATAAGAAAGATGTTGATATTTCTATAAAATTAATTGAAATTACTCCAGAAGGAAAATATTTTCACCTAAGTACTTATTTAGGAAGAGCAAGCTATGCAAAGAACAGAAGTGTAAGAAATTTGTTGAAAGTGAATCAAAAAGAAACAATTCCGATTAAAAACGCCAGCTTTACGAGTAAATTAATAAAAAAAGGGAGTAGGTTGTTGTTAGTTCTTTCTGTGAATAAAAACCCTTATTGGCAAATAAATTATGGAACAGGAAAAGATGTTAGCACAGAAACTATAAAAGATGCCGAAATTCCTTTAAAAATAAAATGGCTGAATAGCAGTTTTATTAATATTCCAATATTTAAGGATTAATTTTTTCATCAAACAACTCAATTTCAACAGGTTTTTTTATACACCTATATTTTTCATCTAACAAAGAAGCATTTATAAAAATAGTTTCATTTTGGGTAGTTTTTCCATAATCTTCATGAATATGACCAAAAACATGTAGTTTAGGTTTTACTTCTAGAACCTTTTTTTTAAGTTCCTTACAACCAACTTGTTCTCCATTATTTGTAAGATCTAAAACTTTGTATGGTGGCCCATGTGTTATTAAAACATCTGTTTTTTCTGGAATTAAATCCCAATGTTTTTTAATTTCTTCTCCTCTTTTTCTATTAAACGCCCAATCAAAAAATGTAGGCTGAATTGGAGAACCCCAAAAGTTTATCCCATCAATTTCACAACCAGAATCATTCAAATAAATAAGGTTTGGATATTCTAATTTTATATTATTTTTTACAGCTTCTTCAAAATAAAAATCGTGATTTCCAGCAATAAAAATCTTATGTTTATGTGGTTGTTTTTGAAACCATTTAATAAATTCATCAACTTCGGTTTTTGTTCCTCGTAAAGAAACATCTCCAGCGTGAATTAGCACATCTCCTTCTGGAATTTTAAAGTTATGATTACCATGAGTATCTGAAATTAAGACTAGTTTCATTTAGTTATTACAATTTATGAATAAATAAAAAAACCACGAATTTCAAAATCCGTGGTTATTTAATTTAAAATATTACTTCTTTACTTTTTTCCACCCAATAAACCGAGTGCAATAGCAACAACACCAATACCAATAGTAATGTATGCGTTTGTGTTGTCTTGAGCCGTTATTAAATCGGTATCACCAATAGAAACTTGCGCTTCTGGTTGTATCAGCATAAAAATTCCGTAACCAGCTAAAATTAAGCCGATAACTAAAAGTACTGTTTTGATTGTTTTGTTCATAATTGATTGATTTTTATATAAAGGTAATAAAAATTAGAATAACAAAAAACCACTCAAATTTTGAGTGGTTTTTTATAAATTAAAATGTCATTTTACAAATCAAACCCAACTTTTACATTCAGTTTATTTGCAATTATTTTTGCTATTCTAGATTTTACTTCTGGTATTTTAACGCTTTCTAAAACCGTATTTGCAAAGGCAAACATTAATAACGCACGTCCTTCTTTTTGTGGAATTCCACGTTGCTGCATGTAAAATAAAGCATCATCATCTAACTGCCCAATAGTACAACCATGAGAACATTTTACATCGTCTGCAAAAATTTCTAATTGTGGTTTTGCATTAATTGTGGCTTTATCGCTTATTAAAACATTGTTATTTTGTTGATAAGCGTTGGTTTTCTGAGCTTCTTTTTCTACAATTACTTTTCCGTTAAAAACAGCTGTAGAACGTTCGTCGTAAATACCTTTATAATCTTGATGAGATTCACAATTTGGCTCAATATGATGCACCAAAGTATGATGATCTACGTGTTGTTTTCCTTGAATAATGGTAATTCCTTTTAAGATAGAATCGATATGTTCTCCTTTTTGATAAAAATTCAAATTGTTTCTAGTAATATTTCCTCCAAAAGAAAAAGTATGTACAGAAACTACGCTATTTGATTTTTGTTCAATAAAGGTATTATCTACTAAAGATGATGTTTCCTTGTCATTCTGAATCTTGTAATAATCTACTGTTGAATGTCTATCAGCAAAAATTTCAGTAACAGAATTCGTTAAAACAGGATTATTATTTAAACTTTGATGACGTTCAATAATTTGTACATGCGCATTCTCTTCAACTACAATTAAATTTCTTGGTTGCAGCATAGTTGCATCTTCAGAACCTGTGGTAAAATTGATAATTTGAATCGGTTTTTGAACTTCAATATTTCTAGGAATATGAATATACGCGCCTTCATTTGTAAAAGCAGTATTCAAAGAAGTCATATTGTCTTGTTTCGCAACTTTATTGAAATAATTCTCAATAACTGGTTTATATTTTGCTTTTTCCAAAGCAGAAGACATTAAACAAACATCAAAAGTATCGTGTGTTGTTGCCGATAAAAAAGAACTATATTTTCCGTCGATAAAAATGATTTTGTACGTATCAATATCGTGAATAAAGTACTTTTTTACATCAGCTAAATCAACCGTGTTTTCTTTGTTAGGAAATAAACTATAATCTTGCTTTAAAACCGAATTTAAAGAAGTGTATTTCCATGCTTCTAATTTCTTAGTTGGAAAACCTAATTCTTCAAAATTTTGTAGCGCTTTTGATCGAATATTATGAATTTCTGAATTGATATTCTTATCGTTTTCAAAAGCAACGTAAGAAGATAGTATTTTGTCTTTTAATTCCATTTTTTCAGTTTTCAGTTTTCAGTTTCAGTCGCTAGTTTTGTGTAAACCGTTAACTGTGACTGCTAACTTTTTAAGCTAATTCTTTAATCCAATCGTACCCTTTTGCTTCTAACTCTAAAGCTAAAGAAGCATCACCTGTTTTTACGATTTTTCCATCGTGTAAAACGTGTACAAAATCTGGTACAATATATTCTAACAAACGTTGATAATGTGTAATTACAATAACTGCGTTGTCTTTAGATTTTAATTTATTTACTCCATTTGCAACAATTCTTAAAGCATCAATATCTAAACCAGAATCTGTTTCATCTAAGATTGCCAGTTTTGGTTCTAACATTGCCATTTGAAAGATTTCGTTTCGCTTTTTTTCTCCACCAGAAAAACCTTCATTTAAAGAACGAGATAAGAATTTTCTGTCGATTTCTAACAATTCAGATTTTTCACGAATCATTTTCAACATATCCTTTGCTGGCATGTCTTCTAAACCTTTTGCTTTACGAGTTTCGTTAATTGCTGTTTTGATAAAGTTAGTTACAGAAACTCCAGGAATTTCTACAGGATATTGAAACGATAAAAACACACCATTATGTGCTCTTTCTTCTGGAGATAATTCGCTAATATCTTCTCCATTTAATTCAATATTTCCACCAGTAACTTCATATTCTTCTTTCCCTGCAATAATATTTGCCAATGTACTTTTTCCTGCGCCATTTGGTCCCATAATCGCATGAACTTCTCCTGCTTTTACCTCTAAGTTTAATCCTTTTAAGATTGATTTATCATCAATACTGGCTTGTAAATTTTCTATTTTTAACATTTATTCTTAATGTTTAATTGTTGATTTGTTTAATTGTGCAATTGTTGTTGTTTCGTGTAATTACTTAAACGAATAAACAGTTAAACAATTACACAGATAAAATTTGCAAAAGTTTTATCCTACAGAACCCTCCAGAGAGATTTCTAATAATTTTTGAGCCTCCACAGCAAATTCCATTGGTAATTTATTTAACACTTCTTTACTGAAACCGTTTACAATTAAAGCAATTGCTTTTTCTGTATCAATTCCACGTTGATTACAATAAAACAATTGATCTTCTCCAATTTTACTTGTTGTTGCTTCGTGTTCTATTTGTGCCGATTTATTTTTTACTTCGATATAAGGAAACGTGTGTGCTCCACAATCATTTCCCATTAATAAAGAATCACATTGAGAGAAATTTCTAGCATTTTCTGCTCTTGAATTGATCTGAACTAATCCTCTGTAAGAGTTTTGAGATTTTCCTGCGGAAATTCCTTTAGAAATAATAGTTGAGCGTGTATTTTTTCCTAAATGAATCATTTTTGTTCCTGTATCTGCTTGCTGATGATTATTTGTTACAGCAATAGAATAAAACTCTCCAACAGAATTATTTCCTTTTAAAATACAACTTGGATATTTCCATGTTACAGCAGAACCAGTTTCTACTTGTGTCCAAGAAATTTTTGCGTTAGTTTCGCATAAACCTCTTTTGGTTACAAAGTTAAAAACGCCACCTTTCCCCTCTTTATTTCCTGGATACCAGTTTTGTACTGTAGAATATTTTATTTCTGCATCATCCATTGCAATTAGTTCTACAACAGCTGCATGCAACTGATTTTCATCTCTACTTGGTGCTGTACAACCTTCTAAATACGAAACGTAGCTTCCTTTGTCTGCAACAACTAGCGTTCTTTCAAATTGCCCAGTTCCACCTTCGTTTATTCTAAAATAAGTAGACAATTCCATTGGGCATCTTACACCTTTTGGAATATAACAGAAAGATCCATCAGAAAAAACAGCCGAATTTAATGCAGCATAAAAGTTATCTGAAGTGGGTACAACTGTTCCTAAATGTTTTCTAACTAACTCTGGATGTTCTTGAATAGCTTCAGAAATCGGCATAAAAATTATCCCTTTTTCTCCTAATGTTTTTTTGAAAGTTGTTGCTACAGAAACAGAATCCATAACAATATCAACAGCAACATTTGCTAGTTTTTTTTGTTCGTCCAAAGAAATTCCTAAACGCTTAAAAGTGTCTAATAATTCTGGATCTACTTCATCTAAAGAATTTAATTTTGGCTTCTTTTTTGGAGCTGAATAATACGCAATTTCTTGAAAATTAGGTTTTTCGTAGTTTACATTTGCCCAATCTGGCTCTTCCATTTTTTCCCAAACTCTAAAAGCTTCCAATCTCCAATCTGTCATCCATTGTGGCTCATTTTTCTTTTTAGAAATGGCACGCACAACATCTTCATTAAGTCCGTTTGCAAACTTATCGCTTTCAATA
>Ga0115558_1001149_pt1 | contig 16303 bp, 14 predicted proteins | sample COGITO_mtgs_1104_4_FD_87279 | JGI IMG/M metagenome (GOLD analysis project Ga0115558, IMG submission 87279) | Pelagic marine microbial communities from North Sea - COGITO_mtgs_110426 | ecosystem: Environmental > Aquatic > Marine > Epipelagic | place: Germany:Helgoland, sampling site Kabeltonne... | reverse complement strand
GTCTTTTATTAGCGGCTCGATTCTAAAAACTCATTTAGCAAGTTTTGATCTTTACGTAGGTTATCAATAAGTTTTGATAAGCGTTCTTTAAATCGGTACCTTAACTAAATATTTGAATTATGGCTGGAATAAACATCAACAGACGAGATTGGCTAAAAGCAGGAGCTTTAATGTCGGCAGGACTAACCTTTGGCCTTAAGGTCAATGCCAATTCTGCTTTGGTTAAACCAAGTTTAAGTTTTCAGACTGGAGAATGGGTAGGTGATTATTTAATCGATGCCCCACTAAAAGCTAAACTGAACGCCAATGAAAATCCTTACGGCCAATCAAAAAAAGCTAAAGCAGCTTATATAAAAGAGTTTAATGGAAATGCCAATTTGTACGGCTCAAGCCTAGGGCGTGAGTTTAAAACATTCATGGCTGATAAAATTGGAGTGAATGACAACAATGTTATTCTTTCAGCTGGATCCATGGAACTCTTACAACTCACTGCACTTTCGTTTGGCTTAGAGAAAGGCAACATGGTTTCTGCATTTCCAACCTTTGAGAATTTACTTAGAAATGCAGAAGCCGTTGGCTGTGATTGGAAACAAATAGATGTTAACGGAGAACTGATAGAAGATTTGGCTGGAATGGAAAATGCCATTGATTCTGAAACCGGTCTGATGTACGTTTGCAATCCTAATAATCCAACAGGTTCATTACAGAATCCAGACGAATTAAGAGAATTTTGTAAACGAGTGTCTAAAAGAGTGCCGGTCTTTGTTGATGAGGCTTATAATGAATTCCTGGATCCAAGAATTCAGGAAAATAACTCAATGATTGACTTGGTCAAAGAAGGGTATGATGTAGTAATTTGTAAGACATTCTCTAAACTTCATGGCTTTGCTGGTTTAAGAGTAGGGTATGCGGTGGGTAATGAAAAACTTATTGCTAAGATGAAAAAATTTAGGAATTCAATGACTACTATGAGCCGACCTTCGATGAAGGGTGCCATGGTGAGTTATCAAGACGTTGATTTTTTGTCATTTTGCAGGAAGAAAACGGCAGATGCTAGGTATTTTACTACAGAGGGATTGAAAAAGAGAGGCTATGAACCTTCTGCCTCAGTTACAAGTTTCATGGTGTTTCCAATTAAAATGAGGGGAGATGAATACATTCAATCAATGGCCAATGAAGGTGTAGGCATCAGAAGTTGGGAGTTTAAAGGACAACAATGGTGTAGGGTAAGCATCGGGACTTTGGATGAGATGAAGGAATTCTTTAAGGCACTCGATAAGGTAAAACCTTAGCTATTTCGAAATTCATTAGGCGTTTTCCCTGTCCACCTTTTAAATGACCTAATAAAGCCACTAGCATCATTATAACTCAATAAATACGCAATTTCATTAATGCTTAATGCTGGGTTCTTTAAATACGAAAATGCAAATTCCTTGCGAAGGCTTTCGATGATTTCTTTAAAAGTATGTTGCTCTTCAGAAAGCCTTCTTTGTAACGTACGAACACTCACATTCAAATGACTTGCCACTTGTTCTATAGTAGGGAATTCTGGTTTTATGAGGTTAGCCACTGAGGCTTTTACTTGTTCGAAAAAACCAGTTGACTGATTGATTTTGGAAATTTTTTCTTCCGCATGGGCAACTAATACCCTAAGTAAATTATAATCGCTTGTTATGACCTTTTCTTCAAGGTGCTCTTTTTTAAAGAACAGAGCAATTTCATTTTGCCCAAAATGTATTGGGCAATTTAACGCACTTTCGTAATCAGAACGATCAGTTGGCTGCTCAAAGGGCAGGTTGATTTTAATTGGAAAATGCTTATTTCTAGTGAGTTGATGAAACTCATTAATCGTAAAAACTAATGTGCCATCCACAGTATGTTTCACTGCTAAACTTGAATCCTTAGCCCAAGTCGCATTTGGCTGCATGCTCAATTTATACCATTTCTTCTCTTCGGTGAGTGTCATTGGAAGTGAACTACAGGCTAATTGAGCAAATTCACATGCATATTCCAATCCTTGTTTTATTGTTTCGCAGGTCTGCGTAATTTGAGCAATCAGTCCAGCAGAAGTCATATTCATCGATTCACCAAAATGAAGTCCGAAGAAAGGATTTTTTGATTTAAATACAGCTTGTTCGAGGACACTATTAAATTTTTGATGATCTAGTGTACAATCTTCCTGACAGAGCTCATTTTCATTTTTTCCGGCGGCAGTGAATAAATCTTTCATCGCGACTCCCTGTCTTCCCGCAAAGTGAATTATGCTTAAAACGAAACGACCGTTGAATGCCATTTGGCCAATTTAAGGCAATTGGCATGAAATGACAATTCATTGGCATTAATTGCTCATCCTGAGGTAGCCTGTTTTGCGTGATTTGTAGTAGACATTTAAAATTAAAATCATGAAACAGTTAAAGACAGAAATTAGAATTGAGGCAGCGCCGTCGCAAGTATAGCCGTCCTAGTAATTCAACCTTGGCCTCTGACCAATTTGGCCTATGGGTTAATCTGTATCGTGGCTTTGTTGATTGGCTCTTTTGCAATCTTGCAGAAAAAATATTTGCAATAATAAGGTTCGACGAGCGCTAAGGGTTAGTTATATTTCGACAATGATTGAATTAAAACAATCCCTTTTCGAATTATGTAATCAACTTGTCAACGAGCGTATTAAGATGGCTGAGGATGGTTTAAATCAAGCACAATCTGCTGCTAATAATGAGACCAAGAGTAGTGCTGGAGACAAGTATGAAACTGGAAGGGCCATGATGCATTTGGAGAAGGAAAAACTGTCTTTGCAATTGTCAGAAGCCATCAAAATGAAAAAAGCACTGGTCTTGATCAATCCAAATAAGACCAGTGCTGAGGCCGAATTAGGCAGTATTGTTAAAACTTCGAATGCAAATTATTTTTTATCTATTTCCGCTGGGGCATTAAAAGTAGGAGAGGAAACCTTTTTTGCCATATCTCCAGTTTCACCTGTTGGTCAATTGTTAATTGGTAAACTCAAAGGTGATAGCATCGATTTTGCTGGAAAACAGTCAGAGCTATTAGCTATTTCTTAAGTTCCTCGAACGGTTCATCATTGAGAGTTTGATCATGATGCTCCATTTTGGTTGGGCTGTCTTCAATATAACGTGTCTCGTCTTGTACGATATTAGAGATTCCTAGCATATAGGCAACCATGAAGGTTCTCATGATCAGGAATAATTTTCTCAGAAAATTTTTAGTCTTGATAATGCGCACGGGTTGGACGGAACAAAAGTCAGTCCATTGCCGTAGCTGCTTATTTACCTGACACTTTGCCTTCAAATAGTAGCCATGTGTCAGGATCAAGCACTATTTTAGCCGGCTTTTTGTCAGCATTAAATTCAAAAGTTTGCTTTGATTTATTGACTTCAAGGATTTCTCTTTGGGTAGTCCCATCCATAAATACCAATTCTACTTCCAATGGAAATGAGAAAGCAATGTCTTGATTTTGATAAATAGAAACGTTGAGTTTAGATCCATTATGTGTCCAATCGAATTGAAAATCAGGATGGCCAGCTGTGTAGACCCATTGCTTAAAGAATGATTCTAGATCTATTCCACTTATTTCCTCTAGCACAGACCTTAGGTCATCCGAGTAGGCGTTTGAATGCTCATATTTTTTGTAGTAGGCTCGAATCCCATTCCAGAAATTTTCATCCCCTAATTCTTTTCTTAGCATGTGCAATACCCAGCCTCCTTTTTGGTACGTATTGGTGCTCAAGACTTTCATGTAATTTGTTATGGCAGGGTTTACTAAAGGCACGTAGGCCTTTTCACTATAATTTATGACCGCATTTCTTTGAGCCACTAAACTGCTTACCAATTTGTCCCTACCATGAGTTTGTTCATTGTACAGATTAGTAAAGTAAGTGGCAAAACCTTCACTGAGCCAAGAGTGGTGCCAACTGCTTTCGGATGCAGAGTTGCCAAACCATTGGTGGGCGATTTCATGCGCAAGAAGTCCTTCGATCTTTCTTTTACCTGAGACCGAGCGTTCTGAATAAAAGATGTTTCCAGCGTTCTCCATTCCTCCGAACATAGTTTTAGACTGCACATTGGCCAATTTGACATAAGGAAATGGACCTACATGATTGATGAACCAATCCATGATGTCATAAGCTGGTTCATAATCATAAAATCCTTCAGCTCTGTTTTGTGGATATACCCAACTAGAAACAGGTACATCATATATTTCCCCAACTTGTTCAACTGCGAATCTAGCTGCCCCAAAAACCATGACTTTGGTTGCCAGGGGTACATCAGTCTTCCATCTTGTCAATCTAGTATGGTCATCAAGGTCGGTCTGTTCAACGAGCCTTCCATTGCCAATTACTTGATAATGATTAGGAGCGGTAATCACCCACTCTACTTTTGCCTTGTCAGAGGGATGGTCTACAGTCGGTAGCCAGTGATAAGCCCTGTTCGGCCAGTTATCTCCAAAAAATGTGCGATCTCCGTATTTATTTTTAGAGATGACAAGGCCATTTGCGGGGATGCCAGCATAATCTATTTTAAATGTTTGTGTTGTCCCGGATTTGGCTTTGACGAGCAAGGTGATCTTATCGTTTTCATGTGAAAATGGAATTTTATCACCAGAAATATTCTCGAGTTTTGAAATATCCATGCCCTTCCCTTCATCATTCTTATTTAAAAGGTCAAGTGTGAAATTTTCAATGTCTTTTTTGAAATTAACAGTAACAAATGAAGTGCCTATAATCACATCGTTGTTGTCATTAATGGTTAAGTTAAACTGGTAGGAGACGATATCAATTTTTGCTAAACGTTCGTGATGATTTTGTCCCTGAAGGCAGGTTAGAATAGTAAAAGCTAGGATGGTAGCAAAAAGTAGTTTCTTCATTAAGTTGGATTTGCCTCCAATCTAATAAAAGTGTATTCGTTTGACAAGGTTAAATTTCTCGAAGCATTGGTCTTGTAAGGCAAGTAGGGCCTCCTCCTCCTTTGTAACTGATTTCATCACCAGAGTAGGTATTCACTTTACATCCGGCTGCAATTAATCTTGACTGCGTCACTGGATTGCCATTGACCATCAAACATTTTTTAGGAGCAAGTGCAAGTACATTACAGCCCATTGCTTCAAATTCATCATCAGGAACCTCAATAAAATTAAAGCCTCTGTTAATCAACTCATTTCTAAAGTTTATTGGCATTAAAGGAGAATAGACCACTGCTATGTCTTTGTCGACAGGACTAAGGATAGACATCAAATGAAAAACATCTGATGGACCTTTATAGTGAGGCAATTCTGCAACAATGATTTCTATGCCATGTGGTTCCAGCAATGCTTTTAGTTGATCAATCCCTTCGTAATTAGTACGGTAGGTGTGCCCAACTGCCAAGGTTTTTTCATCGAGCCATGCCACATCACCACCCTCAAGGGTTCCTGGTGCTTTTATTTCTCCAAGAATTTTAATCCCTGATGCTTCAAAGGCTTCCCGATGCGACATAGGTTCATTAACTCTTCCACCTTTGCCCATATTGCAAATGATCATACCAAAATCTGTGGCAATAGATGCATCACGACAATAAATGGAATCAATTTTCACAAAATCGTTGGCGCCAAAAGTCTTTAAATTATTCTCTAGGTATTGAAAATTGGCACTGAATTGGTCGTACTCATTAAGTGCTTTGCCGTAATTAGGCTTAGACAAATAATTCAGTTCTTCCCATTGTTCGCTAATCATTTTTTGATCAACAAATCCTTTTTTTACTGGTTTGATCCAGAGTGTTTCAATGGCACCGTATTCAGAATGGCAAGTTTTCATTTCAGGCTTTTCGTTTGTTCCAAATATAAATAGGGATACCCAATAAAAGACCTATAAAGCCAAGAAAAACTGCTTCATGGCCTGAGCCAATCATCATCCAAATTGAAAAACCAAAACCAAAGCTGACCAATAGGATGTTTGAAATGCTTGCACTAAGTCCGTATTTATGTTCAGCAGCAAAAAGGCCATAAGCAGCGATGCTAAAAATGTATGCAACAAGCACCGTTACTGTGGTTAGTAAAACCATGTAAGTGTAAATGTCGGCAAGGCCTCTCGATTGATTTAGCAGAAGTAAAACGGTGATCACTATGCTTGATGCGATAATACTAAAATAGGGCGCTTCGTTTTTATTAGTTCTTGCAAATTGCTCAGGAAACAACCCGTCCTGGGCCATTGCCATTGGTACTTGTCCTTGAATCAGTATCCAACCATTTAAAGCACCTAATGTAGAAATGCAAGCACCTGCAGCAACTAAATATTCGGCATTTGGTCCCCACATTTTTGAAGCTGCGGCTGCAAAAGGTGAGGCGGTATTGGCAATTTCAGCAGGTGGGAGTACCCCGAAAAGTGCGAAGGAACTAATTATATAGATTATGGTCACTAAGACCGTACCCATCATAGTTGCTTTAGGTATTGTCTTTCCGGGATTTTTAATATTTCCCGCCGGTATAGTAGCAGCTTCCAAACCCATAAATGCGAAAAGGCATAACGCCGTGCATATGGTAATTGCTTTGAAAGAGGATACTTCACTAATGTTTAAGGGTTTGAAATGTGCAAATTGGATGAAAAATAATCCTCCAATAGTCACTACAACCAAAGGAACAATTTTAAGAATGGTGGTGATTAACTGTGTCTTACCACCTGCCTTAACGCTATAACTATTTAATGCGGTCAGAGACCAAATGGTTATTAAACCGGTGATCAATGATAGCGAAGTACTCTCCTTTAAAGCAGGTATAAAAACGCCTAAATAGCTTACGAATGTAATTGTGATGGCCGCATTAGTAGCCCAAATGGATAACCAATATCCCCAAGCCACAAAGAAAGCCACAAAATCACCAAAGCCTTTTCGGCTATAGGCATATGGGCCACCAGTCGCAGGGATTACTTTGCTCAGATATCCAAATATTTTTGCCAAAATGAATGCTCCAATCGCAGCGAATACCCAACCAAATAAACTTATACCACCATACTGTGCCAATGAAGAGGGAAGAGAGAAAATTCCAGATCCTATCATTCCACCCACTACCAAAGCTGTGGTGGTCCAGACTCCTAATTTTTTATTTGAATTTTCGCTTGAATACATTGTTGATATATCATAAAAGTGAGGCCATAGCAATGACCTCTACTTTGTAAGATATCCATAATACTTGAGCTAGCCTAAGAGAAGCTAAGCCAGGCGCTTAAATGAGGTAGGTTTTAGTTTTTGGTTGTATTTAAATGAAACGTGTTTCTTTCATCAGAATTGGCTTCAATGATATCCAATTTTCCATCGCCATTAATGTCTTTTAGCAAGATGTCATAAGTATTGAACTTGGCTTTGCTGATCATTTTAAGTTTCCAAATGGCACCATTATTGTCGTTTTGGAAAATCTTGTTCTCACTGCCTGAGTTGGCTACTACGATGTCAATATCTCCATCATTATCTAAATCTCCAGTGCTTAAGGAGTAGGTACCGGTTTTGCTTTCGTCATATACGATCGATGAAGAATAATCAAGTGCAGTGCTCCCGAAATAAATCACATTTTCCCCTCCTATATTAGCTGTAATAATGTCTTGAATACCATCTTGATTGATGTCTGCGATGGCCACTGACCTAGTTTCGTCTGTGCCAGTTCCAAAGGCGATTTTCTCATCAAAGCCTAGTTTTCCATCATTCAGGTAAATGTAATTTTGGCCACCGTCTCTATTTGCTAAAATTAGATCATTGTTTCCATCAGCATCCATGTCTGCAACCTCCACATCTATAGTTGAGTCTCGGGGCTCTCCAAACTTGACAATCTTTTCAAATTTCCCTGTGCCATCATTTAAGCATATTTCGTTTTGTGCTCCTCTATTAGTAATTAAGATATCAATGTCTCCATCTTGATCAAGGTCGGCAACAGTGAGGTTTCTTGTAGGAGAATATCTTTCCCCAAATGAGCCAGTTCTTTTGAAATTTCCTGTGCCATCATTTAGGTAGATGATATTTGGTGCCATGTCGTTGCCTACTGCCACATCGAGGTCGCCATCACCATCTAAGTCTGCTATTTCGGTAGCGTAGCTTGTTTCCCAGGTAAAATCCAAAGGTTGACCAACGGTGAAAATCCCACGACCATTATTAAAGAATACTAAATTCTGCTGTGCCCAATGCCTGCCATTGGCCAAGATTGCATCCATGTCTCCATCATTGTCAATATCACCAAAACCAATAGAAGCAGTCCTGTCTTTTTGCGTTCCGAGTATGTATCGGCCTGGATTAGACCTGAATTCAATTTCTTGTGCCCTTAGAGAAATCGCACATAAAATAATGATGCATGTAATTAATACTTTCATAGAATGAGTTTTGAATCAATTAAGTTAACAACTATAAAACAGTTTGGAATAAGATATGTAATGAACAAGTTCTTTTTTTCTTTAAACAGGTGCTTTTTGAAAAACTGGCTTTAGAAACTCAGGTTTTTGGCTTAACTTTTAGAAAAGTCTAATCAGTTGAGTTCAGCTTGGGTCATCATTTTAATTGTAGTGAGTCTTTATGTAATGGCCAATTTTGTGCTTTACTATTGGCAAGAACAGTTTTTATTTAAACCTGAGAAGTTACCTGAGGATTTTAAATTCAAATACCCTAATCTAGATTTTGACGAATACAATTTTGAATTAGCCACTGGTGTTAATATCAATGGAATCCATTTCAAAATCGCTGAACCTAAAGGCGTGATTTTTTATCTAAAAGGAAATTCTAAGTCGATCAAAGGATGGGGTAAATTTGCCATTGACTTTACACGACAAGGCTTTGATGTGATCATGGTATATTATCGCGGATTTGGAAAAAGCACTGGTAAACGAACTGAGGATAACATCAAAAATGACATGCAGTTTGTTTATGATGAGGTGAAAAAGCAAGTTCCTGAACAGTATATTATCATGTATGGTAGATCACTAGGTTCGGGTTTTGCTGCAAAGCTAGCCTCTAAAAACAACCCAAGAATGCTAGTGTTAGAATCGCCCTACTATAGTATGACCAATGTGACGAAACGTTTTGTACCATTTATGCCGATGTCCTTGCTCATGCGATTCCCTATACGGACTTATTTATATTTGAAATATGTTGAGGTGCCGATTAAGATTATCCATGGAACCAACGACCGATTAATTCCATTCAAGACTTCTGTGAAACTTTCAAAGATTAAACCAGAATACACGAGGCTTTACCCAGTAATTGGTGGAGGTCATAACAACATGCATACGTTTGAAGAATATCATCGCATGATGGAGGAAATACTACATGCGAAATTACCTAAGGAGATTGAACCTGGAAAGACGAGTTTGAGTTTTAAGAGGAAAACCAAATAGTACAGTCATCCTGAACCTGCCAGTATGTAGGTTGACACGATCTTAATTGTGAGATGCTGAAAAGTGTTCAGCATGACTTTAAGTTGTTAAATTGAAACGATTGATATACATAATAATAGGAATTATTGCCCTTTACATCAGCTCAGGTTTTGTTTTGATGATGATGCAAGAACGTTTGATTTTTCAGGATGAAGAATTGTCAGCATCATATGTATTCGATTTTCCCGTTCCTTTTGAGGAAATTCTCATGAATGTTGATGATTCTGCCAAATTGAATGGACTCCACTTCAAAATAGAAAATCCAAAGGGACTGATTATTTATTACCACGGCAATTCAGGAAACTTAAGTCGCTGGGGAAATGAGGTGCAATACTTTGTAAATCTTAATTATGATGTGGTTGTGATGGACTACAGGGGCTATGGTAAAAGTAAAGGGAAACGCACCATGAATGCTTTACTCAGTGACGCACAGCTTTTTTATGATTATGGTTTAAGGTTTTTTTCTGAAGACAAAATCACGCTTTATGGACGTTCCTTGGGTACTGGAATAGCCACTCACGTGGCATCAAATAACGAGCCTAAAACGCTAATACTCGAGACACCTTATTATGATTTTAAATCTGTTGTAAAACGGTTTTACCCCATTTTTCCGGTAGGCATATCTCTAAGGTTTAATTTCAAGACAAATGTTTATATCCAGTCCGTTGCCTGTCCAATCTATATTTTTCATGGCACTTCTGATGATGTAGTTCTTTATTCCTCGGGCAAGAAATTACATGAATCCGTAATTAACGGAAATTCAGAACTGATCACCATTGAAGGAGGTGAGCACAAAGGCTTAATTGATTTCCCTCGAGTCAGTAATAGGATGGAGGAGATTCTAAAATAAATTTAGTAGGACTTCAACCCGCGATTTGGAAAACCATCATTTACTTCCCTTTCAATTCCAATCCTTGATTAATTCCTTTTTCAATTGCCGGAACTCCTCGGTCCATCCAAAATGGCATAGGTGCACCTTTTAAATAATAATCAAAGAACTGCGCCATGCGTACATTAAAATCTTTTCGATTTTGACGTTTTAGCGGCCAATGCGGCTCACCATTATAATTCAAAAACCAAGATGGTTTTTGAAGTCTTCTTAATGCAGTAAAAAACTCAATACCTTGGTACCAAGGCACATGACCATCCGCATCATTGTGCATTATCAAAAGCGGTGTATTGATCTTGTCGATATTGAATATAGGGGAGTTCTCAATATATCTCGCTGGGTATTCCCATGGAGTACCACCTATTCTACTCTGGGTATGCTCGTATTGGAATTGTCGTACCAAGCCAGTCCACCATCGTATACCGCCATATGCAGAGATCATATTAGGTACTACAGCCCCCGCTTCACCTGCTTTGAAAATGTCGGTTTTAGTAACCAAATAAGCAATTTGATATCCACCCCAACTATGTCCTTGTACTCCAATATTGTCTTTGTCCACAAAGCCTTTTTCAATCAAGGATGTAACTCCCGGAATGACAGAGTTAAAAGCACTTTCGCCCGGATAGCCAATGCGATAAACTACATCTGGATTGAAGATGATGTATCCACGGCTTGTGTACCAACTATAATTAATGGTGGATCTACCAGCTGAAGGGGCACGATGGCCGTAAACACCATTCGAACTGCGCTCATAAAAATTCACAATCATTGGGTACTTTTTATTAGGATCGAAATCTTCTGGCTTGATCAGCATTCCTGTCAGTTCAATTCCATCAAGAGATGTCCAATTGACTAATTCTGAAGTACCCCAATTGTATTCCGATTGCTGAGGATTAGCATCTGAAATTTGAACATTCTTTTTAAAGCTCAGGTCTGAATATCGAATGTTCGGAAACTCAATGAATGTTTCTCTGCTGAACAGCACATGTTCGTCATCTTGTGCTTTTATCACTCTTCCATATCGATAAGGACCTTCCAACAATTGATTGCCTTTATCATTCTTACGGTTCAACTCATAATATCCTGAATGCTTGTTAACATCATTGAAAGTCGTCATTAACCATGTGCCCTTATTGTCTATAAAACGTGCTTCGTTGTCTAATCTGACATAACGATAAGTGGTCTTTGTTTCTCTACCTTTTGTAATACGCTCACTGTCCCCATTGTCAGGATTAAACTGCCAAATGTCATAGCGATCGTTGATCAATAAGGCTTCATCATCTTCTGTCCACCCAGTAGCGCCATACGCACTTGGGAAATTTGGCGAGTCATTCAACTCATTGTAGAATACTTTATCCTTGGTCAATTTTGTACTGGCGCCTGTTGCAATGTTATGAGTGAACCAGGCACTATCAATGGCATCATAGCCATAAGCATATTTTCCGGCTGGACTCAATCTGACTTGGCCTCGGATTTTTGTTAGTATTTTTTTTGTTTTTCCGGTCGAGGAGTTGACAACGGCATAGTCTCTCTTACTAGATCCTTCCCATTGACTTTCAAGCTGATAAGGAGCGGCTGTATTAACAAGAGCAAAGTTGGAATTGCCTTCATTGCCTAAGGAAGCATTTGGGTACTCTGTAGTTGCCAATTGTACTAACTTGTTCTTGTTATCCAAATGGACGGCTGTCAAATAAGACTTACTTCGTACATTGTTAATTTGTAATTCTTGCACTGTATAAAGTGTCGGTTCATTGTAAGTCCATACCTCAACATTTACGATTTCTTCATCTATTAAAGTTGTGTCTTTGACAATAGGAGGGGTAGCCAATCCAAAGTACATTTTAGATTCATCTTCTGAGAAACTGATATTCCCATCTGATGAAACCCTGTATCCAGATGGGGCAGAAGCAGCATCAACAATTTTATCTGCTCGGTCCATACTTTTATTCCATGAATAAAGGGTGTTGGGCCTGATTTGTACTTTTGTTGTATCAAAGTCAGCGACAAAGGCAAGTTTCTCACCAGAAGCACTCATCGTTAACTTGGCGTACTTTCCTTTTGCAGCAGTGAAAACTGTACTGGTATTTCTTTTGTCTAAATCTATATGATAAACACCAGCTTCTGTATCATTTGTACCTGTAGTGACAAAGGCGAATCGTTTTCCTTCATCCGCAAAAAGGTAACTGGTCACATATTTCAAAGTGTCTTGATTGCCAATATTCAGGTTTTTAAGTACAACATGAAAGCCATTTTTCGTCGATTCCTTTTTAGGCGCTTTTTCGCCTTCTTTCTTTTTGACTGTTGACGCTTCTAGCTGGTAAGCCACCCAACCAGACCATTTTGCAGGGAGTTTATAACCTTTTACATGAGGGATTTTGGTGAGTGATTTTTTGCCCAAATCATAAATACCCAAAGTGTCTTTTGGCATTTTTCCTTTGGCTGTCTTCGCTCTTTTTAATTCTCTGACCTCCTTATCCCATCCTTTGATGGTGAAAAGGGCAAAGTCCGAATTATAGGTGAATTGACCGTTCTGACTTCTTTCGTGCTCAAAAACAGTATTAGCCTTGCCGTCCTTGATCTTAAGGTGGTTATCAGTTTCTCCTTTTTCAAGTGAATACATTATGAAATCACCATTTCGTGAAATGCTTTGATTCTGAATGGTATTCCAGATGTCAAAATCTGGATGGTCTAGGATTTTCTTTTGGCCAAAAGCAGTAAAACTGACTAGAAGCAAGATTGTGAAAATGCGGAGTTTCATAAGCATAAGAATTTGTTACCCTAAGATACTTATGATTATCTGTTATAAAGAAATGATTTGATGATTGGTAGTTGTAATTATTCTGTCTTAAGGTTTTCATTAATCAATGCAATCACTTCTTTCACAAATTCGGAAGTGTGCAGATCATTTTTTAGTACAAAATCTTGATTGGCTAAATGAAGGTAAAGTATACCTTGAATTTCTAAATCATATAAATCGTTAATGTCAAATTTAATTTTTGATTTAGGGAGATTAGGTCTACCGTAAAGGTCTGAGTTAAAATCTAAATCATCTGTGTTTAACAAAGGATAGGCTTTTGCCAATTGTGGAAGAAGGAAATTCATGTTATGGCCTACCATTATATCAACGTCACTTATTTGACCACGTACAATCGAAGGCCATTCAGATAATTTATTACGAAGATCATGATTTGTAATAATTTGAAGCTTTCCCGAACTCTTCATATCGTCAATCGCTCCAGTATTATAATCAATTGTTCCCCATGTAAATAAGCTGGATATAAGGGTGTCAATCTCCACATAATTTGGTGATGGACTTTGTTCATTAATAATGTCCAACAATCGAATCATGTTTTCTAAATTGTTCTTATTGGTTTTAAAATCAGTATTTAGATTTGCTAAATTTTTCTGAAAATCTTCCTTTAAGCTTTGGAGTAAAAATTGCTCTTCTTCTCTTTCCTTTCTAATGTTATTCCAGTTGCCTAATTGTACTGCGATAAGGATACCAATCACAACCAACATTACTTCTCCAAGGGCATAGAATACATATTTTTTCATCTTGCTGTTTTCGAGTAGTGAATGCCTGATTCTTCTTAAAATATGGAACATGATTTGGGGTTAGATTTACATTTGAACATCATAATGAGGCTTCAATGGCTCAGGGATAGAAGTTTCGTCCTCATTAAGCATTTCACGCATATCGATTTCAATGCCCCTGGCAATAGTGGAAATCGGTACATCATTAGATGATCCTTCAAACGGATTTTCACCGGCAGTTCCTATTCTCTGCATGGTATTGAATACCCATGAAATCATAGCGGAAAATGGAATTGCAAGCCAAACAAAATAACCACCTAAAACAGGATGTGCTACAGAGAGATTCTCACCTATTTTGGCAAATTCTGGAATAACACCAAAAGGAATTAGAAGATTAAACGCATTTACAAAATCGTAGGTCAAAGTAGCATACTGACGTGGATAGGGGAAATTTTTAATTCGTTCTGACTTTCCCTGAAGATCAAATAATTCTTTTAAAATGGCTTCTAATTCTAGAAAAGAGAACTCCCAGATATGTCCTTCTTCCTTCAATCTTCTTATATGGCTAGATTGAATGGACAAAAGGGCGGCAGATTTATTAGTTTTGGTCATTACATGACTTAGCTCCTTTTCTGACAATAGATGCTCTAATTCTTCTTCTACTGTGTGCTTATGTTCCGGAATATTGAGCATTTTCAACCATTCTTGATTGGTCTTGTGAGCGGCAAAGGTTTCCCATGGCTTGCGTTGTCTCATGGCATGCCTTAAGGCTGTCATCCAGGCAATGTGACGGTAGACAAGTATTTTGACTTCTCCATTTAATTCGTCCAATGATTTGTCAGATTTAGCATGCTCATTGCTTACCATGTCCTTAATCATCATTGTCCAGGTTCGAGAAGTATTGACAATACCGCCCCAAATTTTTCTTGCTTCCCAGATTCTTCCGTAGGCTGCGTTGTTTTGAAAGCCTATTAAAAAAGCTACCGCTGTACCTACTAGGGCTATTGGTGTCCAAGGTAACATCAACCACGTAAGGCCAACTATTTCATATAGAACAGTGACAATTGAAGCCACAACAAAGAAGAATCTCAATTCTCTTTTTGTCCATTTTAACATGTCCCTTCCGGAGTATTTCTTTTTAGTATACATGCAGTTTTTTTTAAATGAGAGGTAAAAGATTATGTCTTAAAATTATCATAGGCTAAATGCCAGTTTGATTCCTTCAACCGTCATGCCGGCACCAATAATGGTTAGAATCAATCCCATTAATTTACCAATAACAGTAATAATATTTTGACCGATTCTTTTAAGAAAAATTCACTGAGACTGAAACAGAGATAGGTGAGAAGAATCATAATTCCAAAAATACCAGTGATAAGGGCGATATGGATTAAGCTTGCATCTGTAACGCTGTTCATGGCAGTTACAATCGTACCTGGGCCTGCTAAAATCGGTATTGCTAATGGTGAAATGGCAATGCTATTATCAGGTTCTAAGTCTTCCTGGTTTTTAATCTTCGATTTTTTGGACTGAAGCATATCAAAACCAACATGGAAGAGCAGTAAACCGCCAGATATCTTAAAGGCTGGAATTGTAATTCCAAACAATTCAAAAATATACTTACCGAGTATTACAAAAGCGATTACAATTATAAAGGCAGCAATGCAAGCTGTTTTAGCTGTTTTTAATTGTTCTTTTTTTGACTGGTCACCAACAAGGCCTAAAAATATAGGCGTGTTGGCAATTGGGTTCATTACAGCAAAAAAGCCTGTGAATACAGAAATCGAAAAAGTCAATAAGTTTTCTTGTATGAAATAAGGTTGATCGGTTTAGCAATTACGAAATTTGCTAAAATCTAAACAAATAACCTATTTACAACAAGGTTGATAAAAGTCAAATTGGAGTATCAAAAATTAAACTTCGCTGTCCAAAAGGCTGGTTGCCACATGGTACCTAGGGTCATCGATCGCTGTTTCGATGATGGAGTCAAATTTCGGATTGGCTTTCAACAAAATGATTTTACACTCGGGGCTTAAATGTGTCAGTTTAACTGATTTTCCCAGTGCTTCATATTTATTGTTGACAGCCCTAATAGCCTCAATACCTGAATGATCTCCGACTTTTGACTCGATAAAATCAATCTCAATTTTATCCGGATCATTTTTGTAATCAAACTTGGTTTCGAACGTTTGAGAAGACCCAAAAAACAAAGGCCCCCAAATTTCATAAACTTTAGTGCCGTTCTCTTTGATTCGCTTTCTTGCACGGATCATTGTAGCATTTTGCCAAGCAAAGACTAAAGCGGATATGATCACACCTGCGATCACAGCAATTGCCAAATCCTGCCAAACAGTGATGGCTGATACGGCTATCAATACGAAAGCGTCACCTTTGGGTATTTTGTTAATGATTCTGAAACTACTCCAAGCAAACGTACCAATTACCACCATAAACATTACCCCAACAAGTGCTGCAATAG
>Ga0115558_1001130_pt1 | contig 16441 bp, 18 predicted proteins | sample COGITO_mtgs_1104_4_FD_87279 | JGI IMG/M metagenome (GOLD analysis project Ga0115558, IMG submission 87279) | Pelagic marine microbial communities from North Sea - COGITO_mtgs_110426 | ecosystem: Environmental > Aquatic > Marine > Epipelagic | place: Germany:Helgoland, sampling site Kabeltonne... | reverse complement strand
TAATAATATAAATTAATAAATTTTTATTACCATAATATATTTATTGTTTTTTATTTAACATATTATTATAACGTATTCGTTTTATATATCGTGGAGCTGTTTAGGGGGGAGATAAAGATTCCAATTAATGTAATAAATAATATATCATATTTTTTGTAAATAAATCATATAAATTAAAAGTAAATAATAAATATATTTATTAAATAAACAAAATATAATACAATATACAAATAAATAAAATAAAATTATTGTAAAATATCTAATTTATTAGTATATAATTAATATAAGATATTAAATAGAGTAATATATATATATATATAAAACATGAATTATAATATATTACATTTTGATTCATCAAATATTAAGATATTAAATGATATAGAAACAATATCTGGAATATTCAAAGTAAATGGTATTGATAAATTTGAAGAAACTTCTAATTCAATAATTTTAACGTCAAATAATATTAGCGATCGTATTACAAATTTAAATGCAGATGATATTGCTGATGGTACAGAAAATAAATATATTATAAATAATATATATTCGGATGATTTAACAGTTTCTGGTGATTTTACTATAAATAGTGCTAATAAAAATACAACAATAAAATCTGTTTTATATTCATCTAATTATGTGGAAATAATAAATCATTCTTCAAATACAGCATTTACTATAAAACAATATAATGATATAAATGATGTATTTAGTGTATTAAATACAACTGAAGAAGTATTTAGTATAATTAATAATGGAAATGTAGGCATAGGTACATATCCTATGAAAAAATTAGATGTTGATGGAGATATTAATTTTACAGGAAAATTATATAATGGTAGTAGTGAATTTATTAATTCATATATGTTAAAAAATGGTGATGATATATTATTTACAAGCAATATTAAAATAAGCGGAGATTTAACAACTGAAAAATTAGAATTAAATAATACAGATGGTCATTCTGATATTTTTATAGCAAGTAATACAAGCAAAGAAGTATTTAGTATAATTAATAATGGAAATGTAGGTATAGGCATTACAAATCCAGATTATTCTTTACATGTTGAAGGTAATGATGGTATTTTAATACCCGCTGGTGAAACAAGTAATCGTCCCGATGCAGGAATACTTAAAAAAGGTGTTATACGTTATAATACTGATTTAGACCGATTTGAAGGTTTTGGTACTGGTGATAAATGGGGTGCTCTTAGTGGAGTTAAAGATGATAATGGTGATACTTATATTAGTGCTGAAAATAATCCAGGTGATAATAATGATGAACTTAAATTCTTTACAAGTAATCTTGAAAGAATGGTTATTAATAAATCTGGAAATGTAGACATAGGAAAAACAAATCAAGCGGTAATATTACATGTTTTTGGTGAAATTATAGCAACAAATAAAATTACCTCATTTTATTCTGATGAAAGACTTAAAACAGATATTGAATTGATACCAGACCCTCTAAATATTATTGAACAACTCAACGGCTTTTATTATAAACCAAATAAATTAGCTAATTCATTTGGTATAGAAAGTAATCATAGAGAACTAGGTTTAAGTGCACAAGAAGTTAATAAAGTATTACCTGAATTAGTAGATTTAGCACCATTAGATATAATGCATGACAAAAATAATAATATAGTATCTAAATCAGGAGAAAATTATCTAACATTATCTTATGATAAAATGATTCCTGTAATAATAGAATCTATTAAAAAACTAAATAGTGAAATTAAATTGTTAAAAGAAGAAAATAAATTATTAAAAGAAAGCATTAAAAAGAATTCTTAGATACTAATAATATCATCAATCAAAAGTTAGCAAACATTTTGTTTTTATAATATCATGATTGATAATATTATTTACTTTTTGTTTACACAAATTATTTTCAATCATTTTTTTATAAATATTATCGTAATTATTTATTGCATATGTTATTATATTATTATTGAATATCCATCGAAAAAAGTTAAGTTGTCCAACAGTCGTTTCAATATAATCAGTGCGTTCATTATTAATAAAAAATGTTATTCTATGGTGTCTTCTGAAAGAATCAAAATTAAATTTACTATATGATTTTAATTGTGCGCGATAATCTTGATATAAATTAATTTTACGAATGTTTTTTTTATACTCTTTTGAATCATCTAAATAAAAATCTTCTGGATAATAATCATAAATAGTTTTATTATCATCAATCCAGTAATAAATATTATTACATTTAGAATAATGTGTTACCAACCATTCAATAATACGTAATGATAATTTATGATTACCATTAATAATATTTTTAAGTGTAATTTTATATTCAGTATTTTTATTATAAAAATCTGTTAACGATGATAATAATAGGTTTTGACCTAAATCACACATATCTTAAATAATCTTTATTACATATTCTTTAAGTAATAAATATAAAAAATAAATTAAAGCATAATTAATAAGATGGTGAGCTACCAATTTCTAATGTATTTTGGCGTAAATCGGGCTCAATAGTGCTAATTAACCATGGACCAACGGCATTTTGTGGATTAGGTATTTCAGAACGTAATTGTAAATTAGCGTTTCTTAATGATTGACCAACGGTATTAACACCAACATGATATCCTGCAGTTAAATAATTTTGGTCACCTACATTACCTCCTCCGGATGGATTAATACTTGCCCATTTGCTGTCAGCAGCGTCTTTGGGTAATAAATCATCGGCGGTTAATCTATCACGAGGATAGCATGCTTGCATGCTATCAGAAGATTCTTCTTGCCCATCATATGAAGCATATGGTCCGTCACCACTAACAGATTGCATAGATACATTGGTTTCTTTTTCAGGTTCTGAGTTTTGTTTAAATACTTCATTGCCACTTGGTTCAGAAGCACTATAATTACCTATACCTGAAGAAGCCATTGATGGTTCGCGCTGCATATTGTCTACATCCGCGACTGAACCACCTTGGCTATTTGCGAATCTTTCATAATAGAATGGTTCAGGAACATTTCCACTTATTCCACCTTCCCCCATTTTGTTCATTTGCATTGAACGAGAATTATTACATTTGGAGTTATAGGTTAATAATAATAATAGAGATAAAAGCAATAAAATTGCTATTGAAAACGATATTACTACACTTTTATTAGCACCCATATTTATACTATATATATCTATCTATTATTTACAATAGATTATATTTAAAATATTTTATAATAATCTAATTATTTTTTCTTCTTGTATTATTAATAACTCATTAATATTATTTAAAAGGTTATTTGCTTCTTTTGTATTTCCGAGTTCTTTAATATCCTTAAATTTATCTTTAATATTTTTATAATCCTCTTGATATTCTTCAATTAAAGCATTATATTTGCTTATTTTAGACTTAGTATTTTTACCTAATAATCTTACTCTATCATCAATCTTATCGATTATATCATCTATACAAAACCACTCACTAGCATCATTTTGAATATCTGTTATATCCAAAGATTTTATAAGCCATTTATTAGAAGTATATTCGCTATAAAAATATAATCCTATATATTCAATTGTTAAATTAATAATGCATTTTTTATAATTATTATTTTCTTTAAGCATGGTTACAACATTATCAATATCATTTATATTAAGATTATTATAAAAAATATTATTAAACTCTTTATTTGTTATTATTACATTTATTGTTTTTGTTTGATCACAGAAACTCTTTGTATATAACTCATCTACATCACTTTTTTTAAAACTTTTTCCGAACCATTTATTAGATTCTTTTAATATTTCATCTGCGATATCATTATCTATTTTAATTAAATCATTAATAGTATCGTTATTTGTTTCATTTGATATAAATAATGTTAAACTATATCCTTTGCCATTTAATAATTTTTTTATACCTTTAATTTTAACATCAGTAATTGAAAGTTTTATAGAGTCTTTTGATAAAGATATAAATTTATTATCCTTTTTATATGGAGTTTTTAACATCACTTACTTCTCTTTATAAATAATCTTAATACTTTTTTATATTAATATTTTACAAACAAAAAAATAATTAACTAATTTTATATGGAATACTATTAATAATAGTAGCTTTGGGTTTGGTTGTCATAAACATATCAGTGGGAGAAAATGGTATTAATGCATTTTCTAAAATATATTTAAACATATCTTTTGGTGTTTCATTAACTTTAATATTTTCCCGATAAATATTCATTAATATTTGTTCTATATCTAGTACTTTTTTTTCACATTTTTTTGTTGGAACATCATAATATTTACCCCAACCATACGCTTTTGTTAAAAAAGCATTAATTATGCGAGCATAATCACGTATAATTAATTTACTATTTTTTTTTAGTTGAACAGGAGTTTTAATACCTTTGGATAACCCAAAATCATATATCATCATATTATATCCACATGATTTTAAATAGTATTTTTTTCCATCAAATTCATATTCATAATATCCTTTTTCATTATTCATTTGATATAAAAAATTACCATAATGAGCATCATTATGAACATACCCTACTAAGTTTTGAAATGTTCCAATTGATATAAATACTTGAAATAATAAATTACACATTAAATTCATATTACCAGCAATATCTCTTTTGGCAACTAATGTTTTTAAGTCACCATGAGCTAATTCATTGATGGATACTAATTTTAATTTACTAGGCATATATTTTTTTTCACCTTTATAATTTATTAGCGAATCTCTTTTACAAATTGCATGTTTATAAACAGCAGCAAAATGTTTAGTTTTCTTAGTTAGTAATAATTTATCAGTAATTTCTCTCATCAATTTAATTTCTTGCAAATTGTCTTTTGTAGGAGCCATAACTTTTGATACAATAGAAAACCCCCCTAAACTTTCCTTGATGCTTGATAAATATATTGCTCCATAAGCACTTTCAGTACCTATTTTTTTTACTAAATCAATAACATTTTTAATAGTATATCCGAGTTTACCATCTTTGAATATCTTTGTATCTAAACAATCATTTTTATTTATGCTATTTAAACGTGTTTGTAAATATTTAGAAAATTTAACACGATTATTAAGTGTAAATTTATTAGTAATTAACTTATTTTTAAGAAATCTTTGTATACGTTTGGCTTTTGAATTTTTTTTTGATATTGAGTTTCTGGATACTTCTACAAACGCAGGAGTTTTAGATTCTGCTTTAACAACATCATTTATAAAAACCTTTTTTGATATACTCTTAGGTTTTTTAGAGATGCTTTTAAGAATTTTAATTTTATTGGGTTCTTTTTTAACATCATTCTTCTTTTTGGGTTCCTTTTTGACCTCATTTTTTACTTTTACAGCAGGTTTTCCCTGTATTTTCAAGACTTTTTCGTGGTCAACAGAACCTTTTCTTGGAAAACACCATTTACTTTTGCCTTGATTATATATTTTTAATGCGTCGGTATATTTCATTGTATTTGCTATTATATTAATAGGTAATTATTTATTAATATAATTATGTCATCTTTTGAAAAAAATGATGAAGATAGTATTGATAATGAAAATAATATAATTGATATTTTAGTTGAATATGTAAAAGATGAACTATTAAAATCAAATATTAGATATGAAATTGTTAAACCTATATTAATTTACTTACTTTATTATTTGATACCATTTATTCTGTTTATTATATTATTAAATTTTATATCAACAATAATAGCAATATGTATTGTATTTAAATATTTATTATAAAATAGAATGATAAATAAAATATCAGGTGGTACAAATATATCACCATTAATATCATCTATGATTTTACTTAGTACTAGATTATCAATGGATAAAGGAAAACTAATGACGGATAGCGTAAAATTATCTACAAGAGCTCCAAAAAAAATATTATTAAAAACGGTAAATATATTAACTTATAAAAAGCCACATGTAAAACCAGAACCAGTCAAAAAGGTCAAAAATGTTAAATCTACTAAAAAAAGTAAACCTAATAAGGAAAAAACAAATGTTAATGTTAAATCAAAAAAATCAGTAAAAAAAAATAAATCTAAAAAAATGAAAGGTGGTGGTAAACAAGATTTTTTTGAATAATTAATATTCCATACCCTTATTTTTGTTAATATTAATAATAGACTCGCTAATTAATTTATTGTAATTAGTTTCTTTATTTTCATTATTAATAATAAACCATCCTCGTTTATATAAACAAGCATTTGTTTCAAAAGGTTCACGTTCAATAGTATATAATAACCCTTTATTAAATATAACAATATTATCTGTTTGCATTTTTATTACATAATAAGTGCGAAATTTTATATCATTTTTTAATAATTTAATAATTAAAAATGGATGAAGAAATTGTTGAAGAATTTCGCGAATTATTTAATTTTGATAAAGCCAAAAAAAATGTTATTTTAAATAAAATAATAACAGATAATATAATAACTGGTGATAAAATAGATATATCTGATGATGTTTATAAGGATACTGGAATACAAGAATGGGCTTCAAAAATACCTACATTGGAAGGTAGTAAATTGTTAATAAAAAAATTAATTAAAAATCCAATAAATGATAGAGAATTATTAATATATAGGCAAAAATCTTTTGTAGATTATGATATTGATATTGAAATATTAAAGGATTATGAAGATGATATATTATGGATATATAAAATATCGGATGAGATTAGTGATAATTCTTCAATAGAAATATTATTTCCTTCATCTTTCATATTAAGTTATATTAATTATTTTGAATATCTATTGGATACTTATCATATGTACAAAATATATTTTATACCAATTACATCTATATTATATCCAGTGACTACTTTTTTGGCACCATATTTCTATTTAAATAATTATATGAAAATGAATATAAGTTTTTCAAGTTATATTAATACTATTTATTATATAATTTCAGTATTACTAAAAACATCGGGAAATTTCCGACAAGATTTAACTAAGTTTGTAACAATATTTTTATATGTAGGTATTTATCTTTATAATATGTATCAAACATATGAAATAGCAGTATTTTTATATAATACCAAAGAAAAATTACATGATAAGATGGAAGGATTGGTTAAATTCGTTAAGCATTCCCTCAATATAACAAAAAATGTATCTAAAAATGTATTAGATGCTTTTTTTACAATAGAAAAAAACTTTGATCATCTTGATATTAATAATAGTATGACAGATATTTACAAAATATGGAAAGATAAACAGCTAAAAAATAAAGTATCCGCTTTATTAAAAACAATATATGGTATTGACGTATTATATTCTATCAATAATTTACTTTTGAAAGAAGATTGGTCTGTACCATATTATAATGATACTGAAACAACCCTATGGAGTGCAAAAAATCCAGTATTAAGCGAAGAGCAAGTAAGTAATCCAATAAACTTAGATAGAAATATAATTGTTACTGGGCCAAACGCTGGTGGTAAAACTACTTATGTAAAAACAATTTTATCAAATGTCATATTAAGTCAGACATTTGGTATAACATATAGTTTGAAATCTAAAATGATATTATATGATACAATAAATTCATTTATGAGAGTATCAGATGAATTAGGTAATAAATCATATTTTGAAGCAGAAGCTGAATATTGTTTAAATATGATAAATAAAGCTAATGAAATTAGTAAATATAATAAAAGGGGGTTATTTTTAATGGATGAACCTATGCATTCTACGCCACCAACAGAAGGAATGGCAACAGCATACGCAGTTATTGAATATTTAAGTAAAATGTCTGGTATATCCCTAATCATTACCACACATTTCCATAAACTAATAAAATTAGAAGAATTATATCCAGATAAATTTATTAATATCTCGGTTGACGCTATTCCACAGGATAATAAATATTACTTTCCTTATAAAATTAATAAAGGTCATTCATATTTATGTATTGCGATTGAATTGTTAGATATTAAAGATTTCCCAAAAGAAATAATAGATAATGCGATTAAAATGAAAAACAAAATATGTTATAATTTTAATAAATAATGTATAGTTTCTTATTTAATCAAACTTATATCAGCATTTTTGTTATTGCTTTACTTATGTTTTTAATAATGTTTTTATGGCGAAAATTAACTATATTAGAAGGTAATTATTTTTTACTTGAAAAACGTGTTAATATTATTAAAAAAGAAGATAGAACTGAACAATTATCTAAAAATCTAGAAAATTCTGATGCTGTTATGAAAGAAGTTTTTAAAAATAATATAAAAAGAACTTCTTGTAATATTGATGATATCGTGTGCAATATTCCTAAGGACATTAATGCGGAAGAGTATATTATGGAGGATATTGAGAATAATATTGATATAACAATTGTAGATGTTGAAGATGCTAATAGTAGCAAGGGGTCTGTAAATATAGTTAAAGAAATTGTTGAAGATGATATTATTAATGAACAAGAACTTGTATCACATATTGAAGATATAACAGGTACAGGTTGTACATTAGAAACAGCCGATGAAGCTACAATAGAATTTGCTGATACTAATGATAATGCTTCAACAACTTCGGAAATAACTTTTAATAGTGAAGACGATAAAACACTAAGTAAAAAATTTAAAGCTATGAATATGGAAAAGTTACGTGAAGAATGTAAAAACAATTCATTAAGTACAGAAGGAACTAAATCAACATTAATAGCTCGTATTATTGATAATATAAAAAAACAAAAATAAAAAATATTGTATTTCAATAGATAATTATAATAATAATGAGTTTTCATTCTACAACAGAACTAAAGCTTCAATGTCCAATAAAAATGTCTGATGGAAGATCATTTACTGATTACCGTCCAAGATGCATGGTCAATTCTGAATTAATGACAGATGTATCAAATAATAACATGATTAAAAGTAGCTATGAAAGCAGAGTATTTTTACAAGAAAATGCCGAAAAATTAATGGAACGCAATAGATTAACATTTTTAGAACATCTTGCACCATGCGCACCTTGCAATAGACCATTTAATGAACCTGGTACTATGTATCCTGAAAGATATGTAGTAAAATGTACTCCTACAAGCTGTGAAAAGATTGAAGTTAACAAGTATGGTTTAGGAACAAGCACCAGAGTACATCTCTAATTTTTTATTAAATCATAAATAATTCTATATATACATTATAGAGATATAATAATGATTTTTAATGATCAACATATAAATTTAAAGGTAACTTTTTACAAAGATTATTCTAAAATAAAACTAACAGGAAATGTTAAGAATCCAGGTCAATATAAGAATATAGTAATTATGGCACCAAATCCTATTGATAGAATGTCAAATTATTCTGGTTCTGGACTACCATTTCCTAATAATGAAATAGCATTTCAAAATACACCAAATCGCGAAGATATAACTGATTCTGGTGTTATAAATACAGAATTTTACTATCCTAATAGTTTTTATATGCCCGATGGTATCAGTAAAATTGTATCTTCTGTATTTTTACAATTAATAAATAATGATGATGTGGTATCACATGTTTATTATAAATTACATGATATCAATGTATTAAGAACACTTGTTAATAGAGAGTCTAGAAAAGGTCCTGAGTTTTATGGTGCCAAAGATTATATCCTTCCAATAGCAACCTCAGAAAATGTAATGAAAGCATATTCCAGTGCTAAAATCGAGCACGATATCGCATAATCTATTCAAAAGTTAATTTTGTAAGACATCCCGCTGTATAGCTTAGTAATGATAATATTACAATTATAATTAAGTAAGCTAATTTCGCTGTTTTGAATACATCACAATATTCAGTAAAATATAAGTATATTTCAAATATTGAAATCTTAACTAACATTCCAAGTAATATTTCAAAACCCAAGAGATATCCAAACATAAAATTAATAACAATATGTGACATTAAATAAATTTTATTTTCAAATATATTATTATTGGGATTGGGATAAAAAAAATCATCAAAATAACTTATTCCATGTATACATCTTAAAAATGTAAATGTAAATGTTGATAATATAACAGCAGTCAAATACATGTAAAAATATATTATATTCATTTCTTTTCTATATATATAAAATTTTATATTTATTTTTGATAATACTTTTTTTTAGATATTTATCTACATTGCTATTTAAGTTTTTCTTTGAATAATAAAATAAAATACCTTTATTTAATACATCTTGTTTAAATGTCTCAAAATATGTTTTAACATCATTTGTTGTTATGTCTGTAAATAATTTATAGTATTCTTTATTAGTCAAAATTTTTTTATTAAAAAGAAAGTGAGTATTATAATCATTATTAAATGATGTTAAATTATGAAACTTTTTGTTTTCAAACTTAAATAGTTTGGTATTTTTAGCATCTTCCACATCTTGATTTGTTATTTTATAAGTTTTTAATATTTTAATAATTTCATTAATGAGTATCGGGTAATTTTTAGCTTCACATTGTGTATAAATATAATAATATGATGATCTTGCATTCATTATATCAATATTATATGACATACCAACATTATATATGATACCAAGATTAGTTCTAAGTATTTTATAAAATATACCAGTGTGAAAATTAAATAATATTGTACTTAATATATTAAGTATAATATTTTCCTTTGATAGATATTCTATTTTTTTACAAACATATAATCTGACTATCACATTATTATTATGTTTATTTTCAACATGTATCATTTTAAATTTATCATTATTATATTGGAGTATCGGATATATATTACTACATTTATTATATCTTTTAATTTTTCCAAAATATTTTTTGACATTTACTTGTGTTTCCCTAACCTTATTTTTAGGACATGTAATACTTATCAATAAATTTTTAGAACATAATTTATTTTTGATAAATTTATGTATATCTTTCATAGTAAATTTTTTTACCTTTTTAATATGACTTTTGTAATCACGCATATAAAAGTATTTTGGATGCAAATATTTAAATATTTTTGTATCAAACTCATATTCCACATCAGAAGTCATATTATTAAGCTCTTGTACAATAGCATACTTTTCTTTTTTTGCTATTTTTTTATCAACATAAAAGTTTCTAATAGTATTAGACAATATATCCATATAAAAATCTAAATCTTTATATAAACCATTAATATATACACTCATATAATATTCATTAACATATGCATTACTATACCCACCTCTTTTCAATATTTCATTATTAACATATTTTGAGCTTTTATATTTTTTAGATGTTAATCTACCTAATAAATGTTCATAATAATGTGTTAATTCACTTATATCAGGAGTTTCATGATTATATCCCAATAAGTAGTTAGCAGATATATGAGTTAATTTCGTGTCCAATGGTATTATAATAACTTTAATGTCATTATCCAATACATATTTTTTGAATTTAATATCCATTTATCTATAAAAATGAGTACATAATTTAAAAAATATCTTGAAAATCTAAAAGTTTATAAAATTATTAGAAAAATAAAATTATGTACTCATTTTATTTAAAAAGTGACTTATAGTTATAATAATGGAAAGCAATAATACAGAATGCACAAGTTATTATCAATGACGAATGTATTAAACAAATGAAAGAATTGAAATCAGATAGTGTTGACATTATTATTTGTGATCCTCCATATAATATTGGTAAAGATTTTGGAAATGATAGTGATAAGCAAGAATTAGATAAATATCTTATATGATGCGATGAATGGATAAGCGAATGTATTCGTATTTTAAAACCTAATGGAACATTATATATTTTCTCACATATTTATTCTTTAAATTTGATATTCTAAGAAATTCATTACTAAATGAGAATGAACAAACAAGTTATTAATGCTATCAAAATCGCGTAAGTCATATATTGTCAATAATGTAAATATTTCATAACATTTTATTATATCCCAAGGAGATTCTATTTTTAATACATATAATAACAAATTCATTAAATGTGTTAATATTAATGCATTTTTTGTAATATTTTTATAATAAATATAATAAAGTTGTAAGGAATATAATGTATAAAAAAATCTAATATCGCGTTTTAATACTAGATTATCACAGCCATTTTTTATACTATCTATTTTACGAAAATAATGTACAAAACTCGTCCCAAATAAAAAGATATATATATTTGTAATACAGGATATAATATATAAAATAAATAAATATGATATATTATTATATCCAATATAATATTCAATATCATGCACAGCTTGTGTTACTTTAACCATTAGTATAGCTAGCGTTTTCTTATAGAAATTATTTGTTGTCAAAGTAAATAGAAATAGATTTCTAAATGCTTTATTATAATATATAGATAGTAAACCTAGAACTTTGCCAAAATAATAAGCCCAATATGGATAAACACAATAATGTACCTTCATGATAACTCTTAAATCCTTATTTTCGTTATTTTGATTATATATATAGTGACATTCGCGATGAAAATCAAATGCTACCACATCACCTTTCTTCACAATTTTATTTTCAGGTATCATATTAAAACATGTTACAACATTGCTATTATCATCCAAACCAATGATTAGTCTGTAACAAGAAGCAAAAGGAAATAAATAATATGGACCATCAATATGTTTAGTATAAAAAATGGTATCTGATGTATTTTCATCTTTTGTACATTGAGGTGCTGTAACATAAATTTCATTCATATCATTTAATATATCAATATTATGATTTTTTGATAAATTATTTTTAAACATATTTATAATATTATCATTTGTAGCCAATTTTAAAAATAACATTGATATATCAGTTGGTAATTTATTATACCATATATGTGTTGATTTATTGTTTGATGGATTTTGAGATATTACCCATTCTCTTAATTTGTTTATATCATCTTTTTGAGGTAATTTTGTTGAATATACTTTATTTTTTTGATGTATCCATGGAAAATAAATAAGCATAATTCTATATAATATTATATATTTATTTATTATATATGAAAAAGCAAGAAAAAAAATTATGAAGTGTGGATTTTTTAAAAAGAAGATTATTATATATTCAAAGACTTAATGTGTATAAATATATTATGAAAATTAAGTAAGATTTTTTATTCAATTTTATCTCTATTCTCAGGTAATACATATGGTATTTCCAAATAATCAAATATATCCTTTTCAGATTTTATTTTATCAGTTGTATCTATTATTTCCCCCTTTTTATCTTTTAATCCATACTCTGATAATGATAAATTTTTTTGCTGTGCAATACGACGCATGTAAATATTAAATTGATATGAACCTGTAAAGTAAAGCAATGCATAATAATAATACGAAGGGTCAGCTATTAATATATCAATACGTCTCGCAGGCAATTCAGGAGATAATTTACACAATCCCATAAATTTATTTTTACCATTTGCAAGCGTTTCTATAATATATCCGGATGACTTTAACTCTGTGATAAGATTTTTAAGTTCTAAGTCTGGTCTATTTTTTATTAATATATCAATATCTCCCATATTAATGTTTTGACGTCTGTAACTACCAACTAATTCAAATTCAATATCCTTATAAGTCTTATTAAATGTCTTATTAATAATATCATAATGTTTTTTTCCTTCATACATTGGAATACGCTGTATCATATCATCATAGTATTTTAAACCTATTTTTTGTTTGTCATTTAATAGTTCAGGCTTTTCTTTAAGTTCTTCAAATGAATTTACTTTTTCCATTAAGTCTTTAATTTTTACAGGTCCTACACCATATAAATTAGCTAATTTACGTTTTAGTGAAAACTTGTGATCTACCAATGCTTTTTCAACTGCGTTTATTTTTCCTGTTTCAAAGTATTCTTTTATTTTATCTTTTATTTTATCACCAATTCCTTTAATATTAGCAAAATCATCTAAATTATTTAACATATCTGTTGACATTTCAATAGAATTTATTACCTTATTATATGCACGTGCTTTGAATGGCTGTTTATTTAGTGTCTCGTACTCTTCAAGAAGTTTGAGATTTTTAATGATTTCTTTTTTAGGTTCAATTTTTGTTTTTTTTAGATTTTCTTTATTAATATATCTACCTGTCTTAGGATTAATTTCTTTACCTTCCTTGCAGACTTTTTGCATTACCTTTGATATATTAATATAAAAAATAACTATTCAATTTTTATTTTAAATAGATAAATACATATAATGTGATTCGTGCGTCTGTGCGTGCGTCTGTGTATTGTTTTGTTTATTTATTGGTCTTTTGTTGGAGTAGAGGGTGCACCAGGCGTGGTATATAATCACTACGAGAGTATCCATACACAAGCTTCATTTTGTCGCAGTTCTTAGATACTTCCTTGATAAACTTCCTGAAACGCACGAGTTGCTTGCAATCATCAAGAGTGATCTTGTTATTTTCGTTGATTGCAGCATCAATCTCTTGTTGGAGACCATTGATTTTACTGATGAAATACGCCTTAGATACTTCAACAATAGTCGCATAGTAACCCATTGACTCTTCAATAAATTCAAGCTCCTTATGTTGCTTCACCAAGGCAGACTTATACTTGGCTTTCAAAACCATATTATCTAGAAAGTTGACCCTCAGTTTATCATTCCATTCTTCTGCTCTTCGAATATTGTTCCTCATATGCCCTATCTCAATTGATTCAAGGTGGTTGATGTCCCGATAGAATGTGAAGAGACTTTTGAGGTAATTGTTATCCAAAGCTTTTAGTATAGTGTGCTTTTCCTCGTACTCAACAGCTTCTTTCAACCTTACATCAGCATTGCGTTTTGCTACTTTGTAAAGTTCATCAGATAGTTTTAAGTTGCGAGTTTGTAAGTTGTTGGTTATATACTCCTTGATAAGAGTATCTTCGCCCTTCTCAACACGCTTCTTCATATTATTATCTGTCTTTTCTTCCTTAATAAAGTTGCTGTTAATTAATGTTAGAGTTCTGTATGCCTGTTCGTACTCATCCATACAAGGGTTGTCATTAGGATTGCGTGGGATTACAATGCCATTCTCTCGCATATACCTGAAATACTCAGGATTGTGAAGGATACCGGACGTTTTGATATGCAACGTCTTCCAATCAAATGTGGTATGGCACGATACGCACCACATCTGATCACATCCGTTCACTTTCATGATAGAGATGTTGCACTTGGGGCATGGTTTGCTCTCCTTTTTTATCAGCTCAACAGTATCAACGTCCTCCTGCTTGCATTCGTGATCATCTTCTTTGATAGTATGACAATGCTTACAGGTCTCCTTGTCACATATAGAACATATCCAGTTCGCATCAACGAAGCCATTACATTCCTTGTTTTCACAAGGAAACTTGTATTGCTTGATAACGCTCTGTTGGACTTTCATACCTTTCAAAGCTGCGATTTGGCTATTGTAGAAGGTAACACGACCAGTCATTAGTCCCCTTTGTTCAAAATGTTCAAGAGTTCCTGGAACTAGCTTGTTTTCATGGACGTCCTTTTGGAAGATATTTTCCAGGGTTGTAATTTTTTCCTGGATAGTCCTGATATTCTTGCGTTTCTCGACCTCGGGTAGAGAGCGAGGCACAAGAATCATCTCTTCCTTGAAAATAAGTTCCTTTATGTCGGTACGATAGAGCTTGTCAATGTACGACTTGCCGAGGAAACTAACAAGGATAGACCTGGGAAGCTTCTTCTTGCAGTTCATACAGTTCTTCTCTGTCTTCTGTGATGAATTGATGTGGTACTTGATACAGGTAGTACAACACTCAAACTCACAATGGGGACATTTTTTGATGTGCGTCTTAGGTACTTCGGATACACAAACCATGCACTCTACCATATTACAGGCAGAAGCGGCAGAAGTAACGGAAGTAACAGCGGTAGTTGTAGCAGACATGTGTTTGGTATACTCTTTTTTTCTGGTAGCTATCAATTTTTTTATATACCTGCACATATCTATCCTGAAAGCCTTCTTATTAAGTAAAAAAATGATTTTATTATTTAAACCCTCGCACATTTAAAAAGGCACAAATACCAAATAAAAAATGAGTATTATTTTTACAAAATTACATATTTATTTACACATATACACAATCTAATTACTTATTTATGCGTCATCTTCTACAACAATCTACTTCTTTTTGGGTTTTAATACCTTTATCGTTTTAGTTTCTGGTTTTACTTCTATTTCCATCACTTCGTCAATAATGATAATTTAAAGGCATATAAGATTCATGAAAATCTATTTATGTTATATAATCTTTGCTATTTTTAATTATTTTTTAGTCTCATTAATATCTTTATGTATTGAAAGATATAATCTATCACAAAAATATAACATCTTATTAATATATTAATTAATTATTAATTCATATTTAATTACGTATCATTAGTCGGTTAATTAATTGCATTACTCGGCTTATTGATGGCCTTACGCGGCTAATTTATGGCTGGGGGTCCCGGCCGGGGCCTTGGGGCCGCCGCCCCCCTCCCTCCAG
>Ga0115558_1001106_pt1 | contig 16610 bp, 14 predicted proteins | sample COGITO_mtgs_1104_4_FD_87279 | JGI IMG/M metagenome (GOLD analysis project Ga0115558, IMG submission 87279) | Pelagic marine microbial communities from North Sea - COGITO_mtgs_110426 | ecosystem: Environmental > Aquatic > Marine > Epipelagic | place: Germany:Helgoland, sampling site Kabeltonne... | reverse complement strand
TTGGACCTTTTCTTCTCTGTACACTACTCATTACTTTTCTTTCGATTAACGTAAATAAGGCTATACATAACAGTATTACTACTGCATTCACTAAGAAAAATGTTAATTTTTCTAATATTATTGTCCACATTTAACTTCAATATAAAGACCTTTGCTTATATTCTCAAAATATTTTATTTGTTTAGTACACACTTTTTTTTTCATTGATATCATGGTTAATTATAGTGGTATTTTTTTAGCTTACATTCAACAAAAAATAACGTAAACCTGTATTCAGTATTCAGGGTAGCCTGTTTTTTACTAGTTACTCTTAGTTTAGGTATATTGCTCTATGTTAAAGCACTATATGTTAAAAGACACACCTGATTTAATTACTATTCTAATAATTATACAATAAACAAACTTAAACAGTTTTATATGTTTTTTATACCAAATTTTGTCTTTCTTGTTTTTCTTCCTACTACTCCTTCTAAATCAAATTTACCTCTTACTGCTTTGTATCTTACACCTATTAAATCTTGTGTCCTTCCTCCTCGCACCATCACTACTGAGAACTTTGACAATCTGTGACCTATACCTGGTATATGACATGTTATAAATCTTTTATTTCTTAATTCCACCCTTACTACCTTTCTTCTTGCTGAATTTGGCTTCTTTGGTTTCTCTATAAATACTTTTCTTACTGTTCCTATCTTAAATGGATTTTTCTCTAATGCTGGTACTCTACTTTTTCTTATCTTCTTTTCTCTTCTATTTCTATTTACTAATTGTCTTATGGTTGTCATTTTGTCTTTTCTTTCTTTTCTTTCTCTTCGTGAGTTTTATCTTTAGCTTATTCTAAACAGAATATTCTAATATAGTTGTCACTTTTAAGACTCTCACTTTTTTATACACCTGACGCACTTTCTTCAGTTCTTGTCATGTCTTTGTTCTTTTTCTCTTCTTTATTCTTAGTTTATACAACTACTTTTACTGCATACATACCTCTATTTATAGGTTATTTTATAATCCATTACTCTTTTACTTACAGTACTTATATACTATTATTGTTTATTCTCATAGTTACTTTATTTCCCTTCTTCCTGTATTAATTCTATTTTATTCTGGTTATATCATACTCTATCTTTGTACTGTATTAGCTTGTTTTATTCTTGTTACTTTTGTATTCTTGTTATTACTCTCAACACTCTGTCTTTTTTACACTGTACTTTTCCTCTGTTTCTTTTCTACTTAGTTCTACTTTCTTCATTGCTCTCTTGTATTTATTATTGCCTGTTTCTTCTTTTGTATACTTTATTTCCCTTATTACTTTCTTACTTACTATTCTTAACATACTTATTACCTTTACTTCTATTGTTTTTCTTATTACTTTATATCAGTTTGTTAGGTTTCTCTTTATGCTCGTCTGTCTTCAATACTTACTACTATACAGTATCGTATCATAAGACAAACTCGCTACCTTATTTTTACTTACTTCTTTCATCTTCCTTAACTTACTTGGTATTGTATAACATGTCTTCCTTTCCTCATCCTCATACTTATATACCCTTCCTTTATACTCTTTTCATTTACTCTTATATGTTCTAGTTATTTTTACTTTATCCACTATCTTTCCTGTTTCCTTTGATACAAATATATACATCTTATACTCACTTCTATTTACATTCTTACCCATACTTACATTGTCTGTTACTTTGTTTACTCAGTTCGACATTCTATGCTTATATATTAAAGAATATATTCGAAATAGAATGTCTCGATATATTAAATATCTTACTTGAAACATACTTGTTGTTTCATATTCTATCCTCTGTTAACAGTTCTATTTTGTTTTTTAGTATATGTTCTCTAAATAAGGCTTTGCAAAATGTTTCTCCTTTAGTTGGTATATGGATAACTCCTGTTTTTGCACTGTTTTTTTTATGTTTTTTTGCCTTTTTTGATATAAAATTTAACAGTTTTGTATTTTCTATATATACTTGCTCATTTTCTAGTTCAAAATCAGTTTGTGTTGAAATATGTGTCTTAAAATAAACTATTAACTCTTCTTCTTTATAACTTGTATAAGAAACTGCGTTTGACATGAAAAATAACCCTACTTTATCGAAGGCATTTAATACTGAACCATTTACTAGAACTAATCCTACGTAACTATATCTATTTATTACCTGTTTCAACATTAGTTATAATATTTTTTTCATCATCTTTTTAAAATTTAAACTACTACCTTTCTTAATAATACCTTTCTTGGTATACACATTAGGAACTCTATAAAGTAATCAAATATTAAACAGTCTATTCAACTTGTTCTTGTTTAAACTAAAGACAGTAAAAAATTTCTTCTTCTTTAGTTTTTTAGTCGTTAATACTGCAAAATCTAACACATTATATATTAAGTGACTATAACGTAGTTTATACACAACTATATTATTTTCATAAAATTGTCTATAACCTACACCTACTAATTTAAATTTATTAGTATATCCTAAACTTATTAATATAAAAAGTTCTCTTAATATAAACGATACTGTGTTGTTTACAGTTAACGATGTAACTGTGTTTCTAGTGTAATATAAATTAGATAAGTGATTACTTTTCAATCTAATTATACCTAGAGAACTATAAGCTATACAAAAATTACATTCAATATACACTAATATGTTGCTTGCTGTATTGAAGTAATTTTTTAACATCTTATTATAAAAAGTAACTCACCACCTATCTTATTTCTTATGGCCTCTGTACTGGTCATAAAACCTCTACTCGTAGATATTATGTATAAGTGTTTTCTATTTTTAAATAAGCTCGCTAATTTTGAATATTTCATAGATAATCTTCTACCAGGTTTAGATAATTGTTTTATAAATAATATGGGTTTCTTTTCATAAAAAAAAGAAAAATATATGTGTAATAAACGTTTTTCTTTACTTATTACATATGTATCTATTAAACCTTTATAAAATAGATACTTGCATATAGCTACATTTTGTTTATTTAATCACATATTTATACATGTTCTATTGGAATTGGCACCTATGTTTATTGCACTTATTAAACTAAAATTCATTATTTGTTACAAATCATATAATAATCAAAATTTTATACCTACACTCGCACGTTTTAATACTGCTACAGAAAAGTAATAGTCTATATACGTTTTTAAGTTTCTTACAGGCATTCCTCCACTATATTTAATATCCGCTAATCATACGTAATAGTACAAGCGCTGTTTTCTTTTTGCTTTTTTTATATTACCTGAGTATAATATTCTTATACCTTTTAGAGGATATTTATATTTAGCTAATATATCACTGTTTTGTGGATGATTTAATATATAATTTAAGCTGTTCCTTTTCTCACGTATCTGTTGTTTCTTAATATATCAAAATACCTTTCTTATTGTTATTCTTTTTTTTAGTTGAAATACTATGTATTCACATCACATTTTTGCGCTGTTTAAATAATACTCCCAATTTAGATTATATGAAATTAATAAGAATGTATTGATTTTGCTATACTTACTTATTGAACACTCTATATAATAAAATAAGTATCAAAATGTAACTATATAGTATTTTATATAAAAGTAATAATACGTTTTATTTTGTATTATAGAAATAAATGTGCTATTACCTATATAATCTATTAAGTATGTTTGCTTACTGTATGTTTTAAAAAAGTGCGTATAATTATTTAGAACCTTTATATACTTTAGTACACTGTTATACTCGAATATATTTGTTAAAATATCTAAAGAGTAGTTATTATATTTAACTTTACTACTCAGTAATAAAGTATTACTTTTCACTAAGCAAAAAATATAATATTTAATTATTAAATACAACTTATTAATATACTTATATATATACTTTTTTAGTAATCAAGTAGCTAAAATAAAATTATTACTACTAAGCTTATACATATTTAGTCAAAAATAAGAAACTACTGCATTTTTGACTAATAAAGTATTACTTTGTGCATCTAATGTGCTTTTTAATAATGGTCTGTAGTTATCAAACATATAAAACTGTCTAGAAAATACATATGTATTTGCTACTATTCTGGTACTATACTTGTAATAAAGGTTATCACTTATTACTGTTATCTTATTAGTGTTCTTTTTTTTTTTAAATAACATAAGTATATTATTTATATATCTATACATACGGTTTTTATTATATACGTAATAAGTAAACATGTACGTCAGTAAAAAGTTAAGCTTAAACATGTTATTGTTTAAGCTTTTTAAAACACCTAGTATGTTTCTGTAATATAAAACACCTTTATATAGTTGTGTAACAATATTACTTTGCCTAAGTACTAATTTTGTAGAACTTTGACTATTTAATGATTGTATACTGCGTTGTATAGAACTACTAATTTTATATATGCAAGTCTGTGCTATACTACTATTATTCTGTAATTGTATACTGATAGTACTTTTGTCATTACTAATTGTAGATATAGACAATGCTCATACTAATTTGTAAAATAAAGAATTATCTAAAAACTGTGTATTTGTAGAATGTTGTATAGTAGTAGTTCTATAAACTCTATGACATATATCTCATCAACGTCTTCTAGTTATACGTTTTCTACATAAAAGTAGCTTGTAAAAAAGTAACTTTCTTAATTTTAATATGCTCAAACCGTTTGTCAATTTCTTGTTAATACTTGTTAAAAATTTATATTTAAAAAGTAAAACCTTTTTTGAAACATTACTAATTACATAATACGTATTGTTATATGTATTGAATGTTACATAATAATTAAAATACTTCTTAAATATATTTACCATAGTATTATTTAGTTTTTTATTTATTACTGTTTTTACAAAAGTATTATTTAGTTTTTTATCTCTTTTATTTACATTATTATGTTTATTATGTTTGTTAATATATCTATTACTTACTTTATTATTAGAGCTGTTCGTTACTTTTTTATTCTGTATAATAACCTTTCTAACTTCTGGACGAGACCTATTACTTACATTACTAAAAAATAGCTTAGACATTTTATATCTTGGCTTACTAGCAATTTGTATACGGACTTTATTGGCTTTAGATTTAGTGTACTCACCACGCTCTACCACAGATTGTAATTCATAGTAAAGAAGTAATAGTGTATGTTTTATCTTTATTTTAAAATTATTAAAAGTGTTTACTAACTTTTTTTTTGTGTGTAGATACGTACCTATTGTACCACGTGTACACTGTTTAGTATTTTTTTTCAAACATAATTTGTTAGTAACACTATACACTACAGCTTTTTTAGTTTTAAACCTTTTAGTAAATTTGTATAAGCAAATTTTACCAGTTAATAGTTTAGTGGTTTTCTTATAGTGAAATGCAAGTTGTGTTTTTTTATTTAAATAGTTACTACAAACAACTTTATATAACTTATACATACAATATAAAATTAAATAATGATTATAAAAAATCTTGAAATATGTAATAGCAAAAGCCTCTTTTCTTTTAAACAAAGAGTAGAATAAGTTATTATAAAAACTAGATTTATACTTGTTTATATAAGACACTCAAGTGCTATAACAATTGTTGTTTTTTTTATGTATTAATTGTGTTTGTAATTTGCCTACTAACTGTTTACCTTTACTCTTAATTTTAGTATCAGATATTATGTTTGTTGTGTGTGTATTATATTCAATATTAGTGTTTGTTACATTAGTAACAAATTGTAATAACGCGTTATTATGTACGTTACTAGCATTAGACGTATTTTTTAGTAAATAATTATTATCTTTAACAGCTCTTAAAGAACTATCTATCAGTTCTTTGTATTTAGCATCTAATGTGTAATAATAAAGAGTGTTTTTTATGTTGCTGCTTAAAATATTATTAGTCTTGGACTTTAAGGAAGCTACTAGATGTTTATTTGTAAGATTTTTACTTTTAGTTATAAAATAGCGTAAATACTTTAGAAGAACTTTACTTTGTTGTATATTAGCAGCTTGACAAAAAAAAGGTATGTTTAAAAGTAAGTTTGCTACTTTTATAAAAGAGTTCCTACGTACACTATTCAATAAATTACTGGTAATACAATAGTAATTAGATAAAAAAAAAGAATTAGTATTAGTATTATGAGTACTTAAAGCATATGTTTTAATGCTACTTAATTTATTAGCTGCTTTATTACGTTTACGTATATAAATAGAAAGAGCTTTTTTTTTAAAGACTTTTATATCTGATACAAAAAGTTTATTGTAACTAGCAAATTGAAACCAGTTTAATAACCTATTATTTATTGTATTATATTTTAGTACTAAGTCTTGTAAAGTACTAAACACAGTAAGATCATATGAGAAGAATGATTTGTAAGCCAGGTATGCTCCTGGCTGACCATTTCTTAAACGTGAACATGTGGTTTTAAAACGCGTGTGTTTACGATATAAAGTATTACGAATGAATGATACTTTATTCTTTATGTATTTAGTTAATCGCTTAGTATGTGATAATAAAGGTATATTTATTTTTGTCTGTAATAAAAAGTTATTTAAATTACTATTAAATAAATAATAATATAATCTAATTGCTATTTTTTTAAATACTCAGTATACACTTTTTTTAAATACAAAATGATTAATAAGTAGTTTTTTATGTCTTTTAAAGAAGAACATAAGTTTATTGGTGTTAAAATACCTATTAAATAAGAACATAATGTGTAAATTGGACTGTATTATTATTTTATAGAAGTATCTTTTTATTATAAAGTTACTCGTTGGAAACTTTAATACGTAAAATATACTTTGTAAATAGTTATTTATTTTTATATCTTCAAATAGTAAATTATAATAATTATAGTCACAATACCATTGTGAATTTCAGATAAAATACTTTCTTAATGTTAAAGTATTACTGGACATTGTAGTTTATTTTTTTTTCTTAATAACTTTAGTACTTTTTTTCTTATTTGTTTTCTTTTTTTTATTACTTTTATAAACACTTTTTACCTTCGTCTGTACATTTCTTAATGTACCTAAAGGTTTATTTACTAAGTAATAATTATCTAATTTTTTTTTTACTCATTTTTTACCGTTATATATTAAAACGGTTTTGCCTATAATATCAGTAGTAATAGTACTGGATTTTTTCTTTACATATATTACTTTTTTTTTATCCTTTAAATAAAGATTAATTAATTTTTTATGTATGTAAGACATTATAAAAAAATACGTCGACGATTGTGCTTTACTAATATTTTACCTCAAGGACTACGTTTTCAAGAAGGATTTGATTTTTTACCTTCACCACCTCCATGTGGGTGATCTACTGGATTCATAGCTACTCCCCTAACTGTTGATTTTTTACCTAGTCATCTATTTCTACCTGCTTTACCTATAACTCTATTTTTATAGAATTTGTTAGAAACAACACCTATTGTAGCGAAGCTAAAAATAGAGGTAAAAAAACGTATCTTAGATGGTAATTCTATCAATATCTTGTTAATTTTAGTATATTTTTTGATTATTTTACCATATGTACCCGCAGAACGTACAAAAATACCACCATGTTCGGGTAGGTACTCCACGTTGTGTATAACTACTCCTGTATGTATATAAATTAACCTGTTATTATCACCTGGTCTATAACATAGTTGATCCTCTGATGGAGGACTATCATAAGACATTAGTTTGTCCCCTACTTTAACATTATAGACGCTTAAAATATAACACGTAATATTATTATTATATGCAATTAATGAGATAAAAGAAGATCTATTTGGATCATATTCTATTGAATATACTACACCTGGAACATTCTTATTTATTCTTTTATTATCTATTATTCTGTACAACCGCTTATGTTTTTTACACTTAGTAAATACTGTTATTCTACCTGATAAATTTCTACCTGCGTGATTTTTAGTATTACTTGTTTGTAATAATCTAATAGGCAAAGTTGTATTTCTACTAGTTTCTTTTTTTATATCTATTAAACATACATGTCTCATGGAGTTTGTAATACTTTTATATTTTTTCATTATTTTAAAAAAGAATAACTTTTTTTGACCTGTATATACAAAATATGAAATCTAGAGAATTTTATATTTTTTGGCTTCGCAGTAATATACTCTAGTAGAATATATAAGTAATTTATTAGATTAATATAATAATTTAAATCTATTTTATAATTTTTTTTATCCTCTGCTATTCTATTTTTTATATAACCTATATAATTAGTGTAAAACAAGTAACAGCTATACACTGGTGCTCTATCTCTACTTTTTGCTTTAGTTCTATTAAACATTATTGTGAAGAATTGTCATATATTTAATAATGAGCCTGTTATTACTATTCTAAAAAAGTTAATATGTGTTTCAGAAATAAGCTTTCTTATTCTAACTAAGAACACTCTAGAAAGTTTTTTCACGGTAAAAGGCGCTATTTTCCTTTTACCATACATACGTATTTGTCCTGAGGATAAAGAATACTGTGTTTTACCATTAAAACCTCTTAAAGTTAAAAAAATATTTATAGCTGTTTTTTTATATATTAGAGTACTTACACGATTAGTAAAAAAAAATGTTATTATTTTTTGCTTTAAAGAACTACGCTCTTTCCTAACTGCGAAGAAAGAGTTATATAAAACAGATAAAGAATGATTAAATATGTTCTTATTATATCACTTAAAGAAAAAGTACAAGTATACATGTTTAAATTGAAATCTAATATTTAATTCTCTAGTAGCAGTAGAGTTTATCTCCTTAGTTCTTTGTTTTACATATGAAGCTAAAGATTTAAATACCTTACTCGCACTATAGAAGGATACTGCACTTGTTATTCTAGTTGTATAAGGTGTTGAGTATGCTGCCTTATACAAATACTTATAATTAACTATCCTTGTATCTACAGGAGTACTAGGTATATTATTATATTTAGTATTACCAAAAGAAACAAACGTATGTCTTATTAAGTAATTATTTAAGTATGCTGTAATACCTTCAAAATCATAGTTATTATATATGCTATTTGAATTATTAAGTAGTAGTACTTTATTATGTTTATCAACCAGTTCTGATTTAATATACTTTTTATAAAATATACCATTTTGTTTTATGTATTTATAATTATTAGCAACTGCTTTAGTATTATTAAGCGCATATATTAAAGATTGGTAATAAGGAGTAAAATTATTGTAAAGACTAATACTTAAGTTGTTATTCATTAGTTTATAGTACGCGTATATATCTTTTAATAATATACCTGACTGAAAACCATCTAGCATAAAATCTGTACTTAAATTTTTTTTAAAAGTAGATTTCTTTTGTACTCTTAGTGTTAGTCAAAATAATAAATTATACAGTCACGTAGCTGCCTTTACTAAGTTTAGTTCTGTTTTGAATACTAAGAATTCTTTCTTTTGTAGTATTCTTAGTTTTTTATACTTAACACGTATTCTATCTGATACAACATGTCTAAATTGTTTATCTTTATACTTATAATTATTTCATCTTTTTTTCAATTTTCTATATTTTCTGGTTCTTTGAAATTTAAGTAGTTTCTTAGCTGATATAGAGATTAACCTACTTCTATGGTATCTACGGTAATATTTTAATCGTCTTACATTTGGCTCGTTCGTATATCTAAACTTTCTTTTAAATACTGAAACAATGTCATCATTTTTTTCAAATTTATTAAGTAACGCTTTAAAAAAGTTATGTGTTTTTTTTATTAGAGTTATTGATTTACGCGTACGTAATAACAGTTTTGTTTGTTTTATAGTTTTAGAATAATTATATTTTTTGTTAATAATAGTACTACGTTTTATTGGAAATATTTGGTTTTGCGTATAATAGTACTGCTTATTATCCTTGTTTTTAGTTATCATATTATACTTAGATGGCTTTATTTCTGTATTAAGTGATTCTGTTAAATATGTGGCTTTAATACTATTTTCTAAGTCACTAATATACTTATTAAGAACAGTTTTAGCTGATTCTGTTACTTGTTCATCTGTCAAGAGGTCATATGTCAGAGTGTTAAAATCATTTAGTTGCTTTTTATTTGAAGAATGTTTTTTATAAACATAGCTTTCATAATACAGTTTTTGTAGACTGTTATTACTTAGATAGTCTGATAGCTTATAAGCTAATCCGTAGAAATCATAATTGATAATATGTTTTTTCATATATGTCATTTTAGAAATAACATATCATAATGTATTACTCTCATATTTATCCTTATAATAGTCAAATCTCCTATTATAATAATGTAGCTTAGAAAAAGTAGTGAATTGTTTTAATTTTACTATTGGTTTTTGCATTGTGTGTACTATATCTAATAGTTTATACTTTTTACTTTTTATTTTTTTTTCTTTCTTACTTTCTACCTGACCTGCTAAAGCTTTATACTTATGATTATTTTTAAAAAATTTTGTATTTTTTAAAAACAATATACGTTTTCTAATATTAGAAAAGTAATTTATACGGTTTTTATTTTTTTTTATATTTAGACTCTGATTTTTTTTTATGTTTACGACAAGTTCCAAAAATTTTAGTGGCGTCTCATACTTATTGTACACATATTTACGAGAATTATATACTTCGTTCTGTTTATTACCTATAGTACTACTAAACCTTCTGCGCTTAGAAGAATGTAATTTTGCAACATACGTATGTTCTTTTGATACATTAAAATTTGTTTTTTTTTTGTTGGATGCTTTATAAAATAAAACATCATATTTTCTAATTCAAGAAATGTAGTTAAAGTAAGACGTTAATAGTTTCTGTAATAAATATAAGGACTTCCGTCCTACTGTTTTGTGTACTTCTTCTGCATTATGTATTCTTACGTATATTTCTCTTTCAATATTTAGTAAGGGTAGTATTTTTTTTAAATTTTTTTTACTCTTTTTAAATGTTCTATTAAATAAAAATGTATTTAATATAAACATTTAAATACGTGTGTTTTTTTTTTTATTAATAGTTTTCTGTACATGAAACATTTGTTTAAAATCGTTATTACGATTACTGTCTATGAATGTACTAGTGTCATTAAAGTAGTCTCTTTTATGAAGACCTTTTTTGTTTAGTTTTTTACTGCTTATGATACCAGTATAGTCTAATTCATTATTCAACATAAAGTACTTAGAGTTACTAAACAAAGTACTTTCACATTGCAGAGATTTTGTATAATATTTTAAAAACATCTGTACATGTACTATTTTAGCGTAAAAATAACTACAAAAATACAACCACTCTTCTCTATCAAATAAAGAAAAACTACGCATTAAATAATTATATAATTTTATATCTACTACAGATTGTAAACCCTCGTGTACAAGCACGCTATTAAGTGTTGTAGGTACAGTAGAAATAGTTTCTTGTTTACTACTAAGCGTATCTGTTAATATATTAGTATTATAAAAGTTTACGAGTAAATTATGTGAGGTGTTGTTATCTTTAAGGTCATAACAAGTGGCTTTAAAGAAGTAGTCACTTTTAAACTGTTTATTTATATACAAACAGTTTAAATAACTAAATAAATTACTTGTTATATAAACCGAGTCGAGTTTACTGAAAAAAGTACTATCATAAGTGTCACGTACTTGTGATGGTGTATTACTAGTGTATACTCTATTAAGTGCTGTACGAGGTAATGTTACATGTACATTATTAATAGAGCTTGTAGAAGATAAAACACTTATATTTTCTATATTTAACTTATATTTAATAAAAAAGTTAAGTCTATTTGATGTTAGTATCGAAGGTTTTAACAATGGTACATCTGATGGTAATATGCTATTACTTATATTAGAAAGTACTAATTTAAGTGTCTTAAAGAGCTCTGTAATATATTTATATTTTAAGACTGTGCTTAGGGTTTTTAATCTTCTAGTAAGTTGTCCGTAAATGTCTACGCTGACTGCTTTAAAAACGTGATTCAGTTCCGTATATGTGAAAAAACTGAAACTGCTATTTCGTCTGGAATACACTTTTTTAGATATCTTTACTAACTTTTTGGAGTGCTTGTATATTATGTTAAACAAAAAGTATATTCAATACTTTTTGCTTAGTAATAGTATAAATAGTTGTGAGGTTAATATAGTTTTTGTTTTTAGTATTTTAAAGCCTTTATTCTGTGACATTAACTAGTATCTATGAAAATAGAATGAATATGTTTGCTTTCAACTAGGGTACTTAACATTAACAGTCTGCTTATTAATTGTTTTTTTAAAGACTGAGTAATTAAAAGAAGTATTATGTTTTTTGACAGTGTTATAGTTAGAGCTTGTTCTCTGTCCTCTACTAGGTAAATGCTTTATAAATCTAATACCTTTTATTAATAATGTAAGCAAGTATGTACGTTGTTTAATGTATTGCATCAACCAGCTGAGAGAAAAATAACTGGCAAAAATGCGTAGTATGTACTTAAAGTATATAAAGAAGTACTCATCTGTAGTCGTAAATAGGCTATTTTTATTTATACCTCAATAAGGTAGTATGTAATTCAGTATATTTTTATTTATACCAAAAAGTCTTTTAAAAAAGTACGTCCACTTTTGATAATGCCCATGCTTTTTGAAACTGCTTTTGCTCATAATATGTATGTCTTTATTAAAAAAGAAGTATGCTACGTTTTTACTATGTAGTTTGTTTTTTTTTAAGTATATATTATACGATTTTTTAGATGATCGTTTCTTGTTCTCTTGCACTAGTACTGCTTTTGTAGGTACTTTGTATTGCATATTATTGCTACTTTTTATTGGTTTAGATAGTTTTAATTTTTGTTTGTTTATAGTTGTTTTTTCTATATTATTTATTATTTTCATTTAAGTATATGTTTATTCCCTTACTTTTTAGAGAACTTATATTTTTTTTAAAGTAACTGCGTAGACTATTGTATTCTGTTAGTTCAAAACGCAATTTAAATTTTAATATTTCATACAATATATAAGGAGTTATAGTTAAGTTAAAGTAATCTAATTTTAGTTTACTTAGCATTATAAATCCTGGTATATTGAAGTTTCTATTAGTCTTTAAAGATTGATTAATTAAGCTAGTTAAACTAGGCATTTTTATATATATTAAATAATCATCTTTTTCTAAAACTACTACTAATACCTTTAGTACAACGGTATTAAGTTGCTTAATATTCAAGTCCGCTATTTTTAGTTTTATATTGTTAAATATATCTGCACTATTTAATCTACGTTGACCTAATACAGTACTTACTTTAGGATCTAAGGATTTACTATTGTTGTTTATATTTAGTTTTATTATAAATTTAATTTTTTCTTTGGTTATCATTATTTAGTTATTTTTATTTATTTATTTTTATGTCGACAAAAGGTAGTAACTAAACCTACTTTTAATTGCTTACTTTTTAAGCAATGCTAATTCACCAGCTACTTCTGTACTTGTATTAGTTTAAAACTTTAGTTTTAAAAACGGTGTTTATCTAATTTATGTAATAATTATACTTTCTTATATTAAAAGTTAAATACTCCGGTGTTCTTATAAAAGATATATAATTCGTGTTTACAAAAAGTATTATTAATAAAAAATGATTAAGAAAATAAAACATGTGATACTTAATTTTGGACCACAACATCCATCAGCACATGGTGTGCTTAGATTAATATTAGAATTAGATGGTGAAATTATAATAAAAGCAGATCCTCATATAGGTTTATTGCACAGAGGAACTGAAAAATTAATAGAATACAAAACATATTGACAAGCTCTACCTTATTTCGACAGACTAGATTATGTGTCTATGATGGCACAGGAACATTTATTTTCTTTAACTATAGAGCAATTAATTAATTGTGAAATACCATATAGAGCCAAGTACATAAGAGTTATCTTTTTAGAGCTGACTCGTATTCTAAACCACTTGTTATCTATAACTACTCATGCTATTGATGTAGGTGCTTTAACACCACTATTATGAGCTTTTGAAGAAAGAGAAAAGATAATGGAGTTTTACGAAAGAGTATCTGGTGCTAGAATGCACGCAGCATACATTAAGCCTGGTGGTGTACAATTTGATATACCTATAGGTTTAATAAATGATATATACTCTTTTGCTAAGCAATTTAATAGTAGAATAAATGAATTAGAAGAGTTACTTACTAATAATAGAATTTGAAAACAAAGACTTGTTAGTATAGCTACTTTAAACTATAGAGAAGCTATAGAATTAGGTTTAACAGGAGTACTAGCTAGAGGTTCAGGTATAGACTGAGATGTTAGGAAGAAAAACAAATACGAAATTTATAACCAACTAAATTTCAACATACCTTTAGGTGAAAATGGTGATTGTTATGATAGATATCTTATTCGTATATATGAGATGCGACAAAGTATTAGTATTGTTAAGCAAGCACTTGATAACATACCTAATGGTTTAGTTAAAACAAATGATACTAAGATTACTAATCCTTCCAGAAGTAAAATGAATAACTCTATGGAGTCTTTAATACATCATTTTAAATTATATAGCGAAGGTATATACGTAAATAAAGGACACTTATATAACTGCGTTGAAGCTCCTAAGGGAGAAACTGGTATATACCTTATATCTGACGGTTCGAATAGACCATATAGATGCAAGATTAAAACACCTGGTTTCTTACACCTACAAGCATTGAACCATATGGCTAACGGACACTTAATTGCTGACCTCGTTACAATAATTGGTACACAGGATATAGTTTTTGGGGAAATAGATAGATAAATAATCTGTTTTAAATACCTTATTTTATTAATATGTATTATACATAATAAGTCTTTGTATCTCTTTTATTACAATAGAAAACACCTTTTATAGGTAAACGGGACAAAGTATTTTTATATTAATGATGTATTAAGGCATAACTGGAATCGAACCAATACCACTTTATTCGTAAGCAAGCGCTCTACCATTAAGCTATAGGCCTTATTGTTTTGTTGTTCTGTCATTAGTCTTTATATATAATTATTCAAAGAGTACATATTATGTAGTATATAAAAAATGTACTATTATTTTTTTACATTTGTTTTTACATTTTTGTGTGTGGTATACATTCTTCGTGTATTACCATACTGTTTTAACTTCATATTACTGTTACTTAATATAGCAATAGAGTGTGCCTCAGGCAAGAAAATTGCTTTATTGTTAGTAATTACTAGTGACTAATTCATTAACTTCGTATAGTATTTATATATTATACTAACTAACTAAGTTTCTTATACAAAAAGTTCATTTGGATGCTAAAAACAAAAGATATAGATACAATACGTAATTATACATCTTAGATAAATCTATCATACCCTTTATTCTGAAGTATACATATATTTTTTGCTATTAGTTTTTTATACTTTTCTATATTTGATACAATACTTTGCTCTTTAAAAGGTACTATATTATCTATAACATTATAATTAGTTTTTAATAAACACATCATAAGTGCATATGGTTTTGGGAAGTGCATATAGTAATACAAACTTACAGAAAATGTACTATCCGTTACATGCTTTACACTATCTTGTCTTATATATACTATAGTATAGTAGGTTCAGTTTGTACCACCTATTTTTATAATATCAGTGTCTTTTGATATTATTGATATATACGTATATGTTTTTTCTTTTCTATTATCTAAAGCTATACAGTAATCACTAATTCTAACATGCCTGCAATTATCTCTTTGTTCTGTAGTTAGACCATGATAGTAGTTTATAAAAATCTGTTTCTCTGCTTGTTCAAAAGCTTGTTCAGGTGTAGTTAGTTCGTTGTCTACCTCCGAAGAACTATAAGGATATCTCTCCTGGAAATTTAAATCTTCTATATGTACGTCCTTTATAGTTACATCATCTAAACTTAACTGTTTAGGTTCTGTATTTAATAATATTTTACTTGTATTATAGTATTTAGCGTTGTTCTTATAATTTAATATTGTATATTTAGTGTTTTGTATGTTAAGGTTTTTTAAACAGTTTATGCATCCTTTAGTTCTCATTAGTTTTTTTTAGTTATCTATCTTTTATGCGTTTTTTATACAAAAGGTAGTAATTAAACCTACTTTTTTTTGCTTACCTCTTAAGCAATGCTAATTCACCAGCTACTTCTGTACTTTTCTTCTATCTTACTATCTATAACTAAGTATAGATAGGCCTAACTGGAATCGAACCAATGCCACTTGCTTATCAAGCAAACGCTCTACCACTAAGCTATAGGCCTTATTGTTTTGTTGTTCTGTCATTAGTCTCTTTTATATTTATTTATTATCATACAAACATATATAATATGTCTATGAAAAAAAATATTAATGCGGCGATACCTAAGTGAAATACAATTTTTAATAAACCGTATAGAGTTTTAACAAATGTGCCTAGTAGTAAAATAATAATAGATAACGTAAAAGTTGTCATATATAACTTTGCCCTTGTACGGGTGCGCTATAGCTAATAAACATAATTACCTTAATACTATAGTACCTAGTTAACAAGTAGTACACTATAACGTATAAAATAAGTATATTACTTTGGATTATAATCAGATGTTATATTTGTATCTGCATACTTTGTATTGTAAAATACACTTATTCTATTGTCTATATTTGATTTTATATATGCTGTAAAATGAGTATTACTGTACTTATCTTTTG
>Ga0115558_1001105_pt1 | contig 16615 bp, 12 predicted proteins | sample COGITO_mtgs_1104_4_FD_87279 | JGI IMG/M metagenome (GOLD analysis project Ga0115558, IMG submission 87279) | Pelagic marine microbial communities from North Sea - COGITO_mtgs_110426 | ecosystem: Environmental > Aquatic > Marine > Epipelagic | place: Germany:Helgoland, sampling site Kabeltonne... | reverse complement strand
GGTATTGGTGTCAAAAGATTCTGGATACTTGCTATGATATACATGGTGAAGTAAATCGTGTCTGCCGCTAGTAAGACCATTAGAACCCATCCCTGCATTGTAGCTGCTTTCATAGGTAGCTTGGCCGTATGATGCGAAACCGACTATGACATCGGTAGGCTGTATATCTACTTCTACTATTTCTTCTCGTTTAGGTCGGCAGGCTACGGTGCTATCTACGATGATAGTTTTGACTAAATCTCCAACGTCTGCAGTCTCACCGCCAGTAAATTTTATCTGTGTGCCAAAAGACTGCATGGTTTCTATGCACTCTTCAAATCCATCTATAATCTCTTTGATTACACTGCCGGGAATGAGGTGCTTATTTCTACCAATAGTATTGGATAAGAGAAAAGGACCTATAGCACCAGTGCATATGATGTCATCTAGATTCATTACTAGAGCATCTTGAGCAATACCTCTCCATACACTAATATCTCCGGTTTCTTTCCAGTATAGGTACGCCAATGACGACTTTGTGCCCGCACCATCCGCATGTACTATGTTGCAGTACTCACTATCTCCTCCAATGTAGTCCTCTACTATCTTACAAAATGCATTAGGAAATATCCCTTTATCTACATTAGTGATGGCTTTATGAACGTCTTCTTTCTGTGAAGACACTCCTCTTTTTTCGTACCTGCTCAATGCTTTATTGTCTTTTATGTTTCTAAGAAAAGAAGAATTATTCTACGTCTTTTAATAACCAGATTTTATTATCCTTTATCTCAAAATCAACATATAGTTTATCGAACAGATTATACCCTAGAACTACATCTCTAGACTGAACCATTTTACACTTCACTTTTTTATAGACCACATCATTTATTTTAAGTTCATCTAAAGTGAATGAGGTGCCGAAGATCTTGGTTCCGTCGCTTAGTTTTGTTTTCTCCCCAGAGTCCCTAAAATCTTCAGGCTTAAGAGAACCTGATCTGATCAATTGCTCTACTAGGCTTTGTGGTATTAGCGTTCTTCTCTCTTCTCCGTTATATTGGAACTTGATTTTCTTTCTACCTACATATCCATACAGAGAATATTCTCCTTCTCCTCTGCCAGGAGTAAGTGGTATGAAGTCATACTTAGCTAGTAATTCTTCCTCGGCTTTTTGCACTAGAGCTAGGCTGTCGTCTATTGCTTTTGCTCGTAAGAAGCTATCTATGTCTCCTTTGGTCTCTGTCAGAAACGCTCTTTGTTGCTCAAGAAGGTAAGGACTGTATACAGATCCTTTACCGTTCAGCGCTTCATCATTTCGCTGTGCATAGTCTACACCTATAGATAGTACATCAAAGTTACAGTTTACTACTTTTACAGTCGTACGTCTGTTTTTCTGATGTTCTTCCTCTGTACAGCTGGATGTAACTGGTCCTTCACATGGACAGTCCGTTACCAATTGGCTTTCACCATATCCTCTAGCTTCTAATCGGAAAGGATTGATTTCTCCTTTTTCAACGAGATACTGTACGGTTGAGTTAGCTCTTTTTTGAGATAAATCTCTGTTGTATTCATAACTTGCTCTACAGTCTGTATGAGAACCCAACTCAACAGCCATTCTAGGATATTTTTTCAATGTTTTTATCAAGTCATCCAATATGGGTATAGCATCCTTACGGATATCCCATTTAGCAAGGTCGAAGTAAATAGGCAATACGAATACATCATTACACGTATTTTTCATGCAAAAGTCTTTGATATGCTGACAATCTAAGGAGTTTTCTACACCCATAGTGCTAACATATTGTGGCTTAGCGTCATAGTAGTAGGCTCCTCTCTTAGAAACTTCTATCGTATAATCTCTATTGATTCCTAAGTCTGTTTCATAGTATCCTTTTTCATCGGTACGCAGGCGAATTTTAGTAGAATCTACACTGTTGCTTATTTCTACGTATGCATTTTTGATTGCAGTACCACTATCGCAGTCAGTAACTTGTCCTTTTAACTTACATTCTATCGGTTCCATATTGAACTCGAAGATGTCATCCTGGCTTTTGTTTCTATTAGAGGTAAAGAACCCATGTTCTTTTGTAGTTTCCAAAATAATACCAAAGTCATCACCTTCTGAGTTTATAGGACTTTTCATATTAGATGGTATGGCCCAATCCGTAGGTCCTTCACCATCCTTGGCACTTTCGAAGATATCTAAGCCTCCTAGTCCTGGATGCCCGTCAGATGCGAAGTATAATGATCCGCTCTCGTGCATATAAGGAAACATTTCATTGTCCTCGGTATTTATACTTGGTCCTAGATTAATAGGCTCACTCCAAGTTCTTCCTCGACGTACAAATGTTACCATCCAGATATCCTTGGTCTTTTCTAAGGCCCCTGTGTCCCCATATCCTCCAGGTCTGTCTGATGCAAAATACATAACCTTGTCCTTTTCACCTAAAGTAGGATGACCGTAGTTCCATTTTGTATTTTCTTCACCGGTACAGAAACTTAACGGCTCAGGATTCATTTGCCACCCTTTACCAGACTTTCTAGCTTCATATATTTTACACTTAGGCACTTTACCACTTTCGCTGTTACACTGTGTTACGTACATTATGGACTTTCTGCTATTGAAAGTGACTGTACCGTCATTCCACTTTGTATTGAGTCCTTCAACCAGTTCAGGATCGCCCCACTTTATTTTCCCTCTACTGCCTTCTAGTTTTACTTGCCATACATCTGAAAACCCTCGCTGAGTTCGGTCGTAAGGAGCTTTGTTTACACCTTCTTCTCGGTCAGAGGTAAACATTATTGTTTTATTCTTACGGTCAGACCACATCGGAGAAAAATCATCAGCCTTTTTATCGTTAGCAGGTTTAAATTCTTCTACAGTATATCTTGATTTCTCTTCTTTCCATTTCAGTGCAGCCTCACACCCTTGAATCATAGCTTCTATACGCTCATCTCCAGGCATTTCTTTTTGGTAAAGTTTGAAGTTCTTAATGGCTTCTTCGTACTCACCCATTTGCTTGTGCATTTGGGCTAATCTATAAATAGTTTCAGGGTCTTGCGCACCATATTTGATGGCTTTATTATAAAGCTTTAGCGCTTTTTTAGGTTGGTGATTGAACCTGTAACTTTCTGCCCCTCTAAACGCCGCTGTCTGTCTATCCTGCTTACTAAAATCGCTGTTACTTGCAATTTGATCATACATGTCCGCTGAAATAGCGTACTGTTTTTTCAGCATAGCTTCATTAGCTTTTTCCATAGATAATGGTTTGCATCCTGCTACGAACGCTAGTATACTAAGGAATAGTAATGGTTTTACTGATGTGTTGATTTTCAAATTCATGGTTTAATTAGAACGTCAAAAATCCAAAATTCTGTTGCCAAAAGCAAATTAATAATTGAATGACATAAAAAAGCTCCTGAATTATGTCTCATAATAACTCAGGAGCTGTTAAAACTTGGTGTTTTTTAGGTGCTATTTAGTGAATAGTAGCTCACGGTATTTTGGGAGTTCCCAAATCTTATCATCCACGAGTTGCTCTAGCTTATCTACATGGTATCGGATGTCATCAAAAGTCTCTTTCACCTCGTGATGGTATGCAATAGCCATTTTTTCAGTGTCGGTTTCTTTATTGGCCTTTTTACGGGCATCTACCATTTTGTCTGTTTTACTTTTAGCTGCATCTATGTGAACAGATATTTGCTTGATGAGATCAGATTGTGCCTCGCCCACCGGGAGATCAGCATCTTTTAATGCTTTAACATTTCGAGCTAATGAAGATAGGTATTTAATAGATGGTGGTATGATAAAGGTGTAAACCAAATCGCCCAGAACCCTTCCTTCTATTTGGATTTTTTTAATGTATTCCTCTAACATTATTTCAAATCTGGCATGAAGTTCTTCATTGGTGAAGATGCCATTTTTCACGAAAGTTTCTATCGCTTGTGGAGCGATGTATGCGCGAAGTGCTTCTGCTGTGTTTTTCACATTGCTAAGACCTCTTTTTTCGGCCTCCTTAGCCCATTCTTCACTATAGTTATTCCCTTCGAAAAGAATGTTTTGAGCACTTTTTAATACCGCTTTTAGTTCTTTTATAATGGCTGCCTTTTGGTCTTCACCTTTAGCTATTGCTTTATCTACTGCAGTTTTGAAAAGGATGAGTTGATTCGCTACTGCACTATTTAGTGCGGTCATTGGTTGGGCTGAGTTCGTAGATGAACCTACTGCTCTTAACTCAAACTTATTACCTGTAAAGGCGAATGGAGACGTTCTGTTTCTATCTGTATTGTCCCTTAATATTTCAGGTATTTTATCAATATTGATTGATTTTTTGTCATCCTTGTCACTTGCTTTACCATCCTCTAAAAATGCATTTAGTACGTCTGTAAGTTTAGAACCTATAAATGCGGATATAATCGCTGGAGGAGCTTCATTGGCTCCAAGTCTATGATCATTAGATGCACTTGCAATACTCGCTCGAATAATATCTGCATTATCATGCAACGCTTTTATCGTGTTGATGAATATAGTAAGAAACAGTAGGTTTGAGTTAGGGTCGTTTCCTGGAGAAAGAAGATTTACGCCAGTATTTGTAATCAGTGACCAATTGTTGTGCTTTCCGCTACCGTTTATTCCTGCGAATGGTTTTTCGTGAAGAAGAACTTTGAAATTATGCTTAGATGCTACTTGATCCATTAGGTCCATAAGTAACTGATTGTGGTCCACAGCAAGATTCACATCTTCAAACATTGGCGCACATTCGTATTGTCCAGGTGCTACCTCGTTGTGTCTAGTCTTTAATGGAATACCCACTTTAGCAGCTTCTATCTCTAGCTCAAACATGTAGTTAAATACACGGTCTGGAATAGCACCAAAGTAGTGATCGTCCATTTGTTGCCCTTTGGCTGGGGCATGGCCTACAAGCGTTCTACCGCACATTACTAAATCTGGTCGCGCATTAAACATGGCTTCATCTACAAGGAAATACTCCTGCTCGATACCAAGTGATGCAGAGCATGAAGTTACTTTTTTTAGAAAGTACTTGCAGATATCTGTAGCGGCTTTGTCTATTAAGTTAATGGACTTGAGCAGCGGTGCTTTATAATCTAGAGCTTCTCCATTGTAGGATACAAATACAGTAGGAATACAAAGTGTTCTACCGGTGGTGTTTTCATGTATAAATGCTGGAGATGATGGGTCCCATGCCGTATATCCCCTAGCTTCGAAGGTGTTTCTTAAGCCACCATTTGGAAGGCTAGAAGCGTCTGGTTCCTGCTGTACAAGCGCGTTTGCAGAGAATTTTTCTACGGCTTTGCCATTGCTAGGCTCCCAGAATGAATCGTGTTTTTCAGCGGTAGAACCGGTAAGAGGCTGAAACCAGTGCGTGTAGTGTGAAGCACCCTTACTTAAAGCCCATTGCTTCATTCCTGAAGCTACGTGCTCTGCCATTTTACGGTTGATTGTTTTGCCTTCTTTTACAGATTTACTGACAGATTCATAGGCTTCCTTGCTAAGAAAATCCCGCATAGCGAGATCGTCAAAAACATTGGAATTGTAAAGCTTAGTGAAGGAAACATCTCCTTTGTAAGTAAACTTGTTTTTTCTAGAAAGTACGGTTTTTACTGCTTCGTGGCGCATGATTTGTGTATTTTGAAAGCAAAAATATTATTTTACACCCAAATACGCGCAATTTTTTGCCGTTTTGTAAAAAAGTACAAGAAAACCGCTAAAATCCGCCGACTTTTAGCTTTTCGGCATTTTCTGCCATTTTGAGTGCATCTATGATTTCAGCGATATCGCCATTCATTACTCCATTTAGGTTATAGAGGGTAAGATTTATGCGGTGATCTGTTACCCTACCCTGTGGGTAGTTATAGGTTCTGATTTTTGCAGAACGATCACCAGTGCTTACCATTGTTTTGCGTTTTGCTGCTATGTCACCATTACGCTTTACTAGCTCTATATCATACAGCTTGGCTCTGATCATGTCCATAGCAATTTCCCTGTTGGCTAGCTGGGAGCGAGCTTGAGAGCATACCACCACTATGCCACTTGGTTTGTGCGTGAGCTGTACTTTGGTCTCTACCTTGTTTACATTCTGTCCACCCGCACCTCCAGATCTGGAAGTTTGCATATCTATGTCTGCAGGATTAATGACTAAGTCTATTTCTTCTACCTCAGGTAGCACTGCTACTGTGGCTGCCGAAGTATGCACTCTGCCTTGGGTTTCCGTATCCGGTACTCGCTGAACACGGTGAACTCCAGCTTCAAATTTTAATGTTCCAAAAATTTCACTGCCCTCTACTTTTACGATAATCTCTTTATATCCACCAGCGGTACCTTCGGTGATGTCCATGATTTCATGCTTCCACCCTTGGCTATCAAAGAATTTACTATACATACGGTACAGGTCACCTGCAAAAATACTTGCTTCATCACCTCCGGCTCCTGCACGGATTTCGACCATAGCATTTTTGTCGTCCTCTGGATCCTTCGGTATAAGGAGCATTTTTATTTCCTCTTCTAGCGGACCTTGCTTCTCATTCAGTGACTCAAACTCCTCTTTAGCCATCTCCTTCATTTCAGGGTCTTCGCTATTCAGCATTTCCCGGGCTTCTGATAAGTTGCTTAGTAGGTTTTTGTACTCAAAATAGCGTTCTACTATTTGCTTTAAGTCACTGTATTCCTTATTTAACTTGGTAAATCGCTTCATGTCTGAAGCTACTTCCGGGCTACTAAGCAGTAGCTCTACTTCTTTGAAACGTGCGTGTATTCCCTCTAATGTCTCGAGCATGATAATAAACGCACAAAGGTATTTATTCTCGCTATTTTATTCAACGCTATGAATTTACCGTATTAGCGAGATGACAATACTGTTTTTATAATAATAGTACAGACTCTGATTGTACATAGAAAACGATGTGTTTTTAGGAATAAACTGTTTCGTTTTTATCAGATTTCGCAAGACCGTGTGGTACTGGGATAGCGTTCCATCTATAGATACATATATGTTTTGACCTCTGCCTATACTTGCGGTGTTGTGCGGTATATAGTGTGTAGTGCTATACGTGGCATACATATCAAATACATAGACACCTACCAAAGAGTCTGCTAAATATACTTCATTGTTAAATTCCCACATGGTATAGATATTAAGTTCTTTGTCCAGTATGTTGTTTAAGTACGGAGACTCCGAGAGTATTTCGCCTATTTTGTTGATTTTAAGAAGTTTGTACTGAGACAGGTCCACAACCCATAGGTTGTTATCAAAAGAACGTGCTACGCAGGTAACATTATTCAGGTAATAATCATTGAGTCTTAACTCGCCGCGTACATTGAGCATGTTGTCATAGAATACGACTATGTTTTGATCCTTATGGAATACGTATAACTCAAATGGATTGGTGCAGTCTATGGAGGTTATTTGTCCATAAGATTTGATATTTACATTCGTGATAACTTTACCTTTAGCATCAAATTTATAGAGGGAAAACGCATCGTCAGCTACAAAAATGTTCCCCTTAGCATCGACACTCATACACTCTATAGTGTTGATGTTTTGCAACTTAATAGTGTCTCCAGCCCAAGCTTGGAAAGCTATAAGTCCACTAATCGTTATAAGTATGTAGCGTAACATTAGTATCTTCTAATACAGCATAGGTATATTTACTTATCCAGTCTCCGAGGTTTATTAAACGTGCTGTATCACCGATTGGTACATCCAAAGGTTTATGTCTATGCCCAAAGATATAATAATCGATAGTATTTCTAGTGGAGTGGTCCAGAGCAAACTGATATTGATATTCTTTTTCTAATGGGATATCCAACTCATCCTTGATACTATTTTTTTTACGGCTGGAGACAGACAAGTACTTCGCAAGACCGATACCAAAATTAGGGTGTAGTCTGTGAAATAGCCAGATAGCCCAGCGACTTCTAAATACTTTTCGTATGAATTTATAACTCGCTTCTCCTTTCCAAAGAGCATCTCCATGATGCAGGTATAATGTTGTGCCGTTGATAGTTATGACTAACTCTTCGTCGATTACTTCTAACCCTACTTCTTTTTGTAAGTACTCAAACGTCCACATATCGTGATTTCCCTTGAAGAAGTATATCTTAATACCAGCATCTGTCATAGAAGCTAGTTTGCCAAGGAGACGGGTGTAGTATTTAGGAACTACGGTAGTGTATTCGTACCAAAAATCAAAAACATCACCCATAAGAAAAAGAGTATCGCAATCTGCTTCTATGTGTTCTAGCCAACGCACTATTTTTTTTTCACGTGCTAGTGATTCTCCATAACTAGGAACTCCCAAGTGAAAATCTGATGCGAAGTATGCTTTGCCCATTTTAGTTTTACAAAGATAAGGGAATGTACTGACCTAGTGAGCCTCTAACCAATTGGCGCCGTGTCCAGCTTCTGCTATCACGGGTACTTTGAGTGGCATAGCACGTTCCATTTCTTCCTTTATTACGGCAGTGATTTCTTCTAGTTCATTCTTGGGTACATCAAATAAAAGTTCATCGTGCACCTGCAGCAGCATCCGAGTACCGATGTCCATTTTGCTAAAGCGGTTGTGAATATTGATCATCGCTAGTTTTATCATATCTGCAGCACTACCTTGTATCGGTGCGTTTATGGCATTTCGCTCTGCAAAACCCACCACAGTTTGGTTGTTGGAGTTGATATCTGGGATAAATCGCTTGCGACCCATCAATGTTTTTACATACCCATGCTCTCTACAATATTTAATTGTATCGTCCATATAGGTCTTCACTCCGCCAAATTGTTCGAAGTATGCGTCTATTAATTCTTTGGCTTCACCTCGTTTTATTCCGAGGTTTTGAGCTAGACCAAAAGCTCCTTGTCCGTAGATTAATCCAAAGTTCACACTCTTTGCTTTATACCGTTGATCTTTAGTGACATCTGCTACTTCTACACCAAATACTTTGGCTGCTGTGGCAGTATGAATATCCAGACCTGCATTAAAGGCTTCCATCATTCCAGGGTCTTCTGCCACAGATGCCACTATGCGTAATTCTATCTGCGAGTAATCTACTGCTAACAGCGTATGATTATCATCTCTAGGGACGAATGCTTTTCTAATCTCCTTACCCATGTCTGTGCGTATCGGGATGTTTTGAAGATTTGGATTTGTACTACTTAGTCTACCTGTAGCGGCTACGGCTTGTGCATAGCTCGTATGCACTCTTCCTGTCTTCGGATGAATTAGTTTAGGGAGTGCGTCCACATAAGTAGAGCGTAGTTTATTTACTTTTCTATAATCCACTATTTTGCTAACTATCTCGTGTTCAGCGGCTAGCTTTTGCAATGTAGCTTCGTCAGTTTTGTATTGGCCTGTCTTCGTTTTCTTGGCTTTGGGGTCTATCTTCATATGGTCAAAGAGTACTTCACCCATCTGCTTTGGACTTGCGATGTTGAAATTAGCACCAGACATATCGTATATATTTTTCTCTAGATCCTTAGACAGTATCTCCAGCTCTTTAGAGTAACTGCCTAAAAAGTCTGCATCTATGCGTATGCCTTCCATTTCCATGGCACTTAACACGGGTACAAGTGGCATTTCTAGTCGCTGCATGAGATGGGCTACTTGTTTGTCCATCAGTTCCTTGTTCAGCTTACCTTTAAGTTGCAGTGTAATGTCTGCATCTTCCGCAGCATACTCCGTAGCTTGGTCTAGGGGGACATCTCTAAAATTGAGTTGATTCTTTCCTTTTTTGCCAATTAACTCTGTGATAGAAACAGGCTTGTAGTTCAAGTATTTCTCCGAAAGTATGTCCATACTGTGTCTTCCATCTGGATTCACAAGATAATGGGCCAACATGGTGTCAAACTGCGGTCCTGCTATTTGTATGTCGTATTTTAAAAGTACTTTGAGATCGTATTTTAAATTCTGCGCTATTTTTTCGATACTAGGAGAAGTGAACAGGTGTTTGAACTCACTGAGTATTGCTTTGGTTTCTTCAAAGTCTTGCGGCATACTTACATAGAACGCTTTGCCTTCTTCGTACGATAATGCTAGGCCTAAAACTTCCGCATCCATTTCTTCTAATGAAGTAGTCTCCGTATCAAAGCAGAAAGATTTTTGTTTTTCTAATTCGTTAATTAGTATTTCTCTTTTTACTTGATTATCAATTAGTTGATAATCGTGTTTTGTGTTCGATATAGTTTTTAGCTCGACAAGGGTTTCTTCTGCTTGCGCTACTATCGGAGAAGAGGATGTGGCAGAACTGCTCGGTGCAAAAAGATCTCCCTGCAAAGAGACGGGAGCACTCATAGTCTCTTTAAAAACACGCTTACTGAGCGCCCTAAATTCCAATTCAGTAAAAAGTTGGTTTATCTTTTCTTTATTAGGCTCTTCTCTGGTTAGGGATTTCTCACTAAATTCAACGGGAACATCAGTGATAATCGTGGCCAAATGTTTAGACATGTAGGCCTGCTCTTTATTGTCTTCTATTTTCTCCCTGAGTTTACCTTTTATCTTATCCGTATTCGCATATATACCATCCATACTGCCAAACTCTTTGAGAAGTTTCGAGGCAGTTTTGGCTCCCACTCCAGGGACGCCTGGTATATTATCTACTGCATCACCCATTAGACCTAGATAATCTATAATCTGCTCTGTGCGGTCCAGTCCAAATTTTTCACATACTTCTTTAGGCCCCATGATTTCTGGAGCATTTCCACCACGTGCCGGTTTGAACATCAGTATTTTTTCTGTCACTGCCTGCCCAAAATCCTTATCTGGAGTCATCATGTAGGTGGTATACCCTTCTTTTTCTGCTCGTGTAGCAAGAGTAACAATGACATCATCTGCTTCGTACCCTTCTTTTTCTATGAGCGGGATATTAAATGCGTCTATGATTTGGCGAATGAAAGGCTCCGAGCGTTTTATATCTTCTGGGGTTTCATCTCGGTTTGCTTTGTAGAGGGGGTATTCTTGCTTACGGACATTCTCAGACTTGTGATCGAAACAGACAGCTATGTGGGTAGGATCGTACTTTTCCAATACTTCAAGTAAAGTGGTGGTAAAACCAAATATAGCATTGGTATTGAGGCCGTAAGAAGTGATTCTTGGGTTTTTTATGAAAGCATAATACGAACGAAATATGAGTGCATACGCATCAAGCAGGAATAGTTTTTTTTCGGTAGACATGATAAGATGTCAAATGTAGAAGATAAATGAAAATAAAAAAGGGAGCAACTAATTAAAGCACTCCCTTGTTCTATCTTTTTAAGACTCTTTTAATCTCGGCTCATAAAAAACTGGATGATGTACCACAGCATTAACATAAATGAAGCAAATAAGCCAAGTGATGCGAGTACATATTGGTCTGCAGTGTAGCGATGAATCATGTTAGAGGTTTGGTAAAGAATAGATCCAGCAGCCAGCAGTACCATAAATCCAGAAAATGCTAAGCCAAGATTGAAACCAAATGCCATACCTGCTATGATAATACCGATAGCTACTATGCTTCCTACGGTAATGGCAGATCGCAGAAATGAAAAATCTTTGCCCGAAATGAAAACAACCGCCGTGAGAGCTACAAATAGGAATAAGGTAACAAGAAAGGCTTGTTGCAGTATACTCGTATCTCCAGTGATGGCAATTGCCATATAGAGAAGAGGAACAAAGATAAATGCTTCGGCAATTATGTAGAGCCCAAAACCGGCATATTGCATTTTTTTATCGGTTGTTTTTGCAGCGAGGTTTTCGGCGTAGTTGGTTATAAACATAAATGCACCAAGCACCAAAAGCCATGTCCACCCTTGGGTCATTTGCAGACCTATATTTACGATAGTATCGGAGCTAAGAAACACATACTCTACAAGTACAAAAGCCAAGAATGCGAGTGCTACGTGAAGGTAAGTTTTGCGGTAAAATTCGGTTCTTTCTACATCAGACGACTGAGCTAAGGTTAATTCTGGTTGATAGTTTTCCATTTCGTGTTATCTTTTAATTTTAAGACACAAGTATAGTGAAAAAACAAAATAAATTTGGAATAAGGAAGAATGTATCCTCTCCGAACTTTCACCCAGTTTTGTAGAATAAACGCAATGTCAGAAGAAGTCTGCATCTTTGTTTTATGAAGAAAATTTTCGTTTTGGTATTTATGATGGCATTAACGGTATACGCAGAAGCGCAAGTGACGGATGCAGAAAAAATAGTGGGTACGTGGAAGCTAGATAGTGTGAATATGGAGGGGTTTTCGGAGGAAGATAGGGCTATGGTGGAAGAGGTAAAAAACTTCATGTTTATGACGTTTAATAGCGATAGCACGGTGATTTTGCCCGATTTTGAGAGCGATTTTGACGGAGTGGGAGATGTTCCTACAGTAATAGGGGTATACCATTTGAAAGACAAGAAGTTGTATCTGGAAATGGATGGCGATGTGCTGGAGTATGAATTTGTGAATGATGATTACCTGGAACTTAAAGAAGATGGAGAATCTATGTTCTTTAAAAGGCAATAGTCCTTCAAAATCCTACCTTTGCCTTCTTTATACTTCAAGATGTCATTTACACCAAAATACAACCTAATAGAAGAACTGAAATGGCGTGGCTTGCACCACCAAGATATGCCAGGTACAGAAGAGTTACTAATGAAAGAAATGGTGGGTGGGTACATAGGTTTTGATCCTACTGCAGATTCACTACACATTGGTAATATGGTGCCGATTATATTGCTTGTTCATTTGCAACGTGCTGGACATAAGCCTTATGCACTTGTGGGAGGAGCTACAGGAATGGTGGGGGATCCTAGTGGTAAAAAAGCAGAACGAAGTCTTCTCGATTTAGATACATTGAACCATAATGTGGCCTGTGTACACAAGCAACTGCAGCAGTTCCTAAACTTTGAAAGTGGAGACAACAGTGCTGAGATGGTCAATAACTACGATTGGTTTAAGGAGTTTAACTTTCTAGATTTTATCCGTGACGTAGGGAAGCACATCTCTGTAAACTACATGATGGCCAAAGATTCTGTAAAAAACAGATTGGAAGACGGAATGAGTTTTACAGAATTTAGCTATCAGCTGGTACAAGGCTATGATTTTTACCACCTGTGGAAAGAGAAGAATGTAAAGCTCCAGATGGGTGGCAGCGATCAGTGGGGAAATATAGTGACAGGAACAGAACTTATCCGTAGAAAGGGAAGTGCAAGTGACGATGTAGCCGAAGGGGAGAATAAAGGTTTTGCGATGACTGCTCCGTTAATTACGAAGGCAGACGGAAGTAAGTTTGGTAAAAGTGAAGGTGGAAATGTGTGGCTAGATGCTGAAAAAACAAGTCCATATGAGTTTTACCAGTTTTGGATGAATACAAGCGACGAAGATGCAGAGCGATATATCAAAATATTTACGCTACATGATAAGTCGTTCATAGACAAAGTTATAGAAGAGCATAGAGAAGCGCCACATCAACGAGCCGTTCAAAAAGAATTAGCGAAGTACATTACTACGTGGGTGCACGGCGAAGACGGATATAAAACTGCAGTTGCGGCTACAGATATCTTATTTGGGAAAGCTACGGCGGAGAGTTTGCGTAGTTTGTCTGAAAAAGATTTTCTTTCTGTATTTGACGGAGTGAAAAATGCAGAAGTAATTGACATAGAAGGCGTTAATATAGTAGATATGTGCGGAGATACTGGCTTTTTAGCAAGCAAAAGTGAAGCACGTAGAGCGTTAAAAGAGAATTCGGTAGCTGTAAATAGTGAGAAGGTGACGGAGGATTTCAATTTTTCAGACGCGGACCTTATTAATGGCAAGTATATTTTATTGCAAAGAGGAAAGAAAAATAAGTTTTTAGTTGTTAAGAAGTAAGAATGCTGACATTAGACCCAAAAGAATTACTCATACCAAAGTTACACCACTACCTCTTGGGTAGTATAGGTCCTAGGCCGATAGCTTTTGCAAGTACGATAGATAAAGACGGAAATAGAAATCTAGCGCCGTTTAGTTTTTTCAATGTTTTTAGTGCAAACCCACCTATACTTATCTTCTCGCCAGCGAGAAGTGGGAGAACGAATACTACGAAGAATACGCATGACAACGTGAAGGAAGTAGCTGAAGTGGTGATCAACGTAGTCACCTACGATATGGTGCACCAAATGAGTTTGGCTAGTTCACCTTTTGAGGCGGGAGTAGATGAGTTTGAGAAATCAGGATTTACGCCTATTGCATCGGATACTATCCGGCCATTTAGAGTAAAAGAATCACCGGTACAGATAGAGTGTAAAGTGCTAGAAGTAAAAGAACTAGGTCAAAACGGTGGAGCAGGAAATTTAGTAATTTGTGAGGTGCAAAAAATACACATTGCAGAAGAAGTGTTGGATGAAAACCAGATGGTAGATCAGCAGAAAATAGACTTGGTGAGCAGAATGGGAGGCAATTGGTATTGCAGGGCAAATGATGCTTCTATGTTTGAGGTAGATAAACCAATCACGACTATAGGAGTAGGGGTGGATGCGCTTCCTGAAAAGATACGTACCAGTTCACATTTGACAGGGAATGATCTCGGTATTCTTGGTAATATGGAAAGCATACCTACCGCAGAAGATATAAAGAGAGACCTTTCGGTAATGGATACGCCGTCTTTTTCTTTGGCTAAAGATTTACTTAGTCAAAATAAACCACAGCGTGCTTACGCTATTTTATTGCAAGTATTATAAATGAATTTTCAGAAACTAGTATTCAAGTTTATTATCGTATTAACGTATTTATTGCGAGTTGCTTTGTTAGTACTTCCTATTGCACTCGTGGTCGTGATTACGAAGGAGGGAGGTTGGAAATATGGCTTTACCTTTATTCAAAACAGTTTGAATGTGGCATTCTTTGTTTCGTTCGCTATCGGATTCTTGGTGAGTATGTATCATGCGGTGAGTTTTGATGAAGTAGAGGGTGCCCCTGATCAAAACTATATGAAAAGCCATCAAGTCGTGTATGTGAGCAGCGATAAAGAAATTGAAGAGGTGATGGATTGGATAGTGTCTAATGAGAAATATAAGGATGCTCGTATTGAAAATGGAAAGATTTATGCTAAGAAGAAAGTGCACTTTCTCAGTGCAGATAAAGTAGAAATCTCCAAGAGCGATGGAATGTTTACACTATCTAGTAGACCTTTTGCAAAATGGTGGTTTATTGACTTCGCTAGAAACTATAAGACGGTAAAAGCGTTAGCTAAGTTCATAAAACTGAATAAATGAAAGTAGGAATAATATCGGGTTCTGCTCGAAAAGGGAATAACACCCTAAGAGTAGCAAAAGCGATTCAAAAAAAATTTGGCGAAGGAGAAATTGTAGATTTTCAGGAATACGACCTTCCTAATTTTTCTGAGGGGTGGGTAAACCCTGAAACTGAAACACCATTTCAGCAGTATTTGGTAAAAACGATACATGACGCGGATTTGCTTATTGTGCTTACTCCAGAGTACAATTGGTTTCCAAGTGCGGAGATCATAAATACAATACACCAATTGGCTGGGGCTAATTATAAACACATCTTTGATAATACCGTAGTAGCTACTGTAGGAGTAAGTAGTGGTAGAGGAGGACGTATGCCTGCAGTCCAGTTAGGTTACGTATTTAATAAAATTTTCAATGTCTTTGATCTTAATAGTATAACAAGTCCTCGCACTTTCGAAGCCCAAGAAGTAACGAAGTGCATAGATAAAGGCGGAAACCTTCTAGATAACCAAGCATTTAACGATGGGTTTGAGTCTTTCCTTTCGTACTCAGTGAAAGTTGCCAAAAGATGGCAAGTAAGTAGCTAGAATATTATATCTTCGACCACTCAATTTTGTGATCATATGAAGAATAATTTATTTATAGGTATTTTTATGTTTTGCGGGCTTTTTAGCTTTGGTCAAAACACTAATTTTTTAAAGGTAATCAACAATACGGATGCCGATCAAGCAGTAGCTTCTTTTCAGCGAAGTAATAGCGACTATTTCTTGTTATCCAATACAACATCAAGTGGGCAAGGAGGTATTGACTATCAGGTTACGAAAACAGACGGACTAGGAAATACTCTTTGGTCATTTACCTATGGATTAACTGTGGATGATGTGGCTACCAATATGAAATCGACTTCTGATGGAGGAGCAGTAATATGTGGGTATACGGTGAATGCAATTACAGGAGAAAATGCTTTTGTTAGTAAAATTTCTTCTGCTGGAGCTCTTCAGTGGACCAGAACTATAGTTACTGATAGTGCAGAAAGGTTTAACGATGTTGTAGAGTCTAGACAAGGAGCATTTTATGCCACTGGTTATGTACTTCAAGATACAATGGAAGAAAATGTATTGGCAGTTATGTTGACTAGTTCTGGTGCAGTTAACTGGATAAAAACTATTGGTGGAGACGGAAATGATAGAGGTGCTGCAGTTATAGAATCTTCAAATGATGATATAATTATAGTGGGAAGTACGGCAAATGACTCCGTGACCTTTGGAGGGACAGGAGATACAGACGCGTACCTTGTTTCGCTCGATGTTTTTGGAAATCTTATAAAAGCAAGGAATCTCGGTTCTGCTTCTTCTGAAGAAGCTTCACACGTATTGCAGACCGGAACAAACGAGTATAGCGTGGGAGGAAAAATATTTACTTCCGCTTTTGG
>Ga0115558_1001064_pt1 | contig 16961 bp, 17 predicted proteins | sample COGITO_mtgs_1104_4_FD_87279 | JGI IMG/M metagenome (GOLD analysis project Ga0115558, IMG submission 87279) | Pelagic marine microbial communities from North Sea - COGITO_mtgs_110426 | ecosystem: Environmental > Aquatic > Marine > Epipelagic | place: Germany:Helgoland, sampling site Kabeltonne... | reverse complement strand
ATTGGGTAAAGCCGGTGAAAAGCGCGGTAAATTTCATATCAGATATCCCAAAGGAAGCATATAAACATTTAAAAGAATAGTGGGACTCTTAGATCAAAAAACAGGTAATGGAGGTGTCATTGTAACAAAATTTGATGACCTAATCAATTGGGCACGATTGTCTTCCATGTGGCCAATGGGCTTTGGCCTGGCCTGCTGTGCCATTGAATTTATGAGTACAGCCTCAACGCCATATGACTTAGATCGTTTTGGTGTGATTCCAAGAGCAAGCCCTAGACAGTCAGATGTGATGATTGTAATGGGGACTGTGACTTTTAAAATGGCGGATAGGCTGAGAAGACTTTACGAGCAAATGGCCGAACCGAGGTATGTGATTTCAATGGGCTCATGTTCTAATTGTGGGGGCCCTTATTGGCAGCATGGTTATCATGTTGTAAAAGGTGTTGACAGAATTATACCCGTAGATGTATATGTGCCAGGATGCCCCCCAAGACCGGAAGCATTAATCGGTGGGTTGCTCAAGTTGCAAGAAAAAATTAGACAAGAAACGATTGTTGCTCCAGTAGCCATTGAGAAATTTCTAGAAAAGGAGGCCACAAATGATATTTGAGGAAATCTTAGAACAGATAAACGCCCACCTATCTGATACATTAGTCAAAAGCATTGATGAAAACGCTTCTCCAAAGGCGATTGTTATTGATAAATCGAGTTTAGATGAACTTATGATCTTTCTGCATAAGAAAGATAATTTATACTTCGATTCATTATCATGCCTTACAGGACTTGATAATGGAGTTGAAGCTAATACAATGGAGGTAATCTATAATCTCTATTCAATTCCTTATGACCATCATTTAATGGTAAAGGTTATCCTTGAGAGGACCAGTCCTATTTTACCAACAGTTACATCAATTTGGAAAACAGCCGATTGGCAAGAGCGTGAAGCATATGATATGTTAGGGATAAAATTTTTAGGGCATCCTGATTTGCGTAGAATATTAATGCCTGCAGATTGGGATGGATACCCACTCAGGAAAGATCACACGGATCAAGAATATTATAGAGGAATTAAAATAGACTACTAATTGGCCAATCAAGTTCAATATATTTTTGATGATAAAAACCTAAGGAATTCAGAGCCTCAGAAATACAAAGCTGAGGACCTGAAATCTGAGGAGATGGTCATAAACATTGGACCACAGCACCCGTCTACTCATGGTGTTTTAAGGTTAGAAGTAGTCACCAATGGCGAAGAGGTCGTGGAAGTAGTGCCACATATTGGATTTCTCCATCGGTGTTTCGAAAAACACGCAGAAAGTATTCCTTACAACCAAACGATACCATTTGTTGATAGAATGGATTATTTGGCAGCAATGAATTCTGAGCATGCTTATGCCATGGGAGTGGAGAAGATGTTGGGTATTCAAGATAAGATCCCTAAGCGCGTAGAGTACATCAGGGTGCTTGTGGCAGAACTCAATAGGTTGGGTTCTCACTTTGTGGCGCTAGGCAGTTATGGGGCTGATACAGGAGCTTTAACGCCTTTCTTTTGGATGCTAAGAGATAGAGAACATATTCTAAGGTTGTTAGAATGGGCAAGTGGCGCTCGGATGCTCTATAATTATATCTGGATAGGTGGTTTGTTCTATGACCTTCCGGTTGGATTTGAAGAACGATGTTCAGAGTTCATCACTTATCTAAAGCCAAAATTGTCCGAACTTGAAAAACTCTTTATAAATAATAAAATATTTGTTGACAGGACTGCGAATGTTGGAGTTTTGCCAATAGACTTAGCCATTAATGCTGGAGTAACCGGGCCGATGTTACGAGGTTCTGGGCTTAAATATGACTTACGAAAAATCGATGGTTATTCGGTTTATAATGAGTTAGATTTTGATGTCCCTGTTGGAAAAGGAAAAATGGGCACAGTAGGAGATTGTTGGGATAGGACCTGGGTAAGGGTCGAAGAATGCCATGAATCCATAAAAATTATTGAGCAATGCCTGGTCGGACTCAAGGGAGATCATAAACGAACTAGAGATTTTGATCCTCAAGAATTGGTGCCAAAGAAAATTAGGCCAAAGGCACAGGACCTTTACGTGAGGTCTGAAAATCCAAAAGGAGAGTTAGGATTCTTTTTTAGGGCAGATGGAAAATCTGATATTCCATTTCGGTGCAAAAGTCGAGGCCCAAGTTTTATGAACCTTTCAGTAATTAACGATATTGCCAAAGGAGGGTTAATTGCAGACCTAATCGCGATTGTAGGATCTATCGATATTGTACTTGGTGAAGTAGATCGCTAGAGTAATGCCTTAATATTATTTTCTCGGACAAATGCACGTCCACCTTTCCATTTGATTTGAACCCAAATATCAGTCCGATCGATAATCTCCACTTTATGTCCTTCTTTTATTTGCTCAACTAAGTCGGCACCCGCCGATGGGCCTGACATTAAATAGGCACTTGATCCAGTAATTATTCCTTTGTCTTCTATTCCTGTGAAGTTGACTAAGAAGAATATGAATGCTAATACGGCAAAAAGGCCGATGCCTAACCCAGGAGAAAGCTCTTGATGTTTTTTCTTTTTCCTATAGACCATAGAAAGAATAAGTACGGCTAGCGCCAAGAAAGTAATTACAAAAAGGTACCGATATTTGACATAAAAATTTATCAAATATCCCCAATCACTTGTTTCATATCCCTCCAATTCATTTTGATCCGCAAGCTCCTTCATTTTATTTAGGACTTTTTTATCAGCGGTAATTTTGTAATAGTGGTCAAGGCTGATTAAGGCACTGCTTAAATCGTCTAATCCCTCATAGATATAGGCCATTCTTAGTAGCATTGCAGGAGAAGCCTTTTTCTCATCAATGATGTTTTCGTAAATCTCTAAGGACTCTGTAAATTTTCTTTTTTCAAAGAGAGAATCTGCCGAAGAGATTTCTTTTTTAATAGACTGACTATTAGCAACTTGACCAATCAGTAAGAATAAAATGATAAATGATTTAAGAAAATAGGAAACTCGCATTTGTATTTTATTTATTACCTCTTACCTTTGCACACGCAATTAAGAAAAACGATCTTAATTGACAAAATAAAACATGTTGATTCGGTAGCTCAGCTGGTAGAGCATCTCCCTTTTAAGGAGAGGGTCCTGGGTTCGAACCCCAGCCGAATCACTTTCAAGAAAGCCCTTACTTTGTAAGGGCTTTTTATTTGAATCGCATGAAGATAAAAGCTAGCTGGAAGGATTTTATTGATGCACATTATTTAACCCACAAAGGTATTTTTCTAGAACCTTGAATAATCTAAATCGGGCCAAATGTATGGCTCAGTAATTTCGGGAACATTCCCAACATAAGGCATCAATTTCCTATCGCGTAAATTTTTAACACTGTGAAACTCTAGCTGATTTTCACTCAATGGTTGACAAACGGATAAAACTTCTTGTTGGAATATATTCTCTTCAAGCGGATCAGGTTTTTCATTTAATTCAAAAGGGTAGCGTTGTAGGTAGTCTGAAACATTAGACTCCTCTAATATGACAAGCATCCTATGCCCGGTTCTTTTGATCATTGCAGGGTTATTATGAATTTTTTCAATCATGCTATTTGCGGTGCATGTCAATGAAGCCACTGTATTTTTGGTTATTTCTTCTCCGGTTTCGCGGTTCAAGTATTTGCTTTTTCTACAAATAGCTGCAATTATGAGTGGTCTTCCGTCCTTTCTTGCAATGCGAAAAGGGTAGGTTTTACCCTTGTAGTGGTGAGATTCATAATAAGCGTCAATGTAAATCACACACCTTCCATATCGGGCAGCTTTTGCGAATGCTTTTTTTTCAAACATTGTTTTCGACTGCACATTGAGATTGTTATTGTAAGGTGATCTGGGGTCATAAGCCTCTGATTCATTTTTAACCCAAGCGGGAATAAAGCCCCATTCAGCAACAATTGCCTTCGATGGATGCATTGCTCCATGAACAATGAGTGGAGGGTGTGAAAACCCGCTGACATGGTAAAATTCCGGCAATGCTTGCCAAGCTATATTTAATGGGTCAGCTTGATCATTGTAATCATGACCAGTAAGCTTTGATAGGTCCTGAAGGATTTCAATAATTGATTCATCCGCCAACCCATCATTAATGGCATTTTTTAATTGCCTTCTTAACTGATACTCTTTGTCATAACACACGTATTGAAATTAGGAAATTCAAGGCATGTTTTTGAAATATGCGATTATAATATCTCGAACATCATTCCTTATCCCATTAAAGTCAGTTGGATTAGCTGCTTGGTTTTTATAATCAACCAGAAAACCTAAGTTGGCCTCACCACCACCCATTACAAAATCTGGTAGCGCCAACTTGTAAGTGCTGTCCAATGACAATTTACTTCCTTTGATGTACCATCCGTCTGACTTCTTTTCGGCATTCGCAAGTTGTAAATATCCACCTGCACCTACATTTTGAACTGTTCCTATATTAAGTATCTTTTGAATGATACCTCCTTTAAGGTCAACCAATGCGATGCCACCACCAAATGGAAAGGACCTCAAAATGTCATATTCAGTGACTGTACCGGTAAGCTGATCGTCCAGCCTAATTGAGCCACTGTTGAGAATCGCCAAGTCAGCTTGAGGAGCAACATATAAGAAGGATGCTGCAGTCATCATAGGATAATTTGTTGGTCGATTACGAATCCTGCTTTCGCGGCCGTCAAGAGTGTCTTTTGTTATTAAGACCATCGCCTCAGGCTTGTAGCCCATCGCGCTCATGCTTTCATCTGAGATATTTACCCACGTATCAACAATGGCTTTTACTTGTGCATCTTCAGAAACATTTTCATTTAAAATAACTAGCTCTGAATTGATAGTTGTCTTTTCTGAGCTTTTGTTGAAATTGATTCTATGGACATAGACTGTTTTAGCATTTGCGTCTGCTTTTGTCATTATAGTAGAGCCATACTTATGGATCATATTGGTGTGATCATGTCCACCCAGTATAAGATCAAGTTGAGGCACAAAATAAGTGGCTAATGAATCGTCCATTTCCTCGCCCAAATGTGTGAGACCAATAAATATTTCAGCTTCATCTTTTATCCTTTCATACGTAGATTTGACAGAGGCGTATTTGTCGCTGTATGAGACATAGTTTTTCTTATTAAAAGGGACAGTTGAGCCAAAAAATGCAATGTCCACTCCATCAATAGAATGTATAATATGATCAGGAAATGATACTCCATTTTGTTGCCATGAAGCGACTTCATCATCTACTTTGTGGAATACATTGGTAGATGTCCACTGGAACCGTGATTCTGAAATGCGTTTGAGCAATTCACCTTCTTTGATATCGAATTCATGATTGCCTGGCACAACATAGTCAACTCCAACTGCATTCATGACATCCACCATTTGGCGACCAGCAATTTTTTCATTTTCAAACTTTAATGTTCCTATTAGTGAAGGACTGAGAAAGTCTCCCGAAAGGGTAGTAATTACATTCGGTGTTTCTTGCAATAGGCTTTTTCTTAGTGTTGCTACCCTTGCCATTCCCCCTACTTTTCCACCCTCTAGCGGAGCGATTTCATAAACGTCATTCATTTGAAGGATGATGAAATCGACAGTGTCTTCGCTGCTAATTCTGTCACATCCAAAAGGAGCAAATATTAGGGCATAGAGGGTTAAAATGCGAAGGTATTTCATGAAACTGCTGTTTTGAGATTGCAATGAAAAGTTAGAAATATGAATCCATAAATGCGATAGATTTATTGGCTTCTTTCTAGAAATGTGTCGCTGGTCTAAAGGGGAATTCAAAATAATAATTCTATTTACTTAACATATGTGAATTTAATTATTACTTTTACATTTGTTAAGTAAACAAATCTAAATATGTCAGAACAATCTTTAGGCGAATTCGAAGAACTAGTACTGCTCTTAGTTGCAGCCTCAAATCATGAAGCATATGGTGTTCAAATACTTGAAAACCTAGAAGAAAAACTTGGTAAGAAAGTAAACATCAGTGCCGTACATGTAGTACTTAAGCGCATGGAGACCAAAGGTTTTGTTGAATCAAAATTTGGAGGAATTACTAACGAAAGAGGGGGAAGAAGAAAGAAGTACTATAATGTTACTTCTCAAGGGAAAACGGTGCTCGATCGACAATTTGAATTGAGAACGAGCATCTATAAGCAAATCCCAAAAATTTCATTTGGTCAATGAAAATGGCACCCCCAAAAAGAGCTTTGAAATTTCTGCGTTGGTTTTGCAGGAAAGACTATCTAGAAGAGATAGAAGGCGATCTATTAGAGCTTTTTGAAAAGCAATATGAAGATTCTCCTGTTAAAGCAAAGCGCAAGTTTACCTGGAGTGTAATTAAGTATTTCAGGACTGATTTTATCAAATCATTTAAAAATGTCAACAACTCAAATTCAATTGCTATGTTTAAAAATCACGTCAAAATTGCCTGGAGAAGTTTAAAGCGGCAGCCCTTCTTTACCTCCTTAAATATATTTGGTCTCGCTATCGGAATGGCAGGAAGCTTATTGGTCGGATTATATATCCACGATGAGTTAAGCTTTGATAAGATGTTTGCCGATTCGGAGCGCATTTATCGAATCAATATCGATAATAGAACTGCAGGTGAGGAAAGTCATCATGCTGCAGTTTCTGGGGCGCTAGCATCGGTTATTAGGGAAGACTATCCTCATCAGGAATTAGTGACTCGCTTTAAAAATGAAAAAAGTGCCCTAATACGTAAGGTAGGTACTGTACAAAATGTAAAGGAAAATAATGTCGTTGGTGTCGACCAAACCTTCTTTGAAATGTTTGGCTTGGATTTATTGATCGGAGACAAATCAACTGCACTGAATGAAGCCAATACTTTGATATTAACTCGAACTGCCGCTGAGAAACACTTTGGCATAAATGAGGCAGTGGGTCAAAGTATGCTTTTGAATAATAAGGATGTGTTTATTGTAACGGGAGTTATAGAAGACCTACCAAAGAATTCTTTCCTAAGAAATCATGGTGTTTTTATGTCAATTTCTAGTTTTGAGGATGCCGATAATATTGCTTGGAATAACTGGAATTACCCAACTTTTGTAAAACTTCTTCCTACTGCCAAAAAAGCGGACCTTGATGCGTATGCGAGTACTGTTACTGAGCGCTACCTGATTCCATGGGCTATGTCATGTATGCCCGGATTGACGGTTGAAAGTGCAAGAGAAATGAATAAAACTACAGGTAATTACTTGAATTTTGTGACAATCAACCTGACTGACATTCATTTATACTCTGCCGATAGGGATGGAGAATTTAGTCGTAATGGTGCTATTCAAAATGTATACATTCTCTCCTTTGTTGGATTCTTTTTGATACTTCTTGCGAGTATAAACTTCATGAACCTATCTACCGCATATTCCCTCAAAAGGGCCAAGGAAGTAGGGATTAGAAAAACATTAGGCTCAAATAGACTTGGCTTAATCAAACAGTTTTTGACAGAGGCGGGGTTAATGTCGTTTATATCACTTTTATGTGCGATTGTAGTTGCTTCCTTGGCTTTGCCATACTTCAATGCGCTCTCAGGTAAGTCAATTGTAATACCATATACTAGCTTCAATTTCTGGTTGATTATGCTAATAACTGCACTGATACTTGGTTTGTTTTCAGGAAGTTACCCTGCCTTTTTAATGTCAAAATTTTCTCCCATTAGAGGCTTGAAAGGAAATAGCGATGGTAATGGAAATGGTAAAGTCAGGAACTTTTTAGTGATTTTTCAATTTGCAATATCCGTGTTTTTGATCGTAAGTACCTTAGTAGTTTTTGAGTAATTACAATTTATTCAAAATAAGGAATTGGGTTTTGAAAAAGACCGGATTGTAATCATTGATGATATAAATGCGGTTGGTGACAAGGCCCATATATTTAAAGAAGAGGTGAAGAGAATCGGGGCGGTTGAGCATGTTTCTCTGAGTAGCTTTTTGCCCACTCCATCGTCTCGAAATGGCACAACTCTTTTTGCTGACGGAGCATTGGAAGGTGAAAATGCAGTGATAATTGGAAGCTGGAGTATTGATTACGATTACATTTCTACCTTAGGCTTAGACATTATAGCGGGGAGAGATTTTGATAAGCAATTAGTGACTGATTCAACCGCTATAATTCTTAATGAATCAGCGCTTGAGCTGTTCGGGATTGAAGCCGAAGCGGCTATAGGAATGCGTTTGACGGATGATATTCATCGTCAAGACAAGGAGAATATGGTTTATAAAACCGTTATAGGGGTTGTTAAAAATTTCCATTTTGAATCATTGAGAAATGGTATTGATGGTCTTAGCTTACAACTCGGAGGCAATGCCAATAGGATGATGGTTAAGCTGAATTCTGATGACTTGGGGAAGAGTATGGAAAGAATTGAAGCCATGTGGAATATAGTTGCTCCAAATCAGCCGTTCAGGTATATCTTCATGGACGATTCTTTTAACGAGACTTATAAGGAAGAGCAGCGATTAGGGAGAATTTTTATTGCGTTTACCCTTCTTTCAATATTGATAGCCTGCCTGGGTTTATTTGGTTTAGCTGCTTTTAATGCTGAGAAGCGGTCAAAGGAAATAGGAATTAGAAAAGTACTGGGCGCGAGTGTCAGGCAAATATCATTCAAGCTCTCCATTGATTTTCTGAAATTGGTAGGAGTATCCATAATTATTGCTCTTCCATTGGCCTGGTATGCGATGAATATGTGGTTAGAAGACTTTACTTACAGAATTGAAATTGCCTAGTGGATATTAGGATTCGCAGCACTTTTGGCTGTCATCATTTCTATTTTGACTGTAAGCTATCAAAGTATGAAAGCAGCATTAAGTAATCCAGTTAATTCATTGAGGTCTGAGTAATCAGGCCTTAATGTCGTTATCAAAGCTCCAGGACATTCAGGCTACAGAGGATTTTCTAAATATGAAGAAGGAAATAATCAAAATCGGCAATGCTATGATTAGGGGTTGAGCATAACCAAGGATTACGAAAAAGAGTGTAGCAGTAATTAGGAAAGGATACCTGACAAAATGATCCATGTCTAATTTTTTCAATTGAACTATTGCGTGATAAAAAACTGACAAACTCAAAAACATCAACATTGATTCAGCTATTTGGATAATGGATACATCCGGAAAGTTGTTTCCAAAAAGCACTACAACTTCAGGAATCATAAGTAATGCATATGCTGTAATGATTGTTGAAAATCTTGAGGCCGTACTAATCGGTAGGTTGTTGAAAATACGCAACGCTTTTATTTGGAACTCAGAATATTTAAAGCTCATCGTTGAGTTAATTCCGGTTGCTAATAGAATTCCGAGGGTTAGAAAACGAACGTCATTTTCACTGGATTGAAAAAGGGTGGATGCTCCCATGATAATGCCTATTGAAAGCAGTTTCGTAAAGAGCAAAGGAATTGGTTGCCTATTAAAAAGGTGGTAGATAAAAAGGGTGCTAAGGTGTTTTGGTAACTTTTGTGTCCAAGAAATAAACGTGGAGGAAGCATTAGCATCTACAGGTTGGATTAGTCTGCCATGAAGAAAATGAGCCGTGACCATAAGTATTAAAAAATTCCCTGAGAGAACAAAAGCTACAGATTGATACGCGTTGATTTGATATGCAATAATTGCCAAAAGCAGGCTGTATGCAATTGTAGGGGCCAATAAAAGTATTTGCAAATAAATGGCTAAGAGTTTTCTTTGTGCTGCAGCCAGCAATACAAAATCTGTCAAGAATGAATTTGACGGGATTTTTTTGATTCTATGAACAAAAAAATACGTCTTAGAAGCATAAAGGCTCCATAAGGCCATTGGTATCAAGTAATAAATTGGAGTTGATGCTAAAGCAGCAGCAATGTCTATGTGCTGAGGTGTTTTTAGAAAACCAAAAAGTAAACCAATGGTGACTAAAAAGAAGCCTGCATTTGATTGGTAAAATTCTTTGATTAAAACCCTTATTAAGACCTTGCTTATTGATTTCATGAAACTGATGAAATTGATTGTTCACTGACCAAATAAGTCTGTGTTGGTACAATTAGAGCATTTTCAAAATCCTGATGGGTGGCAAAAAGAAATGAGACTCCTTCATCTACTTTATTTTTGATCAGTTCACTGACAATTTGTTGCGCTTCTTTATCAAGTGTGATTAATGGTTCGTCTAATATTATCAATTCGGGATGGCCTAAAAAGGCCAAGAGTATTGACAATTTTTTCATCATTCCGCTAGAATAGGTGCCACATGGTTGATCGGCATATTGTGAAACACCTAGTAGTGCTGCCAATTCAGAAGATTGACCGTCCTCTGATTTTTTCAGTTTGGAATAAAACTTGATCAGATCAGTTCCTGTAAGAAATTCAGGAAATAAGGGCTCTGATTCACTGAAATTGACTTTTAGTTTATATTCTACTGCCGATTTTCGCAAGTCAATCCCGTTATGACGTATACTTCCTTGATAAGGTGAAAGTCCAGCGAGGCAGTTAAACAGCGTGGATTTACCAGAACCGTTTCGCCCTTTGATCCATAGGATACCTTCGTTAAAAGTTAACCGCGGAATTTCTAAGATAAGGGATGTTCCAAAAGACTTTTGGAAAGAAGACAATGTTAGCATATCAAGTCTAACATACGTATAAATAAAAAAAATGTAGGTGTTGACCTACATTTTCTACTTTACTAGAAGGATATTCCTATTGAATAATTACATCAAAAGAAACATGAACATCTTCATCTCCGCCCGCATTGGTAATATCTCCATCACTTACGCCTGAATTACTTTTGTTAGGTTGATGCACAAGAACAACTTCCATTGTACCAGTACTTTCACCCCCTATTACTACTGTATTGTTTAATCCAATTGGATTACCATTAGTATCTTCATCCAAATAGGCATGTTCAAAATTTAAGCCTGAGGATGTGACAAAAAACACCTGGTGTTCATCACCCTCTTCCTCTACTTCAACGGTGATGTCATCAGTCGGAGTTACGGATTCATTTAAGAATTCAACAGTCACATTATACGTTGTATTGGCACTCAAAGTAGGATGTGTAGCAATACCATCATCCCCACCAGGGCCATCTATATCTTCAAAAGAAGCTACAACTATATCATTCGCATCTAAGGAATTAGTAAATGTGACATTGACAGTGGTTATCAATTCTTCTTCATTTTCAGGTTCTGGATCACTTGCTGAGCAACCATAGGCGAAAATTGAGATAGCTAAAAGTGTAAAATAGCTAGTGGAGATTCTAAATTTTTTCTTTTCCATTGTTATGAGTAATTATTTAAGGCAAAGGAATCGTAATTGCAACAATGTTGCAAGTAATAATCGAAAAATATTTTGAAATTTATTTTAGCGGTCGAAAACCGTGAGAAACATCACTGAGGACGTTAATTGATCTAAATTAATATTGCTGGCTAATTATCAAAGGCTCGATTCCTAATAGTCGAGCTTCAACATTAGTTGAACATTGCATCTTGAGAACGGTTCTTGAATGAGGTATTTGTCCTCTACAAAGCCCAATTTTTCATAAAGCTTAAGTGCCTTTTTTAACCGATTACTTGATTCAAGTACCACATATTTTGCCTTTGCTTTTTTGGCGGCTTCAATAATTGAGTTGACTAATTGTTCGCCAAGCTTTAAACCTTGATGAGATTCTAAAACTCCTAATTTGGCAAGTTCATAAATTCCTTCCCCATGATTTATAAGTGCACAGGTGCCCACTATTTCATCTCCCAACTTAGCAAAGAGGATCTCTCCGCCTTGATCAATGATATTTGATTTATGATTTTCCAACACTTCCCTGTCAGCATCTTCGATTCCAAAGTATTTTTCAAGCCAGCCATAGCTAATGGACTTAAAAAACTCACCTAGTTCTGGTTGATAAGAAATTATTTCAACTTGGCTCATATTGATCTTTCAAAAATCTAATAACGTGATCAGTTGTGAATATGTAATGAAGTAGACTGAGAATTTCTCTATTTCAGTTATCATATTTCTTCGCGATGTCCTCCAATTTGTTTTGAATAAATTCGGCTGATAACCATTTACCTCTTACCATAACACCGGATTGCTTTTCCATATTCTCAATATCATCAAGTGGATTTTGATCGACTAAGATTAAATCAGCTGAGAAACCTGCTTTGACCATTCCGTATTTACCTTCATCACCGAAATATAAGGCTGGGTTGACAGTTCCAGATTTGATGATATCATAGTTAGAAAACCCCGCTTTTGACATTGACTGCATCTCTCTTTGGATAGAGAATCCAGGCACATTAAATACTTGTGGGGCATCTGAACCAAGTAAAAAACCAACGCCTGCTTCATGTAATGCGTGCATGATGTTCCTTCTAATTTCGTTGAATTTCTCTCCTTTTTCAGCATTATAATTTGGGTCATTTAGAACGCCATTTTTAGTGTTAATCCATGCGGCTACAGTACGCTTATTCATGTATTTCATTTCGGGTAAAATACTTAATTCTTCAGCTGGCTTTGGACCAACCCATTGCTCCATTAAAACTTGGGTTGGAACGATCCATATATTATTTTCTTTTGTCGCTTGTACTAAACCTGAGATTTGTTTTTCATCGGCAAAATCTGTGAATTCTAATCCAAAAAAACCATTACTGTTAGGGTCTTTCCCTGAGACAAGGCCTTCTAAATAGCCATCTACATGATCGATTGAGGCATACTTAGCTTCAATAGCACGTCTTATTCCAACATCAATTGACACGTGCCCCGCAAAAGGAATTCCTACTTCATCGGCAGTCTTAACGACTGCATTGAAGTTTTCAAGTGTGAGACCGGGATGCATTTTCAAGAAGTCATAACCTGCTTCTTTTTGGGCCTTTACTCTAGACTCAGCTTCCGCAATACTGCGCACAGAATTGCCATTTATGGATGGACCAGAAGTGTAGATTCTAGGACCCATTACTTCCCCATTGAGTACTTCTTTTTTAAGTTCTAAGTGATAGGGCTGACCCAACATTCCTCGGATCAAAGTAATGCCATTTGAGAGGTATAAGAAAAGTGTTTCTTCGACAAGTTCAGTACCATTTTGATTGCCGGGGATATGGGCATGCATTTCGGCTATACCTGGCATCAGGAATTTTCCAGTACCATCCACAATCCTACCTGAGGCAATGGTTGAAATATCTTGACTATTGCCTATTGACAGAATTTTACCGGCACTAATCAAAACAGTTTGATTCGGAATAATTTGGTCATTTTCCATCGAAATCACATTTACATTGGTGAATGCAAAATCGGCTTCTTGGGCATGGAGATTTGAGACAATTATCGTTGTAAGAAATACTTTAATTATATAATTCATAATGGATATTTAAAGAATGGAATATAAAAAAAGCTGTGTAAAAATTACTTTTCGCACAGCTCAATTATATTAACTTGTGTAATGCATGGTATTAATAACCAGCGGCTTGCCCGTCTTTTCTTGATTCTGAAGCGCCATAATACACTTTGTTGACTTCATCCCACATGATGGCCTGGTAGCCTCCATAACTTCCAACATTCCACGAGATACGATGGCCCATTTTCACTAATTCTCTTATAGTTTCATAGTTAAATCCGGTTTCCAATTGTAGCGTACCGCCATTAGTCATTGTACCACCTGTTGGTTGTGAGGATCCACTATGCAGAATTCTGGGGGCATCACCTGCTTCTTGTAGGTTCATCCCAAAATCGATTATGTTAATGACTATTTGTGCATGCCCTTGCGGCTGAGTTGCACCACCCATTAGTCCAAAACTGATATAAGGTTTGCCATTTTTTGTAATAAATGCTGGAATAATAGTGTGGAATGGCCTCTTGTGGGGTTCGAATACGTTAGGATGACCTTCCTCAAGTGAAAATAATTCTCCACGATCTTGTAAGATGAATCCAAGTCCCGGAGGAGTCATACCACTGCCCATCCCTCTATAATTACTTTGAATCAACGAAACCATATTTCCGTCTTTATCCGCAACCGTAAGATAGATGGTGTCACCGTCTTTAAGTTTACCAGCTGGGTAGGAGCGGCCTGCCTTGTTTTGATCAATCAATTTTCGTCTTTCTGCAGCATACTCTTCAGAGATAAGTGCTTCTACAGGTGTTTTGTAAAAGTCCATGTCTGCATAATACTTCGCGCGATCTTCGAAGGCTAATTTTTTAGCTTCTGTAAATGTGTGAACATATTCAGTGCTCCCAAAGCCCATGGATTTTAAGTCATAGCCTTCTAGAATAGTGAGCATCTGTAAGGCCGCAATACCTTGACCACTAGGAGGGAGTTCCCACACATCATAGCCTCTATAGTTAACAGATGCCGGTTGAATCCAATCTGAAGTATGATTCGCCAGGTCTCTTTCAGTTAAAAACCCGCCTAACTGTTGCATGTAATCTGCAATGGTTTTGGCTACTTCGCCTTTATAAAAGGCATCGCGACCACCTTTGGCAATTTTATCTAAAGTATTAGCCAATCCTGGGTTTTTAAAGATTTCACCCTTTTTCGGCATGCGGCCATTGGTCATATAAGTTTCTTTGAATCCAGGAAACCGTTGAAGATTTTCTCCTCCTAATTTCATTAACCACCCGATGTACTCAGTAACAGGGAAGCCATTAGTTGCATAATCTATTGCAGGCTGAAGTATTTCTTGCATTTCTAGACTTCCAAATTTATTGTGCATTTCAAACCAACCATCCACAGCTCCAGGCACTGAAACTGGCAGTGGTCCATGAGAGGGTATTTTTTCATGTCCGTTCTTCTTGAAATACTCTAGTGAGAGCGTATATGGTGACCTTCCGCTGGCATTTAGTCCATGGAGTTTTTCTGTCTTAGCATCCCAAATAATCGCAAATAAATCTCCACCTATTCCATTACCAGTTGGCTCTACTAATCCAAGTACGGCATTGGCGGCTATTGCCGCATCTATTGCATTCCCGCCTTTTTTAAGAATATCAAGCGCAACTTGTGTTGCCAATGGCTGACTTGTTGCGGCCATCCCATTTTGTGCAATCACTTCTGAACGTGTTGCCCAACTTTTGCCTGTCATTCGATCTTGCCCAAATAAAGGAAGCGCTGCCAAACAGAGTATTACAATTGATATTTTTTTCATATTTTTTTTAATTAAATCAGTTAGTGATTTCACTACCACCAAATACTGCTAATCCTTTGATGTAAAGTTCTTTAGATTGATCTGTCGATGAGTCTACAAATTTTCTTTTATCACTCATGCCACCAAAAATTCCTGTGGTTTGAAGATGAATTGTCCAATCTTGTGGCACCCTTATTTTTGAGCCACCAAAGAGGTAAAAGACTTCAATTTCATTCTTTCCTTCCGCTAATTTACTTTGTGTGAGGTCAATATTTGAACCTCCAAAAATGGCAGTTAGATTTCCTCCTTTAAAATTCCCACTGGTAATTATTTTATCGCCACCTCCAAAAATAGCTGTGTCTTCTATAATGTCATCGTCTTTATCATTGGGATCAAATTTTTGGCTTTGGTCTGATTTTCTTGTTTTATAAATTATGGAAGCTCCGATAATTATAAATACTAAGGGCCATAAATCGCCTATGTTAAGGTCAAAGTTCACCCATTGTTTAAGACTGAATAGAACTCCTAGCCCCGTTAGTATGTAACCCGGTGTTTTGTTTTCACCAGAAATGATTAAGACAACACCAAGCACAATCAATATGTTTTGCCATTGAAAAATGTAATAAGTCAATTGCAATGGGATAATTCTTAAATTATCTAGAATCAATAATGCGCCAATAGCGACAAATACTAATCCGATCAGTGCGCTTCTATTTGTGTTGTTCATGTGCTGGGTTATTAACGAATCTAAATGTAAAAAAGTAAGTGCCTAATAACAATTTAACTTGTAAATGGATAGACTCGTTTTGCATTTGATATAACTCAAAACTTGTCTACTTTTGCCCATCAAAATTACTACAATTATTGCGCACGTGGTGAAATTGGTAGACACGCCACCTTGAGGGGGTGGTGCATTAAGTTGTGTGGAGGTTCGAATCCTCTCGTGCGCACAAAAGCTCCTCGTTTAGGGGTTTTTTGTTTATTCAAGAATTCTGAAGATTACATTCTGTAATCTGAGATTATCAGGCACCCTAAGTAAGGATTTACATAAACTTGTTATCAATTGATGATTTTAAATTGTGTTTGTCACATTATTTATTGGGTTTTTTCATCTTAAATATTGCGGCTTACATAAAAGAAATACCTGTATGCTCTCAAAACGGTGATTTTCAGTGTAGTTAGCTCACTTTTTCTCATTGGAAATTCGCTGTTTTTTATATACATTTGATAAGTTACCTAACACCAAAGAACTAACTTATTGTGATTACCCGTCTACTCAGGCTTGGGAGAGTACTCTCCCGTACTGTGATCGGTGCATTATTTTTGGTATTTACTTTGATAGTAAATGCACAAAATGGTAGCCTGAATACTAGTTTGAAATTGGATTTCCTAAAATCCGATGAAGTAGCCTCTGTGGAGAATTTCGAGACTTATTCTTCCGCAGGTACTACATCTATCCTTTCAGATATCATTGGCATAAGAGCTATTGATGCTGCTGGTAATTCATTAATTGATGGAGGTGGCATAGCTAATACTTATTTTGACCTTACAGGAACTGATCAATTACCAATTATTGGTGATGTGACAGGAACTGTTGATGCTGCTGATTTTCCAGGAGCACCAGGTTCATACTTGACTTCACCTGATACACATCAGTTTAGAGTAGACTACAGACTGTCTCCAGGACTTGATACTTATACTGCTGGATACTACGGTATCAACTTGGTATATACGCTAGCTGAAGATTTATAGAAAATTTTAATGAATTACTTTTTACTAAGACGTAGTAAATGAGTTAGTTCGATTTATGTTGATTGGTAAAAGAGGTAGTTGATTGCTACCTCTTTTT
>Ga0115558_1001063_pt1 | contig 16963 bp, 18 predicted proteins | sample COGITO_mtgs_1104_4_FD_87279 | JGI IMG/M metagenome (GOLD analysis project Ga0115558, IMG submission 87279) | Pelagic marine microbial communities from North Sea - COGITO_mtgs_110426 | ecosystem: Environmental > Aquatic > Marine > Epipelagic | place: Germany:Helgoland, sampling site Kabeltonne... | reverse complement strand
TATCAAAAATATTGATCATATTGCTGCACAAGAAATGTCAGTTCAAAGATTAATTTCAAAAGTTGACGGATTATCATACTTAGGTTCTCAATTTGCTTCAGTTAGAGCAAGAAGAGAAGATCTACAATTAAGATCTATCCTAAATGGTGTATCTGACAAAATTTGGGGTGCAACTACAATTGGTACTTCTGATCCTGCTGCTAAAGTTGGTACTTTTGGTTTCTATACTGGTTCTGATGCTAGTGATGATCCAAATCCATTATTTGCAATTGAAAACACAACTAACAATAGATCTGCTTTCTTTGATACTCTATTAGATGCTATCACTGAAGTTAAAGGTGAATTTGAAGAGCCTTTCTACTACTTAGTAGTTGATACTGCAACTTACAACATTATGAGAAAACAAAACGTTCTTGATGTTGCTCCAGTTGTAGACGGTAACTTCAATTTCTCTACTATTCTAGGTGGAAAAATTAGACTTATTATTAACAACCAATCGTTAACTGCTAACCTACCTGCAGGCTTAAAAGTATCTTACTTAGCTAAAGCTGGATCTGTACATTATTCTGATATTGCACAGACTAATCCAACTGCTATTGAAAGAAACGAACTAGCTGGTAATGGTGGTGGTCTTGTTACTGTTTTATCTAGATGGGGTAATATAATGCACCCTAAAGGATTCTCATGGGCTGGAAGTGCAACTGCATATCCTGCTAATGCTGATCTTGCTCTAGGTACAAACTGGACAGTACATGCTACTAACGTTAACCAAATTGGTTTATTCCCAATTTATCACGGTTAATATTATAACTATTAGATACGGAGAAAAATAATGGCTTTACAAAAAGGATACAATTCATTTGTAACTATAACAGAAGCAGAAAGTTATTTCTATGATAGACTTAACCAATCTGCATGGGATAGTGCTACAGATGAAACTGTTGAACGAGCTTTAGTAACAGCCACAGGAATTCTCGATAACTTGGATTGGGGTGGAACGGCTGTGCCTACCGCCCTTTATCCTTTATCGTGGCCTAGAGATATTACTTATTGGGATACAAAATCTGGTGGGTATGAAACTTTAGTAGATGATAGAAGCACAACAAGTTATGGAACTTTTCCTGAAGATATCAAAAAAGCTACCTATGAGTTAGCATTACACTTGATTAAAAATATGAGCACAATAGAAGATCAATCATCAGGTTCGCCTAGATTGAAAGATTTAAAAGTTGGCTCTATTTCTTTAACATTTGATTTAGGATCTGGAATTAGTAATTTTAACGAATTACCTGACCATATTCGAAATATAATTGTTAAATTCGATAATCCTGCTAGTTCTGCAACTAATAGAGGAGTTAAAGTTAGTGGAGGTGCTTAATGAGTTACTCAAAACTAATTAAAAATAATGTAAAAATGGCATTTAATGTCATAGGTGATATTGGTGAAGATATAGTGTTTACAAATAAAACTGTAAGTAATTATAACTTTACTACACAATCTGTTGATACTGCTACTGATACTTCTTTTACTGCGAAAGCGGTAGTTGAAAATCAATTCAGAACTAACGATGATACACCTAGACTAGAATGTAATTTAATGTTTGATTCAGATTATTTAGATTCTAAGAAAATTGATAATTACGACACTGTTGTATTTAGAGGTAAAACTTGGAAAATAAATAAATTTGAAGATAATAATTATGTTATTACTTTAACTGTTGGAAGGGAATCTTAATGGCTACAATATCACAAATGTTGACAGCTGTTGAAGGTTTGTTTGCTTCCACCGCTTGGACATCTAATAACATCAAAGCATTTCCTGCGAATTATCAAGGGGAAATTAATGCTGAGGAATGGATACGGGTTTCCGTATTACCATTTTCTTCAGAATTAGCTTATCAAGATGTAATAGCAAACGGTCAAATTGTATGTAATATATTTGTTCCAGCTGGAGCAGGTATGAAAAGAGCATATCAAATTGCTGATTTACTAAAAACATTATTAGATCAAGAAGTAATCTCTGGATATCTACAAACAACTAATAGCTTTATAACAAATATTGGAATTGACCCAAAAGACGCTGGTTTATATAATGTAGACTATACGGTCAATTTCAAATCAATTTAACCAAAAATAATATAAAGGAAGAAAACAAAAATGGCTCTAATTTCAAATATAGGTGCTGGTATTTTCACTAAACTAAAATACAAAGCTGATAGTAACTATACTTTACCAACTTCAGATTCTGAACATCAAACCTTCATTGGTGCTGGTGGTGATTTTGAAAGTTCGGTAGATGTTACTAACATCAGAGAATTTCCTTCATTTGGTAAACCTGCTAACATTGTTAACGTACCTAGTTACGGACAATCTGTAAGTAGCCAAATACAAGGACAATCTGATGCTCCAACACTAGAATTTAGTTTGAATTATGTACCAAGTGTACATGATGCAATTCAAGCTTTAGTTCAAGATGGATTAACATATGTATTCCAGTTGGATGTAAAAAATTCAGCTACTGGTGCAAATGCTGCATTTTACGTAAAAGGACAAATAGCTTCTTTTGAAGTATCGCCAAATTTGACTGATTCAAATCAGGCAACTTTGACTTTAAGTACTTCAACTGACTATACTGGTCCGTTTGCTGACGCATAATAAAATATATATTAGGCTGGGTTTAATTACCCAGCTTAATTAAATTGTATAGGATAAAATCATGGATAATAAACCATTTAATAAATATTATGTATTAAGAATAACTTCTTTACACATAAAAAAATCTGTAGATACATCAATAAGAAAAACTTATGATAGGCTGCAGGACGTAGATAATAAAGTCGAGGTCTTTGAAACATTAGATATTTTACATAAAATTAGAAAAATGATGGAAGACTTTGAATCGAATAATAAACATTTATATATAAAACCCTTAGAGGAAATTAAAAATGAAACACATAAAGATAATAGAGATAACGAAGAAAGTACCGTTCCTGGATCAGGAAGTGGAGATAAAACAACTAACAGTTAGAGGTATAAAGGATTTACAAAAAACATTAGATGTAAATAAAACCGATGATGTTGCTGGTATAAAAACTTTAAGTGCTATATTTAAACAAACTGTTGTAGGTGCTAATGAAATGGAAGATTCAGATTTTGAAAACTTTCCGATTAAAGCATTAACTGAACTATCACAAGAAATTCTTGTATATAATGGTTTAGCTGCATCAGATGATAAAGGTGGTGAATTGGGGAAGAAGAGCTAGCAGAATATGAATTGGCTCATCAATTAGGTGTTACATTAGATCATATTTATAATATGTCCAGCAAAGAATATATGGGTTGGATTAAATATTTTGAAACAAGACCGTACGGTTGGAGAGAAGATCATAGATCTGCTATATTGGCTCAAACAACTTACCAAGGTACTAAACCACTTAAGGTAAAAGAATTATTTCCATCATTAAATATGTTTTCAAAAAGCGAAGAACAAAAAGATATTAAATTAGAAGCTGGCTTTAATGAATTAAAAAAGATAGCTAAAAGAAATAATATAACTTTTATGGAAAATAAAAAATCTGAAAAATGATAGTATGGGCGGTGTAAACTGCCCACTTGAAAGGTAATTATGAGAGACACGAAGAAAATAACTGCATATGCCCTTATCAATAAAAAGAGAATTAAAGAACAAGAATTATTTAAAAACCTTAAAAAAGAAGTGAATACTGGTGCCAATGGTACACAAGGTTACATTATTAAAAAGGGTATAAACAAGGGCAAGAAAATATAATGGCAATAACTACTATAGGCCTAAGTTCGGCCTCTAAGAATTTAGCTAAAGATATTGATAAGGCAATTGAACAAGAATTTAGAGCAAGAGCATTAAAAGCTTTTGCTGACGTAAAATTAACAACTCCAGTTGATACAGGACAGGCTAGAAATAGCTGGTACATTGGATACACTGAAACATACTATAATCAAAAAACACCTATATCATCAAACATTAATATATTGGTTCCTAAAGATAAACCTGAAAAAATTATTGTTACAAATGGTACAACATATATAGAGTTCCTTAATAATGGACATTCTCAGCAAGCACCTACTAAATTTATAGAGGCTGCTTTTAGAAGACATTTTGATACAGTTAGTATTGAAGTAACTAACGGATAAAGGAAACATGGCTGTAAAATTAGACATAATTGCTAATGTAAAGGGACAGAGCGAAATAGGTAAATTACAATCTGGTTTAAATAAACTAGGTACAAATGCTACTATAGCTTCAAAAAGATTAAAAGGTTTAGAAGTAGCCGCTGCAAGATCAAGGTCTACTTTTGCTGCACTTGGGACAACTTTAAAAGTTGGTGTTGCTGCATCATTAGCTGCTGTAACTTTTGGTATTGGTAAATTTGTTAAAGACACATTTGCTGCAGGTAGACTTACTGAATCACTTCAAGTAAGATTTAAACTATTATTCAATTCAACAACAGAGGGTGCAAAAGCATTTGAGGAAATGAATAAGTTTGCTAGTAAAGTACCTTTCTCACTAGAAGCGATTGCTGCAGGATCTGGTAACCTAGCCGTTATATCTAAAGATGCTGGAGAATTATCTAAAATATTAGAAGTAACTGGTAACGTTGCTGCAGCTACAGGACTAGATTTTAGACAAACTGCTGAACAAATTCAAAGAGCATTTGCTGGTGGTATTGCTGCCGCTGATGTATTCAGAGAAAGAGGCGTTAGAGCAATGTTAGGTTTCGAAGCTGGTGCTAAAGTATCAATTGAAGAAACTAGAAAGAAATTTTTTGAAGTATTTGCTAATGGTGGTCAATTTTCTAAAGCAACAAAAGACTTTGAATCTACATTAGAAGCACAAGTTTCATTTGTTGAAGATGCTTACTTTAGATTTAGACAAGCTGCTGCACAACCCTTATTTGCAGGTGTAAAAGAACAAGTAATTGCTTTGGTTGGTAATTTTAAAGCAAATGATAAACAATTAAAAGAATTAGCTAAAACTGTAGGGGAAAGATTAGCAGGTGCTTTTAAAAGTGTTGAAAACGGAATTAGATTTGTATCTAAAAATATTGATAATATAACTACAGCATTTAAAATATTTATTGGATTAAAATTAGGAGCATTTATTGCAGGTATTGCTGCACAATTTGTTCAATTAGCTATAGTAGTTAAGTCAGCAACAGCTGGTATGTATGCTTTTAATGTGGCTGTAAGAGCAAATTTAATAGGAATTCTTGTAACAGGTATTCAAATTGCAGTTGTAGCTGTAATAGCTTTTAGTGATGAACTTAAAGCCCTTGGTAAATATTTGATGGGTAATTTTAATGATAATTTAAATAAAATTAAAATAAACTTTTTAAAATTTAAAAATGTACTTAATATAGGTGATGAAGATGTTAATCTTGAGGCTATAAAAAACTTACAACGTGAATTAGATGGTACTGCTGAAAAATGGAAAGCATTAGCAGATGCCCAAGAAGCATATCGAACAGGTAAAGGTCCATTATCAAGAGCAGATAGATTTAAAGATTTTAAAGGTGCTGATCCTAGAGGGGATATGGCTCGTGAAGATAATATAGCAGCAATTAAGGCAAAAGAAAAATTAATGGCTTTGGATAATAGAATTTTTCAAATGAATAAAGATTTTATTCGTGATCAAGGTAAACTTAATGCTGCTCAAACAACATACGGTAGTCTTTTAAAAGATGCTGGTATTGAAGCTAAATTAATTTCAAATACAATTAGTACAACATTACTAGATGGAATGAGACAAAATCTTTCAGTATTAGAGAATATAAAAAATATTTTTAGAAATGTATATCAAACTGTATTAGATACTATTATTTCAAAAACTATTGAATTACAAATAGAAAAATTATTTGAAAAACTTGGTGAGAAAAAAGTTCAAAACCAAAAAGAAATTACTAATGAATATGCAAAACAATTAGGATTAGCTACTGCAACTGCGGCTGTTAATAGTGCAAGTTCAGGTAATAGTTTATTTGGTTTTTTAGGTTTTAATAAAGGTGGGGTTGTACCAGGTGGTGCACCTTACACTGACAGGATTCCTGCAATGTTAACACCAGGAGAAGTTGTTATACCAAGAGGTCAAGTTGGACAACAAGGTTCAGTAACTAATAATACAATTAATATAAGTGGTAATGTTGATCAAAGAGCAATAGATCAAATTAGAGCAGTTATATCATCAAGTCCATCACATGTTGGTGGTGCTAATAAAACTTTCAGTAGAAATACTTCTGGATTAAGTATGAGGAGAAAATAATGTCAAAAATATTTGAATATACAAATGATATATCATTAAATAGAACAGCCAGAGTTAGAAGATCAATATCTAATTCAGGTTATGCTAGACAAGAAAGAGGCAGTCCGACATTTTATTCTATGGAAGTAAATTTACCATTATTAACTAAAACAAAATATGATGAAGTTGAATCTGAACTATTAGGTTTAATAGATGTATTGATTTTAAAACAACTAGTTTACCATCAAATATTAATTTAACTTTTGCTAATGGATCTATAATTGCACAATCTGGTTTAACAATTACAGTTGTTGATGCTAATACAAGTGGAGTTGATGTTCAATTAGCTAATGTAGATAATTCAAGTAATGTTAAGGCTGGTGATTTTATACAATTTAGTTCAAGCACAAAAGTTTATCAAATTAAAGAAGATGCTACTGCAAGTTCTAATACAATTAGTTTTAAATTAATGACTGGTGCAATCAATCCTATTGTAAGTCCTAACACTTTTACTTATGGTAACGGAGTACAATTTAAATTATTATTAAATGGTAGACCAAATGTAACAGTTGTACCTGGTCCAGGATATAACTATTATGCATATGGATCCTTTGAATTTCAGGAGGTTTTATAATGGTTAGAGTAATAGATTCAGTAACTTTAGCTGAAACAAATAGTACTAAAACTTATCCTATTGAATTAATTAAATTTCAAGTTACTTCAGATAATGCTGATAGTTTATTTTTAAATACAGGTTACACAAATATTACATATAATAGTGATACATATTTACCTGGTTCAAATATAGTAAGTTTATCCGCTGTTGAAGAAACTAAAGATGTAAAAACTAATGCAATAACTATAAAATTAAATGGTATACCAAATACAATTATAGCTGCTTTAGAAAATGTAAATGCTATAGGTGGTATAGTTACAATATATCAAGCCTTTTGGAATGAAGAAACTGGATCAATCCAAGGTCAAGTTTATCAAAAATGGCAAGGTGTAATTAACTCACATGCAGTTGATGAAGAAAACACTGAAAGTGGTGATGTTAATATAAGTGTAGAATGTAAAAATATAGTAGGTGCTATATTAAATACTAAGTCAGGTAGATTTACATCTGATAGTTCATTTAAAAAATATACAAATAATGATGCATCTATGGAATTTGTTGCCTCAATGGTTGACTTTAATCCTAGATTTGGTGCAGAAGATTAATAAGAAAAGAGAATAAAATATAATGATAAGAATTGGAGAATATAAAGACGTTGATCAAGGCGTAAAATTACTTGAACAACACAGAATGGAATTTGATTTTGGTCAATTTAAAGAAGACAATACGGAATATTATAAAGGCTTAATGGAAGCAATAGCTAAGGATAAAACTGCAATAATATCAGAAAATGATGGAGTTATTGATGGTGTATTATTAGGAATGAAAATACCTAATCTATTAAATCCACAAATAACACAATTACATGTTTTATTAACTTGGGTTAATCCCAATAAAAGAGGATCCTCAATATTTTATAGAATGAATAAAATGTTAGAGAAAGAAATAAAAAATCATAAAGAAGTTAAAGATATAATTTTTTATTCTATTCCAAAAACTAATATTAATTTTAATAAATTGAACTATAAAGAATTTCAATTAATGTATAAAAAGGAAGTTTAACTATGGCAGCAGCCGCACCTATTATCACGGCAATTACAGCAAAGGGAATGATAGCCAGATTTGTACTATCAGTAGCAGTATCATTTATTGCAAACAAATTATTTGCTCCAGATGTACCTTCTGGTCCAGGAATAGCCGATCAAGCCCCAGATCCTGGTGTTAGACAAAGAATAGCTTCTGATCCTGGTAATAAATTACCTGTCATTTATGGACAAGGTAGAGTATTTGGTTCAATTACATTTGCTGATATAACATCTGATAACCAAACAATGGCATTTATTATTACATTGTGTGAAGGACCTATTGAAAATATTGGTCAAATATGGTGGGATGATTATAAATTAACTTTAGATAGTGATGGTAATGTAACAACTGCAACAGATTCACAAGGTGAAACTGATGATTTTTTAAATGGAAATTTGATAATTAAAAAATTTAAAGCAGGTGGAAGATGTTCTCCTATGGAAACATTTTCAAGTAAATGGGCAAGTAATGCTGTAAACAGAACAATGCCTAATGTTGCATATTTATATGGAGAGTTAAAATATAATAGAGATAAATCTGTAACTGGTTTAACAAATAAATTAGGGGCAGAAGTTCAAGGTAAATTAGTTAGAACATTTAATGGGTCTACTTTATCAAGTGATATATCTTATTCAAATAATCCTTCTGAATGTTTATTAGATTATTTAACTAGTACTGTTTATGGTTGTGGTGATGTAATGAGTGATAGTGATATTGATTTAACTACATTTGCATCTCATAAAACATTTTGTGATACTTTAATTACACACACAGATAAAGATGGTAACAGTACAACAGCAAAAAGATATACAACAGATGGTGCTATAAATACATTTGATGAAAGAGATTTAAATGTTTCCGATTTAGTTGTTTGTTCTCAAGCTATATTTTCTTATCATTTAGGTAAGTTTCAAGTTATTTCTGATACTACAGGATCATCTGTAATGTCATTTAATCCAGATAATATGTATGGTGATGTTACAATAGTTAATGATGGTTTTAATAGTGCATTAAATAAAATGAATATTTCATTCTCTTCTTATGATCAAAAATATCAAGATGATCAAGTATTTTTAAATTTACCTGATAACTTAAAATCATATAATGAGCCTGAATTAGTTCAAGATACAAGATTTAAATTTGTAAATAATAATATAATGGCTGAAAGACTTGGTCATATTATTGTTAAAAAATCAAGAGATAATTTAATTATTTCATTTAAAACAGATACAAGGGCTTTAGCATTACAAGTTGTAGATATAATATCAGTTACAAATAGTACTTATGGTTTTACTGATAAATTATTTAAAATTAATTCTATTACTGAAAGTGATATGAATGAAGATGGTGTATCAGGTTATTTAATTACTGCTCAAGAATATAATGCAGATGCATATACAGAAGAAGCATTAACAGAATTTCAAACAGCACCTAATACAAATTTAGCCAATCCAAGAAATTTTGGAGCAATTACAAATTTAACAGCAATTAGTAGCGATACAGATTCTACTACTCCATTTGTACAATTACAATGGACTGTACCTACTGGATTAACAGAAACATTTGAAATATATGTTGGAGATAATATTAATGCAGCTATTGCTGATAGAGAGTTTAATATTTCATTTAGAACATCAACAGGTCCATTTACTGAAGGTGCAACAATAACACATAAAGTATTTGATTTAGATTTTACAGATACATTAGTATTTTGGGTAAGACCTATTAACCAATTTGCTAGAGGATCATTTTCTAATTCTTATAACTTTGGTGTATTTAGACCTAGTACTGGTGGTATTACTTCAGGGGTTTCTGGAATTATTGTTGACCCTAATGATACAAAAAATCCTTATGGTGTTGTAAACAGATTTACTCAAATTAGATATGGTGATAGCAATACTGGTTTAAATATAAGAGATAGTTTTGATCCAGTAGATGCTGTTCAACAAATAGGTTATACAGGTACAACAATTAATAATATTACTAGAACAGGTAATGCTGATGGTTCGGGATCTGTAACATTTCCTATAGCTTTTAATTCAGGTACATCTGTACAAGAAGTTCAAGAATTAAGTTTTACAGGAACAAGAGGTAATGTAACACAAAAAGAACTATTACATATTGGTTTAGCTGATGAAATATTAAATAGTACATCTAGAAAAACAATTTCAAATATTGCAGATTGGAATGCTACAGGATTTTTAACTGCAGATAGTTCAAATGATAGTGTTAAAGTTAATGATACTTTAGAATTAGCTTCATTAGTATCTGAGGGAGTATCAAGTGGATTTGGAAGATCAGTAACTATAGGCACTAATACTATATATGTAATGTCTGATACTGAATTATTTTCATTTAGAAGAACTAATTTTACATGGGAATTTTATGCAAGAACAAATGCAGGTGGTGTTCAAAACTTTAATGTCTCTAGTATGGGAGATGATGTTTTATTATATAATAGTTCAACTACTGAAGGTCAAATATGGAATTATTATTTAATCCCAGCTACAACAGGGGCAACAGGGGGAGCACAGTTTAACTAATGACAATATTAACAACATTAACAAATTTTGATATTAGTAACAATATAGTAGATTCAAATGAGAATATTATTGTTTGGTATAATGGAACTAAAATAAAATATTATCACAGATATGAACAAGTATCTACAGATGTAGAAACTATTAGTGGTGTTATTTCAATTAAGCTTTTAAGTGATACTAATGTAAAAATAACTACAGCTTCAAAAGTTAGAGAATTAATTTTAACAAGACCAGGTACAACAAATACATATACAATTACTTTAGATAGTAATTATGATAATACAAGTAATCCAATAAGAGCATGGGAATTATCTTTAACAGATTATGGTAATTTAACAGATACTATGTCCTCAACTGTTGCAGGTACGGCTACGGCTATAGCTTCAGCAATTAATAATTTAACTAATTTTAGTGCTAGTGCAAATAATAATATAATCACTTATACTAATTCGGCTTCACAAATTGTACAAACAAGTTCAATAGATTTTAATGACTTTATTGCAACTGGTGGTGCACAATTTAACTAATAATAAAGGAAATTAAAAATGGCAGCAATTAGTTCTGTTTATGTAAACGCAGGAACATGGGCAGGGTCAGACATTATTACTGGTGTTACTATGAGAAATAGTTTAAATAATATTCATCCTATAGATTCTAATTCTGTTGTTGCAGTAAATACTACAAATACTCAAGTATACACTGATGATGGAACTGGAACATATATATCACAAGAAACTTATTCAGATTCAGCTGATGTTATTGGTTATGGTAAAGAATTTATTTTAAATAATAATTTATATATTTATAATACTACTGAGCCTAGTTCAGAAACAAGATGGGTTTCAGGTTCAAATACTAAATATTCAGTAAATTTAGGATCTTTAGGATCTTTTACTAATAATATTTTTTCAAATCAAATTAATTCTATTGATGCATTAAATGAAATTAGAACAGCAATATTAGGATTAAATATAAACAATTTATCAGTTTCATTACCAACTTATACATCAGATATAAATCCTGATAGTGGTATTATTAATTTTGAAGGATATGAAATAATAGTTAATACAGGTACAGCTACAAATGAAATAACATCTTTTTCAATTAATGATGCTGGTGCTGATGGTACAAATATCACTGCAAATTATGAATATGAAACAGATGGTACTGGAACTTCAGCTGCTACAACTATAACTTTAACTGAGCCACATGGAACAGAAACATTAACATTAAGTGTTGCTGCTGATACTATTAATGATGATCAAGCTAATCAAATTGGAACAGATTTAATTGCATTAGTAAATAATAATATTGAATCCCCTAATGATTATTCTGCTACATATGATAATATTAATAAGAAAATTACATTTACATCAGTACAAGCTATAGATTCAGATGTAACTAAATTATGGACTGCTACAGTAAATAATGGATCTGCTACTGCTCCTGATGTAGGTGATATTGTTTTTGGAACATCATCAATTACAACAACAGGTGTATTAGGAGAAACATATCTTATTTCAGCACCTAATTTAAATACTAAAACTATAGGAAGTGATCCATTATTTAGTCAAGTTACATTTACTGGTGGAACAACACAAATATTTAGTAATAATTTAGATGCTACTGCTGCTGCTCTTGAATTTAAAAATGCATTAAATGCTTCTTTAAATGGATATATGACAGCAACTATAGATTCAGGAGATTCAAAAATAGTAAATTATACTACATCTATTCAAGATGATATTGGATTAGATTTTACTTTTTCTGATTTAAATATTACAAAAAGTATTACTCAAGGTATTTTAGGAACTACTCAAACTGATATAAATAATGCTGGTAAAACTAATGTTTTATTATATAAACCAGGAAGTTCTGTTGCTGATTTAAATAAAAATTATATAAGTTTTAATCCAACATTGCCTGGTGCTATAAATAATATATCAGATATAGTAAGTAATATAAATACATTAACTACTGATTGGATTATTGAAAAAGATCAACCAACATCTGGTCAAATTAGATTTACTTCAGTTGATAGTGAATATTATAATAATATATTTAGATTGATTGTAACAAATAATACGGCAACAGGTACAACAGTTGGTAATTTTTCAACAGGATCTGGTAATGCTTCAATTACTACATTAGGTTCATCGGTTCCAGATTATTATGGTTTAAGATCTGTAACTTTAGCTAATAAAGATGTCTTTTCAAATACTACAACAGATTATTCTTGGTTTGAAACTACTAAAAATAGTTTAAATACTATATTTCCAGGATATAAAGTAGATGCTTTAAAAACTCCAGAATTTGCTTTTGATGGATTATCAAATGGTTCTGCTGCATTAGTAGATGGGTTTTTTGATATAATAGCTAACTCAAATGGTCAATATGTTATTGATACTGATGCACTTACTTCTAGTGAAATATCTAATATACCAGTTGATCAATCGGCTAATACAATAAATGGATCTGAAATGGTTTACTATTCTACTAAATTATATTTAGCATACAGAGTAAATAATGACAGTGAAATTACTGGTTTATCATTAGGTGCTAATAATTCTGGTGCAACAATTTACACAAACCCAGGAACTACCTATACAATAGTAGATAGTAATAATGATGCTTTACTTGCATCTTATATCTATAAATGGAATGGTACAGCTTGGGTCAAAGAAATTTAATTAACAAAAATATATATCTACAGGTATATATTTAACTCATAACTAACCTACAGGAGATAATATGAGAATATCAAACATACAACATTACTTAGGAGGAGCAGATAATATTATTGCTCGAGAAGTAGCCGAAGGTAATCAATTTTTAATATCAGTAGAAGATGGAACTATAGATTTTAGTGATGCTGCTACTACTTTTGATATAGAAGCTGTTTTATTTGAAGCAAATGTTACAAGAAAAAGAGGATCTATAGTAATTGATTCATTAACAAAAGAGCCTACTGCAACACAACATAATTATGCAAAAGCAGAATTAATACATAATACTGGTACTGCTGGTAAATTTGAATTATTAGTACCTGAAACATTATTATCTGATCAAGGTAGTTTTACAGCTACTCCTGATGATACCTCACCATATATTGTAGTTATGAAAGTACAATGGGCTGCTGGTACTCCTGAAGTTAAAAAATCGATAAGGTTTGTATTTGTAATAAGATATCAACCTCAATAAAGGAATTAAATAATTATGACAATTAAGATAGATGGAACTCCTCCAATAATAAAAGTTTCAAATCAAACAGGTCCAACAGGAGCAACTGGTGCACAAGGTCCTGAAGGTCCGCAAGGTCCGCAAGGTGATCAGGGTATTCAAGGTTTAACTGGACAAACAGGTCCAACTGGTCCAGCTGGTGCTAAAGGTGATCAAGGTATTCAAGGTATAGCTGGAGCACAAGGTCCTCAAGGTCTACAAGGGGCAACAGGTCCACAAGGTCCATCTGGTACAGTTGATACTAGTTCAATGAATGCAGCTATAGATACACGTGTTGATACAACATTTGTTAATAATTTAAGTGTTGATGCTGGTACTATAGATGGATTTGATTCTTCAGAATTAGAAAAAATTGCTAATAAAAATCAAGCGAATGGTTATGCTGGTTTAGATGGTACTGGTAAAGTTGGTGCTGCACAATTACCTAGTTATGTTGATGATGTTGCAGAATATGCAAACTTTGCTTCATTTCCAGGTACAGGTGAAACAGGTAAAATTTATATTGCTCAAGATACAGGAGATGTTTATAGATGGTCAGGAAGTACATATATACAAATTAATGATGCTGTAACTTCTGCTGATCAGGCAACAAGATTAGCTACTGCTAGAAATATTGCATTAACAGGTCCAATAACTGGTTCTGCTAGTTTTGATGGTACTGCTGATGCTTCTATTTCAACTACATTAGATTTATCTAGTAAATCAACTTCTGATTTATCTGAAGGAACAAATAAATATTATACTGATACAAAAGTTCAAACAGTAATTGATACAAATACAGCAGGATTTATTACTTCAAGTTCTACAAGTGAATTAACAAATAAAACAGGTAATATATCACAATGGACTAATGATGTTGGATATATAACAAGCGAAACAGATAGCCAAACACTTTCATTTTTAAACCCAGATTTAACTATTTCAAATGGTAATACTGTAGATTTAAGTGCATTAACAACAACAAGTTTACCCTTTAGTAGTATTACAAGTACACCAACAACATTAAGTGGTTATGGTATTACAGATGGTGTAACTGCTAGTTCAAGTGATATATTTACAAATAAATCAGGTAATATAAGTCAATGGACAAATGATGTAGGTTATTTAACATCTGAAACTGATAGCCAAACATTATCATTTAGTAATCCAAATTTAAGTATTTCAAATGGTAATACTGTTGATTTATCAAGTTTATCTTCTAATCCATTTGATCAAACTTTAAATACTACTGATAATGTAACATTTAATGAAGTAACAGGTGCAGAATTTATCGGTAATTTACGTGGTGCTAATTTAATGAAAGCACAAGCAGGAGAGGCTTTAACAAAAGGTGATGTTGTTTATATTTCAGGTGTAAGTGGTAATGTTCCAATTGTATCAAAAGCGGATGCTGATGATAGTGTCAAAATGGCAGCAGTTGGTCTTGCAAATGCTACAGTATCATTAAATGCTCAAGTTGATATTTTAACATTTGGTCAAATGACTAATATTAATACAACACAAAATATTGGTGGTACTTGGATTGAAGGTGATAGTTTATTTGTAGATACTACGGCTGGTCAATTAACTAAAGTACAACCAAGTGGTGAATCTAGTCAAGTTCAAAAAATTGGTAAAATTGAAAAAGTTCATGCTTCAACAGGTATTATATTAATTCAAGGTGCAGGTAGAAGTAATGCTACACCAAACCTTGATGATGGTAAAATATTTATAGGTGATGCATCAAATTATTCAGTAACTAGTACTTTAGATACATCAATTGTTCCTGAAAATACTAATTTATATTATACTGATGGAAGAGCCGATGCTAGAGTTGCTGCTAATGTAATTGATGAAGATGATATGGTTACAGATAGTGAAATTAAAACACCATCGCAACAATCAGTTAAGGCTTTTGTTGAAGGACAATCAATTACAATTAATGGTTCAGCAGTATCTTTAGGTGGAAGTGTAACAGTTGGTGAAACAAAACCTACTATTACATCAATATCTCCAGACACAATTACTAATGCTGAATCAACAATTACAATTACTGGATCTAATTTTATATCAGGTACTCAAGTTGAGTTTATAAATACTTCTACAGGTATATGGTATCCTGCTTCAACAATTACATTTAATAATTCTACATCATTAACAATTACAATTACTTTAAGTGTTGATGCTCAATATAGGATGAGAATAGAAAACCCAGATGGTAATGCAGTTATATCAACTTCAAATATTTTAACTGTATCTGATGCCCCAACTTGGACAACTTCTTCTGGTTCACTTGGTACATTTGCTGGAGATTTTTCTGGTACACTTGCAACCGTTGCAGCTACTTCAGATAGTGCTGTAACATTTAGTGAAGTTGGATCTAATTTAACAACAGCTAATGTTACTTTATCTTCTGCTGGTGTTTTAAGTACAACAGACTTTGGTGGTGCAAGTACAACAGCAACAACATACAATTTTACAATCAGAGCAACCGATGCAGAAAATCAAATAGCAGATAGAAGTTTCTCACTTACATCTTCTTATGGTGCAACTGGTGGTGGACAATTCAATTAATAAAAGGAAAATAAAAAATTATGAAAAAAATAAATAAAAAAATTAAGGAGATTTGCTAATGGCTAATACATATTTAGAAAGAACATTTAGTGCTGGAAACAGAAAAACTTGGACAATGAGTGCTTGGATAAAAAGGTCATCATTAAGTAGCCATCAAAGATTTTTTGTTTGGGGTAGTGGTGGTTATGGTTTAATTTGGGAGGGTTCAGATAGATATGACGCATTAAGAACATATGTTGCTGTTGGTTCAAACTCTGAATTTTTAACAAATAGACTTTTTAGAGATACAAATGCTTGGTATCATATTGTTTTAAAAATAGACACTACACAATCAACTGCAGCAGATAGAATGAGATTATATATCAATGGAGTTGAAGAAACTAGTTTTGCTTCAAGAACTTATCCTAATCAAAATGAAGATACTTCTATTAATCAAGCTGGAATATGTCGTCTTGGTGCTAACACAGTAGCACTTAATTCTTATTTTGATGGCTCAATGTCTCATGTTCACTTCATAGATGGTACAGCTTATGACGCAACAGCATTTGGAGAATATGATGCTAATGGTGTTTGGAAAATTAAAACTTCTCCATCAGTTACTTATGGAACTAATGGTTTCTTTATTTTAAAAGATGGTAATAGTGTTACAGAC
>Ga0115558_1001033_pt1 | contig 17226 bp, 17 predicted proteins | sample COGITO_mtgs_1104_4_FD_87279 | JGI IMG/M metagenome (GOLD analysis project Ga0115558, IMG submission 87279) | Pelagic marine microbial communities from North Sea - COGITO_mtgs_110426 | ecosystem: Environmental > Aquatic > Marine > Epipelagic | place: Germany:Helgoland, sampling site Kabeltonne... | reverse complement strand
CACCAAATGTTAAATTTTCAATATCATAAACAACTATTGCAAAAGGTGTTGATAAATATAACTTGTTATCAAACTCAGAGATATGATTGATCCTTTTTTCACCAGACTGATTAAAGTTTACGATATCTGCAGAAATAGAAATATTTCCATTTTCATCTACCACTTCTAATAATCCATTTGCATAACCAATAACTAGCCTTTTAAATGTTTCATTAAAATATATAGAAGTTGTAGTTTCTCCAGAAAGTCCTTGAACAGAAGATAACTTCGTGGTTTCTTGTGTGTTTAGATTATACGTAAATACTGCATTATCTGCTAAAGCATAAATTATATCTTCTACAATTAAAAAGTCTTTTACATTGTTGTATGAGTAAAAATCTTCCCAAGAATCACTGTAGTCTGTTTGCCCTAAAACAAATTGCGAAAGCAAAAAAAGACAGCAAAAAATAATTTTTTTCATCATAAAATAAGATATATCAAAGATATTTATTTAATATTACAATAACGATAAAACACTTTAATTAGTACAAATAGTATATATATTTATGGCCTTAGAAATTGAGCGAAAATTTTTAGTGAAGAATTCTGATTATAAAAGATCAACTTTTTCATCTTTTGAAATTAAACAAGGTTATATTTCCACAAATAAAAAAAGTACTGTTCGTATAAGAATTACAGATAAAAAAGGATTTATAACCATTAAAGGAAAATCGAACGCTTCTGGACTTTCTCGTTTTGAGTGGGAAAAAGAAATTCCAAAAGATGAAGCCGAAACTTTATTCTTACTATGTGAAAAAGGAAAAATTGAAAAAGTAAGACATTTAGTTAAAATTGATAAGCACACTTTTGAAGTTGATGAATTTCTTGGAGAAAATAAAGGATTAGTAATTGCTGAGATTGAGCTTACCCACGAAAAGGAAAAATTTAAAAAACCAAATTGGCTTGGAAAAGAAGTTACTGGAAAGGTAGAATATTACAATTCTAACTTGAGCACAAAACCATTTAAAAGTTGGACATAAAAAAACCTCGAACAAAGTTCGAGGAAATTTAATAAAGCTTATCCCCTAAATAAGTTTATAATTTCCCTTAAAAAGATTATTAGTCATTTTAAAGTTGCACAAATATAACTTTTTTAAATAAATAAAACAATACTTTTAATTTCTATTAAATTGTTTTAATAACTTTTAAAAATTAAACAAAATAATAGACACTAAAAAAATGACTAAAACTACCTAACAAAACAAAAACATGAAAAATTGCATGGTTATATGGTAATTTTCTTATTGAATACAAAATAGCACCAATTGTGTAGAAAATACCTCCAAGAAAAAGCAATTGTAAACCTTCTGTTGCCAAATTTTCCATTAATGGTTTAATCGCAAAAACAACTTGCCAACCCATTAAAAGATACATTACTGTAGATAGTTTATCGAACCTTCCCGTAAAAAATAATTTTAAAATTACTCCTATTAAAGCAAAAGACCATGTTAATCCAAAGACTATCCAACCTGTTTTTCCTTCTAAAGTAATTAAGGTATATGGTGTATAAGTTCCAGCAATTAAGATGTAAATTGCTGCGTGATCAAAAATATTTAATTTCCTTCTATTTCTTGGATTTTTCGCAGCATGATAAAATGTAGATGCTGCATACAGAATAATTAAACTAAAACCATATATAAACAAACTTGTAGTTTGCCAAAAAGAATTTAGATGTATTCCTTTCGCTATCAAAAAAGGAAGCGCTATTATACTAAATACCAATCCAAAAGCATGTGTGTAAATATTTAATTTTTCTTCTTTTGTGGTGTAAGTGTAATTAAGCTCCTCTTTCATTTTCTGGTCTATTTGTATCTTCCATATACAATTCATCATTACTCAATTGATTGTATAAAACATTAAATGTTTTTTTAGACACTATATCAATATCATCTTGAGTCATATTTTCTGTTTCTATAAATTTGTGTTGCTTTACGCGCAGTAATCTTGGACCTCCTTTATAAATATCCCAAGAAAAAGAACGTTTTGTATCAAAATAAGTTTGTGGCACAATTGGTATTTCAAACTCTATAGCCAAACTAAAAGCTCCTTTTTTAAAGGGTGATAAAATTACATTTTCTTTAGGAACCAATCCCTCTGGAAATATAACTACGCTTACTCCTTTTTTCAATCTTTCTTTAGCTCTTTTAAAAACTGCTTTTCTACTTTCTGGATTACTTCTATCAACCATAATAACAGATCTTCTATAAAAAAATCCAAAAATCGGAATTTTTTCAAGTGATTTTTTCCCAACAAAAGCAATTGGATTTTTGCTCACAATCATCAATATAAAGGGATCTAGCAAAGAAGTATGATTTGGACAAAACATATAACTTTTCTCCATGTCTAATTCTTGCTCTCTTTCAATTTCTAGACGAAAACCCATTCCATAAATAATTACTTTGGCCCAAACTCTTACCAATTTCCATAAAGAAGAATAATAAGATTGTTTAGCTGATAAAATCAACATAAAAGGGGAAATAATCAAAAGAGTAGTTAACATTAAGATGTAAAACCAAAATCTCCAAAGTAACAACAAGGTAATTTTAATGTACTTCATTAATATCAAATGTAATCATTTATTCTTTTATTGTTGTTTTCAAAATTGTAATTTTACAAATTAGAAAAATAGATTTTAATATCTCAAAAAATAATTGATGTCAAGAATTTTAACTGGAGTACAAAGTACTGGAACACCACATTTAGGAAATCTTTTAGGAGCAATTTTACCTGCTATAGAAATGGCAAATAATCCAAAAAATGAGGCATTTCTTTTTATTGCAGATATGCATTCTCTAACACAGATTAAAGATGGAGACGTTTTAAGAGAAAACACATATAGCACAGCTGCAACCTGGTTGGCTTGTGGCTTAGACATTAATAAAACTATTTTTTATAGACAAAGTGACGTACCACAAACAGCAGAATTGACTTGGTATTTAAGTTGTTATTTTCCATTTCAAAGATTAACGCTAGCTCACAGTTTTAAGGATAAATCAGACAGGTTAGCAGATGTAAATGCTGGTTTATTTACGTACCCAATGTTAATGGCTGCAGATATTTTATTGTATGATGCAGAAATTATTCCTGTAGGAAAAGATCAACTACAACATATAGAAATGACACGTGATGTCGCCAGTAGATTTAACAATATTGTTGGAGATGTTTTGGTTTTACCAGAACCTAAAATTCAAGAGAACACAAAATTAGTTCCAGGAATTGATGGTGAAAAGATGAGCAAATCTAGAAATAACACAATTAATATTTTTCTTGCTGATAAAAAACTACGCAAACAAATTATGGGAATAAAAACCGATAGTTTGGCATTAGAAGAACCCAAAAACCCTGACACAGATAATGTGTTTGCTCTTTATAAATTATTAGCTTCTGATGTTCAAATTGATGAAATGAGAGCTAAATATTTAGCAGGAAACTATGGCTATGGTCATGCAAAACAAGAATTGTATGAGCTAATTCTAGAAAAATTTTCTACAGTTAGAGAAAAGTATCATCATTATATGACGAACAAAAACGAAATAGATGAAGCTTTAAAAATTGGTGCAGAAAAAGCCAGAAAAGTTGCCAATGGAGTTTTGCAACGTGTTCGTTCTAAAATTGGATATTAAATAAAACAATCACGCAATTTGCGCGATTGTTTTTACTTCTTTGTTTTTTTAAATCCATTTACAGATTATTCCGCCCATAATTGCTAAAGTTAAAATCCAATATCCTGCATTTATTGCAACATATTTAAACGATTTTTTCTCAAACATTGCTTGGATTCCAAGAATTGGCATAATTAAAAACAAGCCAAACAAAACTCCGTGAAAAGCACCATGTCCAAACGTTCTGAATCGATCACTATATGTTGCTACAAAATTCTCAAAATAAGAATATGCTTCACCTGTTTGTTCGTTGAAACCAGGGTCTCCAGCTAAAGTAGAATATACGCCCATTTGATGAATTACCATTGGCATTAAAGCAAAAGCTATTAAGACACTTAAAATGTAACAAATAATAAGTGTTTTAACCATATTTGTTCCTTCCAAAGATTCTTTGGTAAAACCCATTTGCTTCATCCAGGCATTTCCAAATAAAGGACCATACCAAATAAAACCGATTAACATTGGTACAATTGCTGCAATTAAAAAGATGTAAAAATTCATTTCCATGATATAAAGTTGTTTAGGTTGAATATCAAATATAGAAATAAATGACTGATTTTTAGTATTATAAAATAAAAAAGCCGAAAACATATGTTTTCGGCTTTACATTTTTAAATTTTTTGATCAATTTATTTTCATCGATTTTCCAATAGCTTCCAATTCAAAAACAAATTCTCTTTTATTTACAGATGGTGCGTATGTAAAGCCTTCAAAAACAATAACTCTATTATTTTCTTTGTCTAAAATAGTATAGTTAATAAATGGACCAGCCATCCAATCGTTCATTACTTCCCATTTTCCACGAGTTTCAAATGCTTTTTTTCCATCAATTTCTGCGTCAAAAGTATAAGGAGTATATGCTTTTTCTGTAATCATATGCATCGTTTCTGGATCTGAGCCAGGAATATATTTCTTACCAATTGTATCTCTGGTCATCGAAATATTTTCTTTGATAATTTCTTCTTCTTTATTAAGAGGATAAGAATACACCAAAATATTGTTGCTTCCTGCACCACGTGCAATTCCACTTTTCATGTGCTGTCTTAACCAAAGAAATGGCTCTTCTGCAACAGTATCTAATACAACATTATAATCTTCTGGAATAATTAGTGAAATGTTTAATTCTTGTAAAGCTTTAAATTGAGAGTCATCTAGCTTTTTCTTATAAAATCTATTCTGAATTACCTTAACATCAGAATCTTTAAAAGTCTGAATAATTTCTTTATCGTGTTTTTTTAAAACTTCAACAATTGCATTTCTATCTTTTGCAGAAACGTATATAATTGTTTGAGGCGAAGCGTATTTATTAGTATTTATAGTGAAATTTTCTTTGCTAGATTCTTCTATAAGTAATATATTTCTAGTCAATTTCATGGTTTGATTAAAACCACTTGGTGCAACTTGAGATAATGTTAAATGAGCTTCTGGCTGTGGTAAACCTACCATTTCTTCACTCATAAATCGTCTAATTTCTTGCCCTATTTCTCCTTGCCAGCTGCTAGCTTTTGTTACTACTAAAACTCTATTGTCTTTGCCAATAGAACCTTGCATCACAAAAGAATCTTTGCCTACACAAGAAATTAACAAGAAAACAAATGAAATCAAAAATATATATTTCTTCATACGATGTATTATTTAATCTTTTTTGATTGGTTAATTCTTAGCAAATTAACAAATATTGTTCCACATTCATCAAAAAGAAAATTTTATTTAAATTTCTTAGGGTAAATACTTAATCGTTGTCCAATTTTTAATCGGTTATTTCTTAAACTATTCCAACGTTTAATATCACTGACTCTTACACCATATTTATCTGCAATTTTACCCAAATAATCACCACTTTTAACTTTGTAGCGTACTCTTTTGTCCATTTCAAAGTACTTTGGTAATGGCTTTTCTCTTTTTGAATCATCTTCATCTGCTAAAGCATAAATTTCATTTTCTAATTCTAAAAATTGAAGTGAATTTCTTTTGGGAATGGTAATCGTATAATTTTTCCCTTCAATATTTGGAACAATATCTAACTTATAAGAAGGATTCAACAAACTCAATAAATCTGTGCTAATGTTTGTTTTTTCTGAAATCTGATCAAAAGAAATAGTCCTTTTTACTTGAATGGTATCTGTTTCAAAATGATAAATTTCTGGAAATTCACTCTTTAAATCATGTTCTTGCGCATATTCAAACAAATACATTGTAGCATAAAAAGCTGGAACATAACCTGCAGTTTCGCTTGGTAAATACGGACGAATATTCCAGTAATTTCTATATCCTCCAGAACGTTTTATCGCTTTTAAAACATTTCCTGGTCCAGAATTATAGGCTGCTAAAGCCAAATCCCAATCGCCAAAAATTTGATATAAATCAGACAAATATTCGCAAGCAGCAATGGTTGCTTTTACAGGGTCTTGACGTTCATCTACATAAGAACTCACTTTTAAATTGTATTGCAAACCTGTTGCATACATAAATTGCCACAAACCTGTTGCACCAACTCTTGATCTTGCTTTTGGATCTAAAGCAGATTCTACAATAGCTAAATATTTCATTTCCAAAGGGACATCATATTCATCTAAATATTTCTCGAACATTGGAAAATAGAATTTTGCCTTTGCCATTAATGTTGGATAATAACGACTTCTATATTTTAAATATGATTTTATTACGTTTTCTAAAGCTGGATTATAGGCAATATGAAATGGTGTTTTTTCATTAATTCTTTGCAGTCTTTCTTTTAAAACATCTGAAGAAAGTTGTATTGATGAAACATCAATTTTCTCAAAATCTTTAATAATGTATTGTGCAGTATCGTACAGTGGAGAACGAAATCTGTCGTTCATTAATAAGCTGTCAATTCTTGTTAAATCCATTTCAGAAAACAAAATTTCTGTATCTAAATTTGGAATGGAATCATTTTTAGTTTGTGCGCTAAAACTTGTTGAAATAATTAAGAATACAATAAAAACTTTTTTCATAAAAAAATAGTTGCTCTGGCACAACCAAACATTTTAATTAAATATACAATTCTACTACAATTGGACAATGATCTGAGTGTTTAGCTTCTGGTAAAATATAAGCTCTAGAAATTTTTTCTCTTAACGGTTCTGCAACTAAATTATAATCTATTCGCCAGCCTTTATTATTTGCTCTCGCGTTTGCTCTGTAACTCCACCAAGAAAATTCTTGAGATTCTGGATGCAAATACCTAAAACTATCAACGAATCCGCTGTTGATAAATTGTCCAATCCAAGTTCTTTCTTCTGGCAAAAATCCAGAAACTCCTTTCATTTTTGGATTGTGAATGTCTATTTCTTCGTGACAAATATTATAATCACCACAAATAACTAAATTCGGAATTTCCTTTTTCAAATTATTGATATATTCTTGAAACTCTGCCATAAAATTCAGCTTAAAATCTAAACGTGCTAAATTGGTTCCTGATGGCAAATACAAACTCATTACAGAAATTTTTTCGAAATCTATTCTAATGTTTCTTCCTTCAAAATCCATCGTTTCAATTCCTGTTCCAAAAACAATATTTTTTGGTTCTGTTTTACTGAAAATTGCGACTCCTGAATATCCTTTTTTCTGAGCAGAAAACCAATAATGAAAAGGATAACCTGCGTTTTCAAATTCAGAAACATCCACTTGATCTTGATTTGCTTTAATCTCTTGAATACAAATTACATCTGGATTTGCTGCTTTTAACCAATCTAAAAATCCTTTCTTTAATGCTGCTCTAATTCCGTTTACGTTGTATGATATTATTTTCATTTATTCTTTGAATGACTTTTTAAGAAATAACCAAGTTACTTGGTATTGAATTCCACTTTGTGTTTCGTAAGATTTTACTTTTGGAGACAAAAGAAAAGATAATCCGCAAATGAATAAAATTGATGTTGTATTTGCCTCATAATTAAAAACTTCTAAAACTAAAGTTCCAAAAATTATAATTAAAAATGGAAATATTAAAAAGTGAAATTTCTTTATATATTTCATACTAAATACTCATTTCAGGAATTTCTCCATTAACAACCAAAGTCCCTTCTGTAGCTTTTTGAATTTCTTCCACAGAAACTCCTGGTGCTCTTTCTAATAAATGAAACTGATTATTTTTTATTTCTAAAACAGCCAAATTAGTCACTACTTTCGTAACGCAATTTACACCTGTTAACGGCAAAGAACATCTTTTTAAAAGTTTAGATTCGCCTGCTTTATTAGTATGCATCATGGCTACAATAATATTTTCTGCAGAAGCTACTAAATCCATTGCACCACCCATTCCTTTAACCATTTTACCTGGAATTTTCCAATTGGCAATATCTCCGTTTTCAGAAACTTCCATTGCACCCAAAATTGTTAAATCGACGTGTTTTCCACGAATCATCGCAAAACTTAATGACGAGTCGAAAAAACTTGCGCCTGGTAAAGTAGTAATTGTTTGTTTTCCTGCATTAATAATATCTGCATCTTCTTCTCCTTCAAAAGGAAAAGGTCCCATTCCTAAAACTCCATTTTCACTTTGAAATTCTACTTCAATATCATCGCGAACATAGTTTGCTACCAAAGTTGGAATTCCGATTCCTAGATTTACATAAAAACCATCCTGAACTTCTTTTGCGATTCTTTTTGCAATACCATTCTTATCTAAAGCCATAACTATTGTTTTTGTCTTACAGTTCGTTGCTCAATTCTTTTTTCGTAATCTTTTCCTTGAAAAATTCTTTGTACAAAAATCCCAGGAATATGAACATTGTTTGGATCTAAAGTTCCAATAGGAACTAACTCTTCTACTTCTGCAACTGTAATTGTTGCAGCTCCACACATATTAGGATTAAAATTTCTCGAAGTTCCTTTAAAGATTAAATTTCCAGCAGCATCACCTTTCCATGCTTTTACAAATGCAAAATCGGCTTTAAAAGCTGGTTCTAAAACATACATTTTCCCATCAAATTCTCTAGTTTCTTTTCCTTCTGCCACTTCTGTCCCAAAACCAGCAGGCGTGTAAAATGCAGGAAACCCTGCTTGTGCAGCTCTACATTTCTCTGCTAAAGTTCCTTGTGGTGTTAATTCTACTTCTAATTCTCCAGACAACATTTGTCTTTCGAATTCATCATTTTCACCCACATATGACGATATCATTTTTTTGATTTGTTTTTTCTGCAATAACAAACCCAAACCAAAATCATCAACTCCAGCATTATTAGAAATGCAAGTAACGTCTTTAACTTCTAGCTTTACTAATTGAGAAATTGCGTTTTCTGGAATTCCACATAAACCAAATCCACCTAACATTAATGTCATTCCACTTTTTACACCTTTTAGTGCTTCTTCAACATTTTTAACTTCTTTGTTTATCATATTGTCTGATTTTTATAAGGATAAAATTAAAAATCTGTATCTTTTTGAACTACTTTTTTGTCTGTATTATCATCACTTGGTTTATCATCTGAGCAATTTAAATCAATACTTACATTTTCTGGTTTTTCAAAATCTTCCTTACTTATTTTCAACGTTTTATCTGCATAAACTTTTTTCATGTATAAAGCCCAAGAAGGTAAAGACATTGTAGCTCCTTGACCTTTATCTATATTTGCAAAATGAATTGCGTTATCTTCTCCTCCAGTCCAAACTCCAGTTGCTAAATTTGGCACAACACCCATAAACCATCCATCTGTATGATTTTGAGTTGTCCCTGTTTTCCCAGCAATAGAATTATCAAAATTATAAGGATTTCCAGTAATGTAACCTGCTCTTTCATAAGAAGATCGTAAACGAGCACCAGAGCCAAATTGCACAACTCCTTTTAATAAATCTAAAACTACATAAGCAGATTCAGGACTCATTACTTCTTTCGTTTTTGGAGTAAATTCAGCTAAAACTGTTCCGTTTTTGTCTTCAATTCTAGTAATCATAATTGGTTCTACACGTAGACCTTTATTTGCAAATGTAGCGTATGCACTTGTCATTTCCATCAGGCTTAATTCTACAGCACCTAAAGCAATTGCTGGACCTGTGGGGATATCATTTTCAATTCCTGCTTCTTTTGCTAAACGAATTACATTTTCTGGTTTTACCATATCTATTAACCTTGCAGATGTTGTATTTACAGATTTGGCTAAGGATTCTTTTAATGTTAATTCTCCTGCATATTCCCCATTATCATTTTCTGGAGTCCAAGGCTCTAGCAATCCATATTTCCCTGCAGGAATTGTATATGGAGCAATTGGAAATTTATCACAGGGTGATAATTTTAATTGATTTATTGCTGTTGCGTAAACAAATGGTTTAAAGGTAGAACCTACTTGTCTTTTTCCTTGTTCTACATGATCATATTTAAAATATCTGTGGTCAATCCCCCCAACCCAAGCTTTAATATGTCCTGTTTGAGGTTCTATAGATAACAAACCAGAACGTAAAAAGTATTTGTAATACTTAATTGAGTCGTTTGGACTCATTATGGTATCTATATCTCCTTTCCAAGCAAAAACTCGCATTTCCGTTTTTTCTTTAAATGCTGAATCGATTTGCTTTGGAGAAAATTTCTGTAATCGCATTCTTTTGTAACGATCTGAATTTTGTTTTGCACGTTCTAAAATTCGCTCAATTTGATCATCACCTAAATCATAAAAAGGAGCTGTTTTATTTCTTGATTGTTCTTTATTAAAATAGGTTTGTAAGTTAGCCATATGCTCTTTTACAGCTTCTTCTGCATATTGTTGCATTCTAGAATCTAACGTTACATAAATTTTTAAACCATCTCTATAAATGTTATATTTTTCTCCATTTGTTTTCGGATTTTCATCAACCCAGTTTCCTAAAAAACTACGTAAATGTTCTCTAAAATAGGTTGCGTAACCATCGTTATGACTTTCTGGAGTATAATTAATCTTTAAAGGTAATTGTTGTAAAGAATCTTTTACTTCTTTAGTAATGAAACCGTTTTTTTCCATCTGCATAAAAACAACGTTTCTTCTTCGAAGTGATTTGTCTTTTGATATTTCTCTATTGGGATTGTATTGACGTGGATTTTTTAGCATTGCCACCAAAATTGCAGATTCTTGAATATCTAAATCTATTGCTTCTTTTCCAAAATAAATTCTAGCTGCAGAACGAATACCAACTGCATTAAAAATGAAATCTTGGGTATTTAAATACATGGCAATAATTTCTTGCTTTGTATATTGTCTTTCTAATTTTGTGGCAACTACATATTCTTTAGCTTTTTGAAGAATTCTTTCAAATACATTTGAAGAACGTTGTTTGGTGAATAAATTTTTTGCCAACTGTTGTGTAATTGTACTTGCACCACCATCTTTACCTAGCTTAGCAATTGCTCTTGCTGTTCCAAAAAAATCGATACCTGAATGCTCGTAAAAACGCTCATCTTCTGTTGCCACTAAAGCTTTAACCAAATTGTCTGGTAATTCTTTATATTTAATTGGTGTTCTATTTTCTGTAGCGTATTTCCCTAATGTTTTCCCATCAACAGAAATAACCTCTGTTGCTAAATTTGTTTGAGGATTCTCTAATTCTTCAAACGAAGGAAGTTCTCCTAAAAATCCCCAAGAAGCAAATAAAAACAGCAATAATACTAAACTAAAACCACTTAATACAACAATCCAAAAACGTTTGATGTATTTGCCAAAATTATTCTTTTTTTGTTTTGCCATATTAATTTATTTTTTCAATTCTTAAACCCACATCTGTTATTCCTTCAAGGTTTTCGATTCCATTTATTTGATTATTCTCTCTCATTGCTTGATATATTTCCAAGGAATATTCTCCTGAATTTGGAAACTGAACGTTCTCTTTATAGAATAACTTATTGTCTTTGATTTCTGAAAATCCATCACCTAAAAATCTACCATTCTTATCTGTCATTTCATATTGCAACGTATCTACGATTTTGTTTCCGTTAGGAAAGTACAAATGAGAGATGATATACAAGTTGCTAAATGAGTATTCGTTATTGTTTCTGATGTTTATAAACAGATTATTTTTAGAAATCGTATCTGTAACTTGAAAAGAAAATTGAACAGGTGTTTTTAAACTCCATTGGTTTTCTGGTAACGCTTTATATTCATCAAAAACACCATTTGAATCACATGAAACAAAACAAATTACTAAAAAAATTAGTACTAAAACACTATTTTTTTTCTGAAGCATCATTTCCGTTTGATGGTTTTTTTCTTCTACGGTTGTTTGGTTTTCTCGCTGGCTGATTTCCTGTTTTCGCTTTTGGCTGTTGTTGATTTTTAGTTTGACTTCCTGCCTTAGCTGTTGCTTTTTGTGGTTTTTTTTGCTGATTAGAATTATTACCAACAGCTACTTTTTTATTTTTATTTCTATTGTTTCGTCTTCTTTTACTCTTTTTTGGTGTGTCAAAACGTGTTAAACTATCTTGTCCAACAACATTTTCATAATCTACTTTTTTAACTATTTCAAAATCTGCTTCATATTCTTCTAAAGATAAAGCAGTTTCATTTTTATTGTTGAGTTCAATTATTTCTAAAACTTGATCTAACGTTAACTTAAACCATTTTGAACGCTCCTCTTTATAAGTGTACCATAATTCTTTTTTAAAAATATCCATCTTTACAAAAGCAGCAGTTCCTTTTTCTGTTTTTAAAATTACTTCTTGTTTTGGAAATGATTTTAGAGCATCTAAATAGGTATCTAATTCATAATTTAAACAACATTTTAGCTTACCACATTGACCTGCTAATTTTAGCGGATTTAAGGATAATTGTTGATATCGAGCTGCAGAAGTAGTTACTTTTCTAAAATCTGTTAACCAGGTAGAACAACATAATTCTCTTCCACAAGAACCAATTCCTCCTAAACGTGCAGCTTCTTGTCTAGAACCCACTTGTTTCATTTCTACACGAATAGAAAAAGTACCTGCTAATTCTCTTATTAGTTGTCTAAAATCTACACGTGCATCTGCTGTGTAATAAAAGGTAGCTTTGTTTCCATCACCTTGATATTCTACATCAGATAATTTCATTTGTAAGCCCAGATTATTGATAATCTCTCTACCTTTTCTTTGTGTTTCTTGTTCTTTATCTCTTACTTCTTGCCAAACATCTATATCTCTTTGTGATGCTTTTCTATAAATCTTTAAAATTTCTTCGCTATCTGAAGCCAACTTCTTTTTCTTTAGCTGAACTCTTACTAATTCTCCAGCTAAAGAAACAACTCCAATGTCATGACCAGAAGAGCTTTCTACAGCAACAACATCGCCCATAGAAAGCGATAGTTTTTCTGTGTTTCTAAAAAAGTGTTTTCTACCGTTTTTGAAACGGACTTCGTACACATCAAATTTATCTTGCCCAGAAGGTAATGTCATATTAGACAACCAATCAAAAACATGTAATTTACTTCCACTTCCACAAGTTCCTGATGCGCAATTTCCATTACTCTTACAACCTTTTGGTACGCCATTTTCTGTTGTACCACAACTTCCACATGCCATGTAATTCTATATTTTTAGAAAAGCTCGAAGCTTTTTACTGTTTGTAATTTGATTATCAAGTGTTTTAAAATAAACCAGTTTGATAAAGCTTAATCAGTAAATATATGAAATCTCGCTGAGAAGAGAAAGAGATTTTTTTCGAGAAAATTACTTCTTAAACTTTAAAACTTCGCTTCTGCCTTTTTTGAAGATTTTATTACTAGCATGTTTTCCTTTTCGCAACTCTTTTTGTTCTGAATAAGATAAATGAATTATTTCTTGACAATCTACAGAACAGGTATTTTCCATTTTCTCTGAACATTCATCACACTGAATAAATAATAAATGACAACCTTCATTTGCGCAGTTTGTATGTGTATCACACGCTTTTCCACATTGGTGACAATTGGCTACAACATCGTCTGTTATTTTTTCTGATCTTCTATGATCAAACACAAAATTTTTACCTACAAATTTGTTGTCAATTCCTTCATCTTTTACTTGGCGCGTATATTCTATAATTCCACCTTCTAACTGAAAAACATTCTTAAAACCTTTGTGTTTGTAATAGGCAGAAGCTTTTTCGCAACGAATTCCTCCAGTGCAATACATCAATAAATTTTTATCTTCTTTATTGTCTTTTAAATCTGCCTCAATAATATCTAGAGAATCTCTAAACGTATCTACATCTGGTGTGATTGCACCTTTAAAATGCCCAATTTCGCTTTCATAATGATTTCGCATATCTACGCAAATTGTATCCGGATTTTCTAGCATTTTATTAAATTCAGCTGCATTTAAATGAACGCCTTTGTTAGTCACATCAAACGTTTTGTCATTTAAACCATCTGCAACAATTTTGTCTCTAACTTTTATTTTTAGTTTTAAAAACGACTTATTATAGTGCTCAACAGCAATATTTAATCTTACGTTCTCTAAAAAATCAATGGAATCTAAATGTTTTTTAAATTGATGAAAATGATCTGCAGGAATAGATAATTGTGCATTTATACCTTCAAAAGAAACATAAATTCGTCCTAACACGTCTAATTTGTTCCATTCTAAAAACAAATGATTTCTAAAAATTGTTGGATTTTTTATCTGATGATATTGATAAAAAGAAATCGTTAAACGGTCTTTGCCAGCTTCGTCAATTAATTGCGCACGTTCTGCTGCGCTTAACTTATTGTACAGTTGCATGCTATACTAATTTTTGTTAAACTTTATTTTGATGAAAAAAACATCAAATTCTTTGCAAAAGTACCAAAAAAATCAACTTTTAGTTTAATTTTCAACAACCATTTTTAATTTGACAAAAATTTAAACTTTCTTCAATTTTCATCATTTTATGACAATAAAATCAATCCTTTTTTTAGCATCTTTGCAGTGTTATTAATTATAGAACAAGAAAAATGAAAGTAGCTGTAGTTGGTGCAACTGGAATGGTTGGCACAGTAATGTTGAAAGTTTTAGCAGAACGTAATTTTCCTGTAACAGAAATAATTCCTGTTGCTTCTGCAAGATCTGCAGGGAAAAAATTAACTTTCCAAGGAAAAGAATTTACAGTGGTAACTTTAGAAGATGCTGTACATATGAATGCAGATATTGCATTATTTTCTGCTGGTGGAGACACTTCTTTAGAATGGGCACCAAAATTCGCAGAGAAAGGAACTACAGTTGTAGATAATTCTTCTGCTTGGAGAATGGATCCTTCAAAAAAATTAGTTGTCCCAGAAATAAATGGAGACGTTTTAACAAAAGAAGATAAAATTATTGCAAATCCAAATTGTTCTACCATTCAATTAGTAATGGCTTTAGCGCCTTTGCATAAAAAATATAAAATGAAACGTGTGGTAATTTCTACCTATCAATCTGTTTCTGGAACTGGTGTAAAAGCAGTACAGCAATTAGATAATGAAGAAGCTGGTATTGAAGGTGAAATGGCTTATCCTCATAAAATTGGAAGAAATGCATTACCTCATTGTGATGTTTTCTTAGAAAATGGCTACACTAAAGAGGAAATGAAATTGGTTAAAGAACCAAAAAAAATACTAAATGATCAGTCATTTTCTGTCACAGCAACTGCTGTAAGAATTCCAACTGCTGGTGGACATTCTGAAGCCGTAAACGTTCAATTTGAAAATGATTTTGATGTTTCTGAAGTTCGTCAATTATTAAGTGAGACTCCTGGCGTTATTGTGCAAGATGACTTGGCAAATAACATTTATCCTATGCCAATAAACGCACATGATAAAGATGAAGTTTTTGTTGGAAGAATTAGACGTGACGAATCTCAACCAAATACCTTAAATTTGTGGATTGTTTCTGACAACCTAAGAAAAGGTGCAGCAACAAATACGGTGCAAATTGCCGAGTATTTAGTAGATAATAACTTAATATAGTCTAATAGATTTCTCGACTACACTTTGTTTCGATCGAAATGACAATTACACAATGTCATTTCAACCTTGTGGAGAAATCTTAAAAATTCAATTTTCATACAAAAATTATAAAATGTCTGATTTTCATAAACTTACTGTAAAAAATATTAATAAAGAAACCGCAAATGCGGTTTCTGTGTTATTTGATATTCCTGAAAACTTAAAATCTACTTTTAAGTTTGACGCTGGACAATACATCACCATAAAAGCAACAATTAACGGCGAAGAAATTAGGAGAGCATATTCTATTTGTTCTACACCAAAAAGTGGCGATTTAAAAGTTGCCATAAAAGCTGTTGATAAGGGAACTTTTTCTATTTACGCAACTTCGCAATTAAAAGTTGGTGCTATTTTAGAAGTTATGCCACCTGAAGGAAACTTTAAAATCAATCCAAAATCCAATAAAAATTATATTGCTTTTGCTGCTGGTTCTGGAATTACTCCAATCTTGGCAATGGTGAAATCGGTTATAGAAGAAGATTCCTCAACATTTACCTTGATTTATGGAAATAAATCTGCAGATGAAACTATTTTTAAGAAAGAATTAGACGAGTTAAACTCAACAAACGAAAACTTCAACTTACATTATATTTTTAGTAGAGAGAGAACAGATGAAGCTTTGTTTGGAAGAATTGACAACTCAATTGTGAACTTTCATGTAAAAAATAAATACAAAGAAATCAATTTTGATGCTGCTTATTTATGTGGTCCAGAAGAAATGATTAATCAAGTTTCTGAAACGCTTCAAGCTAACGGATTCAGCAAAGAAAATATTCATTTTGAGTTATTTACAAGTTCATCAACAGCAAAAAATTTAGATCAAATTAAAGAAGGTTTTACAGAAATTACGGTAATGCTGGATGATGAAGAAACTACGTTTACGATGCAACAATCAGATAATATTTTGGCTGCAACTTTACGTAATGATTTAGATTCGCCATATTCTTGTCAAGGTGGAGTTTGTAGTTCTTGTTTGGCAAAAGTTACTGATGGAAAAGCTGTCATGGTAAAAAATTCTATTCTTACAGATGCTGAAGTTGCAGATGGTTTTATTTTAACATGCCAAGCACACCCAACAACCCAAAAGATTTCAATTGATTTTGATGACGTTTAGGTTTTAACCCAATGCTTCCATTAATTCTAATATTTATAATATCTTTGAATGATGGATTTTTACGACTTTAAAAACGCGTTTCTAATAGGTTTTTTCATGGCTTTCATGATTGGACCTGTTTTTTTTATGCTGATTCAAACTAGTATTCTTAAAGGCGCAAGAGCTGCGATTGCTTTGGATTTAGGCGTTATTTTAGGTGATATCACTTTTATTGTAATTGCTTATTATGGAAGTAGGTCTTTACTAGAAAGAATAAAAGACGATCCAAGATTATTCTTTATTGGTGGTTTGGTTTTAATTATCTATGGTTTGGTTACTTATTTGGATAAGAGTAATAAAAAAGAAGAAATAAAAAAGGCAAAAGAGATAGAAATACCCGTTCTTAAAAACAACTACATAAAATTATTTCTAAAAGGATTTTTCTTAAACTTTATTAATATTGGAGTTCTGGCTTTTTGGCTGGGTTTAATTGTGGTAATTGGCCCAACATTAAACATGGATCAAACCAATATT
>Ga0115558_1001031_pt1 | contig 17262 bp, 14 predicted proteins | sample COGITO_mtgs_1104_4_FD_87279 | JGI IMG/M metagenome (GOLD analysis project Ga0115558, IMG submission 87279) | Pelagic marine microbial communities from North Sea - COGITO_mtgs_110426 | ecosystem: Environmental > Aquatic > Marine > Epipelagic | place: Germany:Helgoland, sampling site Kabeltonne... | reverse complement strand
GTGCCATTGTCTTGCAGTCCACCGTAGACGAGGTACTTTTTTTGATTATCTACCGCTACCGTATAAAACTGACCTACAGCTGGGGAATTGCATTTTGTCCAAGTCTGTGCGCCGTCGTAGCTTATATTTATGCCTCCGTCATTTCCATTGATAAGATGAAGTGGGTCGTTAGGGTTTATCCAGATGTAGTGATGGTCTGCATGTACATTATCTCCGCCAGCATAGGAGAAAGTAGTACCTCCATCCAAGGACTGTAATAGTGGTACTCCAGCTATAAAAACATGCTCAGCATTACTCGAACTGGCATGTAATGTGCCAAAATAGTAGCCATAGCTGTAACACACATTTTCTAAGATTGAGTCGTGAGTTTTGTCCCAAGTAGCTCCGAGATCATTACTTCGGTAGAGTTCTGCCCCGTTCACAGGGTCTTCAAACATGGCTGCATTACTATCATACAGGTAGTTGAAAATATCTATGGGCGTTAACTCGCCCTTTTTAGTCATTTTTTTGAGTTTTTTAGCGGTATAGATTTTAGGTAATCTATTTTTTAGAAACGCGTTGAGTGTAGAGTCCTCTAGGGCTATAAACTCCTTTTCACTCATTGACTTAAATGAGTTTTTAGTTAAGCCTTCATCAACCTTGGTTTCTGACGGTTGGCGTTCTTGATTGTCGAGTAACGCATAGACTACATTGTCTTTGCCTATGCTGATGCCTATCCTACCAACGTTTTTGCCACTGACGAAGTTTTCAGATCTATTCCAACTAAGACCCGCGTCTTTGGAAGTGTAAATAGCACTTCCGTCACCTCCTTCTGTGAAATCCCACCCTCTGCGTGATCGCTCCCATACTGCAAGTAGCAGCGTATCTGGATGTTCTGGAACTAATTCTATATCTACAGCACTTATAGGACTGCAAGTTGAGAAAATCTTGTTCCAAGTTTCCCCACGATCTTTGGATGTATACAGTCCGCCACTCGTATCAGAGGAAAAAAGACTATTCATAGCAGCAACATAAATGATGTTTGGATCAGTAGGGTGAATGAGTATGCGCGAGATATGTTGTACTTGTACTAACCCAATGTGTTTCCAAAGCTTCCACTTGCGAGGGTCGTTATATCCGAAATCGCATTGGAATAAACCATACCCAGCGTAGGACGATCTGCTACTATTTGCCTCACCGGTGCCTACGTATATTGTTTCGTTTTGCCAATCTACAGCGAGTGCCCCACAGTGTATGGTGTATTCATTTTCATCAAAGATAGGATGGAAGCTGTGCCCATTATTCTTAGTTTCCCATACGCCGCCAGTGGCGTACGCTACAAAAAAGTGTTTGGTGTTGTTAGGGTCTACTGCTACGTCTACTACTCTTCCACTCATTACGGTAGGACCTATGCTGGTGGCCTCTATGCCAAGGTAGTTCGATGCTACACGTAATTCTTTTCTGTCCTGAACAGCTTGTATTCGCTCTTCTGTGGAGCTAGATGCTACTGGATTTTTAGGGTATTGAGCATTAGATTCAATGCTGAATATAAGTAAAAGTAGGAATGCTGTGATGTGCTTGAGCATAAGGCGAATTTAAGAAGAAAGCTGGTGTTTTTTTGTTTCTGCACCGATTGTCAATTTCTCGGTACAATCCGACTGTTGTCGGATCACTCGAAATGACAATGGTCTATGATATTCGTTCCACAGGCTTCAACCATTTTTTTCTTGCTTACTATTTCAACCTTTTTATGGATTCGCTTTTTTGCCAGTTTGAGTGATTTTGCTTCAGCTTCTACCTTTTTATGGATTTGCTTGTTTGTTGGTTTGAGTGATTTTGCTTCAGCTTCTACCTTTTTTATGGGGTCGCTTTTTTGTCAGTTCGAGTGATTTTGCCTCAGCTTCTACCTTTTTTATGGGGTCGCTTTTTTGTCAGTTCGAGTGATTTTGCTTCAGCAAAATTGTACCGAGAACGGCAAAAAGTAGAATAAATTTAAAATGTATAAAATTTGATGGGTAATTTAAAACTCATTTCAACTGGCTTATTGTCTTTTGTGGCTGGTATCCAAGTCGGGAATTTTCTTAAAACATCTTTAGCAGACTTTACGAGACGGTAATCATCTCCTTTGCTCTCTAAATCCATAAGGATTTTATTTTTTTCTTTGGGAAGTGAATTTGTGAAAGTTTGGCCAATAACGGATATTAAGAAGTTCAATATAATAAATATTCCCTAAGGTATCTATAGTAAACGTAAGCGTAACTTCACCTCCAATCCCATTTTGTAACGCTCGATTTGGTATAGTTGCAGTTTCTGCGATAAACTTATTAAGAGAATCTTTTCCGCCCGGGAATGAAGCTGAGGTTGAACCTGTAGGACTACCTTCTTCTTGACCGATACATATCAAGGTTCAGAGAATGACCATTGTCAGTCCGAGAAACCTCATTTCCCAAATGTAAGTCTTTCCCCTTTTTTGCTCTCGTCAAACTTACCATTGCTGTACGCGAGATGACCTGAGACTATGGTTTGTTCTATTGCTGTGGTGAATATTTCCCCTTCCAAAGGACTCCATCCACACTTGTACAAGATGTTACTTTTGGACACTTCCACTTGTGTTTCAGGATTTACTACGACTATATCTGCGTGGTATCCTTCACGCAGGTATCCACGTTTCTCTACTGCGAAGAGGTCTGCCGGTGCATGACACATTTTTTCTATCACTTTATTGGTCGTGATTTTGCCCATCTTAGCATGCTCTAACATCAGCTGTAGGCTATGTTGTACAAGAGGTAATCCGCTAGGAGCTTTGGCATATTTATTTTGTTTTTCATCCCACGTATGTGGCGCATGGTCAGTGGCTATTATATCAAAATAGTCATTATTCAGAGCGTACCATAGTGCTTTTTGGTCTGCTTCTGATTTTATGGCTGGGTTGCACTTTATCAGGCTACCTTTTTGGGCGTAGTTTGTATCATTGAAAGTTAGGTGATGCACACATACTTCGGCAGTGATTCGTTTTTCAGCAAGCGGTATTTTGTTGGTAAACAACTCTATTTCTTTTGCCGTAGATATGTGTAGAATGTGCAATCTAGCATTGTATTCTTTTGCCAAGTCACTTGCCAGTTTACTGCTCAAATAGCAGGCCTCTTCATTTCTAATAATGGGGTGAGCCTCCATCGGGATGTCTTCACCATATTTGGCTACGAAATCTGCAGTATTTTTTCGTATAGTGGTTTCATCCTCGCAATGTGTGGCGATGAGCATTGGCGTTTGAGAAAAGATTCCTCGAAGAGTATCCTCATTATCTACGAGCATATCTCCCGTACTACTTCCCATAAATAACTTGATACCGCAAACATCTTTGGGGTTAGTCTTTAATACTTCGGTTATATTATCATTGGTACCCCCCATGAAAAAGGAGTAATTACCAAGAGAACATTCTGCTGCTCTTGCATACTTTTTAGCTAATTCTTCTTGAGTGGTAGCTTGAGGTACAGTATTTGGCATCTCCATAAACGAAGTAGTCCCACCAGCTACAGCAGCTTTCGCTTCGGTATAAATTTCTGCTTTATGTGTCAGCCCAGGTTCTCTGAAATGTACTTGATCGTCTATCACTCCAGGTACGACCCATTTGCCTTCAGCATCTATGGTCTTATCTGCGGACCGACTGATTCCGTTTTTATTTATTTCTGCAATGAAACCATCTTCAACATAGATATCTGCTACGTATTGTTGGTTTTCGTTAATTAAAAGCCCGTTTTTGATTAAAATTGATGCCATATATGGTGAGCAAATTTAACATTCGTGTCTATGGTATTTGGCAAAAAGACGATAAAATTTTAGTCAGCAATGAAGAAATTAAAGGATTTGAGATGTTAAAGCTACCTGGAGGAGGGTTGGAATATGGAGAAGGCCCAGTAGAATGCGTGAAGCGTGAGTTTTTAGAGGAACTAGGTGTAACGATAGAAGTAAAAGGCCATGTGCACACTACAGAGAATTTTATTCAAAGTGTATTTAAAGAAGAGGACCAAGTGGTCGCTATCCACTACCTAGTACATACGGAGGAGACCGTAAGGACGATGTCGACTGCACAGCCTACGCGTTTAGGTGGAACAAATTACCATAATTTTGAGTGGCGAGTATTGGATGAGATCCTCATTAGTCAAATGACTTTTGAGATGGATAAGCAAGCATTGATTATGCTTTAGTAAATGACGTGTACGGTTCCTTTATTTGTGCGTGCATTGCCGTCACATCCTCTATAGTACATGAAGTACATGTAGGTTGTTGGGGGGACTTTTTCTCCTTGGTAGTACCCGTCCCAATTGGTAGTATTCGTCTCTCTCGAATCAAATAGTTTCTCACCCCATCGGGAGTATACCGCGATGTAGTATCCAGGTTGTATGACTTCATCGGTGTAGGGGAATAACTCATTCAGATTGTCTTCATTGGGAGTGAATGCATTGGGCACATACAAGACGCTAGGAAGTGCTTCCGGGTCTAGAGTAATGTATAAGCTGTCCTTACCACTGCAGCCCAAATCGTCGGTAACTTCTAATGTGTATTGGCCTTCACTCTGAGTCGTGATGTATGGTGTGGATTCTCCTGTATTCCAAGAGTAGATGGGAAAGGGGATAGCGACTCCAATGGCTGTAGGAGAGTTTACACAGATAGTGGTATCCTCACCTAAGTCTATTTCGGGGGATTGACTTAGGGTAAGTTCTATGCTGTCTGAGGATGTGCATCCTCCTGAATTTTCAACTTCTACAGTGTATCGATCTGCAGTAAATACGCGTATAGTTTGGGTAGTATCTCCTGTGCTCCACGTATACTTTATTCCAGACGGACCAGCGTCCAGCGTAGTATCCAGCACATCGCAAAAATGTATATCTGGACCTAATTCTAATTCAATAAGAGGATTACTAATGGTGAAAGAATCTGAGTTTGGACAATGTCTTTGATTTATTCTTACCCATTTGAGTCCTCCGCTAGTAAACGTAGTAGAAGAACTTGTGGCACCGTTAGACCACAAGTAAGTGGCCTCTTCTATATCACCGAGGTCAACGAAATGGCTGAATTCATCACAGTAAAAAGCGTCCTCAATAGTTGGCGTGGTAGGTTGCCATATTCGTGTGGTATCTTTAGCGACACAGTTATCGTTACTCACGGTAACAATATATTGTCCAGCATTTTCTACCCGAATACTTGCAGTTCTTTGGATTGGGGTGGTATTCCATCGGTAGTTGAGACCAGATACGCCCACATCGAGGGTAATATCTATGGTATCACACACTAAGGTGTCTTCAAGGATTTCAAATTTGGGCAAAGGGTCAGACGATAGTGTGATAGTATCACTATAACTGCATTGTCCATATGAGACTTCTACGATGTAGGTTCCTTCCTGGGAGGTAGAGATACTTGGAGTTGTAGCCCCAGTGTTCCACGAGTAACTAATCCCGTCCCTCACTCGGGTATCAATAGTGTGTAAAAACGGTTCGCAGAATACGATGTCTGGACCGAGCTCAAAGGATTTAGTGCTTCGGACTCTCACACCATATGTATAGTCATCATCACAAATACTGGAAGTGACTTTTAGGGTGATGGTATAGTCGCCATTACCTGGATAGATATAACTTACAGGAACATTTTTATCAAAGGTGGTCAAGGTATCTGAAGTAGTGCTAAGGTCTCCGAAATCCCAAAAATACTTGGCTGCTAATCCTGCCTTCACGATGCTGGTATTTATAATGTTTATAGTATCGCCACATTCGAAAGTATAGATACCGCCTACTGCAGTTCCTCCGGATATTTTATAATTGGCCAATATATCAAATTGGCAATTGATCACGGTGATTTGATAATCTCTGCGGGTTTCACCAACTAGCACACCGTTTCTAAATTCACTTACTAGTATTCCAATGGCAAATACGCCAGTTTCAGTTGGAGTTACGGTGACTTCTCCTGTTTGCGAGTTAATATTGAATGCAGGGGATCCAAATAATTGGTTGGCTATATTGTAGGGAGGTCTCCATTGTACTTTTCTAAAGGGAGGAGATTCATATTGTGCTAGAGTACTTGGTCTTCTGCGTTCAGGAGGATCATCTGCGCCACCTAAAAAAGGCGTCATAAACGAGTATACTAAGGAATCCCCATCAACGTCTATCGCACTTTGGTCTATGGAAAGTGGGGCGTCTATACAGACGTAAATCGGTGGAATTTCAGGTATAAAGGCACTATTGTTAGGGATGCTTTTCGGTGGGATTTTGGTCCATGCAGTAAATCCAGAAGCGCCAGGATTGATAATGTTATCAATTTTGTCATTTCTACAGCACCTTTGCCAGCTAAGAATTACGCCATTTGTTCCAGGATTGATAGTGCGTGTTGTAAAGTACTGCGAAGCGGAAACACAAACATTTCCTGGATTTTTAACACAGTTGTAACTTGAGTTCTCGGTTACACTTTTTGTAGTTATTTTGTTAATTTCGAAATCCCCTTGATACGCTCCAGTCACGGCATCCCACTGGGAGATTATAAGAACATCGTCTTCTTCTATAGCGCCTGGATTCCCATTCTCACAATCGAAAAACAGTTGAACAAAGACTCGATACTGATTTTGATCTGCGTTGAGTATAGTATATATTATTTCACCACCCACTATATGTGTAGCTTCCGCTCTGAAGAGGGCGAGAGTAACAAGCGATATGAGTAGAATTCTTTTGATAGTGTTTGGTTTACATCAATTTAACGAATGGTTTAGAAATTAAATACTCTTGCTATGTTAAAGCCAAACCGAACATCACCATCAAGCCATTTGGCTTTAGTATCGGTGATGAATCCTTTTTCAAAAGCTGCCTGACCATTGGTAAAGAACAATTGAAAAACATGACCTCCTGTTTCTATGTCAAAACCAATGGAAAGTGAGTTGGTTTTGTCAGTTTCCAATTGGTTTGGTAGTACATAGTAATACTCCAGATTTATGGAAGTACGATGGGATAGTTTTTGGCGCAACCCTGCTCCAATTGCCAGTATATCATTTGGACGTGATAAGGAATCTACTAAGTTTTTATGCACCAAAGTCGGACTTAGTTGGATGCTCAGACCTTCGGTAAACTTTCGAGCTACGAGCAGCTGATGCGTGTAATGCATTCTGCTACTTATGTAGTTTTCTCTATTGGGCTGTGTCCATTTTATAGTTGCCATTCCTACATGACTAATCCACGTGGCAGTGACAGGCATGTTTTTTTCGCCTGTACTTTGCTTAAGGAATTTATATTTGATAAAGCCATCATAGGTCTTATCTACATTGCTACGGCCAAGACCTACATTCAGATTATCTGTGATGCCGTAGTCTCCGCCTATACGCATAGTGGCTTGATCTAGTCCAAATAAATCGTAAGGACCACCACTTAGAAATCCAAAACGATGGGATATTTTAAAATCAAACTCATTTTTAGCTACAGTCTCAATGCTGTGCCCATTCACCACTCTATTGGTCTTAAACGTAGCAAAGGTGTATTCTGTAGTAGGAGAACTTTCATCATCGTCCAACAAGTCTAGCGTTTGACTATTTGCTGCGTAAACAGCGAAAATAGAAAACAGTATTAAAGTACTTCTGAGCATATATTCGGTTTATAAGTCTAGGGCGCGGATTATACTCAGGGATAACCAAAGCTACTCCGGACCAGTGAGTGCTAATTTAGTGTGCGTGTTTGTAGTCTGCGTCTACAGTGATCTTGATCTCCTTTGAGATTTTACCCGCCACGCTTTTAGGTATTTCGATGTTATAGTCCGTAGGATCAATAACAAAAGTAGTCTTGGCATTCACGACTCCATCTTTTACCGTAAACGTGCCTTCTGTAGATATATCTTTAGTTACATCTTTGATTGTAAGCTTACCACTTACTTTGGATTTATAGATTCCATTTTCGCCAGTTTTAATGGCTGCTATATTCTCTATTACTCCGCTGAACGTAGACTTCGGGAACGTAGTGCTCTCCATGTAATTCTCATTAAAGTGTTCTTGCATGAGTGCCTTAGGAAATTCGAAATCCTTGATCAATGCGCTAAACTGCATTTTGCCAGAAGTGGCATCAAAGGCGGTTTTTACCTTGTGATTATCTGCAGTGATGTCTTCTACAGGTGTATGACTGAAGAAATTAATGTTTCCAGTATTGGTCTTAAAAATTCCTCCACTGTGACTGGTAAATGCCATCATCCCAAAACAGATGGTAGCTAATGTAAGTATGGTTATTTTTTTCATGGTTTTATATATTAATCAATAAGTGTGCAATTTGAGAGTACTACGTCTTTATCGGCGAGTAAATCTAGCTCTTCAGATCCGTTCATTCCCATACAGATTCCTTTCAGATGTACTGTAGTGCTATCTTGAAGCGATAGGAGTTTGTCCAAGTATTTTGGTTTAAACCCACAACGTATAAATCCATCGTATCCATTGCCTTCTAGAACAATTTGAGGTTCTTTTTCATTGCTAAGATCCCGATTAAGTAGAAGTCCATGTATAGCTATTACCTTATCGGAGTATTTCACCATAGCAGCCGAATCGTCTAATTCAAATGCTTGGAAAATTGCGGAAGCAGAAATAGTTTCTGCTGCTTCTGTAGACGCCACATCTGTGTGTGGTTTATTGTACGCTCTGTATGCATACAAGAAGGCTCCAAGAGCTATCAGTAGTATGAGAAGAAAGATTGGTTTTTTCATAAGTGGTTTAGTTATTTGGTGCTCCGTTAGTGATCCAGGCTTCTAGTTTATTGATATCACACTCCGCCATTTTAGCTTGACTTTTAGGCATGTTGCTTGCGTCAGGAGCGTGCTGTATACTTTTCAGTAGTTTTTCGTTGTTTACCCAAGTAGTAACATCATTATACCCTTCGAGATCTACGCTACCTTGTGGGTTTGCATTGGAGTGGCAGGTTAAGCAGCCGTAGTTTTGAAGTATGGGTAGTATATTGCTGCTGTAGGACATATCTGATGTGTCGCAGTTTGTCGTAGGATATAATTCTTCTTCATTATCGTAGTAGCAACCAGCTATGAAAAAGAGTAAAAGTAAGAGAGTTATTGTTTTATTCATTTCTAGTTATTTAAAGCTCCTTCTGTTATCCATTTATTAATAATAGCTATGTCACAATCTGAAAGTTTACCCCCTTGTGGCATTGGACTAAAGCCAGCTTTATGTTCTATACTACCTAGTAACTTGCCATTATCTACCTGGGTTTTTACATTGGTATAATTATCTAAGCGGATGTTGCCGCTTGGGCTTGATGCGTTGTGACAAGAGACACAATTATTCATAATAGAGGTGACTTGCACACTATAGGTGACATTGGTGGTATCGCACTCATTGCATTTATTGTTCTTGGCACCTTGTTGTATCCATTTACTAATGAGTGCTATTTGATCTGAGGAGAGCTTAGAATTTGGTGGAGGTGGCATCATTTTGTCGGGGTCAGATGAAGTAATTACTTTATATAACTTACTCTCGTCTGGGTCGCCAGGAGTGATTTCTCCAGTGTTTTTAATGTTTCTGTAACTATCAAACACCACTCCATCTTGTCGCGAGACTGCGTCGTGACATCCAGCATATGCGCAAGACGAGATGATAAGAGGAAGTATCTCATTCTCAAAATAGACACTATCGGGATCGCACTTTAATGTAGAATCATTGTCAGCAGAGGTGTTCAGTATCGGAACATCCGTTGCTTTGTGCTTACATGATTCTAGGGTTAAGAAGCTGACTAATGCAGCAGCGGAAAGCACGAAAAGCGTCTTCTGAAAATTCATTTTTTTATTCCGTTAGTATACAAATTTACTAATTTTCAGAAAGCATTGAGTCTTCGTGAAACATATTACATTAAGGTTACTTAGAAAAGGTCGCTTAATATAAGGCTGTAAAAGCTACGTTTTTACCTATAACGGGATGTTCCCGTGTTTTTTCTTTGGTAGCGTGGCTACTTTGTTTTCTAACATAGCAAAGGCCTTGATGAGTTTAACACGGGTTTGCTCAGGAAGTATCACATCATCTACAAACCCTCGCTCTGCCGCTCGGTATGGATTCGCAAATATTTCTGCGTATTCGGCTTCTTTTTCTGCTAGTTTAGCTACTGGATCATCTGCACTGTTTATCTCATTTCTAAAAATTATTTCAGCGGCTCCTTTAGCTCCCATAACGGCTATTTCAGCACTAGGCCAAGCAAAATTCATGTCTGCACCTATGTGTTTACTATTCATTACGTCATAAGCTCCACCGTATGCTTTTCGCGTAATCACGGTGATACGTGGCACGGTAGCTTCACTGAATGCATAGAGTAGTTTGGCTCCGTTGGTTATGATGGCGTTCCACTCTTGATCTGTTCCTGGCAAGAAGCCTGGTACGTCTTCAAATACAAGTAATGGGATGTTAAAACAGTCGCAAAAACGCACAAAACGAGCTCCTTTCTGTGAAGAAGGGACGTCTAATACGCCCGCAAGGTAAGCCGGTTGATTTGCCACTATGCCTATGCTTCGACCAGCCAATCGAGCGAAGCCTACTACAATGTTAGGAGCAAAATTCTCGTGTATTTCAAAGAATGAATCTTTGTCTATTGTGCCTTTAATTACTTCACGGATGTCATACGGTTGATTTGCACTGTCTGGGACTATGGTGGCTAATTCTTCTCTGACTTCATCAGTGAGTTCGTAAGGTACTTTGAGGGTTTGCTCTTCACAGTTTTGTGGCATGTAACTGAGGAGCTTTTTGATGTCTTCTATCGCTTCTAAGTCATTCGCTGCAGTAAGGTGTGCTACACCACTTTTTTCAGAATGTACGCTTGCTCCACCGAGATCTTCAGAGGTCACTTCTTCATTAGTTACTGTCTTTACCACGTTTGGACCTGTGACAAACATATAGCTAGTATCTTCTACCATAAGTATGAAGTCTGTGATGGCAGGAGAGTAAACTGCACCACCTGCGCATGGACCCATTATAGCACTTAGTTGAGGTATAACACCGCTGGCTTGCGTGTTTCTGTAAAATATGTCTGCGTATCCCCCTAGAGACACTACCCCTTCCTGTATACGTGCACCTCCGCTATCATTTAGTCCTATTACTGGAGCTCCGTTTTGCATAGCCATATCCATTATTTTGCAGATTTTCTCAGCGTGTGTTTCGGATAGAGATCCTCCGAATACAGTAAAATCTTGAGAGAACACATACACGAGTCTTCCATGAATGGTACCAAAACCAGTCACCACACCGTCCCCAGGATAGTGAAGTTTTTCCATCCCAAAGTCTGTACTTCGGTGCTTGACTAAGGCTCCTATTTCTTCAAATGAGTTTTTATCTAAAAGTAAGTCTAATCGTTCACGAGCAGTTAGTTTATTCTTGCTATGCTGTGCATCGATTCTTTTTTGGCCACCGCCAAGTTTAGACTCTTCTAGTTTATTTTTCAGTATATCTCGGTTGTTCATTTATCCTTGTTCTTCTAGTATAGCGATTAGTTCTTCAGTGAGCTCTAAGTTATGATATACGCATTGTACATCATCATCATCCTCAAATTTATCTATAATTTTTAGTACTTCTTGAGCATCGTTTATGCTCAGTGTTGTCGTGGTCTTGGGTATTTGCTGTATCTCGGTACTTTGGGCTTCTATCTGCAGCTCTGCTAACTTAGATTGCATCGCACCATAGTCTTCAAAAGAGGTGTATATGACCGTTATCTCATCGTCTTTTTCTACATCTTCAGCACCTCCATCTATCAACTCAAGTTCCAGGCTATCTTCGTTTTTGCCTTCTAGAGCTGTATTGTCTATAGTGAAGACCCCTTTGGTATCGAATATAAAGCTAAGAGACCCATTGGTTCCTAAAGTTCCCCCGTTTTTAGTGAATATAGATCTTACTGCAGCCACCGTTCTATTCAGATTGTCGGTGGTAGCTTCTACGAAAATTGCAATGCCGTGGGGCGCATATCCTTCGTAGGTGTAGGTCTGCAGATTAGCTGCTTCGGCACCACTCCCTTTTTTGATGGCGCGTTCTATTGTATCTTTAGCAAGATTAGCTCCCTTAGCGTTTTGAACAGCCAGTCTAAGTGCAGGATTACTGTCCAGGTCTGGACCATTATCGCGTGCAGCTATGGTGATCTCTTTAATAATACGAGTCCATACTTTAGCTCGCTTTTTGTCTTGAGCTGCTTTGCGGTGTTTTATGTTGGCCCATTTACTATGTCCTGCCATGAATATTCTTCTCTAATTCTACGTCACAAACTTAAACTAATTGCATAAAAAAGCCGTCTCCAATAGATTGGAGACGGCTTTTTTTATTTTAGCGAATACTAAGTGATTAGTGAGCTACTGTCACTTTAGTAGTACTTACATTCTCTCCGTTTGTTACTTTGAGGATGTATACACCATTTTTTAAATCAGCTACACCTAGTGTGTAGTGGTTTGGAGAAAGTCCTACGATGGTAGAATTGTCTACAACTACTTTACCCGTAAGGTCCATTAATTGAACACTTACATTGTTGCTTTGAGCTATTAAAATATCAACATTAAGCTCCTCTGAAACTGGGTTAGGATATACTGCTACGTTGTCATCATTGAATGATGTAGCTGATATAGAAGCGCCATATCTCTTTTCCCAAAGGTATGATTTGAATAATGAATTATCGGTAGAATCTGCATCTACTACAGGTGCACTTCTGTTAAAAGCATAAGCTAAAACAGCCATATTGATAGGTACAGTTGTTCCTAAAGTTGCATTCACACCAACGTTATAGGTAGGAGACTGAAAAGTGGCACCCGAAGCAACAGCAGATCCCAATATGAATAGTGATGGATTCGCAGCCACTACTACTTGTGTTCTTGCCTCATTTAATATTGCCCAAGTATAATATATAGTGTCTCCAGCCGCTAAAGCTGTTCCTTTGTTTGTAGCAGTAAATTGTAATTCAAATTCTGTAGCACCGTTCGTGCCATCTTGAATAAATTCTGGTTTGTCAATGGAAGTCATAGCAATATCGACTTGAGCGTAACCAAAACTAGCAATAGCTAAAAGTAAAAGAGTAAGTGTTTTTTTCATTTTATGTTTAATTTATATTCAAAGTTAAATAAATTATATTTAAGCTAATAGGAATTGTAACTCATTTATATCAAGATTGGATAAAATGCTATTTTCTGACACGATGATGTCCTTAGAAATTTGCTGTTTTCTAGCTTGTAAAGCTGTTATTTTTTCTTCTATCGTGTCTTTGGCTATGAATTTATAACTAAAGACACTGTGTTTTTGACCTATTCTATGGCTCCTGTCTCTCGCTTGAGCTTCTGCTGCCGGATTCCACCATGGGTCTACTATGAATACGTAGTCTGCCGATGTAAGGTTAAGCCCAGTTCCACCTGCCTTTAGGGAGATTAAAAATACGGTAGCTGCTGTAGTTTTCTGAAAAGAAGAGACATACGATGCTCGTTTCTCTTTAGTGGTGCTTCCTGTGAGTTTATAGTAAGGCAGGCCAAGCTTATGAATGTCTTGCTCTAATAAGTTCAGGTACCTAACAAATTGGGAGAAGACCAATATTTTGTGTCCTTCACTGATAGCATTTTTTATCTTTTCTAAGAGTATCAGATGTTTGCCACTATCATCGGTATACTCTTTGTCAGTCAGCACTGGGTGGTTTGCTATCTGCCTCAGCTTACTTAGACCCTGTAGTATAGAGAATTTTGCCTTAGGAAGCCCTTGTTCTTCCACCATGTCTACGATACTATTGCGGTATTCTGATTTTACTTTTTCATAGTATTTAGCTTGACTTTCTGTCATTTCACAATACACTATTTTCTCGGTAAGTTGCGGCAGGTCTTTAGCTACTTCTGACTTGGTCCGTCGGAGTAGAAATGGTTTGACCAGTTTTTGAAGTTCTTGCGATTTTTTCTGGTCGTTTTGTTTTTCTATGGGCTTGGCAAAGTTCTCTTCGAAATTTTTTAGACTCCCAAGCAGTCCTTTGTTGAGGAAATTCATCTGACTCCAAAGGTCTTTTACCGTGTTTTCTATCGGAGTACCGGTAAGTGCTATTCTACATTTTGCAGTAAGCTTTTGAATAAATTGAGTTGTTTTAGCAGAGTGGTTTTTGATATTTTGACTCTCGTCAAGCACCACAACTTCAAAGGGGATAGTGCTAAATAAGTCTATGTCGTTTCGGATAAGACCATAGGTTGTGATAAGAATGTCCACTGGTGGTAGTTGGTCCACATGCTTGGCTCTTTTTGATCCACTGTGTATGGCTACGCGAAGATCTGGGGTAAAATTGGCTATCTCTTGTTCCCAGTTGTACAATAGAGAGGTGGGAGCAACGAGCAAGAAACTAGGAGCGGGTGAGTTTAGCTTTTCAGTGTATTTCACACGCTGAAGAAATGCCAATGTCTGTATCGTTTTTCCCAGCCCCATGTCATCTGCCAATATCCCCCCAAAGCCGTTGTTTTTTAGGAACATTAACCAGCTGAGTCCATCGGTTTGATACGGGCGAAGTGTCCCCTTGAATAGCCTATGTGGTGACTCCTCTTTTATGTCTACCAGTTTATTGAGGTGGTCCTTTATTTTCTTAGATTTTATAAGACTAAGTACGTCTATTTGGTATTTTTTTACGGTAAACTTATTTCCATTTTTGGTACTATTAGCAAGGGCATTACCTAGGGCAAACCACTCTTGTGGAAAGAGAAAGATACTGCCATTCTTCAGGGTTGTTTGGGTTCCCCCTTTTTTCATTTCTTTCACTACTTCACTGAATAGGAGCTGTTCATCGCCTATGGTAATAATCACCTCTAAATCAAACCAGTCTATCTTATCCCCGATGGTGTAGTTTAGTGTAGGTAGCTGGGTGCTGTAGGTTTCTTCTAACTCGGTGCTGACTTTAAAGTGGCCTGCTTTTAGGACTTCTCCATTTTCCCTCAGCCATGTAATAGCGGATAGTAGGGAGCGGTCTTCCAATCTAAAGTATGACCCATTTGTAGGATGTAATCCAAGCTTTTTCAGTGCATTTACTCGATTGGCTTCCCATATCTGTGATCGTTTATACTTTGTAAATACGGGTTCCTCACCGTTCCAATGCAGGTCTACATGAAACAACTTGTCTTGATGAAAAGGGAACTCTACCTGGTCGTAGACTATTGCGAGTTTAAATTGATATCCTGCAGCAGTCTGAACTAAACTGATTTTAGGAGTTGCAGCTTCTTTCACCGTGTTGATTTCAAAACCTTGGGCGAACACAGGAGCAGTTTCTAGTAGCGGTTTTACGAACTTAGAGTAATAAGCGTGCTCATTCTCCGGCTGTACATATACATGTTTTTTGTTTAGGAATACACCTAGCTTACTGCCATCCACAAAATCATAAAACGAGTGCAATCGTCCGTGTACCATTAGTCGAGCAGGCTTACTGGTGATTAGGAGTCCACCTTGTTTCATAAACGGGATGCGCTCATCTCCATATTTTATGGTGATAAAATAAGCGGTCCCATTTTCATTTCGTCTAAAGTGAAAAAGCACTTTGGTAAAGTCTTCATTTATTTTGATTCTGCGGTGAGCGGGATTTATATCATCTGCTAAGTATAGACTCTTACTAGAGACAGGAAGTATGGCAAAAAGGGATTGGAGCTGCTTCTCTATATAGGGTCGGATTTCGGCCTTATGTTGAGTCTTATCAAAGTACTTCTGAAAATATTCTTTTGGCCGGATACGCTGTTTTGGAGAGAACTTACGCACGATATGTTCCTCCATAATAGTATCTAAAGTGGCTATTTGTGCAAGCTCTTCCTCAGTGAGTTTTGTATAGTATGAAGCATTCCCAGAGAAGACCTTCTGATAGGTAAGTGACAGCGTGTCGAGAGAGGTATAGGCGACGACATAAGGCTGTATGAGAACACCTAAATGGTAGTGCTCATATATGCTAAAGATTAACTTGTAGTTTATGTCGTTGCTAACTTTCACGTAAATATCGCCGTGCTAAAAATGGAGCAATATACAAGTGACCGGTAGAAGGGTAAAGAAAAAAGATGTTAAATATCCAGATACCTAGTTTCTAAAAGGTCTAGTAATAGATCTGGCTTAGTGCTTCTCCAATTTATGTCGTTTAGTCTATCGCCGTAGGATACTGCAAGCTTTAAATTAATGCTATCCATCTCATCCAAGACGTGAGGCAAGGCATTTATGAAATAGATGTTACCTTCTATGTCATCTTTCCACTCATGGTAGTAGTCGTCTTCTGAAGAATGAAAATTAAGCACATTTTCCATAATTATCATAAAGTTATCTATCCCGCAGTCTATCAAGTGATCTATTAGCTCAGTCTTAAGGAGCATAATATCATTGTTAATAGTGTCGTTCCATTCGCCTATGAGCTCAATGACGCAAAAAGCTTCTTCATAATCAACATACAATAATTTATAAAAAAGGGTGTCACTTCCAAAGTTGTCCCATTGTGGGTGAAGTAGGTAATTGTATACTTTATTGGTATAATGGAATTCTGAGTATTCATTCTCAAAATTTAATGCATTGGGATCCTGATCAGAACTGTAGATGTCCCTCCATAAGTAAAATGGCTCTATGTTATGCATTTTCTATATTGGTATCTGATATAAGGTAAAGTGGACGATTTTTTACATTGTCATTTATACGACTGATGTACTCGCCTATCATACCTATTCCGAGTAGCTGTATGCCCCCCAAGAATACAATTGTAATCATTAGCGAAGGCCAGCCAGGTTCATATATTTTTAGGATAAACTTAGCGTATAGCGTATATATTATGAGCAGAAGACCAATAAATGCACATACGAAACCAGAGATAGTAGCTAAGCGAAGAGGGAAATTAGAAAATGAGGTGATAGCATCTAAAGCTAGGCTAACCATTTTTTTATAGGTATAACCTGTTTCTCCAGCATACCTTCCCTCTCTTTCGTAACTTACCGAAACTTGTTTATAGCCTAACCAAGCAATTTGTCCTCGCAGGTATCGTTGCTTTTCAGGCATTCGGATAAGGGCATCTGCTACTTTTCTGTTGAGTATCCTAAAATCTCCGGTGTCTACGGGTATGTCTACAGAAGTTATTTTATTTAAGAGTTTATAAAAAACAGAAGCGGTCACTTTTTTTAACCATGATTCATTTTTTCGCTTAATGCGTTGAGCGTAAGCTACATCATAACCTTCTTCCGCCTTTTCTATTAATCTATGAATAACTTCGGGAGGGTCTTGACCATCGCTGTCCATTAGGATGATGTAGTCTCCTTTGGCATGCTCGATACCTGCAGTCACAG
>Ga0115558_1001015_pt1 | contig 17385 bp, 15 predicted proteins | sample COGITO_mtgs_1104_4_FD_87279 | JGI IMG/M metagenome (GOLD analysis project Ga0115558, IMG submission 87279) | Pelagic marine microbial communities from North Sea - COGITO_mtgs_110426 | ecosystem: Environmental > Aquatic > Marine > Epipelagic | place: Germany:Helgoland, sampling site Kabeltonne... | reverse complement strand
TAATTTGTCCTGCACCTGAAGAAACTCTCTCTCCCGTATTGTCTTGCGTAGCCAGTCCACGCAGCGTCTCTCTACGATGCGAAAACTCCATTTCGGGTAAGTGGCTGGATCGGAGAGCCTATGCAGGCCTTTGCTTATTGAGATAAGGCTCTCCTGTGTCACATCTCTGGCCGCCTCTCGACTCTTCAGGCGATTCAGGGCGTATAAGAAATAGCGTTGTTCCCAGTCTCCCAGCAATGTATTGAACGCTTCGATCTTTCCCCGTTGGCTTTCGATAACCAGCCATTCGTTGAAACTGCGTTCTTTCATGTCACGCATAGATTTTACCCAGGGTTATAGGTCGGCTATCGGGCCCATTCGGTTCAGGCGGCGAGCTGATTTTGGAGTGTAGCAGGACGTTCTTTGTGCATCCAAGGCTGGGAGAGGCTTGGTATGCGATAGACCGTTACGCTCGCCGAATAGCGCTTGATTAATACAATGTAGTGGTTTAATTTCAAAGGCTTACCATCTACAGAGCATTCAAAAAAGATCGCAAGGCTCGAACAGGAGCCTAACGGAGAACTAAGACAATGATTACGCTCAAGAAACTCATACCGCTGGCTGCCATTTTGCTAAGTGGTTCGGCGCTGGCTGCAGACAATTATGAGCCGCCCAGAACCGCCTCGGGTAAACCAGACCTGCAAGGGTTTTGGACTAACGCCTCGATTACCACTATGCAACGTTCCAGCAACTATGCAGAAATCGGTCTTACTATCCCTCTGGAGCAGCTTCGCGAGCTTACAGCAAATAACCACCAGAACGTCCGTCAGGCGACCGACGACAATCAGGTGCAGGGTGAGCTGCCATCGGGAAAAGACCTAGGCCAGGGTCGCGGCTACAATGCTTTCTGGGTTGACCCGGGTTCAGCCTTCGGCTATGTCAAAGGCGAGTACCGCACTTCCTGGATTACCTATCCGGAGAACGGGCGCATACCTTATTCAGAGCAGGGCAGTAAACTGCGCCAGGAAAACCGTGCAAAATTTTCGGGCAACGATGGCCCTGAGGGCCGGGCTCTTGGTGAGCGTTGCATAATCGGATTCGGTAGCACCGGTGGGCCGCCGATGAATAATGTTCTCTACAACAATATGTACCAGATCGTGCAGACGGAAGACTATGTCATGATCATGGTAGAGATGGCGCATGACGCTCGCATCATACCAATCGATAAGGGGCATCGCCCTGATGCCTGGAAGCCATGGCTAGGTGATTCTGTCGCCCATTGGGATGGTGACGTACTGGTGGTTGAGACTAGTAACTTGCATCCACAGCAAGCGCCTCGAAATATCGCGGCTCTATCGGATGAGGGGAAGGTTGTAGAGCGCTTTAGCCGTTACTCCGACGATCAGATTCTCTATGAGTTTGAGGTTACCGACCCTGTTTTCTACACCGAGGCCTGGAGTGGAGAGATGGCGTTCAATGCAACGGATACCCAGCCCTATGAATATGCCTGTCACGAGGGCAACTACGGACTGCCTGGCATTCTCGCCGGTGCGCGCCGATTGGAGATGGAAGAGCAGTAGATTCGCTGTTCTGATTTGCTAGATAAAAAAGGGGCCAGATGGCTCCTTTTTTATACTTCAAATTCTTATGACTTGAACAGTCATTCTTCCCAGAAGCGCATCATCTCCATGAACATGAACGAGGCAGACCATGTGATAAGTGATAGCCCTGTTATTGCCTCCATGCCAGCCAGGAAGCGAATCTGTCCCCCTGGTTCGATGTCGCCATAGCCCAAGGTAGTGTAATTGGTGAATGAGAAATACACCGAATCGATCAGGCTGCCGTCGAATCTACCCTCCAGTGTGCCGAAGCCACCATGGTCAACCATCAGGTAGAGGGCGAGCCCGAATATACACACCTCGATGATATGTGCACAGATAGTGCCGAAAACGCCAATGATCACTCTAACGCGATGCTTCATCTGCAGTCTTGGTACAAAGATCCAGAGCACTCGCAGCATCTCATAGTGAATTACTACGGTGACAGCGACCAGAGAACTGATTATGAGTATCGAGATCAATATATCGGCAACAACTCTAGGTTGTCCGCAAGGCTAGCTAGCCCGGAGTTATGACGTACTGATTTCATCGATTACATCCTTGCGCTACTTCTAGTATTTTTGAAATATTGCCGCTAGAAAACTGCAGCGATACTTAGTAAGGTCATTTTGTAAGGTTAAATTGACCCAAAACGAATAGCAATACGAAAACGGTGAGAAGAAGACAATGAGAATTCCAGTTAGAGCCTGTTTCCCCGCGATACTGTCCCTATGTACCCTGTTGGTCGTTCAAACGGCGAATGCGCAGCGCAATATTCCAGAAGATGATCGAGAGCTGCTTCACGAAATCTACAAGGAGTTGATCGAATACAAGACTACGGTAGAAGAAGAGAACAACACTATAGCAGCCGAGGGTATGGCTGCTTGGCTGCAGGCGGCAGGATTTCCAGCCGAGGACATCTTCATAGGCGGCGCTTTACCACACAAGGGAAACGTCGTTGCCCGTTATCGGGGTACCGGTGTTAAAGAGCCCATCGTGATGATGGCGCATCTGGACGTGGTGACGGCAGAGCGTGATGACTGGAATCTCGATCCCTTCGTGCTCAACGAAGACGAGGATTACTACTATGGCCGCGGCACTATCGATGACAAGGCGATGGGGGCGATCTTCATCGCTAATCTGATCCGCTTCAAGCGCGAGGGCTATGTTCCAGACAGAGATTTCATCGTGGCATTGACCTCCGATGAAGAGAGCGGCGGCAGTAATGGGGTAGGTTGGTTATTGGAAAATCAGCCTGGGCTGATACAGGGCGCGCTGGCAATAAATGAAGGTGGCTATGGGCTGCTACAGGACGGCCAGCCATTGGCGAATACGATTCAGATTGCCGAGAAGATTTATGCCACGTTTCGAGTGACGGCGAAGAACCCGGGCGGGCACTCATCACTACCCAGAGATGACAATGCAATCTATGACCTGGCTGAAGCTCTGCTGCGTATACGTGATTTCAAATTTCCGGTTGAGCTCAACGATGTGATGCGCGTTAGCTTCGAGCGTCAGGCCGAGATTAACACGGGTCAGCGTGCCGCGGATTTTCGTGCCCTGCTGGAATCACCCATTCCACAGGACTCCCTGGACAGATTGAGCGCCGAGGCGGCGATTAACGCGCAGTTACGCACGACGGCAGTGGCGACCCTGCTGGACGGCGGGCATGCGCCCAATGCCCTTCCGCAAACCGCTGTGGCTAATGTGAACGTACGCATGCTACCTGGCTCAGACCCGCAGGAGGTCCTGGAGACTCTGATTGCAGTGGTCGATAATCCCGAGCTGCTGGTGGAATATCGCGGCGGTGGTTCGCTCACCGACCCTTCTCCCTTGTCCGAGGAGATCATGGCGGCTGTAGAGACCGTCACTGAGGCGATGTGGCCAGGTGTCACGGTGATGCCAACTATGTCGACTGGTGCTACCGATGGTGCGCGCATGCGCCGAGCGGGCATTCCTACTTATGGCACATCGGGCCTGTTCGTAGATCGCAACGATATGCGCATCCACGGGCAGGACGAACGATTGCTTAAAGAATCGTTGTATGGCGGATACGATTATCTGTATAGCGTGGCGAAGGAGCTTAGCCACTAGCAATATTGAGAATAAAGGGGTCGCATAAATCCCTCCGACCCCTTTTGGATAGAAGCTAGTGGGTCAAAGAGTAGATCAGATAATTGATGCCAAGCTGATAGGCAGAGTTTGCATACTGGGTTGGGTACCACTGATCGTAGGTGTGTTCCCAGCCATCTCCCATATCCGAGTTCCAGTTGATGAGGACCATTACGCGACCTTCATCATCCATGATGGCGTGGTTGCTGGCGTTGTCCATGCCTGCCTGTCCGAAGCCTCTCCTGCCACCTCGCCCCGGTATCATCTGTGCGCCATCGATATCGTAGAAAGTATGATAGATCTCATGGCTGGAATTAAGTTCGGTGATCTCGCGATCGGGAAATAGCTTCGAGAAATCCTGATAAAAGGCATCCCATTGCTGCTCTCCCCAGAAATCATCGATAAGCAGGAAGCCGCCGCGCAACAGGTACTCCCGCAGATTTTCTGTCTCTTGCGGTGAAAGAGAGATCCCACCGTTGCGCCCCATCTCCAGCGCATAGAGGAAGGGGTAGTTGAAGATTTCCTCGTCATCGAATCGCAGCACGATGGGTTCTTCCATCACCCGTACATTCGATAAGCGCGCCACGCCGCGCAGGAAATTCTCATCGGCAGCTGGGAAGTCGGTGGCCCAGGGGCCTCCGTAGAAACCGCCGCTGTAGTAGCTGTCATATTGGATGCGGACGAAGGCAAATTCACCCCCAATATCATAAAGCTCGGGCAGATCCAGCTGCGCTTGTACCTCGGAAGAGGCAAGACTAAGAAATAGGGCGAGGATGCGAAAACGGCGGTACATGCTGTATATGGACTCACTGTAATGACGAGTTAGCGATAGTGTGTATCGACAACTGGCAGAGATCAAGTTAATGTGAGAAGTCCCTAGTTTTTGAGTTTGCTGTCATCGCTATGCTTGGTTACAAAAACAGAAAAATATATCTTAATATCAATGAGTTAATTCTCTTTGCCGCGCTTTGTGTAGCGGGCCTTTCGGTCAATGCGGCGGAAGACGTGCCGCTAATCGGCGGCGAGTCTGACATCAGCGAACAACTCACCTCTTATCAGCAGCAGATAGAGGACCTCGAGTACGAATTTGGTCCCTATCACTCCAGCCTGATCGAGCCGCTGCAAAGCATGATCGATTTGTTGAACGAACGACAGGACTACGAGCAGGTAGCCCAGTTGCAGAACAGGCAACTACAGGTCATGCGCACCGAGCTGGGTTTCGAACATCCGGACCTAATACCCCTGCTACAATCGATAATGGCTACCCAGCTAGCTTTGGGAAATTGGGAAGAAATATCGGATCAGCTCGATCATATCCGCCATCTGCAGGCTAGCATCGATGAGGAAAACGCAGAGCTGCTTCTTGATGCTATTCAGGATCAGATCGATTGGCTATACAGCCGTATCTCTGTGGATGACCGCAGAGAACAGGTGCGTAATTTTTTCAAGATTCGTGATTTCTACGAAGAGATCGAAGACATTGTCGAAGCGACTTATGGCGAAGAGAGTCCTGAGGCCGCACCCTGGCTGTACAAGGTCGCCTATAACGAATATCACCTGGTGCAATTTCTAAATGCGCCAAGGGGGCTGGGTTCCGAAACAATAGATCGGCTAGTGCGCCGGGAAGGCACGTTTGGGCTAGACAGATCAAACCGCAGTAGTTGGGTTTCTACCTCTTTCTTTGGCAATTCATCGGTCACCCCAGTCGTCGATAAAGGCAGGCCTATAGGTGATGCCTATATGCGCGATGGCTACTCCGTGATTAACAAGATCCAGGATGGACTCGAAGAAACAGCGGATCTTGAAGCTCAGGCAATGATTAAGATTTACCGAGCCGACTTTCAGTTGCTTGCGGATAGAGGCAGAGCGATTCGAGGGTATCGCGAAGCGCGAGACATGTTGCTAGAGGCTGGCATGGCCGAGGAAGACGTGCGCTGGTTCTTCGAGCGACCGATGGTGATACCCGCGCAGAAGTTGCATTTAAAATTCGCGGATGCGTTGGCTGAGCGCAGGCAGGGTATCGAAGCCCTTGCGCCACTTTCCGACGGGGGTACACACTTGGGTGTTTTTACCGCTTGGTCCGAGGCGCTGGAATCGACCCCCATGCCCGTGAATGAAGATCCATTCTGGCAGATCGGCCATGACTTTATCTACGCGGATGTTAGTTTTTCGGTGAATTCTCGTGGTAAGGCGTCATCGGTTGATGTTCTTGCTACCGTCCCCGATGAGTTAGAAACGAAGAGAAGCATCTGGCGCTCTGTGCGAGACATACACTTTCGTCCAGCCATCATCGATAACAAAGCGCGGCGTGTAAAAGATGTGCGCATGCGCTATCGCTTTGTCGACGAATAGCGATATTGAAGCTTGCTAGGAGTTAAGGAAAAAGTTAAGAATATAGTTATAAAAATAGTCGCGACAACAAGAGAGACAATGGCCACTGTTCAGTCTGCAGAGCCATCGGCTTGAGTTCGGCTAAGATCCAGTCTGTATTTGCAGCAATGGAATAGAAATAAAAAACAAAAATAGAAAGGTATTACTGGAGTAAAACTATGAAGCAAGCAAGACCCCTACTATCGAAACTGATTCTAAGCCTGCCGTTTCTTCTGGCGTCCAGCGCTGCGTTATCACAGGCATATTCAAACCCCTATGCGACTATCGAAGGCTGGACGGAGCTGCCCAATGGTCGCATTCAGGGTGCGGTTGGCGATCTCGATGTTGATCCAGATGGCGAGCACATCTGGGCGATAGTGCGTTGTGATGCCACCGCGCCAGATCGTTTCGGTGATGAGTGTGTGGATTCCGATCTGGACTCGGTCTTGAAATTTAATAGCGAAGGGCAGGTAGTTGAGAGTTTCGGTGGTGGGATGTTTATTTGGCCACACGGCATCGATGTCGACGAAGATGGCAATGTGTGGGTTACCGATGCTGTAAGCAATGCGCGTATTCCCGATGGCGACGCCCGTGGTCACCAAGTAGTTAAGTTCTCCCCAACGGGGCAGGTTCTGTTGGTGTTGGGTACGCCGGGAGAAGTGGGTAGTGGCCCCGACCACTTCAATGCCCCGGCGGACGTTGTAGTTGGCGATAATGGAGATGTTTTCATCGCCGATGGTCATAACAATGATGGCAATGGCCGCGTTGTGAAGTTCGATCGCAACGGCAACTTCATCAAGGCATGGGGTAAGCCGGGCTATGCACCGGGCGAGTTTCGTACACTACACACTATTGCCATCGATCAACGCGGACGATTGTTCGTGGGCGATCGTTCCAACAACCGTCTGCAACTGTTCGATCAAGAGGGTGAGTTTCTCGCACAATGGACACAATTCGGACGACCCAGTGGCATATTCTTCGACCAGCATGACAATATCTACGTAGCCGATTCGGAATCCGATGATGTGCAGAACCCCGGTTGGGAGATGGGTATACGCATCGGCGATGCGCGCCTAGGCTGGGTAAACTATTTTATTCAGTTGCCAACGGGTGACCCCAGAAGCACCACAGGCAATGGTGCCGAATTTGTTGCGGCGGATGCGGCGGGAAATCTCTATGGGGGTGAGCCTGCTCCAAGGAAGCTGCAAAAATACGTGCGGGTTCGTCCATAACAAACAGCAAAGGAATAGAAGATGAGGGCGTTTCCCAAAAAACAACAATTGTTGCAGTTGCTCGTTCTGTTGGTGTCAGTTCTTTCGCTTCAGTTGCTAAATGCACAGAGCCATCCTCCTCTGGAGACCGAGGAGGACTTCCATCGGGCGATGGAGGAACTTTCCAACTGGGGCCGATGGGGGGTTGATGACGAATTTGGCGCGGCTAATCTGATTACCGCAGAGAAGCGGAAGGCTGCGGCAGCTCTGGTTAGTGAGGGGATTGTCGTCTCTCTTGCCCACGATGTGAATCAGGAGCCGGCTGTCGATGCCTCTGCCGTGTTAACCCGCGAAGTGTTGCGGGTAAGCCCAACGGGCGCCTCGGATCGCTATGAGTATAGCGGCAGCTATCACGGCACTATTCACAGCCATCTCGATGCGCTGGACTGCCATATCATGTACGAAGGCAAGGGCTATAACGGTGTCACCTACCAAGAGGTAGAGGCAGCAGGCGGCTGTCCTCGCGGTGATATCAACGTGCACAAGAATGGTATCGTCACCCGCGGTATCCTTTTCGATGCGACGCTACTGCCTGGTAAGGCAACGCGCGATGGCTGGCTAGAACCTGGCACGGTGGTTAACTATGATGATCTCATTGCCTTGGAGGAAATTCAGGGCGTAACGGTGGAACCGGGCGATGTGATTCTTCTCTACACAGGCCGCTGGAAGCGCAGGGCGGCACTAGGCGCATGGCCAACCTCGGAAGGGGTGGCGGGCTATCACGCAGACGTTGCGTATTTCTTGAAAGAACGTGGCGTCGCCATGATCGGTCACGACATGTGGAACGATGTGGCGCCAAGCGGAATTCCTAATGTATTTCTGCCGCTGCATAGTCTTGCCTTGGTTTCCCTGGGCGTATCTATCTTCGACAATCTGGATTTCGGAAGAGTGGCCGAAATAGCCAAAGAGTTAAATCGCTATAGCTTCATGTTTACTGCGGCACCGCTGCGAATAGAGATGGGTATGGGTTCGCCGGTTAACCCACTGGCGACTTTCTGATGATGTGCCTCGGCTAGCGCGTCTACGCACTAATAAAAGTATGAGCCCAACTTCCAATGTGTGGCGCAACCCCCAGTTTCGCCTCTATCTAAACAGCACGGCATACACGGGCATCGCCTTCGCGATGCAGCAGCTACTGTTAAGCTGGATTCTCATCGGCATTCTCGAGCTGCCTGCAACTCAGGTTGGAATAATACAGGCGGCTGCAGGCGTGCCTGGTATTTTTCTAATGCTACTCGGTGGAGCTAGAGCCGATGGGCGCGATCTGCGTTCGATGTTAATTCAAATATATTCCTTCGCCCCCATACTGCCGCTACTGCTATTTATCGTTGTTAGCTTTGACGCGCTGAGTGTCTGGTCGGTGTTGGCTTGGGCTATAGGGATGAGCGTGGTCATATCCTATTCCAGTCCGGCGCAGCAGGCGCTGCTTAGCAATGTCGCTGCCGCCACCGTACAGAAGGCAGTCTCGGCAACTACCGCAGTTGGTTTTCTGGTGCAGATGTTGGGCCTTTGTGTGGCAGGCACGATGGACAAACTGGGTCTGCTTCCGGTGCTAGGCGTTCAAGCCATATGTATTGTGTTAGGCGCTCTGGCGGTACGAAGACTGCCAGTGCAGAATGCGAAACCAGTTAGTGCTTCCGAGCCGGCCTGGAAGACTATAGCGGCAGGTCTGCGGGCGGCGTACCGAAACAAGGTAGTCTTTCATGTGCTGGGCATAAATTTTGTATCGAGTATCTTTAATGCCGGTGCCTTCATGACAGTGTTTCCCTTTATTATCAAGCGGGTCTATGCCGGCGATGCGTTTCTATTATCTGTGATGATGATTATCTTCTATGGTGGCGCGGCGGCATCGAATTTTTTCATGATGCGAGTCATGCCCCTGCGGCATCCCGGTAAGGTCTATCTGATAATGCAGCTGTCAAGGATATTGATACTGGGAGTCATGTGGATACAGCCGCCTTTTTGGCTCATGGCGGTGGCTTCGATCGCCTGGGGCCTGAACATGGGTGTGACCATGACTCTGGCCAGGGCAATCGTGCAGGAATCAGCCTCGGAGGAATTTCGTGGCAGGATCATGTCGGTCTATAGCCTGGGCTTGTTGGGTAGCGCCCCCTTGGGAGCGATCTTATTGGGCTGGATTATCGAATCTTTCGGCACAGTGAATGCGCTGCTGCCAGCGATGGCGATTTCTCTACTTCTGTTTCTCATCGGCGTGCTGTTCACCGGAGTCTATCGGTACCAGTCACCCAAATAGACAGGCGACTTGAGCTAGAGTGAAGCTGCGAGCTGTCATTATGATTCCCTCCATGATACTTCGGCTACCCATTGCATAGAGACATGCATGACTTAGCAGCATGTTGTGCTTGATTTGCAATGCTGTCAGGAATAGCTCTAAACAAGCGAGGCCCGCACACGGCAATTATTTGTTAGTATGACAAGTTCATGATTGAACTGCGTAATGTGCAAAAATCCTATGACGGCGGAGCCACCCTGGCTGTTGCCGATACCTCTGTAGTTGTGGAGCGGGGTGAATTCCTCGGTCTTATCGGTGCGTCCGGTTGCGGCAAGACGACTACGCTGAAGATGATTAATAGGCTGGAAGAGCCTAGTAGTGGCGAGATACTGGTCAATGGGCGCAATGTACTGAAGCAGAACCCCGAGCTGCTGCGACGCAATATCGGCTATGTGTTTCAGGGTATTGGTCTGTTCCCGCATCGCAGCGTCGCTGAAAATGTGGCGGCTGTGCCATGTCTATTGCAGTGGGAGCCGCATAAGATTCAGACGCGCTGTGAGCAGTGCATGGAGTTGGTGGGTCTTCCCTTTGCTGAGTAAGGCCAGCGCAGCCCTTCACAGCTTTCCGGTGGGCAGCAGCAACGAGTCGGTGTGGCCCGTGCGCTAGCGGCAGAGCCGGAAGTGGTGCTAATGGACGAGCCCTTCGGAGCTCTCGATCCGATTACCCGTAGTGAATTACAGGAAGAATTCAAGAGTATTCAACGCAGCATGGCTCTTACGGTGGTGATGGTTACCCATGATATGACCGAGGCACTATTGCTAGCGGATCGCATTGCGGTGATGCGCGAGGGTGTGTTGCTGCAGATCGGCACTCCCTATGAGTTGTTGCACAATCCCCAGCATGACTATGTGCGTGAAATCGTGGCCATGCCGCGACAGCGAGCGAAGCGGCTGGAAGAGTTGATGCGCGATGAGTGAGAATCTGCGCGAACAACTACTGTTACTGCCGGCTTATTTTCAGGGGCATCTATTACTGACTCTCACCGCCATAACCATGGGTGTGCTAATTTCTGTCCCTCTGGGAGTCTGGGCGGATCAGTCCGCGCGGGTTAAGCGTCCGTTATTGGCCGTGGTCAGTATTGTGCAAACTTTTCCAAGCCTGGCGATTCTTGCGCTGGTAGTTGCCCTGCTCGGTGGTCGCATCGGTTTTCTGCCAGCCTTCATCGCGCTTACTCTGTATTCCATGTTGCCGATCGTGCGCAACTCAGTTACTGGTCTGGAGTCGGTCTCAGCCTCGGTAGTCGAGGCGGCCAGGGGCATAGGCATGTCGCCGTATCAGATTTTGCGTGAGGTGAAGTTGCCACTGGCGATGCCAGTGATCGTTGCCGGTATACGCACCGCCATGGTTTGGACGGTGGGCTTGGCGACCCTGTCTACCCTAGTTGGCGCGACCAGTTTCGGTAACTACATTTTTACCGGTATTCAGACGCGTAATCTGGTGGCGGTTGCGGTAGGCAGCCTGGCCTCTGCTGCGTTAGCGGTGGGCCTGGATGGTCTGGTTGCTGCGATACAGTGGCTATTGGAGAAACGCAACGAGGCGGTGGACTCCGCAAGGCTAAGATCTATTCGGCGCAGTGTCTCTGCCGCTATAGCAGTGATTATATGTCTCGTTCTCTATGGTTTGCTGCCGCAGCCGCGCGCAGACTATATCGTGGCGGGAAAGCCCTTTACCGAGCAGTACATCATGGTGGGTCTGTTAGCGGCTGAACTAGAAGAAGCGGGTTTCAAGGTTGAGCAGCGTCTTGGTCTGGGTTCGGATGTCGTATTCGAGGCGGTGAGTAACGGTACTGTCGATCTTTATGTTGAGTACACCGGTACGATCTGGTCGAACTACATGAATCAGGAAGGCAATCCAGGTAGGGAGGCAATCAGAAGCGGCGTTATAGACTATCTGGAGCGGGAGGGCGTGGTCACACTTGGTTTCACCGGCTTCCAGAATCGCTACGCCCTGGCGATGCGACGCGATCGTGCTGAAGAGTTAGACATAGCATCGATCGAAGATTTGGTCCCACTTGCAAGTGAGTTGTCGGCGGGGGCCGACCTGAAATTCTTCGGCCGCTCGGAGTGGCTTCGACTGCGTGATCTGTACAACATGGATTTCTCCAACAAGCTCACCTTCGACCCTTCGCTGATGTACACCGCTCTGGTTGAGGGGCAGGCAGACCTGATTAGTGCCTATACTACAGACGGGCGTGTTGCAGCCTTCGATCTTGTGTTACTGGAAGATCCGCGCAATGCATTGCTCGCCTATGGCGCCATGCTATTAGCCTCGGATGCGGCGGCGGCCAATCCGGCGTTTGTGCAGGCTGTGGATTCGATAATCGATCGCATTTCCGATGTGGCGATGCGCCAGGCGAATAGGCTGGTCGATGTTGACGGCGAGTCGGTCAATGCAGCCATCGAATATCTGCGTCCCCGGTTGCGCTCTAATTAGCACAGACGCCCCCGTAGCATTGGCAGCCGAGTTGGCACTTGTTAGACTGCTCTCTCTTCTAGCGAATGCAACAAGGCTCCACTAGCTGTGACCAATAACGATATCGTTCTCACCATTCTCAGCTGCGTGTTCTTTATGGGATTGGTGGCCTGGGTTTCCTATACCAAGACCCGTGGTGAGGTCAGCACAAGAGACGGATACTTTCTGGCGGGAAGGGGGCTTAGCGCGATCTTCATCGCTGGATCCATGTTGCTTACGAACCTGTCTGCCGAGCAGCTTATTGGACTAAATGGCTCCGCCTACGGCTTCAATATGAGCAGTATGGCATGGGAAGTGACAGCAGCCTTCGCGACTATCTGCATGGCCTTTATCTTCCTGCCGCGCTACCTCGCTGGTGCCTTTACTACCCTGCCGGAGTTCTTGAATGACAGATTCGACGACGGGGTGCGTCGCATGTCCGTCATTTTGTTCATGGTCGGCTATGGTCTGGTCACTATCCCATCTGTCTTATACTCGGGCTCGATCGCTGTCTTACAGTTGTTCGACGTACCCGCACTCTTCGATATCCCTTATAGCCAGGCGCTGGTGTTAACGATCATCTGCATCGGCTGTGTAGGCGCCGTGTATGCGGTTTTCGGTGGGCTGCGTGCGGTTGCTATTTCCGATACTCTAAATGGCGCCGGCCTGCTCGTAATAGGCATAGCGGTTCCGCTTCTTGGTCTGTCTGCGCTTGGCGATGGCAGTGTCGGTGAAGGTCTCAGTATTATCACCAGCACCGAGACGCAGAAGCTCAATGCTATCGGCTCCTCGTCGGACCCGACTCCCTTCGCCACCCTGTTCACCGGCATGCTATTTGCGAATCTATTCTACTGGTGTACGAATCAGTATGTTATTCAGCGCACGTTGGGGGCGAAGAACCTCGCCGAGGGGCAGAAGGGTGTGTTGTTCTCTGGCTTCTTCAAGGTGCTAGTGCCATTCATGATGCTGATTCCCGGTGTGATCGCGTTTCACATGTACGGCGATGGCCTGGCGACTATTGACCTTGCTTATCCGCAGTTGATTCGAGACGTGTTACCAGTCTATGCCACCGGTTTCTTTTTGGCGGTGCTTTTAGGTGCGGTGTTCAGCTCCTTCAATTCACTGCTAAATAGTGCGGCGACTCTATTCTGCCTAGATGTTTATGCGCCGATGAAGAAAGAGCCGCTAACGGATGCGCAATTGCTGCGCGTGGCCAAGATCGCGAGCATCGTTATAGCTCTGTTCTCATTTATAGTGGCGCCCCTGTTACAGTTCGCACCGGAAGGACTTTGGCAGATTATTCGAATCTTTACCGGCTTCTATAACATTCCTGTCATCGCTATCGTAGTCGTTGGGCTGTTTACAAAGAGAGTGCCAGCGTTGGGGCCGAAGATTGTTATCGTGTTTCACATTATCGCCTATGGTCTCTTTCAGTTTGCATTCAACGATCTACTAGGTATTCACTTCTTACACCTGTATGCCATTCTGTTTATTGTCGAGATGTGTATCATGTTGGCGACAGGGTATTTTTATCCGCGGGCTCAGGCTTGGAGCTATGCGGCACATAACAAGGTAGATATGCGACCTTGGCGTTTCGCGATTCCCTGTGCCACTACCTTAATGTCTTGTGTAATAGCCCTTTACCTGCTTTTCTCACCAGTCGGTCTGGTCGATGGGCTAAGCGCCGCTTTCTGGCCGCTGCTTAGTCTGCTGATTGTGCTAAATGCGCTTGTCTGGTGGTGGATTGCGCATCATGATACGCCGGCTCTGGTGTTAATGGGGGCAGGTAAGGGCGCAAAGCCAGACAGAATAAGCGAAGATAATTGAAAAGATGACTGATTCTAAAAAGCCAAGACTACGTTCGTTCGAGACCGCTGTTAATCAGCAGCATATCCCGGAGTCAGATAAATATCTGTATAGAGTCGATGCTCCAATCCATAAGCTGGTTGTTATAGGAGTCTAAACTATCGGACAGGAACATATGCCTGTGGCGGCGACCCTGGGTTGTGCTAGCGTGCATGGCATTTTCGATACCAGCGAGCAGAGCATGGATGCGGCCGAGTTGGCGCAGTACTCTTAGCACCGACGACAAGACCACAGCCGAGGATAAGCTGCGGAAACTGGGCTACGAGTGGCAGTGGTTAGAGCAGGATAGCGCGGGCGTTACCACGCCGGTGCCGCAGGCGATTCGGGAGACAAGTAGCTCAGGGAAGGTGTTCTTTAATCAGCTCATAGCGGCATTTCGTGGCTGGAAAGACACACTTAACGCTGCTGAGAAATCTATTGGTTTTGGTGATGACTCACAGATCAGGGCGCAGAGTATGGCTACGGCGATAGCGCTAGGTGATGAGCTTAGCTTAGCTTCGATATTCCCTGGCAGACTGGAGACGTTGCCCTGGTGGATAACTTCCTGGTAATGCACGGTCGCCGACCCGTTGAGGGTCAGCGCCGCGTGTTGGCATCATTGATAGCCGATTAGGTTTTCTATTTTATATAGAGCGTCAGGAACTGGCTGGTATTGCCGCGTATCGAGGGTGAGAACACACCGATGTTTAAAGGGTCATCCGGATTCTTCAATATGTCGGAAGAGGCAACGACACTCAGCCCCGCCTGCTCCGCCATCTGTGTCACCCAGCTTTCCTGTATGCGATGGGCTGTGCCGCCCGCTTCGAGCCCGGTGCCCGCAGCAGCCTGGTGGTCGGAAGAGAGAAATAGACCGCCGGGTTTCAATACTCTTGCGATTTCACTAAATGCTCCGGCGGGGTCGCCCAGGCTCACACCATCGGGTTCGAATCCCAATTCGTGTGGTCCTTGAATCCAGGTCACCATGTCGATTGAATTATCTGCTGCATCAAGCTCGTCGAAGTTGGTAATGCTAACAGTAACATTTGCCAGACGATTGTTTGCGGTGCGCACATCGATGCCGTCGCCTACGAATCCCATTAGGCCAGGGGCGTGTTGCAAGATTACACTGCCATTGCGGCCTACCGCGCGGCTAAGAATTTCTGTGTAGTAGCCGCCGCCTGCTTCCAGTTCCAATACATCCATGCCTGTCTGCAGTCCGGCGAATGCCAACACTAGCGTCGGCTTGCGTCTATCGTCGGCGTCGGCATCGCCACTGGGGCGATCGGCATGTGCCAGGGCTGCCGCGACATTGGCGTCAGCCGCATTGACCAGTCCAGCCGTCATCGCCAGAGTGCAGGCGGTGAGCAGGCCTAGTAGGGCTTTTTTCGAAAGATTCATGAGTGACTCCTACCGCTTAGGCGGCGATTGTTTGAAATACATTGACTTAAGTTTGCCACGTCTGGCGAGAATTTACACTACCACTTGCTGGCACACCTGCGGCTCAGTTCTATGCGGCAGTAGGCTAGCTCATTAAAAAAGGCCGGAGGTTTTTTAATTCCCGCGGCCTTCTTATTGCTTTCTTTCAGGTGGAGCTCTGCAGCGTAGCTACGGGTTTAAGATCACCCTTGCATCTGCTATCCCGCCCACATTTTCTACATTCGTATAGCCCAGGTCTTGCAAGGTTGTCAGTGCTATGCCCGCTCTAACGCCGCTGCGGCAGAACACCTTGATGGGTGTGGACTTGTCTAGGTCAAGATCGCTAATCCGTGCGGCGATCTCAGTGTGGGGGATTATCTCTGTGTTATCGATATGGTCTTCGTTGTATTCATCCATAGAGCGCACGTCAATCCAGACAGTGCGTGGAGCGAACAGGCTGCAGGCAGAGAGTGCTATTGCGAGCAGGGCTATAGTAGTGATTCGGCTAACGTTTCTCATTATTATCGTTCCTCAAATAAAGCTACTTTCAATTTGCCTTCTGAAATATTCCTAGTCTAGCTCGCTAATAATGTCAGCTAGCGTATCAACGATCATTGGGTCGAACTTACCGGATCTAACATATTTTCCGATCTCGTTCAGGGCGGCCTTGCCATCCTAGGGATCACGATAAGGGCGATTGGAGGTTAGGCTGATATAGGCCTCGGCCACCGCCAGAATGCGCGCGCCGACCGGTATGCTATCGCCTTGAATTCCTGATGGATAACCAGAGCCATCGAATTTTTCGTGATTTCAATCTATGAGTTCTAACATTTTTTCGTTCTCATAGCCAGCATTGCGTAGCTTGCGCACGCCTTCTCTTGGGTGCATATGGATATGAGTGAAATCGTCCTCGGTTAAGCCGCCATTCCGATTTAGAATATTCTCTGGCACGATTGTCTTACCAATTTCCGCCAGATAACCGGCTTCGAGAATATCATGCTTCTCTTGATCGACCAGGTTCATTCGGTCGGCGATGAGGAATGCGGTAATTCCGGTCAGACGTGAGAATCCAACAGAGCCATCAATGCACTCCACGGGCAGGATGAAATCCTCAGGGTAGGTAACGAGTTTGTTTAGCTTGGGCTCTAAGTCTTCCAGGAGTTTCGCTGGCAGTTGCTGGCATTTATCTAGTGGGTTCTTGAATGCAACTACTTCATACAGATGCACCGTGCTGCGGCGGCCGCGTACGGTGAGATCGCGTTGCTGCTCCATGATTACGGAGTTCTCGGCATAGGCAACTTTTACGTCGCTGTCGTCTGGTGCTAGCCCCATTGCGAATTTCAGGTGGATGTGAGCCTGCTCTGGATCGTTCGCTTCCTTTAACAGGCGCGCTAGTTCCACACGCATGGAGACATCGTTGGTGTTAGCGTCTACGGCCTTGATAAGTGCGCTGATCTCGTCAACCAAGGCAGGGTTTCCCGACTGCGTATAGGATGCGAGTCCGGATACAGGCTTGAAGTCGAAAATCTCGCTACATTCCTTGAAGGTGGCCTCGTCGACTGTGACAGCGCCAGGCTTGCACATGCCTTCGATACGTGAAGCCAGGTTTACCGTGTCACCAAAGGCGGTAAAAGACTGACGCTTGGCTCCGATAATGCCCGTCGTGGCTACACCGGTGGACACGCCTACGCGTAGCTTGAATGGGTATTTTGAGCGTGACATTTTCTCTTGCATCTTCCAGGCACAGGCCACGGCAAGAAGGGGGTGTTTCTCATAGCGAATGGGTGCGCCAAATTCGGACATAATGCCGTCACCCATATACTTATCGATATGCGCATTGTAGTTGAGTAGAATCGTTTCCATGTCAGCGAGGTATTTGTTCAACTCGGTAATCACGACTTCGGCGGAGTGATCTTCAGAATATTGAGTAAAGCCCTTTAGATCGGAAAACATCACGCTGATGCGCCGATTTTCGGTGCGGATGCGGCCTTCAATCATCAGCTTTACGACAGCTGGGTCCATGGTCGAGTAGAGCGTTTCCTCTACCTTC
>Ga0115558_1001007_pt1 | contig 17473 bp, 16 predicted proteins | sample COGITO_mtgs_1104_4_FD_87279 | JGI IMG/M metagenome (GOLD analysis project Ga0115558, IMG submission 87279) | Pelagic marine microbial communities from North Sea - COGITO_mtgs_110426 | ecosystem: Environmental > Aquatic > Marine > Epipelagic | place: Germany:Helgoland, sampling site Kabeltonne... | reverse complement strand
TTCTCTTTCAGCTGGACATGAATGGTATTTGTGCGAGTGGAGGATCTGCTTGTAATAGCGGAGCTGTAGGTGACAGCCACGTGCTCAATGGCATACTCCATCCTTCTGACCGATCAGCACTTCGTTTCTCTTTCAGTAAATTTACCACCAAGGAAGAGGTCGATTACGCAATCAGCAAGTTAAAAGAACTTATTTAAGTTTTGATACCCAGGTTACAAAGGCAGCCTCCAATTAGCCTTATAATTGTCCCACAAAAAGAAAAATGAAACAATTATTTATACTATTGACGACTGTGCTCACTTTTGCTGCCTGCAGTGCACAACAAGGAGACGTAAAAACATTGAAACAAGCTGATCTTTCTGCTAAACTACAAGAAGACAATGTGGTACTGATAGATGTCCGTACTCCAGGAGAAGTAGCGAGTGGGTACATACCTGAAGCTGATTTATTCATAGATATAAACGGAGCAGATTTTAATAAGAAAATTGCAGAACTAGACACCACTAAAACCTACGTAGTTTACTGCCGCAGTGGAGCACGCAGTGGAAAAGCTTCCTCTTATATGGTAACCAACGGATTTACCGACGTCTATAATTTAGAAGGAGGTATCCTCGCCTACACCGGAGAGACAAAACAATAAATCTTCTTGATTATTGAATACCTCAGCTCTTTCCTGCATGGTTAAAGGGGTCTCCTTATCACTAGCTATTGCCGTATCTGCATTGCTTCTTAGTAATGTATTGGGCTTTAATGCGATACTTTTGGCGCTTGTTTTTGGAATTGTTTTAGGCAACGCCTTTAAGCTTCCTGAGTATTTTAATCTTGGTATCAAAACCGCAAGTGGCAGATTCTTAGAAATTGCCATTATTCTCATGGCTTTCAGCATAGACTATGGAAGTTTTCTAAAACTCGGATGGGAAACTATAATTATTGTAATAGTCACCATATCTGCGGTACTTCTTATGACTCTTTGGCTCGGCAAAAAAATGAATTGCCCCAGCAGTGCAGGACTATTGGTAGGTTTTGGTACGGCTATCTGCGGGTCTGCAGCCATCGCAGCTCTCGCTCCAAGTGTCAGTAAAGACAAAAGCGATATAGGGATATCGATGGCAGTAGTCAATCTATATGGACTCCTCGGAATGATACTGATTCCATTTATCACCCAAGATTGGCTAACTGACGTACAAAACAGTATACTCCTAGGAGCAAGTTTACATTCCGTAGGCAATGTAGCCGGGGCAGGGTTTGCAATGAACGACGCTATTGGAGAAATGGCCGTAACCGTAAAGCTAGGCAGAGTTGCGCTCCTCACTCCAGCACTGTTGATTTTTGGACACTTCACAGCTAAAAAATCAGCATCTCATACAACGAATAAATTAAACTTACCGTGGTACTTAGTTACCTTTATAGTGATATCCATACTCGTTTCTATTTTCCCGTTTCCAGAGGAAATCTTGAGCTATAGTAAAAAAGGAAGCAACTTTTTACTCGCTACGGCTATGGCCGCCATTGGATTAAAAGTAAGTTTCAAAACGCTACTTAATTCAGGTAAAAAAGGATTGGTCTTTGGTGCGATACTATTTGCAGTGCAGTTATCTATTATTATGGGTTTAATGCTTGTCCTAGCAACATAGTAATCTCACTGTTCTTAAAACGCCTTTTTTAGATTATCCGTTCTTGAGTGTGACTCTGGTCACTTTACAATCTTTATAGAGTAAGTATACTTGCTGTATATTTTATGAAACATTTACTTAGCATCGCATTTTTATTAGCCACAGTGTTAATACAAGCTCAAAACACACCTTTTTCCGTAGCTCTAGAACCTATGAACATAGAAGGTTTAGGTGGCGTGCAGTCCTATGCCTTTGGACAACACGAAGGAAAATGGCTTATCGTTGGAGGTAGACTGGATGGGCTGCACCAAAGACAACCGTTCGCAGCATTCAGTCAATCTGGAAACAACACTCAACTCATAGTTATAGATCCTGTCGCAAAGCAAAAATGGACCACACCACTATCGAGTTTACCCACGGGCATGCAGGAACAACTTAGCTCTACCAATATTGAATTTTACCAAGAGGGTGATTACTTATATACCCTAGGTGGCTATGGATATAGCGCCACAGTAGGAGATCATACTACGTTTGCTAATCTTACTGCCATAAATGTACCTGCGACTATAGATGCGATTATAAATGGGACTTCCGTTACCTCCTATTTCAGACAGATAACAGATACTAAGTTTGCCGTGACAGGCGGATACCTCAATAAAATTTACGATACCTACTACCTCGTGGGTGGTCAAAAATTCATCGGACGATATAATCCTATGGGGCCAAATCACGGACCGGGATTCACACAAGAATATACAGATGCTATACGCAAGTTTAACATATCAGACAATGGTACTACTTTAACTATAGTGCATTTAGCTACCCTTTCAGACCCTACAAATCTGCACCGACGAGATTACAACGTCGTACCTCAAATAATGCCGAATGGAGAAGAAAGTGCAACTGCCTTTTCGGGAGTATTCCAACAAACTATAGACCTGCCTTTCCTTAACAGCGTAGATATAGATAGCTCAGGATACAGTGTAAATAATAATTTTTCACAATACTACAATCACTACCATTGTGCTCATATACCCTTGTATAGTGCTGCGCAAAACGAGATGCACACCGTATTTTTCGGAGGGATAGCTCAATATTTTGATAGCTCTGGAATAGTCGTACAAGACAATAATGTTCCTTTCGTAAAAACAATAGCTAGAGTAACTCGAGATGCGAATGGCGCTATGGCAGAATATAAACTGCCCATAGAAATGCCCTCTCTCCTTGGAGCTGGATCAGAATTTATAGAAGTAGAAAATATCCCAACATATAACAATGACGTAATAAAACTAGATGACCTGACAAGTGACAGCACGCTAGTAGGTTACATCTACGGTGGGATAAGCAGCAGTGCAGCCAATATCTTTTTCACCAATACAGGATCTCAAAGTAATGCTAGTTCACAGATTTTTAAAGTCTATGTGATTAAAGGAAACACGAATAGTATCGACCTGCTAAACAAGCAAAGTACAAGTTCATTGCAGATGCAAGTCTATCCAAACCCCAACAAGGGAAAATTTATAATACAGTACCACCTAGATAACGCTCAAGAGGTGGAGATTACCATACAAGACAATCAAGGAAAGGTCCTAGAGCAACAATCTCAACTAAGCATAAAAGGTGATAACCAATTTGCTCAGAGGATTCAAGGCTTAACTGAAGGAGGTACTTATTTTGTAACCATTCAAACCAGTTCCGAAAAATCAACTCAAAAAGTAATCATACAGCCATGAGCAGCATATCTAACTTCATCCTAACGCTATTCATTGCAGTAATATTTACAAGCTGCCAAACCAGTACTTCTGGTGAACAAAGTCACGATGAAAACTCAGCCATAGTGCTAAACCAAGGCAAAAAGTGGGTAGTCGTTCCTGAAATGATGCACATCATTCGTTCTATGGAATCGGATATCAATAGTTTCAGTGGTTCAAGCTTAGAAGAGCACAGAGCTCTTGGCACAAAGCTCCAAGACAATCTGAATACATTAACATCCAACTGCACAATGAAAGGACAAGGACACGATGAGTTGCACAAATGGCTTTTGCCATTTCTGGATTACGTAAAAGAATACACTAAATCTAAGAATACCGCCGAAGCTACTCGTAGCTACGCCCAAATAAAAACGTCATACAATACGGTAAATAGGTATTTTGAGTAATACAGATTAGGGCACAATATCTTACTTTTGAGAGATGAAATACCTGATCCTATTTTCTGTACTATTCTGTTACTGTAACCCAACAGTTACCTCAGACCAAAATGCCCAGAGCAAAGAGCTAAATAGCCTGATAGACCAATGGCACACTGACGCCGCCAATGCCAACTTAGATAGCTATATCGGATTCATGGACAGCACCTGCAACTATATAGGAACCGATGCCACGGAGAACTGGCTCCGAGATGATTTTGCTGCATTTTGCAAACCGTATTTTGCTAAAAAGACCACGTGGGATTTCACCCCCATACAGCGAGATGTGCGCATAAACGAAGCTGGCAACACCGCTTGGTTTGACGAGATACTCGATACGCATATGGGCACTTGCCGTGGCTCTGGAGCATTAGAACTAAAAAACGGTCAATGGAAACTTATGCAATATGTTCTAAGTGCGGCCATCCCCAATGAAAGTATGGAATCGGTAAAGGAGGCTAAACATGAAGCTGATTCGGTTTACAAGAGCCACTTTGCCAGGTAACTAGCCCAATATTTCACCCGCTGATATTTGAACCCAAATCACAAAAACTCAATGTTTATCAATATAAACACCTGAAAATGAGGAGTTTTTTTACCTTTGCAGTAGATGAAAGTCAAAAACCTGAAATGGGGACCTAGCGGTCCAAGATCTTTGCCTCAAGGGCACAAATCTTGGTTAGCCTACTGGATTAAAAACTACGGAGGTGCCGCTACAGTATGTACGAACAAAAACTGCGACAACAAAGCAACTGTGGGCGGACACGTGATGCCTCCAGATGGTAAACGCAGTAGCAACTGGTTTATCATACCCCTTTGTCATGAATGCAATGCTTCGAACAACAGACAGGAGTTTGATGTAGAAAGAAGACACTTGGTGGGCATCAGCAATCAGTTGTCTTAGGTTTTTCTGGCGGACAGCAGTCTAAAGAATTAATCTCCTATCCTACTATCTTCGCACTTCTGAAAGACATTCTACTCATAACACCACCTTTTACGCAACTTAACACACCGTATCCAGCGACTGCGTACCTCAAAGGTTTCTTAAATACCAAAGGCATTTCTGCATTCCAGATGGACCTGGGTATAGAAGTGATCTTAGCACTCTTTTCTAAAGAAGGATTACAACATGTATTTGACTATGCTGCGAAAAACGAGTCGATAGAAAGTGATAATACACATCGTATCTACGCATTACAAACAGATTATATCCATACCATAGATTCTGTTATTGCCTTTTTACAAGGCAATAATCCGAGTTTGGCTCGCCAAATATGCACGGAAAACTATCTACCTGAAGCGAGTCGATTTCAAAACCTAGACTACCTAGAATACGCCTTTGGCAGTATGGGAATGGCAGATAAGGCCAAGCATTTAGCCACACTATACATTGAAGACCTTACAGACTTTATCAAAGAATGTGTAGACCCAAATTTCAGGGTCAGCCGATACGCTGAGCAACTGGGCAAAAGTGCCAACTCCTTTGATGAGCTAGCAGAAGAATTGAGCTACGAACTTTCGTATATAGACGAAATCACACTTAGCATACTCGATGCTCGACTAGAAGAGTACCAACCTAAACTGGTCTGCCTGTCTGCCCCATTCCCCGGCAACCTTTTCAGTGCTTTACGCTGCGGTCAATACATCAAAGAACATTTCCCTACAATTAAAATAGCCCTAGGTGGTGGCTTTGCGAATACTGAACTAAGAAGTATCGCGGACCCCAGAGTATTCGAATATGTAGACTTCATAACGCTAGACGATGGAGAATTGCCGATTGAACTTCTGCATAACTATGCTACTGCAGAAACTCCGGAACCCGTCTTCAAACGCACATTCCACCTAGAGGAGGAGAAGGTCACGTACAATAATTTTTCGCTACGACAAGACTACAAGCAGGCAGACCTGGGCACGCCAGACTACTCAGACCTGTTGCTGGACAAGTACATCAGTGTGATAGAAGTAGCGAATCCCATGCACAGCCTCTGGAGCGATGGCCGCTGGAATAAGCTTACCATGGCGCACGGATGCTACTGGGGCAAGTGTACTTTTTGCGACATATCGCTCGATTATATTGGGAATTACGAACCGATAGCCGCAGGCATTTTGGTAGATAGAATGGAAGACCTTATCGCCCAAACGAATGAGCGGGGTTTTCACTTTGTAGATGAAGCTGCACCACCAGCTCTGATGCGAGAGATTGCTTTAGAAATACTCCGAAGAAAGCTAGATGTGACGTGGTGGACCAACATCCGTTTTGAAAAAAGCTTTACTGCTGACCTATGTCGACTACTCAAAGCAAGTGGATGCATTGCAGTATCCGGAGGTCTAGAAGTTGCAAGCGACCGCCTACTCAAGCTCATAGACAAAGGAGTGTCGGTAGAGCAGGTAGCTCGTGTAACCCGTAACTTTACCGAAACGGGCATTATGGTGCATTCCTATCTTATGTACGGATACCCTACGCAGACGGTACAAGAAACCATTGACAGCTTAGAAATGGTCCGCCAACTCTTTCAGGCAGAAGTAATCCAATCGGGATTTTGGCATCAGTTTGCACTTACGGCACATAGCCCTGTAGGATTAAATCCTGATGCTTATGGAATTACACCACACTTAGAAAAAATCACTTTTGCGAATAACGATGTGCAGTTTACCGATAGTACAGGCATAGACCACAGCCAGTTTAGCTTTGGGCTTAAAAAATCGCTCTATAACTATATGCACGGTATCTGTTTTGATACTCCTCTGCAAGATTGGTTTGATTTTGACACGCCTGCTCCGAGTATAGATTCCCAGTACATAGCCCATTGCTTGGATGCTGAAACTATACATCTGCCTAGAGCTACGGATAAATTGATCTGGATAAATGCACTACCAAGCGTAAACCAAGAGGCAGATTTCGTCAACGTCACCTTCCATACCAAAAAAGCATCTGAAACCATAGAGCTAGACACCGATCTTGGCCTTTGGCTGGCTGAGTGGCTTGAGGAAATGCACTACTCTACTGAAGAGATCATTACCTTTAAGCAGTTTAAAACTTCCTTCGAAGAAGAATACGACGACATAGAAACACTGTGGGATAGTGAGGTGATGGATATCGTAAGGGAAATGGGGTTGTTGGTGTTGTAGAAAAATTTAACACTAAGTAATTTTTAAAGTTAATACTCTCTGTTTTCGTGTTGAAGAGAGACATTTAGTGTTTTATCCATATTCTTAAAAAGGTCATTAAGGTGTTTATCTTCGATAAACATTTCAAAGTCTCGCTACGATACATTATCATTATACGCTAACTAATGATTCAGACCAAACGTAAGCACCCTACTTTGTTGCCAAGCCTTAACGCAACCCCAAAGCGGAGCGTGGAATCTAATTTAACATCTCGAAGTGACTCAGTGACGCAGCGTAAAAAAAACGAAGTCTAACAATAATTTCTTAAATTTGAGGAATGAAAATAGTCTTGACATTCTTTCTCATAATCACTTCTTTCTTTGTAAACTCTGATGTAAATACAGGTAATTTATCCTATTCCAATTTTACCGTGAATGACAACTCTATGGCAGAGTTCCTAAAAGACATCATTGAAAAGGAAGGAATAAAATCGTATACCGTTATGTATAAAGACCCGAAAAAAAAGCAAAAAAGGACGTACTTTGAGTGTGTTTTCCCCGGCAACAATTTTATTTCGTTTGGGGAGTCAGGAAATCTAACAGATATAGGGTTTAATCTTAATCAGCTTGTTCGCTACTCCGTATTCAAAAAAGATTTTAAGCGAGAAGAATCTATAAGTAGACTAGAATTAATTTTTTAAACCCATGTACAAAGACATCATAAACTACGAACTAGCTGAAGGAGTGACCGAAGAGCATCTCATGCAAGTAGCTGGCCAAATCCTTTCCGAATGGATGAAAGACTTGGATGGTTTTATCTCTTGGGAAATCAACAAGAATAAAGATGGTGGCTATACCGACATCGTATCTTGGGATAGCAAAGAAGCTGCTCTAGTAGCCAACGAAGAAATGAAAAACATACCTAACGCTATGGACTGGTATGCTTGCTACAAGATGGAAACCATCAAAAGTCAGAATGTGACGTTGGTGGGGAGGTTTTAATAAAAAATAAAAGCGTTAAAGCATTTCGAAGGTAGATATTCTAACCTCCTATTATTTCTTACTAATTGAAAGGTCAAGTTGTGTGAGTGAGTTTAACAATTGAATTTGAATTTGAAATTGAAATTGTATTTTATACTTGAACTTTAGCTTGCTCCTACAACAGCTCCCACTCAAACGTAGGGTGACCGGACTGCCCTGCTGAGTTAAGAAAATTCACAAAACGAAGCTTGTACTTAAAAGCAGCGTTGCTGGAGATAAGGTAGGTTTTATCCTCGATTATCTCGTAAGCACCTTTCTCTAGACTGTAGTTTTTCCAGTCCCAGCCTATCGTGTTCTTTTCACCGGAGAGACGCACCACATCAAACATTTCGTCCTTGACCTCACTAAAGGGTTCATTTACCTCATACACTAAAGAGTTTCCTTGTATTGCGCCATAGATTAAATACTCTTGGGTGATATCACCTACCGTCACTAAATCTGTATATTTACCAAAAGCAACATCGTATTCTCTTTCAGTAGGTAAATCTAAAGTGCTCTTCTCTCGGATATTGTAATAAAAAGAGGTTTGGTTTACCTCCTCAAAAACCTCGTAGTCAGAACCTATGGCATTTTGCCATATTTTAACACCTGAAGGAGTACGCTCAAAACGCACTGAAGTAAGTCCTATTGGATTAAACTCATTGTCCAACCCATAATCCACTACATAAATCTGGTTTTCTTTTAACTCCCACTGGGTAAGAGAATCATACGCATCGTAGGTTAAATATCTAAATTCAAGATTCACAGTATCCTCTAATTTATCCCAAGTATCATTAAACTCTGCTACTTGCATACTACGGAAATAATTGAGACGAATCACATTTTCGTCTATATAAAAATCCCATTCCATAGGACTAGCTTCTGCCACTATTTCTACATTATCCAAAGAATAAAAAGCAACTGTATTTTTGTATTCACCCGCATCTAGCGTCACAGACTTACTTACTCTAGGAGTAGGCATTACCGCTTCATCTTTGGGGAAGCAAGCAGCTAATAGAAGTATGGATAGGTAACTAGTCTTTTTTAAATAATTCATAACGTACATTTATAAAATAGGTTCTCCCTGGGCTTATGGAGATAAAACTGGTGCTAGGCGTATGTGCTCCTACTTCCGTAGTGTTCGCATTAATATTTATCACACCCAATACATTCCTTGCCCCTAGTGTTATTCTTAGCTTATTATTATTAAAACTCTTATTGAACGTAAAGTCAAGCATAGAGTAAGCATCTTGCTGTTGTATGTTCACATTAGCACTATCTGTATTGCTAAACACCCGAGATACTTCTCCGAAATAATTGAAAAACAGATTAGCTGAAAGGTTTTGTTTACTCCAAGTATAGGTTGGGTTTATAACAACCTGTGGTGAGAAGAAAAACTCTTTCTTGCTCCCCTCTACCCCATTGTAAACTCCGGTATAATTAAACGAAGCATTCACTCCAAAATCTTCATAGAGTATCTTTTGACTAATGTCTCCACCAACAGATTGATATTGACCTATATTTCCATACTTGGCTTGAATAGGACCTGTGACTATAAGCTCAATCTTATTTTCTATGTTATTATAGAAACCATCTACCGTCGTGCTCATCTCAGCTTTTCCAGCTCTATAGTAGTTGGTAAAGCTGGCAGTAAATGAGTGAGAAGTTTCAGACATCAATGTACTATCACCAAACACCTCATGACGACGATCATTGAAATCTAAGTACAATTCTTTAAGCGAAGGTGCTCTAAATCCTTTGCCGTAAGCCAGTTTTATGATTTGAGAATGAGGCAATGTAAACTTCGTCTGTAGCGAATAAAGTAGTGGTGATTCGAAAGCTGAGTTGTACGCATACCGAAGTCCTCCTCGTAGTAATGCGTAGCTGGTTAGTTGCTTCTCTGCACTAGCAAACAGTGCTGCGTCTAGCTGCTCCTGCTTATCATTTTTAATACGATTTCCTGTTCCTATTTCGTAGTTGCCGTCAAAACCAATAAGTGTTTCAATACCTAATGTTTTTGCCTTATCTAGACCATATATCGTCCTAAAAACTGACGCATTGAAGGTTTGTGTATCCTGCTCGGACTCTCCCGGCACAAGTACATCCTCCAGCGTCACAAGATTGCGGTAGTACTTATTCTTTATTCTGTTAAAATTATTATTGCCCAGAATCATCTGTAGACTAGACTTTCCTAGTGTATTGGAATAGCTCAGACTATTATCAAAACGTTGATTGGTATAATACTCGTCTAATGCAGCTTCTTTGTAAGGTAAAAGCGGAGCGCCTCTATCCAGCAACTTAGAACGAAGCAACTCACTTCTTATATTGATAGTAGCATTCTTATGCTTATAGCTGTACTGTACCCGGCCCGTGTACTGCTCTTTAGGTATCCAGTCAAACGTACGATCTACATCATTGGCACTCCATCCTGTGAACATGGTTCTACCCCCACTAAGGGTCAGAAAATGCTTGTCCTTAAATGATTTAGATGCGGTTCCCGTGAGCGCATACTGACCGTCGGTCTCGTAGTTTGCGTTTAGGTTAAAACGAGGCTTGGTATTGGTATTATTGGTAACTATATTAATGGTCCCTGCCAATGCATTACTCCCATAAATTACAGACATTGGTCCACGTATCACCTCTATTTGCTTGGCATTTTCAAGATTAAATTGCTCTAAGTCTAGTTGATTAAATAAGCGCCCAATGACTGGTACACCGTCAATGAGGAGCTTTACATTATCTCCACCTATACCCATCATCGTGATACCAGATGAACCAATAGCATTGTCACGGCTCATACGGATATTATTTTCAAAGGCAAGTGCATCACGCAAGTCAACAGCTCCAAGTTCTTCTATCTTTTTTGCAGATATTTTAGAAATATTGAGTACTGTATTGTTTAGACTTTTAGAGGAATGAATGTCTGTGACTATAGCTTCATCTATGGTATAATAGTCTCTTTGAAGCTGTATGGTGTAATTGGTATTGGGATATACTATCACAAACTTTTGGACGTAGCCTTCAGCATATACTGTTACTTTCTGAGAGTTAGCAGATGGAAAAGATACCTGACCGTTCGTAGAGAACAGCTTTAAAGTATCTCCATTTTCAGCTCTTCCTAGTAAGCTAAAGTCCACGGGATCGGAAGTCTCACCATCCAATGCCGTAATAGATATTTGTCCCCACGAAACCGTAGGGACAAACATTAATAATAGTACAATGTAAATTAACTTATTCAAAGATTACACGTTTCGTGCTAGTAGCATTTGAAGTGCTTAGTTGTAGAAAATATATTCCTTTAGCTAAATCTCTTGTATCAAATCTTGTCGCGTCAAAAGCGTTTACAGCTGTCTCAAGTACTACTGCTCCTTGAGCATTAAGTAACGTAACATTCAGCCCTTCATTCTCTCTGTTTGAAATGTTCAATACCCCATTGGTAGGATTTGGGTACACAGTAGTGTTTAAGTTAGCATACTTCTCAACGCTATTTACTCCTGCTTTTATTTCCTCCGTATTGAATACGTATTTTCCTGATGCTCCGCCTTCGTAGCCAGTAAACCATATTTTCCAAACAGCACCATTCTTTGTACGTACAAAGTAGGCTAAGTCTGGCGTAAACTCATATTGGAATGTACTTCTGTTGAAGCTCTTCCAGTCGTACCCTATCTCTGTGATAGAAGTATTCCAAGAAAGTGAAGAGGTATCATTACTAGATACATCTACTCCTGTGCGTTCTGCTACTTCGCATCCTGCGTTTATTTTAACTCCACTTACTGCCATATCTTGTGTGACAGGCCCTTGCATTACAGTAGTAATGTATTTGGTAAATAGTATATCCCATGCTTTGCTGTCTGCATTAGAATAATCAAACTCACCTTTAGTCAAATCAAATAGTGCAAAGTTTTTATCTACAGATGCTTCATTAGACTTCGCATATTCATACGCATTTTCGTTAGTTCCATCTAGCTTCGCTGTTCTAAAAAACCAAACCCCACTGCGATCTAATTTATCAATAATTATTTTCAGATAATCGCCACCTTGTGTTTTTATAATAAAGAGTCTGTCACCTACGATATCATGTGTGTTTTGGTTATAAATACCCCAACCGTAATCTGGATGCATTGTTCCTTGGTTGCTAAATGCACCATACGCCCAAGTTTCTTCCGAGTTATAAATAGGGTCAAAATCAAATCCAGCAGTATCTACAGAAGCCCAATCTGCAATGTCTTCGCTATACAAAAAGAGCTCTACACCCGCATTTTCATTTATTATGATACTTGAGTTCATAAGGTCAGATGTAAACCCTATATCCCATAACGCTCTGTCAAGACTAACTTCTGTTCCCGTTTCAAAGTCGTAATACACATCATTTACTCCACCACCGGTAATTACAGAGTCTGCTTTTTGTGCCATTGCAAAAGTTGCTACTAAAAGAAAAAGGATTGTGAAAATTTTATTCATTTTTTATGTGTTTTATTATGCTGCAAATGTGAGATGAGAACCATTGAGTAAATAACCAATACAGAAATAAAAATACCCCGAAACGAAAAAATAGTATGACCATTGTCATAATTACAAATGCTCAAAATCAAGCACTTAACTATATAAATCAATTTTAGCTTACATTTGTTTCAATAGAAATAGCCCAAAATGAGTAAAGAGTCCATCGATTTAAAAATACTAAAGGCCAGCAAACAACCTACTGATTATCAGTACACCAATGGTACTATTTGCTTATTCATCACTGCTACTCGTGGTGTAGAAATGCCGATGGGTCAACGCAGCGTGCCGCTTCCCGCTCACTCGGTCTATTTATTTTATGATCAAAAGAGAAGTTTCAATCTCGCCTTTGTAGCGAAAGAGAGCACTCCATTTTGCATTATTAATTTAAGCATAGACACCCTTCACCATATCATCGCACAAGGCACCGATGAGCTTAACTTCTCCCAAGCGGCTATTTTTGAAAAAGAGCAGTACCACCATTTTGAAGAGGCAAGTACCACTGTGCGCAGGTGCATTCATGAAATACTGGATAACGAAAACAATCACCTACTCAAAGAAGCTAAAAAATATGCAATATTGGACGACTACTTCAATGCTAGCAGAAGGCAAACATCCTATAAGTGTCCCTTCCTCAATCAAAAAGAAAATGTCACCAAAGTACGTGATGCAAAAGAGCACCTTATTAGCGACCTGCAAAATTCACCTACCATAAAAGAACTGGCTAAACATGTAGCTCTAAATGAATACAACCTCAAGACGGGTTTCAAAGAGATCTACGGTAAAACCATACACGCCTTTGTAAAAGACTACAAAATGAGCAAAGCACGAGAACTCATATTGAAGCGGGAGTTTCAAATAGCAGAAATAGCAGACCAACTGGGCTACACTAATGTCAGTCACTTCATAGATGCATTCAAAAAGAAGTTTGGTGTCACACCAAAGAAATTTGAGTTGGGTTTAGGATAAACTTTAGCACCACTGAGTTAAACGCTATTACCCCATTCTTTATAAAAGAACACCATAATGGCTATTTTTTAGCTAGAATCAACTCGTTTTTAGCTTTTTTTAGCATAAAATGGATATAAAACACCCATTTACGAGGTATTAATACTATATTTGAAATCTTATATTCTTGGAATGAAGGTCTATTTATTCCCACGTATATTATCTCAGAGCTTAACTGTTCATAGACCTTCTCTCGATTACAATTAATCGCAGATCTCCATAGATCTATTTCAGTTACTCATCATGCGATGAGTAGGCAGCCGGGTTATAAAGGGACATAAAATTCCCACAACACACTGCCAGTAGAATATAATGATAGAAATAAAACAAGCAATGACAACAGAAAATAACGCTTCACTGAAACTATTTCAAAGACGAAAAAACAGTGTAGCTAATGGTGTAGGTATATTCAACACCTCTACTGTAAGTAGCGCCAAAGGTGCAACCATTACAGACGTAGACGGCAACCAATGGATAGATTTTGCAGGAGGAATTGGTGTAGTAAACATGGGGCACTGCCCTGATGAAGTAGTAAAAGCCATACAAGATCAAGCGGCAAAGTACATTCACACAAGCTTTAATGTGGTGACCTATGAACCTTATATAGAACTGTGCGAGACACTTTGCGAGATCTTACCTCACGGTAAAAAGACCAAAGCTATGCTCGTTAGTACAGGTGCGGAGGCTGTAGAAAATGCCATCAAAATAGCTCGACAAGCAACAGGTAGGCAAGCAGTACTCTGCTTCACAGAAGCGTACCACGGCAGAACTATGATGGCCATGACGCTCACGAGTAAAATCAATTACAAGACAAACTGTGGGCCATTTGCTCCTGAAGTGTACCGACTGCCTTTTCCTAATTTCTATCGGTATTCAGAAGCAATGAATTTGGATGAATTTGTAGAACTAGAGCTAGAACGCCTAGAAGAGAGCGAAAAAAATCTTGTAGACCCAACAAATGTAGCAGCCATTATCATGGAACCCGTACAAGGAGAAGGCGGATTCAACCCCATTCCACAAAAATATTTTGAAGGATTAAGGGCATTTTGTGACAAGCATGGCATTATGCTCATAGCGGACGAGGTTCAGAGTGGTTTTGGCCGTACGGGACACTGGGCTAGCTGGCAGCATTATGGCATCACGCCGGATATAAGTACCTACGCTAAATCCATGGGCTCGGGAATGCCAATAGCGGCTATCGTAGGCCGATCAGAGGTAATGGATGCAGCTGCAAAAGGTACAATTGGTGGCACCTACATTGGTAATCCTGTCTGCTGTGCAGCTTCATTAGCTACCATAAATTTAATGAAAAAGGTAGACATCAACACCTTGGGAAAGGAACTCGGCCAAATTATTCTGAAGAGATTCAGTCACTTGCAGATAAGCTACCCTGAAATAGGCGATGTACGCGGACTTGGAGCAATGATTGGGATAGAGTTTGTAGAAGACAACGACCCACAAAAGCCGGACGGAGAGCTTTGCGAAGCGATCGTGACTAGATGTTCTAAAAATGGGCTAATTATTATCACTGCCGGAACCTATAAAAATATTATTCGAATACTCTCGCCTCTCACTATCGCTTCAGAAGTACTCGAAAAAGGCTTAGGCATTTTAGAAGAAGCCATTATACACGAAATAAACACAAAAAGAAATAAATAAAACATGAAACCATTTGCAATAGCAGGTATCCAGATGAATGTGTCAGCAGTGACACCTAATGTGGAGATGATGAAAATAAAATTAGAAATAACAATGAGCTTGTATCCTTGGGTACAGATGGTGTTATTCAGTGAGCTATGTGCCTACGGACCACTACTGCACCCCGCTCAAGAGTTACCGAATAACTTTGAAGCAGAGATGCAAGCTTTAGCCAAGAAGTATAAAATTTGGCTTCTACCGGGGTCTATATTCGAAAAGCTTGACGATAAAATATACAATACCGCTTCTGTCATTAATCCGGAAGGAGAAGTAGTCTCCCGCTACCGAAAAATGTTCCCCTTTTATCCCTATGAAGTAGGCGTAAGTCCAGGAACTAATTTCTGCATCTTTGATGTGCCAGATGTCGGCCGATTTGGTTTATCTATATGTTATGACATGTGGTTTCCCGAAACGGTACGGACACTTGCCGTGATGGGAGCAGAAGTCATTTTGCACCCAACTATGACAGGAACTATAGACAGGGAACTAGAGCTTTCTATCGTGAGAGCCATGGCCACCGTAAACCAATGCTACGTTTTCGATGTAAACGGGCTAGACACAGGAGGAATAGGAAAATCGATCGTCTGTGGGCCTGATGGCCGAATACTCTACCAAGCCGAAGGTAACGAAGAAATATTCCCAATTGAACTAGACATAGAACGCGTAAAACGAAGTAGAGAACTTGGAGTCCTGAGACTAGGGCAGCCCTTAAAGAGCTTCAGGGATCATATACATACATTCAATATTTACCAACCAAATACTAAGCTTCCTTATTTAGACTCACTCGGCCCACTAATAAAACCAACTAAAATACCAACTCTAGACAATTTCAAAAAGCAAGAAGCCGCCATTGGCAAAGTAGCAAAACAACTTCCTGCTGCGGGGTTCAAAGGAGTAGAATATAAGGTAGAATAACAAGAAGTTAGCTACCATTCTACCTGAAAATCACTTGTTATCAAGTGTATACATACAATACAACCAATTCACATTAAACATAAATCGATATGGGATCAACATCAAATAAAAAAACAACAAAAGTAACAGTAAAAAAAATGCATCAATTGAAAAATTACGCCAGTTGGTTTGAAATTCCCGCCATTAATTTTGACCAAGCGCTTAAGTTTTACAACTATATTTACGAAATAGATATGGAAATTAGCAAAAATGGCGATTACACCATGGCCTTTTTCCCTGCTAAAGGTGGTGTAGGTGGAGCTATAGTATGTGGACCTGGATCGATTCCTAGTGAAAAAGGCTCATTACTCTACCTGAACGGTGGAGATGACTTGAACAATATATTAAAACGTGTTAAGGATGCTGGTGGCCGAATAATCATGCCGAAAACATTAATCAGCAAAGAGTCGGGGTACTTTGCTTTATTCATAGATATAGAAGGTAATAAAATGGCCTTTCACTCCAACAAATAAACTATGCGGAAAAATAAAATTAAAAATGCTCCACATTACAATATAGGTCAACTCCGAATCCAATTCTGGCACTCTCTAAAAACATCTATAGTAGAGTTTAATCGCTGTGAACGTGATGACCCGGATACCCAAGGTCATATACAAGCAATTAATAAGACCATGAGCGCTCTGCTAAGTATCGAAAGTCATTTTGCTTTCCCTGGTTTAAGCAGATTAACCGATCTTCAATACTCCTTTTCACTCGAAGAATACACTTCCGTAGAGCACAGCATTTCTGACATCACTCAAAAACTTGTAAGTGACTCCTACAGAAGTCACCCAGATTTCTTAGAGGATGACGTTAGTTTTTCTGAAGCGAAGGATGAAAATTCCACTGGGTCTGCTAAAAACTATTTCGAAGTACTGCTCGTAGATAAAGTTAGTCCCGAAGAAGAAACTGAAACACGGAAGAAGCTAAACGCCCTTAGGGACCCAGATGAACAATTTGCCTATGGTATTGTATTTCAAAACAATTGTGAGGACGCATTAATATCATTACTTTTTAATACTAATTTACAAGCAGTAGTCATTCGCTACGCTCCACCCTATTTATCGGAAAATATTACAGATATTATAAGACCCTATATCCAGTCAATAACGGACTTAGATCTCTCCGAAGAATCAGAAGTGGACTTAGGCCCTTTATTGGGTGAAATGGTCAAAAACTTTAGACCAGAGCTGGATATATACTATGTCACAGACACCTCACTAAGTCAATTAAAAGACACCACACTAAATGTATTTAATCGTATTTTTTACCGAAAAGAAGATTTACAAGAGATACACTTAAGCATACTTCAAGGTATTCGTGAGCGCTATGAAACACCATTTTTTACTGCATTGCGCACATACAGCCAAAAACCTACTGGCGTC
>Ga0115558_1000994_pt1 | contig 17552 bp, 19 predicted proteins | sample COGITO_mtgs_1104_4_FD_87279 | JGI IMG/M metagenome (GOLD analysis project Ga0115558, IMG submission 87279) | Pelagic marine microbial communities from North Sea - COGITO_mtgs_110426 | ecosystem: Environmental > Aquatic > Marine > Epipelagic | place: Germany:Helgoland, sampling site Kabeltonne... | reverse complement strand
TTTTACCATTAGAAAAAGCAGAGGGCTTTGGACCTTTTAAAGAAAGTTTCTCGCTTTTAAATTGGTCTTCTAATGAACAAGCAGAAAAAGAAACAAGAGGCATTCCTGAAAATTGGAAAATTTATTATGTAAAAAAAATTTCTTTTGATTTTATTCAAACAACATATCAGAATTTTAATGAAAAAGGGTTTTCAAAATCACAATTTCAAAAAAAATACAATACTTTCATAAAAAGCCCACATAATAGAAATTTATCAGAAAAATCAATAAATAGTTATGTAAATATTGTTTTTAGAATAAAAGGAAAAAATATAATTGAGTATATTATAGATACCAATAATGATAAAGATTTCTCTGATGAAAGTGTAAGAATTCTAAAAAAAAGAAAAAGTCACTTTAACTATTTAGATAATATAAAAGAATCACCTTCTGTAAAGTTTCAGTTAAGTACAAATAATGGAATTATAAATAAAAGTGTAAAGATTCTCTTTTTAGAAAATAGCGATAATGATATTATATATAGCTTTCCTCAATACTACAGAACCACATTTTTAAATAGAAAATTGAAAATTAGTAATGGGTTTTATAATCTTTCTTTTGATGAAAAGTCATCTATAATTATTGGAGATAATCCAAAGGTTATTGAAATTCACGAACTATTTGAAATTGAGAATATAACTTATAAAAACCTAGGTGTAGATATTAATAAAAATATGCTTATTTTGGAAAAGCTACCAAAGAATAAAGAATTTTTCTCGACAAATGTTGGATATAATGCTATACCTTTTTCTGTCAAAAAATTAAACTCTAAAGATTCTATATCTCTTTCAGATTTTAAAGGTAAATACGTTTTTTCAGATTTCTGGGGTACTTGGTGTGCACCTTGTTTAATGGAATTACCAACAAATATTTACGCCTATGAACAAACGTCGAGAAAAAATATTGAGTTTTTAGGGATTGCAGTTCACGATAAAAAACAAAAATTAGAAAATATAATTAATGATTTTGAAATTAATTATCCCCAAGTTCTTGAAAGTGATGCAAAAAATTTGAAAGAAAAATATAATATAATTGGTTTTCCAACTACACTTCTAATAGATAGAAAAGGAAAAATTATTGCAAAAAATTTAAAAGGAGAAAAATTATTAGATACGTTAAATTACTACATCAAAAACTACAAATAATAGTATTAATTTTATTTTGTAAAATTTATACAACAACTCAAAAAAATGGCAAAAACCAAAACAACTTTTTTCTGTCAAAATTGTGGAACTCAACATGCAAAATGGGTTGGACAATGTGGTGCTTGTAAAGAGTGGAATACCATTGTAGAAGAGGTAATTCAGAAAGAAGAAAAACGGGTTTGGAAACAATCTACAACAGCAAAACAAACCGTAAATAAGCCTCTTAAAATTGCAGATATAGTTCTCAATCCAGAAGAACGCGTAATTACAAATAACAACGAATTAGATACTGTTCTTGGTGGAGGATTAGTAAAAGGTTCTGTAACTCTTTTGGGTGGTGAACCAGGTATTGGAAAATCGACATTATTATTGCAAGTGGCATTAAACATCAAACAAAAAGTTTTGTATGTTTCTGGAGAAGAAAGTCAATCTCAAATTAAAATGAGAGCAGAACGTTTAGCTGCGCAAAACTCAAATTGTTTGATTCTGACGGAAACAAACACACAGCAAATTTTCAAAAATATTGAAGAAACTGAGCCAGAAGTTTTGGTTATTGATTCCATTCAAACATTGCACACCAATAATATTGAAGCTTCACCTGGAAGCATTTCTCAAATAAGAGAAACCTCTGCAGAATTAATAAAATTTGCCAAAGAAACTGCAACACCAGTTTTGTTAATTGGGCATATTAACAAAGAAGGACATATTGCTGGGCCAAAAATTTTAGAACACATGGTTGATGTTGTTTTACAATTTGAAGGCGACAGAAATCATACTTACCGAATTTTACGTTCTCAAAAAAACCGATTTGGCTCAACATCAGAATTAGGAATTTACGAAATGTTATCTTCTGGATTACGCGAAATTAGTAATCCGTCTGAAATCTTAATTTCAAAAAAAGATGCAGATTTAAGCGGAACAGCAATTGCTTCAACATTAGAAGGAATTCGTCCTTTAATGATAGAAATACAAGCATTAGTTTCTACAGCAGTTTACGGAACTCCACAGCGTTCTACAACTGGTTACAATGTAAAACGATTAAATATGTTGTTGGCTGTTTTAGAAAAAAGAGCAGGTTTTAAATTAGGCGCAAAAGATGTTTTTTTAAATATTACTGGTGGAATTTCTGTTGACGATCCAGCAATTGATTTGGCTGTAATTGCCGCAATTTTATCTTCCAATCAAGATATTGCCATAAATCCGAATGTTTGTTTTGCAGCAGAAGTTGGTTTGGCTGGCGAAATAAGACCAGTTTCTAAAATTGACCAGCGAATTTTAGAAGCAGAAAAATTGGGATATAAATCTTTCGTAGCTTCTAAATACAACAAGATCTCTTCAAAAAACCACGGAATAAAGTTGATTTTAGTTGGGAAAATTGAAGAAGCTTTTGCTACTTTGTTTGCGTAAAAAAAACCAAACATTGCTGTTTGGTTTTTAAATTTTTATAGTAAGAGAAAAATTTATTTCTTATTAGCAGATTTAATATATTTCTCTAAAGCCATGGTCATAGAAGGTGTTTCTGGAGTTGGTGCAGCAATATCTACACGTAAACCTCTATCTTCTACAGCTTTTATGGTTGTGTTTCCAAAGACTGCAATTCTCGTTTCGTTTTGTTTAAATTGAGGAAAATTCTCAAAAAGAGAATCTATTCCTGAAGGGCTAAAGAACACCAAAACATCATAAGTAACAGATTCTAAATCAGACAAATCACTAACAACAGTTCTGTACAAGTCTGCTCTTTTCCAATTTACACCTAATTTATCTAGTTCTTCTGGGACTAATGGTTTTAGCTTGTCAGAAGAGGGTAATAAAAATTTTTCGTCTTTATGTTTTTTTATCAATTTAGATAAATCTGGAAATGTTCTTGTACCTACATAAATCTTTCGTTTTCTGTACACTACATATTTTTGTAAATAATAAGCAACAGCTTCAGATTGACAAAAATATTTCATAGCATCTGGCACTTTGAAACGCATTTCTTCTGCAATTCTAAAAAAGTGATCTACAGCATTTCTACTCGTTAAAATAATTGCTGTAAATTGTGACAAATCTATTTTTTGATTACGAACTTCTTTTACAGAAATACCTTCTACGTGAATAAAAGATCTAAAATCTATCTTAACTTTTTGTTTTTCAGACAAATCGAAGTAAGGTGATGTCTCTGTTTTTGGTTCTGGTTGAGAAACCAGAATAGTTTTCACTTTCATAAGCTTTTTTAATATTTAAAACATCAATTTAAACAATACAAATAGCGGTGCTATTTCGAAGGCGCAAATGTACAAAATAAAATAAAACAACTTACTTAAAATCAGGTTTTTGTTATAGACAATAATTACTAAAAAACGAATAAATAAGAATAAAATAGAGCCATATAGTAAGAAGTAAGACGCTAAACTGCTATAAACAGTAAGAATAAGAATACAAAAAAAACCAAGGGAGATAGCATATAAAGATCTCGATTTAGAGACTAAAAAAAAAGTAATTTCATTCTTTACGAGAAATAAAATTTTAATTAAAAATTCAAAAAACCATTTCACAGAAAAATAACCCAAAACGATACCGAAAAACTTCAAAAAAATGAAAATTCCAGTGTCTGAAATTAAAGAGAATCGTTGAGACAATTCATAAAATAAAATAGAAATAATTAATACAGAAAAAACAAATAAAATTAAGTTAAAGGCAGAAAAAAAAGAATCGTTAGCTTCTGTTTCTTCTTCAATAAATACAGCACTAAAAACGGAAGAAATGGTTCCTTTTAATTTTTCTGAATTTATAGATTTTAACATTGCCAAACAAGAGAGCGCAACAACAAATAAAATTGTTATAAAATTTTCTAATAAAACAGCCCTTTCTAATGCTTGCATTTGCTGGAATTTGTGTCCAAGATTAACACAAATTTAGTAATAAAAAAATGTATATTTGTTTTTATTCTTTCATAAAATTCCAAATGTCAGACGTTTTAGTAATCATCCCCACTTACAACGAAAAGGAAAATATTGAGCCAATTTTAAGAGCCGTTTTTTCTCAAAAGAATGAGTTTGATGTTTTGGTGGTTGATGACAATTCGCCAGACAGAACAGCAGAGATAGTAACCAGTTTAATGGAAGAATTTTCTGAACGATTACATCTCGAAAAAAGAAAAGGAAAAAACGGTTTAGGTACAGCTTATATTCATGGTTTTAAATGGGCAATTGCTAGAAAGTATGACTATGTAATTGAAATGGATGCCGATTTTTCTCACAATCCAAAAGATTTAAATCGCTTATATAGAGCATGCAAAAAAGATGGTTTTGACGTTTCTATCGGTTCAAGATATTCGCAAGGTGTAAATGTTGTAAACTGGCCAATGAAACGAGTTTTATTGTCTTATTTTGCATCAAAATATGTGCGTTTTGTAACAGGAATTCCTGTGCATGATACAACAGCTGGCTTTGTTTGTTGGAAAAGAAATGTGCTTGAAACGTTAAAACTAGATAAGATAAAATTTATTGGTTATGCGTTTCAAATAGAAATGAAATTTAAAGCGTGGAAACACAAATTCAGTATAAAAGAAGTTTCTGTGGTTTTTACAGATAGAACTCAAGGTGCTTCTAAAATGAGTGGAAATATTGTTTCTGAAGCGCTATTTGGAGTTATAAAAATGCGATTTAAGGGATTACCAAAATAAAGTTTATGAAGTCTTATTTGATAAAAAATGCAACAATAGTTAATGAAAACTCAGTTTTTAAAGGCGATGTTTTTATTGAAAATGAAATGATATCTAAAATAGGAGAGCAGCTAAATCCTAAAGAAGACACCCAAATTATTGATGCAAAAGGCAGTTATTTATTGCCAGGAATTATAGACGATCAAGTACATTTTAGAGAACCTGGTTTAACGCACAAAGCAAATATTGCTACAGAAAGTAAAGCTGCAATTGCTGGTGGAATTACTACTTTTATAGAAATGCCAAACACAGTTCCGCAAGCAACTACCCAAGAATTATTAGAAGATAAATTTAAAACTGCTTCAAAAGATTCTTATGCCAATTACTCATTTATGTTTGGTGGCACAAACGATAATTTGGACGAATTATTAAAAACAGATCCTAAAAAAGTAGCAGGAATTAAATTGTTTCTAGGTTCTTCTACAGGAAATATGTTGGTAGATGATGAAGCTGTTTTAGAAAAAATATTTTCATCAACAAAAATGATAATTTCTGTACATTGTGAAGATGAAGCAACGATTAGAAAAAATACAGAAAAATATTTAACAGAGTTTGGTGAAGATATTCCTGTAAAATACCATCCAATAATTAGAAGCGAAGAAGCATGTTATTTATCATCTTCAAAAGCAATTGAGTTGGCTAAAAAAACGGGCGCAAGATTGCATATTTTTCATTTGTCAACAGAGAAAGAAACCCATTTATTTAGAAATGACATTCCATTAGAAGAAAAACAAATTACAGCAGAGGTTTGTGTGCATCATTTGTGGTTTTCTGATAAAGATTATGATGAAAAGGGAACATTGATTAAATGGAATCCTGCAGTAAAAACAGAAAAAGATAGAAACGGACTTTGGAAAGCACTGTTAGATGATAGAATAGATGTGATTGCAACAGACCATGCACCACACACAATAGCCGAGAAAGATAATGTTTACACAAAAGCGCCAAGTGGAGGACCTTTAGTGCAACATGCTTTAAATGCGCTGTTAGAAAAAGTGAAAGACAAGACAATTTCTATAGAAAAATTGGTAGAAAAAATGTGTCATAATCCTGCAAAACTGTTTCAGATAGAAAAACGCGGATTTGTAAAAGAAGGTTTTTATGCAGATTTGATTTTGGTAAACCCAGACAAATCATACACAGTTTCAAAAGATAATATTTTATACAAATGTGGCTGGTCTCCTTTTGAAGGAACCGAATTTTCGTCTTCAATTTCACATACGTTTGTAAACGGAAATTTAATGTTTGAAAACGGGAATTTTAACGAAGAAATCAAAGGAAAACGAATTACTTTTAATAGATAATTATGCAAAAAATAATCATTCTTTTATTACTTGTTTTTTTTATTTCTTGCACAAGTAACACCATTTTTAAAGAGCCAGAAGATTTAATTCCACAAGACTCTATGGAAATGTTAATGATAGATATGAATATTGCTAGCACTGCAAAATATTCTAAAAATAAAAACCTAGAGAAAAACATTAATTATATGTCTTTGGTTTATGACAAGTATAACATAGATTCTGTTCGGTTTGAAAAAAGCAATACATATTATATCTCTAAAATAGACGACTACAAAAAAATGTTAGAACGTGTAAAATCTCGATTGGAAGAAATGAAAGAAAAGTTTGTAGAAGAAAGAACTCTTTTAGATTCTATTAGAAAAGACTCCATAAACAAAAGAAGAGATTCTATTAAGGAATTAAAATCAAAACAAAAGATTAAGAAACTTGATGAGGTAGAAGAAGAAAAATTTACTAAAGATGATGTTAGGAAAAATTTTTAACCACTCTTTTTATTGTTTTTTCTAATTTTTCGAAATTATAATCAATCACTTTTTCAATTTTTTTTGATGAATAAAATGATTTACTATGTGCAGATTTTGCAGAATATTTAGACAATAAAGGTTCTTTTCCTGTAAATTTAGAAATTAACCAAGCAACTCTCCAAAAAATTTCTGTTTGCCATTTTTTAATTTTTTTTGAAGGTCTTCTTTTGCCAAAAGCATCAGCAATTAAAAAGAAAAGTTCTTTAAAGCTTTTATTCTCTGAAACTAAAATGAAACGTTCGTTTTTTACATCAGAATTCATCAATAAAATCATCGGTTTCACCACATCTTGGACGCTAACAAAACCTGTTATTCCCTCTGTGTAATACTTAAATCCGTTAAAAATTTGAGAAAATAACTTTCCAGAACCAGTGTTCCAAAAACCGCTTCCTAAAATTACTCCAGGATTTACAATTACAACATCTACATTTTCTTGGCTTGCTCGCCAAATTTCCATTTCTGCACCATATTTTGTAATTGAATACCCACTATTATCTGCATCTTTATTCCATTCACATTCTTCTGTGGTAAATTCATTATTTTTTGCTTCACCAACAGCAGCAATAGAACTTACAAAACAAATTTTATCAACTTTCGCATCAATTGCAAGATTAGCAATAATTGCAGTTCCATGAATATTTATTTTTCTCATTTCTCTATAATCTTTAGAATTAAAAGAAATAAAAGCAGCACAATGATACACTTGTTTTACATCAAAAAATGCAGGAATCATAGCAGGAACATCTGTAATATCTGCTTGAAACCATTCAATTTTAGAAAATTGAGTTTCAATATCATCAGCATAAAAAGAAAATACTTTTTTTACTTTTTCTAAACTACTTTCTGCTCTATAAATAGCTCTTATTTTATCATCTTTCAAAGTTAAATGATACAACAAATGAGAACCCACTAAACCTGTGCCACCAGTAACTAAAATCATGTTGCTAATTTATGGTTTTTTGATTGATAAGTTTATCTTTGCTAACTGATAAATTTGATTATAATGAAGAATTTTATTGAAGAATTGCAATGGAGAGGAATGATGCACGACAGCATGCCAGGAACTGAAGAACATTTACTTGAAAGTATGCGAAGTGCATATGTAGGTTTTGATCCAACAGCAGATTCTTTACATATTGGAAACTTGGTACCAATTATGTTATTAGCCCATTATCAAAGATGTGGTCATAGACCAATTGCTTTGGTTGGTGGTGCAACAGGTATGATTGGAGATCCTTCAGGAAAATCTGCAGAACGTAATTTATTGGATGAGAAAACATTACGTCATAATCAAGAATGTGTAAAAGCACAATTAGAACAATTTTTAGATTTTGAAAGTAATGCAGAAAATGCGGCTCTTTTGGTAAATAACTACGATTGGATGAAAGAAATTTCATTCTTAGATTTTATTCGTGATACAGGAAAACACATCACCGTAAATTATATGATGGCAAAAGATTCTGTAAAAAATAGAATTAGCGCTGAATCTAAAGACGGAATGTCTTTTACAGAATTTACTTATCAGTTGGTTCAAGGTTATGATTTCTTGCATTTATTTCAGAATAATGATACTACTTTACAAATGGGTGGTTCTGATCAATGGGGAAATATTACAACTGGAACAGAATTAATTCGAAGAATTGGAAACGGAAAAGGATATGCAATTACATGTCCATTAATTACAAAATCAGACGGTTCTAAATTCGGAAAATCAGAAGGAGGAAATGTTTGGTTAGATGCCAAAAGAACTTCGCCGTATAAATTTTATCAATATTGGTTAAATACTTCAGATGAAGATGCAGAAAAATATATTAAGATTTTTACATTTTTAGATGAAAAAACGATATCTAATTTAGTTATCGAACATAAAGAAGCGCCACACAATAGAATTTTACAAAAAAGATTGGGAGAAGAAGTTACTGTTTTGGTTCATGGAAAAGAAAGCTATGAAAATGCAATAGAAGCATCGAATATATTATTCGGAAAATCGACAGCTACAGATTTAAAAAAATTAGATGAGCAAACTTTTTTAGATGTGTTTGAAGGTGTACCACAAGCAATAATTTCTACTGAAAATTTAGATGAAGGTTTAGATATGATTGGTGCATTAGCAGCAAAAACAGACTTTTTAAAATCAAACAGTGATGCAAGAAGAGCGTTAAAAGAAAATGCAGTTTCTGTTAATAAAGGAAAAGTAAATGAAGATTTTGTAATTACTTCAGAAGATTTAATTGCGAATAAATATGTGTTGTTACAACGTGGGAAAAAGAGCTATTTTTTATTGGTTGTAGAGTAATATTAGAATCTATTTTAATATAAAAACCTTCAAATTTTTAAGTTTGAAGGTTTTTCTTTTTTTAAGGGCATCAAAAACAAGATTATTTTTTTCTCATTTTTGTCCAATTTTCGTCAGCTTTTTTTCTCAATTTATTTGGGTTTCCTTCTTTCCATTTTTCGAAAGTGTCATTAAACCAAGAATTATAAAATAAATATAATTTGCCATCTCTAATTTCAAAACTTTCTGGATCTATATCTATTAATTTTCCTCTTTTTCCTAAAGCATAGGCACAAAACCCTCCATATTGTGGCATAAATTTTTCTGGATTACTTTTAAATAGAGCTAAATTTTTTTTAGAAATAAATTTGAACTTTACACTATTGTAAGTGGTGCTAAATTCTCTTTTTCCTTCATTGGCACTATTATTAAAATAAGCAACAACATCATAGCCTTTTGCAATGAAGCCATCTTCTAAATTGTGTTTTTGTGCAAAAAAAGTTGTTGATATTGTTAAAAATAAAATTGTTATTGCTTTTTGCATTGTTGATAGTTTTACTGTTCAGTCGAAAAATACAAATTAATTAAGATTTACTTTCCAAAACCTTTTTCAAATATTTGTTTTGTTGCTCTAACAAATCGTTAGTTTTGTTCATTAATTCAATATTTTTTGGAGTAGTAACTGTTTTATCTTTTGGGTCTTCTGCTTTGTTTTTCATAGAATTCATCACTTTTACAACTAAAAAGACGGTAAATGCGATGACCACAAAATCGATACCTGCTTCTACTAATTTCCCATAACCAATTGCAATTTCATCTATCTTTTTAGCACCTTCTACCTCAATAGCTTCTCTTAAAATAAACTTTCTGTTTTCCCAATTTGTGCCATCTGTCATTAAAGCCAAAGGAGGCATTAAAACCTCTTTTACAATTGCATTTACTACTTTGTTAAATGCGCCACCAATGATAACACCAATGGCAATATCAATCATATTCCCTTTTATGGCAAACTCTTTGAACTCTTTAAATAACTTCATTTTTTAATTTTTTTGCGAAAATAATACAGAAATTAACAACAACCAGAATTTGGAGCACATGAAGTTGCATTTTGTAATGTCGAAATTCTAATTTTTGGTTTTTTACTCTTTGGAATTCCACACGCATCTAATGCTAAACAATCTGTTTTTTTAGTAGTTAATATAAAGTTTCCCCCATCAAAATCTAAACCATATTTTCCAATTGTTTCTGCCTGATATTCTACTTCTATTTCTAAATCTCCAATTTTCAAAAGCTTTTCAGACAACTCTATAATACTCATTAACTTTTCTGGATGCAAACGATGATTGTAGTCTGTAGCATTCCATAATTGAAAATTCACCACTTCTTCTTTTCTTAAAACGCCTCCACAATCTATAAAGCTTTTGGTAATTTTACCTACTTCTGTAACGTGAAAATGTTTTGGAACTAATTCTCCATTTGGCAACTGAAAAGCAATAGTTTCTAATTCGTTTAAATGTTTTTTAATTTCTGATAATTTCATATTGATTTTTTTTTACGATAAATATTAAAAATTAGAGCACCATTAAATTACAACCACGAATGTCTGAATTGTCAAAACGACCAATAATTTCAAAACTTCCGTTTTTGTACACTTTTCCCAAATCTTGAGTCGCAATAAAAGAGCAAGAATTGTAGTTTGCCAAATCAATTACGTTAATTCCGCCATTTTTTTCTGATGCTAAAATAGTCAAAGCATCTTCTGTATCTCTGGTTAGAATTTTCATCCAATTTGGGGTTTCAAAAATTCCGTTTCCTTTAGAATAGCCTTGACTTAACAATTCTGTCATTCCATATTCTGAGTGGATTTTATCAACTCCAAATCCGTCAGATAAAATGGTATGTAATTCTTCACGAACCAATTCTTTGCGCATTCCTTTCATTCCACCAGTTTCCATAATTATGGTGTTTTTGAGTTGAAATTTTTGTTGTTCAATTAAATCTAACAACGCAAATGTAACGCCAATTAACAACACTTTTTGTCCTTTTTTCTCTAGTTTGACGAGTTTTTGGGTCAATTCATTTAAATTATTTAGGAAAAAACCACTTTCAGAATTTTTAGTTTTTTTAATCAAATCTTCCACCATAAAAATTAAAGAAGAACCTTGTCTTTCTAAATAGTTTGGCAATAAAGCCAAAACAACATAATCTTCTATATTTCCATAAAATTGGTGAAAACCTTTTAAATAACTTTCTTTATAAACATCAATATCTGTGACCAAATGTTTACTTGTTATGCTTCCTGTTGTTCCAGAACTTGTAAAAGTTTCTTCAATTTCATCCAAAGAAGAAACAATTTGATGCGATTTAAAAAACTGAATTGGCAAAAACGGAATGTCTTCAACCTTTTTAACGTCAGAATAATGCACGTATAACAAATCGCAAAAAGAACGATACACTTTATTGTTTTCAAACTGATGTCTAAAAACTTGTAAAGCAACTTTTTTAAAATCTTGCTCGCTTTTTATGTTAAAAATTTCGTCTTTCATAATTCTTCTGCAAAAATAGAATTATTTGACGCAACCTTTTTAGAATTTCTGCATCTTATAATAAAGAAGTAGAAAAATTGACCTCAATAAAATATATATTTTTAATTACAATTGGTTTCTTACTATTATCATCATGCGAAAAAAATGATGAGATTAGTATAGATTCAGAAAATCTCTTGATTGGTTATTGGGCAAACGCAGCTTATGATAATGAGGAAACTACGTTTTCTAGAGTTGCTGCGTTACCCGATAATGATTATGCAATTGCTTTCGAAAACACTAAGAAATTTACAGAAAGAACTTCTGGTTTTTGTGGAACACCACCTTTAAGTTATTTTAATGTAGAAGGAATTTGGGAAACAGAAAATTCGCTAATAAAAATTGAAAATCCTCACTATTTTCCTACATATTTGAGTTGGCGAATTGTTTCTCTTACTGAAGATAAACTAACAATTAAAAGAGAACTATCTCAGCAAGAAACAGAACATAGAGCATTAATGAGTTTATTTAATGAATTTTATGAACTTGCATATTCAGCCTCTTGTGTAGATGCTGCAAATTGGGACTATGTTGGTTATGGATCTAAAGCTTGTGGCGGATTTCAAGGTTACATTGCATACAGTAAAAACATAGATGTAGCGTTGTTTTTGGAAAAAGTTAAAGCATATTCAGAAGAAGAAAATGAATTTAATATAAAATGGGGTGTTACATCAACATGTGATGTTATTCCAGAGCCAAAATCAATTGAATGTAAAAACGGCTTTCCAGTTCTTATATATTAGTTTATTTTTAAATAAACTTTTAAAATATTAAACTAGAAGAATTAATAAAGCAATGTTGTGAGCAAAAGTTAGAGGCTCAATCTCAGGTTTATCAGCTTTTTGCTGATAAACTTTTCGGACTGTGTTTAAAATATTCAAGAAATAAACAAGATGCAGAAGATACATTACAAGATAGTTTTATAGTCATTTTTAAGAAGATAAAACAATATAAAAATAAAGGTTCTTTTGAAGGTTGGTTAAAGCGAATTGCAATAAATGTGGCTCTGCAGAAGTATAGAGAAAAATCGCCTTTGCAATTGGTAAAAGAGCATGAAATTGAAGAAGAAGAAATTGAACTCAATTTCGAAGATGATAATTTAGATTTGAATTTTCTGTTGGAAATGATTCAGCAATTACCAGACAGATATCGGTTGGTATTTAATTTATATGTTTTAGACAATTATTCACATAAAGAGATTGCAGAGTTATTAAAGGTTTCAGAAAACACATCAAAATCTAACTTGTCTAGAGCAAGAAAAATATTAAAAGAAAAGATAGAAAAACATCAACAAGAAAAATTAAACAATTAGTTGAAACAGAATAAAAACATAGATAAATTATTTCGAGAAAATCTAAGAAACTTAGATTCAAAACCTAGCGAAAAAGTTTGGGCAGGAATTGAAGCAGAACTTAAAAAGAAGAAAAAAAGAGTTGTTTCTTTTTGGTGGTTTTCTAGCGGAATTGCAGCTGTTCTAATTCTTGGGATTTTCCTTTTTCCTTTTTCTTCGGATGAAGAATTAGATAAAAATAACAAGAGAAATATAGAAATAATTACAAATTCTCCAAAGAACAAAGTTGATCAAACATTAGAGAATAATATTGATTTTATTTCTCCTTCAGAAGAAAATAGAGGCAAAGAAGAGGTTATTGTTTCTAACCAAAAACCAAACGCAAACGCTAAAAAATCATTTAAAAAGAAAAGCAGTTTCATTGCTGATAATACAAATTTATCATCAGAAAAAGAAGTTAAAAATATCACTGAAAAAGAAAGTACTCTTGATTCAAAAAAAGCTATGAAAAAGATTTTTAAATCTGAGAGTACTGAAAATTCGGAAAGTAAAAAACAAAAAAAAATAGATAATAAAGAGCAAGAATTTTTAAAGCCAAAGAAAGATTTTTTAGCCATAACAGAAGAAAAAGATTCTATAAAATTAAATAATATTTCTTCCAAAAAATGGTCTGTTTCTCCATCTTTTGCGGTTTTACAATCTAACTCATTTTCTAATAACTCTTCTTTAGATGCAAGTTTAAATCAAAACACAACAACTGGGGACAACACGTATTCTTACGGAATAAAAGTGGCTTATGAAATAAATAAAAAATGGACAATTCAATCTGGAATTCATTTACAAGAAATTGGTTTTTCTACCAAAGATGTAACCATTGCTGCAAGTTTTTCAAAACAAGGGTTGGCAAATGTAAATTCAGATGCTCAATTGTCATTTAACGGAAAAAGCTCAATGGAAGCTTCAGACATTAGAAGTTCAAATTTTGTAGCTTCTAGCGAACAAGGAGAACTAAATCAACGATTTGGATATGTAGAAATTCCGTTAGAAATTAAGTATAATTTATCAAATTCAGATAAATTTAAAACAGAAATTGTTACGGGTTTCAGTTCATTATTTTTGAATAAAAACAGCATCAATTTATCATCTAATAGTATTTCTGGAAATCTTGGTGAAGCCAACAATCTTAATACTTTTAATTTTAGCGGAAATGTTGGTTTTGACTTTAATTATGCAGTAGATAAAAATTTATTTTTAAACTTAAACCCAATGTTTAAAGCACAATTAAACACACTTTCTAAAAATTCAAACGGATTCCAACCCTATTATTTTGGAATCTACACAGGCATCAAATATCAATTTTAATAGAAAAATTACTAATAATAAATAAATATCATGAAAAAATCAATTTTAATTTTACTAACAGCAACCTTTTTAGTTTCTTGTCTTAATGACGATTCGCCTAAATTTGGATTAGAATTTTTACCCATAGAAAGCGCAATAACACCAGATACTTTAACTTTTGGAGAAATTGATACAATTTCGATAAAATACAATTTAATAAACAGTTGTTACTCTTTCAATGATTTGTACTATGAAATACAAGATACAGCTAGAGTTGTAGCTGTTAGAGCTTCTGTTCAACTAGATGTTTCTTGTCAAGAAATTATCACAGAAAAAGAATTTAAATTTACTGTTTTGGCAAGCCAGAGACAAGATTATTTATTTCGTTTTTTCAAAGGATTCGATGCAAATGGTGATTCAACTTTTGAAGAAATTGCAGTTCCAGTAAAATAATTTACAAAACTTTACGAATAATATAAATTTTGGTATTATTTTTGTTTTAAGTTTTATAACCATTTTATCCCCTAAAAAAATGAAATATAAATTAACTACCTACAAAACTATTTCTGGCACAAAAGAAATAATTGAACTTCTTGAAAAAACAAACTCTAAATGGATTGTATATAGAAATAATGTACCAGCTTATTTGGTAGATATTTTTGACCTAAAGACAGAGTCTAATGTAATTATGAATAGTTTGGTGCTTTCTGCAAGAAAAAGCATCGATGACGTTTTAAAGAGAATTAGCAATAAAAATGGCGTAACATTGTCTGTTTCTAAAACGCCAAAATTAAGTTATAAGCTTGAATCAAAAATAGTAGATTTAAATTTAGATCCGCTTCCAGAAAGTTGGATAAGCTACTCTTTGTAGATTTTTATAATTAATTCATCATTATCATTCATAGAAGCTCTGTACATTCCTGCAGTATTAAATTCAAACGACATATTGCCATTTTTGTCCAAAGCTATAACACCACCAGTTCCACCAAGGTTTGTTAGTTTATTTTGAATAACATCTGCAGTGGCTTCTTTTAGTGTTTTTTGTTGATATTCCATTTGAGCAGAAATATCATATGCTACTTGGCTTCTTATAAAATATTCTCCCCAACCAGTTGAAGAAACGCCACAGGTTTTATTATTTGCATATGTTCCAGAGCCAATAATTGGCGCATCTCCAATTCTTCCCCAACGTTTGTTGGTCATTCCTCCAGTAGAAGTTCCTGCAGCAATATTGCCGTTTTTATCTAATGCAACACAACCCACAGTTCCGAATTTGCTGTCTTTTATAGTTTCGTCATAAAAAGCAGATGTTTTATTTGCTGTTTTATTAGCCTCTTTTTCTTTTACCCTTTCTAATGAATTGAATCTATTTTGAGTAAAAAAATATCTTGGGTCTACAATTTCTAAACCTTGTGCTGCAGCAAATTGAGAAGCTCCATCACCAGAAAGCATAACATGTTCAGAATTGGTCATTACTTTTATGGCTAATTCAATTGGACTTTTTACGTCTTTTACACCAGCAACTGCTCCAGCATTCAGTGTTTGTCCGTCCATAAAAGAAGCATCTAATTCATTAGTTCCTGCATTTGTAAAAACAGCACCTTTACCTGCATTAAATAGCGGAGATTCTTCCATAACTTGTATGGTTTTCATCACAGCTTCTTGGCTAGTTCCTCCGTTTTTTAAAATAGTATGTCCAACTTTTATAGCTTCCTCTAGCTTTGCCTTGTATTCCGCCTCTTTTTCATCAGACATGTTTTTCTTTAAAATAGTTCCTGCTCCACCATGAATGATTATTGCAAATTCGTTTGTTTTTTCATTCAATTTTAATTCTGAAGAAGGCGTTTCTGATGGATTTTTACACCCGAAAAAAATCATAAAAAGTGATAGAATAAAGAGTACTTTTTTCATAAGATATTTGTTTAAAATTAAACAAAAAGGATTGTTTCTGTTTAATTTATTAGTCTGTGAAATTATTCGTAATTTCGAGGTTCAATTTAAGTAACAAAAAACGATTTACAAAATGGATAACTTCGGAATTGCAAAAGCATTAAAAGAATTAGGAATTCAAGATATAAATAATGGAACATCAACTGGTCAAAATAATTTTTCAAACGGAGAAATCATAGAAAGTTTTTCTCCAGTTGACGGAAAATTAATAGGCAAGGTAAAAACGACCACAAAAGAAGATTACGAAAAAGTGATGGAAGCATCCACAAAAGCTTTCAAAATCTGGAGAGACAAACCAGCACCTCAAAGAGGTGAGATTCTTCGTCAATTTGGAAATAAATTAAGAGAAAAAAAAGAAGCACTTGGTAAATTAGTTTCTTATGAAATGGGAAAAAGTTACCAAGAAGGTTTAGGAGAAGTGCAAGAAATGATAGATATCTGTGATTTTGCAGTAGGATTGTCACGTCAATTAAATGGACAAACCATTCCTTCTGAAAGACCAGGACATGTAATGAGAGAACAATGGCATCCAATAGGTGTTGTGGGTATTATTTCTGCTTTTAATTTTCCTGTGGCTGTTTGGGCTTGGAATACTGCTTTAGCTTGGATTTGTGGTGATGTTTGTGTGTGGAAAGGTTCAGAAAAAGCGCCTTTATGTACGGTTGCTTGTCAAAATATAATTGCTGAAATTTTGAAAGATAACAATTTACCCGAAGGAATTTCTTGTATTATCAATGGAGATTATAAAGTGGGAGAAATGATGACGAATGATAACAGAATTCCGCTTGTTTCTGCAACAGGTTCAACAAGAATGGGTAGAATTGTTGGTGCAAAAGTAGCAGAACGTTTTGGAAAATCTTTACTAGAATTGGGTGGAAATAACGCAATTATCATTACACCAACTGCAGATTTAAAAGTGGTTGTTCCTGGTGCTGTTTTTGGTGCTGTAGGAACTTGCGGACAACGTTGTACATCTACAAGAAGATTAATTATTCACGAATCGGTTTATGATAAAGTACGTGACGAAATTGTTGGTGCTTACCAGCAAATTAAGATTGGAAATCCTTTGGATGAAAATAATCATGTTGGTCCCTTAATTGACAAAGAATCTGTAAATACTTATTTGAAAGCAATCGAAAAAGCAAAAGCTGAAGGTGGAAAAGTATTAGTAGAAGGTGGTGTTTTAGAAGGTGAAGGTTATGAAAGTGGATGCTATGTAAAACCAGCAATTATTGAAGCAGAAAACGACTTTGAAATTGTACAACATGAAACTTTTGCACCCATTTTATATTTGATAAAATATGTTGGAGACGTAGAAAATGCTATCGAAAAACAAAACGGAGTTGCACAAGGTTTATCATCAGCAATTATGACCAATGAACTAAAAGAAGC
>Ga0115558_1000972_pt1 | contig 17781 bp, 14 predicted proteins | sample COGITO_mtgs_1104_4_FD_87279 | JGI IMG/M metagenome (GOLD analysis project Ga0115558, IMG submission 87279) | Pelagic marine microbial communities from North Sea - COGITO_mtgs_110426 | ecosystem: Environmental > Aquatic > Marine > Epipelagic | place: Germany:Helgoland, sampling site Kabeltonne... | reverse complement strand
TCATATTGTGGTGAGCTTAGCCACCGGATTGCCAGAGGCCCAAAAAGTGGCAGACTATACTTACAAAAAAGCCATTTATACCGCTGAAACTATTGAACTGAAGGCTTTGCCTTGGTTTAAAAACTACAGAATACTCTCAATTATCTTACTGATTGCAACCGCTATTCTAGTAGGTTTTTTCTGGTAAATTTAGAGATTTAGACAAACGAAAAAAGGGTGCAATTTGTTATAAGTTGCCTCTTTTTTCAGTTATGATTCACAAATAATACCCTTACCTTTGTGGGATAAATAAGCCACTATGAGCAAACAAAAAATTAGGAGAGAAGCATTGGTGTATCATGCCAAGCCTCAGCCTGGAAAGATTAAGATTGTTCCTACTAAACCTTACGCTACGCAAAGAGATTTGGCCTTGGCTTATTCTCCGGGAGTAGCTGCACCTTGTCTAGAAATAGAGAAAGATCCTGAAAATGTTTATAAGTACACTGCCAAAGGTAACCTGGTGGCTGTTATTACCAACGGAACAGCGGTACTTGGTTTAGGAGATATAGGTCCTATGGCGTCCAAGCCAGTGATGGAAGGCAAGTGTTTGCTATTTAAGATTTTTGCAGACATAGACAGTATAGATATAGAATTAGACACTAAGGACATAGAGACTTTTATTCAAACAGTTAAAACCATTGCGCCTACTTTTGGTGGTATTAACTTAGAAGATATTAAAGCTCCTGAAGCCTTTGAAATTGAAAGAAGGTTAAAGGAAGAATTAGATATTCCTGTCATGCATGACGACCAACATGGGACGGCTATAATCTCTGCAGCGGCACTTCTAAACGCTTTAGATTTGGCGGAGAAGTCTATTGATAAGGTGCGTATTGTGATCAGTGGTGCTGGAGCTGCGGCAGTATCTTGCACAAAACTATATAAAGCCTTTGGTGCAAAAGCAGAAAACATTGTCATGTTAGACAGTAAAGGCGTGATCAGAAAAGACAGGCCTAATTTGTCCTCAGAGAAAGAGGAGTTTGCTACAGCAAGAAAGATAGACACCTTGGATGAAGCTATGGAAAATGCAGACGTTTTTGTGGGACTATCTGTGGCAGACATTGTGACCCCGTCTATGCTTACTTCCATGGCAGACAACCCTATTGTCTTTGCTATGGCCAATCCAGATCCTGAGATTGATTACAAATTGGCTATGGATACCAGAAAAGATATTATTATGGCCACTGGTCGTTCGGACCATCCCAATCAAGTGAATAATGTATTGGGTTTCCCATTTATATTTAGAGGCGCTTTAGATGTTCGTGCTACAAAAATTAATGAGGCTATGAAAATGGCTGCAGTGAAAGCTTTGGCAGATTTGGCTAAAGAACCTGTTCCAGAGCAAGTGAATATTGCTTATGGAGAAACTAGATTGGCTTTTAGTAGAGAATATATTATTCCAAAGCCTTTTGATCCAAGGCTTATTTCTGAAATCCCTCCTGCCATTGCTAGAGCAGCTATGGAGAGTGGTGTGGCTAAAGAGCCCATTGAAGATTGGGATAAATACAAAGAGGCCCTTATGCAACGCTCTGGGAATGACAACAAAATAGTGCGTCTCCTACATACAAGGGCTAAAATGAACGCTAAGAAAATTGTTTTTGCTGAAGCCGATCATTTAGACGTATTAAAAGCGGCTCAAATTGTCTATGATGAAGGGATTGCTATTCCAATTCTTTTGGGTAACAAAGCCATTATAGAAGAATTAAAAGCAGAGATTGAATTTGAGGCAGATTTAGACATCATAGATCCTACTGATAATGCTACCCGTGCTCAGCGAAATGCTTATGCTACCTCTTATTGGGAACAGAGAAGAAGGACAGGGGTAACCCAGTATCAGGCAGAAATTAAAATGCGTGAGCGCAATTATTTTAGCGCTATGATGGTGCTAATGGGAGATGCAGACGGAATGATTTCAGGGTATTCAAGGGCTTATCCGACCGTTGTAAAACCAATCCTTGAGGTCATTGGTAGGGCCAATAACGTGAAACGTGTAGCTACGACCAATATTATGATTACGGAGCGAGGACCAATGTTCTTATCAGATACCTCCATTAATATAGATCCTTCTGCAGAAACCATAGCGGAGATTGCTCAAATGACGGCCAATGTGGCCAAGACTTTTGGTTTTGAATCTGTCACAGCCTTACTGTCTTACGCCAATTTTGGTTCTTCTTCACACCCCAATGCAAATAAAGTAAAGCAGGCAGTGCGTATTTTACATACGGAGAGTCCAGACTTAATAGCAGATGGGGAGGTGCAAATGGATTTTGCGCTGAACAAAGTGTTGCACCAAGAGAAATTTCCTTTCTCTAAATTGGCAGGGAAAAAAGTGAATACCTTAATTTTTCCAAACCTAGAATCTGCAAATATTACTTACAAACTCATGAAAGAACTCAATGGTGCAGACTCTATAGGGCCTATCATGATGGGGTTAAGGAAATCTGTCCATATTTTGCAATTGGGCGCTAGTGTAGACGAAATTGTCAATATGGCTGCGGTAGCTGTAATAGATGCCCAAGAAAGGGAAAAAAGAAAGCGTGCTAAAATGGCTAAATCGTAACAGATGATCACACACCTCAGGGGTAAATTAGTTGAAAAAAATCCCACAGAAATTGTGGTGGAATGTGGTGGTGTAGGCTATTTGGTTCATATTTCACTACATACCTATTCCTTGTTGCCCTCTGAGGAAGCGGTGTCTATTTACACCCATTTACAGGTTAAAGAAGACAGCCACAGCCTCTATGGTTTTATGGAAGTTTCTGAACGGGCTATTTTTAGGTTACTTATCTCCGTCTCAGGAATTGGGGCCAATACAGCCAGAACCATGCTTTCATCATTGTCACCAGAGGAATTGAGAGACGCCATAGCAGCAAGTAATGTAGGAACCATACAATCTGTTAAAGGAATTGGACTAAAAACAGCCCAGCGTGTTATTATTGAACTCAAAGATAAAATCCTTAAAATTTACGATTTAGAAGAACTTTCTACTCCTTTAGACAATACAAATAAAGAAGAAGCGTTATCTGCATTGGAAGTACTTGGCTTTGCTAGAAAGCAATCTGAAAAGATGGTAGAGAAAATTTTAAAAGCAAGCCCAAGCCTCTCAGTAGAAGATATTATTAAGCAGACGCTAAAAGGTTTGTAACACTTTTGAAGACCTATTTTTTAAAAAAGAATTTGAAACAAATAAAGCCCATTTTTTTTGGGCTCTTTTGTTTGCTTTTTTTTCAAACAAACGGCTTATTTGCCCAAAAAAAATCACTGCCGTTTACTCCCATAGACACCATTGCTGTTCAAGACAGTACCCTATTTAAATCTAAAGGAAACTTACAGTTGCCTTTGCCTGCTTCATTGATTAGCAAATACCAATACAACGAGCTCCTTCAAGTCTATGAACTTGTAGGTGGCCTGTCTGGCTATCAATTTGACCTTCCATTAGTACTTTCTCCAAAGGATTATTGGGCCATGGTAGAAAAAGAAAATATTCAGGCCTATTTTAAGGAGAAAATAGCCGCTATGAGCGGAGATCAAAATGCGGCAGATTTATCTGTTAGAAACCTTTTGCCCACATTTAGCCTGCAAAATGACCTGCTAAAAACTATTTTTGGGGGAGACGAGATTAGCTTTGACGCCCAAGGATCTGTTGGAGTAGATATGGGCATTTTATGGCAGAAAAATGACAATCCCGCACTGTCTCCAAGAAACAGAAGCAATTTGTCTTTTGATTTTGAGCAGCAGATTAGTTTAAATCTAATGGGAAAAATTGGAGAGCGGCTTTCAGTGAATGCAAGTTATGATACTCAGGCTACCTTTGATTTTCAAAACCTGATTAAAATTGCCTACGTGCCTCCTACAGTGAAGGACGTGGTGGGTGTTGCACCAGATGAATTGTTAGACAATGCAAAAAACACCTTGGGACAAACAAGGCTAGGAGGCTTGGCTCAATCTGCCCAAAACCAAGGACTGCTCGAAGATCCCTCTGCGGTTAATACACTCAATGCGGCCAAAGACCAATTTTTTAATCCAAACGCAGACAATATTTTAAGGAATATTGAAGTGGGTAATGTGAATATGCCCCTCAACAGTAGTTTAATTACTGGAGCACAAAGTCTTTTTGGGGTAAAGACACAGTTACAATTTGGTCGCACCCAAATTACTGCAGTACTCTCTGAACAACGCTCTCAAAATAGTTCTGTGATGGCTAGAGGTGGCGGAACCCTTACAGATTTCTCCATAACAGCACTAGATTATGAAGAGGACAAGCATTTTTTCTTGTCCCATTTTTTTAGAGACCTATACGACCAAGCATTAGCAGATTACCCATTTGTCAACAGCCAGGTGCAAATAATCAGAATAGAAGTTTGGGTAACCAACCGCTCCCAACAAACACAAAATATTAGAAATGTAGTGGCCCTTCAAGATTTAGGAGAAGCTGCTATAGAAAAAACAAGAATGGGGCGTTTGGGTGTGCCTGCTTCAGGCTTTATTTATACTACGGAAGCGAGCTTGTTGCCCTCTAATGAGAAAAATGCCTTAAACCCTGAAAGTATGGGTAGAGGTGGGTTTTTGAACAATAATATTCGGGAAATAGCCACTGTAGAGGCAGGTTTCGATATTCCAGCTTATAAGGCCAATCAGGGTTTTGATTATGCTATTTTAGAAAATGCTAGAAAATTAGACGAACAAAGGGATTTTACTTTTCATCCCAGTTTGGGATATATTTCACTGAACCAGCAACTGTCTTCGGATGAGGTTTTGGGGGTGGCTTTTCAATATACCTATTTAGGAAAAGTCTATCAAGTGGGAGAATTTGCTAATGGAGGGGTTTCTGCAAGTAGTAATGCAACCATCAATGAACCCATTATAAACAATACCCTTGTGGTAAAATTGCTGAAAAGTAATATTACACAAGTAAAGGATCCTATTTGGGACCTAATGATGAAAAACATTTATCCGGTAGGCGCATATTCTTTGAGTCAAGAGGATTTTAGGTTCAATATTATCTATGCAGACCCAAGCCCAAGAAACTATATTACCCCAGTAGACAATGCCCCAAATTGGCCACAGACTCCCAAGCCATTAAACGAGAGAATTTTATTAGAGGTCTTTAATTTAGACCGGTTAAACGCCTACCAAGATGTGCAGGAGGGTGGTGATGGTTTCTTTGATTTCTTGCCAGGAAAGACAGTCAATACAGAAAACGGGAATATTATTTTTACCACAGTAGAGCCTTTTGGGAATCACTTGTTTAAGGTTTTAGGTGGTGGAGATTACGACGCTCTGGGAGAAGAAAATTTCACAGCACATCAAAAAAAATACGTATTTAGATCTTTGTATAAGGGTACAAAGGCTGCTGCATTACAGCAGCCAGAGAAGAACAAATTTATTTTAAAAGGACAATTTAAATCAGCTGGTTTTAATGGTATTCCCATTGGCGCTTTGAACGTACCTAGAGGCTCAGTTCGAGTTACTGCAGGGGGCAGACTGCTTCAAGAAGGCATAGATTATACGGTGAATTACACTGCAGGTTCTGTACAACTATTGGATCCAAGTTTACAGGCTTCTAATGTACCCATTGAAATTTCAGTAGAAGACAACGCGGTGTTTGGCCAACAGAATAGGCGTTTTACTGGAGTGAATGTCATGCACCAGTTTTCAGACAATTTCACCTTAGGGGGAACATTATTAAATCTCAATGAGCGCCCACTCACACAGAAATCCAATTACGGTACAGAAGCAGTAAACAACACCATTTTTGGTTTCAACACCAATTTAACCACCTCACTTCCATTTCTGACCCGTTGGGCCAATTACCTACCCAATGTAAAAACAGCCGTGCCTTCTATGCTTTCGCTTAGGGGAGAAGTAGCCTTTTTAGCGCCTGGAGCACCAAGAAATGCAGATTTCAGGGGAGAGACAACCACTTATTTAGATGATTTTGAGGGAGCACAATCATTAATAGATATTAGAAGCGCTTTGGGTTGGTCACTGGCTAGTACGCCTTTAGAGTTTGCACCAGACGGTGCTAATTTATACGGAGCTACACCTGAAGATCCTCAAAACCTCAGGAATGGTTACGGCAGGGGTAAATTGGCATGGTACACCATTGATCCTATTTTTTACACCTTTCAACGGCCTTCCGGAGTGAATAATAACGATATTTCTACCCAAGCAAGTAGGCGTATTTTCATTGATGAGGTATTTCCTCAAACAGACATTGCCCAGGGGCAAACCACAGTAAATCCAACCCTTGATTTGGCTTATTATCCGCAGAATAAAGGACCTTATAACAATAATGGCAATTTTAATGCCCTTTCGGAAAGTCAGAAATGGGGTGGCATTATGAGGCCACTAACCACCACAAATTTTGAACAAGCCAATATTGAATTCGTTCAGTTCTGGGTCATGGATCCGTATCTAGACGGTGTGGGGAGTGATGGAGGCGAACTGGTATTGAATATCGGAAATATTTCAGAAGACATTTTAAAAGACGGCCGCAAGCAGTATGAAAACGGATTGCCTTTGGAAGGGCAAGAAGCCCTTGTGGCCCCTTCTTCTTGGGGAAAAGTTCCAGCGACCCAATCCTTGGTCTATGCTTTTGACGCCAATGCTGAGCACCGCACCCAACAAGATATTGGTCTGGACGGACTTAGCGATCAAGAGGAAAGGGCCGTGTATACAAATAATTCTGGGGAAGATCCAGCTGGAGATAATTTTAGGTATTATTTAGACAGGCAGGGAAGTATAACAGAGCGATACCTAGATTTTAACAATCCACAGGGCAACGCACCAGTAGCTGTAACCAATACCAAAAGAGGGTCTACTACCCTTCCGGATGTGGAAGATATTGATCGGGATTTGACCATGAATACCGTGAACAGTTATTACGAGTATAGAATTACCATTAAACCTGGTACGGATATAAATGATCCTTTTGTGACAGATATTAAGGAAGGCCTGAGTCCTAAACTTCCCAATGGCCAACAATTGCCTACAAGGTGGATCCAGTACAAGGTGCCACTCAGCAACTTTACCAACGCTGTAGGAGGGATTGCAGATTTTAGGTCCATGAGTTTTATTCGTATGTATTTGACCAATTTCTCAGCCCCAGTATTGTTGCGCTTTGCCAGTTTGGATTTGGTCAGAGGAGATTGGCGGGTGTATCAAGGGGCGCTACAAACAGATCCTTTAAACACCCCTCTAGAGATTGGCACCCAATTAGAGGTGAATACGGTTAATGTGGAGGAAAATAGTACTAGAGTACCCATTGCATATGCCTTACCGCCTGGAGTACTGAGGGAGCAGCTCAATAACAACAACACTATAATCAGGCAAAACGAACAGTCCTTGTCATTGGTGGTGAAACAGTTGGCGCCACAAGACGCAAGAGGGGTGTTTAAAAACACCCAATTTGACCTGCGTCAATATAAAAGATTGAAGATGTTCATGCATGCGGAGCAGATTGTTGAGACAGATTTCTCAATTGCCGAACAGCCAATGGTGGGTTTTTTGAGAATGGGAACGGATTTTTCAGAAAATTTCTATCAGGTAGAATTGCCATTGAGTTTCACCCCACATGGATCCAGTAGTCCTGAAGAGGTCTGGCCTTCTGCCAATGAGTTGGATATTCCGGTAGACGTATTGGCACAAATTAAATCTTTGGGTATTGCCAATCAAAGTTTAAACCAGCTCACTTACTATGATTATATAGGCGGTAGTTTAGTTGCTGTAGATGCTTTGGCACCAAGAACAGCGGGTGTCCTCAGGATAGGCATCAAAGGAAATCCTTCGCTTGGAAACCTCAGGGGTATTATGGTAGGGGTTAAAAACGTCTCTAATAAAGCCCAACGCGCAGAGGTTTGGTTCAATGAATTGCGTCTCGCTGGTTTAGACAATCAGGGTGGCTGGGCGGCTATTGCGGCTTTAGATGCTAATATAGCAGACCTTGTTTCTATTTCAGCCAATGGCGCCACGAGCAGTAGTGGTTTTGGCGCCTTAGATCAAATGCCCAACGAGCGCGCTAGAGAAGACGCCTTGTCTTATGACTTGGTCACTCAAATCAATGTAGGTAAATTATTGCCTGAGGATTGGGGGGTGCAATTGCCGCTAAATTATGGTATTTCTGAAACCAAAAGCAGTCCGGAGTTCGATCCTGTTTATGAGGATTTAAAGTTGGAGGACCGCATTGCGGCATCGGCCAACGGCCAAATAGCCAAAGTAATCGCACAGCAAGCAGAGACCTATACCAAGCGAACGAGCCTGAGTATGTTAGGGGTGAGGAAAAATAGTATCGCTCAGGAAAATACCCCCAAACGCTTTTATAGTTTGGATAATTTTACCTTGAATTATGCCTACAACCACACCGAGCACAGGGATTTTGAAATACAAAAACTAGAAGACCAGCAGCTTAAAACAGGCTTTGTTTACGGCCATAATTTTAAGCCTTTGGTATTGGCGCCGCTCGCCAAAAAAGATTCCATACTCACAAGTAGGTATTGGAAGTGGCTAAAGGACGTAAACCTGAATCTTTTGCCCAATAGTTTTTCGGTGAACGCAACGATTGACCGCTCTTTTAGCCAGCAACAATTCAGAGAGGTTCGCAGTGGCGGAGAGGATCTTTTGGCTATGCCTTTCTTGCAAAAGCGCAATTATCTATTTAATTGGCAGTACGCCATTAATCAAAATGTGACCAAATCACTGCAGCTTAATTTAACAGCGGCCTCAAATAATATTGTGCGAAATTACTTTAATGAATTGGACAATGAGCAAAGTGGTATTAATGAAGATCACGCCATATGGGACGGCTTTTTTGACTACGGTGAGTCCAATAGATTTGTCCAGGAATTGCAGCTAAATTACGAGTTGCCATTCGCTAAGTTTCCCTTTTTAAACTTTATTAACGCCCAGTATTCTTATACGGCCAATTTTGAGTGGCAGCGAGGGGGCGAGGCTTTGAGGCAAGTGGCCGGTGAGGAAATGAATACGGTTCAAAATGGCAACACACACAATATAACCGCAGGTTTAGGCATGCAACGCTTGTATCAATTTTTAGGATTAAACGGGCAAAAAAAGACCAATAATACAAGCCGTTCTCAGAATCCTTTTGACACCAATACAACTTCTAGGCCTCCGGCCGATGCCACTAATTTTTTCCTCAATCTGGCCACTATGGTCAAGAGAGTGACCTTTAATTATGCAGAAAACAACGGAAAGTTTTTACCTGGTTTTACCCAGCGAATAGGTTTTTTGGGCACCAACAGACCTAGTGTGGGTTTTGTTTTTGGTAGCCAATCAGAGGTGCGGTTTAATGCTGCAAGGAGGGGGTGGCTCACTACTTTTGAAAATTTCAACGAGCCATTTTTGAGTACCCACAACAGTCAAATTAAATTGAATGCCACCGCCCAGCCTATTCCAGATCTGACCATTGATCTCTTTGCAGACAAACAGTACACGAGCAATTTAAGAGAGACTTTTAGGATTGACCAATCAGATGCGATTACGTTTAATTACGAGTCATTACTGGGGAACACCCAAGGAAATTTTAGTATGTCTACCCTGATGATCAAGACTTACTTCTCTTCTGGAACACAAGAATTGTCTGAGAACTTTGAATCTTTTAAATCAAATAGATTGACTATTGCCAATAGGCTGTCTGCTGCGCGTCCTGAATTGCCAGCAGATCTAGACGCCAATGGGTTTCCACAATCTTATGGTAAAACAAGTCAGCAGGTATTATTGGCTTCTTTTATTGCCGCTTACACAGGGGTGTCTCCAGATAAAGTAGGTCTTTCTGCTTTTGATAAAACCCCTATCCCCAATTGGAATATGAAGTATACCGGGCTCATGCGTTTGGATTGGTTTAAAGATCATTTCACCAGATTCACCATAAGTCATGGTTATAGGGCAGCCTATAGTGTGAATTCTTACGCGACCAATTTAGAAAAAGAAAACAGTACATTTAATCCAGAAACCCTAGATGTAAGGCCCGATTATATTTTTAATAATCTGGTTTTGAATGATGAGTTTAATCCGTTAGTGCGTATTGATTTTGAGAGTAAAAATAATTTGAGTATGCTTTTTGAAATGAAAATGGATCGCGCACTTTCAATGAGTTTTGATAATAATTTACTCACAGAAATTCAAGGCAAAGAATTCACTTTAGGTTTGGGATACAGAATTAAAGACGTACAGTTTGTCACAAATATTGGCGGGGCAAAACAACGCTTAAAGAGTGACTTAAATATTAAGGCAGATTTGAGTCTCAGAGACAATTACACCCTGATTCGCAACCTAGAATTAGACAATACACAGGTGAGTGCGGGCCAGTATTTCTTGTCGGCCAAACTAAGAGCAGAATATGCCTTGAGTCAGAATTTAAACGCCCTTTTCTTTTACGATTTCACCTTCTCAAAATACGCGGTTTCTACCGCCTTTCCTCAGAGCCTGATCAATACAGGTATTAGTTTGAGGTACAATTTTGGAAATTGATAAAAACTTCTTTTTGGGTCTTGTATAGCGCTTTAAATTGGGTTACATTTGTGAAATAACTAATCGTTTTAAGATGAATATACCAGCAGAATTAAAGTATACTAAGGACCACGAGTGGGTCAAAATTGACGGAGATATAGCGACCGTTGGAATTACAGATTTTGCCCAATCAGAATTGGGAGACATTGTATATGTTGAGGTAGATACTTTAGATGAAAGTCTGGATAAGGATGCTGTTTTTGGCACGGTAGAAGCCGTTAAAACGGTGTCTGATTTGTTTCTTCCGCTTTCTGGTGAGGTGATTGAATTTAATGAGGGTTTAGAAGATACGCCTGAGGACGTGAATACTGATCCTTACGAAGCTGGATGGATGATTAAATTAAAAATTTCAGACGCTTCTGAGATAGACAGCTTGCTTTCAGACGCAGACTACAAAGCTTTGGTAGGTGCCTAAAAGAATCCTTTTATGGCTGGCGTATTTTTGTTTTTTAGGCCTTTTAACTTATTTGAGCCTCACGCCTATAGCAGCCAAATCATTGCCGCCTATTCCATACTTTGACAAGCTAGCCCACACTGGGTTTTACTTACTGTTGCAAGGGCTGTTTTCTTTGGCCTTGTTTTTTGAAAATCGAAGTGGCACACGCACACTTGTATGGGGCAGTGCCTTTTTTCACATTTTTTACGGCACGGTAATTGAAGTAATTCAAGCAAACTTAGTGCCGGGTAGGTTTGGAGAATGGCAAGATGGACTGGCCAATACACTGGGTGTTTTGATTGGCGTACTGTTGTCATTTAAGCTCATGAAGCGCTTTAATAAAGAAAATGAAAAAAATTAGTTGTTATTTTTATAAATAAAGTTTTAAATTAGCGATCACTAAACCGAATAATATGGAACCAAAAAAGAATCCCAAAGCAGATTTAACCAAAAACATTGGCTTGTACTTTGTGATAGGACTTTGTGTAACAATGTTTATCACTTGGCGTGCTTTGGAGTGGAAAACCTACGATGAAGACAATAATTTTGACTTCACATTAAATGTAGAAGATCAGTTAGATGAGGAGGTTCCAATGACGGAACAGCTTAAAACACCTCCACCTCCACCGCCACCAGCTGCACCAGAAATTATTGAAGTTGTAGAAGATGAGGAGGAAATAGAAGAAACAGTGATTGAATCTACGGAAACTTCCCAAGAAGAAGTGATCGAAATAGATGACGTGGTAGAAGAGGATTTTGACGAGGATTTATCTATTCCATTTGCGGTAATTGAAGATGTGCCTATTTTTCCAGGTTGTGAATCTGAAAAAAGCAAAGGTGCTGCGGCTGTTAGGGCTTGTTTTAACGAAATGATGCAGAAACATATCAGAAGAAACTTCCGTTATCCTGAAATTGCACAAGAAATGGGTGTTCAAGGTAGGGTAAATGTAATGTTCACCATTCAAAAAGATGGTTCTATTGGAAACATCAGATACCGTGGTCCAGACAAAAATTTAGAAGCAGAAGCGCTTAGAATTATCGAGAAGCTTCCTAAAATGATCCCAGGTAAACAAAGGGGAAGACCGGTAAGGGTACCTTTTAGTATTCCAATTACGTTTAAATTACAGTAGTCTTCACAGGGATTAAGCCTATATTAAAACCGCGCCTTTAGGCGCGGTTTTTTTTTGATCCCATCTTCCATTTTAATTTGGGTGTTATAAATGCGGTATAATAATTGCAAATGCACCCCTTGCAATGTATCTTTGCCCCCTTATTGCCCTATAGATATGTCTGCTCGAGAAGTTGTATTAGAAACCCCTAACGAATCCATGCCCAAACAAGGGGTTTTAGTGGTTTTTAAAGAGATCACAAAGATGCGGTTGGCCATTAGTGTGGTGTTTTCTGCAGTGGCAGGTTATTTGCTTGCGGCAGAAACCGTTTCTTTTTCACACATTTTACTGCTTTCTCTTGGTGGTTATGCCATGGTAGGTGCCTCAAATGCTTTCAATCAGGTCATTGAAAAAGACTTGGATGCACTGATGAATCGCACAGCGAATAGGCCAATACCAACCCATAGAATCAGTACCCAAACAGCGCTGATTATAGCGTCCCTGCTCACGGTATTAGGTTTGGTTTCTCTCTATGTATTGAGTCCTAAAACAGCCATGTTTGGCGCTGTATCCATATTCTTATACACCAGTGTTTACACGCCTTTAAAAACAATTACACCGCTAGCCGTTTTTGTTGGAGCCATTCCAGGTGCTATTCCATTTATGTTGGGCTGGGTGTCTGAGACAAATAGTTTTGGTATTGAACCGGGGACCCTTTTTATGATCCAGTTTTTCTGGCAATTTCCACATTTTTGGTCATTGGCTTGGTTGTTAGACGAAGACTATCAAAGGGGTGGTTTTAAAATGCTGCCAACGGGTAAGAAGGATAAAAAAACGGCACTCCAGATCATTATGTACACTTTTTGGATGTTGGTCATTTCTGTGATCCCTGTTTTAGGCATTACGGGACAATTGTTACTTTCAATTCCGGCAGCTATTACAGTTGGACTTATGGGTGTAGTGATGCTGCTTTATGCGCTGAGGCTATACGACAAAGGCGGACAAAAAGAAGCCAAAGCGCTTATGTTGGCCAGTGTAATATATATCAGCTTGTTGCAAATAGTGTATGTAGTAGATAAGTTTTTACAATAAAATAATATAGGATGGATCTTACAAAAGGGACAGTAGAAAGTAAAAGTGCTAGGGCAAAAAAAATGATGCTCTGGTTTGGAATAATTAGTTTGGTGATGGGTTTTGCTGGCTGGACGTCTGCTTTTATAGTGAGTAGTTCAAGAGAAGATTGGCTGCAAGACTTTGTGTTGCCTACCCCATTTTTATACAGTACCATACTGTTAATCATAAGCAGCTTTACGTATGGTTTGGCCAAAAGATTTGTGGTTTTAGGGCGGGATAAGAATGCTTCTGCCTTGCTGCTCATTACGCTTGGTTTAGGTATTGCGTTTATTGGGCTACAGTTTTCAGGTTTTTCAGATATGATTGCCATGGGGTATTATTTTACAGGACCTACGAGTAATGTGACACTTTCTTATATTTTTTTGATTGCCTTTGTTCACATTCTTCACTTGGTAGCAGGCTTGATTAGCTTAGTGGTGGTTATTGTAAACCAATTCAGGGGCAAATACAGTCCTCAGAATTATTTAGGCATTAGCCTGGGTGAGACCTTTTGGCACTTTTTAGATCTTTTGTGGGTCTATTTGGTGGTGTTTTTTTACTTTTTTGCTTAAAGGGTGGTAAATTAGGCTTAAAAGGCACATTTTTACTCAAGTAAAATCCTCTAAAAAAACTGGTTTTTTTTAAAACCAAATAATTGTCTTTCGATCAATAATGATGTAAATTTGACAAAATTTATTTAATACGAATACTATTTTATGGATACTACGGTTACAAACGCACAGAGTGCACCCGTTTGGGGAGGTGGAAATAAGCCATTAGAGGCCAGTTATGGTAAGATGATGATGTGGTTTTTTATCCTGTCAGATGCCCTTACTTTTTCTGGATTTTTAGTTGCTTACGGGTTTTCTAGGTTTAAGTTTATTGAATCTTGGCCTATTGCAGATGAGGTGTTTACCCACGTGCCGTTTTTTCATGGGAACTACCCTATGTATTATGTGGCTTTTATGACCTTTGTTTTAATCATGTCTTCTGTGACTATGGTATTGGCCGTAGATGCAGGGCATAAGATGAAAAAAACTGCTGTGACCTGGTATATGTTCCTGACTGTCATTGGAGGGATTATATTTGTGGGTTCTCAAGCTTGGGAATGGGCTACTTTTATCAAAGGAGATTTTGGGGCACTAGAGACAAAAGGAGGTAGAATCCTTCAGTTTGTAGACGCCAATACAGGAGAGCGTTTGGCGATTAGAGATTTTGCAGCCACTTTGCCTTCACATAGAACACAGCACGAATCTAAAAATGGCATTTGGTTTAGCTCAGAAAAAGCACTTCCAAGTTTTAGTCTAGAAGAAGTTGTTGCTGGGGTAGAGGCACATGAAAATGTACTGATTAGGACAGAGAAAATTACTGCTGAAGGAGAGAAAACACTATTGTCAAGAGCAGAAACTTTAGGCAAATTGTCCTCTGCAACGCAAGTAGTTGAAGGCGCTAATTTAATTCAGAATGAGTATGGAAGCAGGTTGTTTGCAGATTTCTTTTTCTTTATTACAGGCTTCCACGGTTTTCACGTATTTACAGGTGTATTAATTAACCTGATTATTTTCTTTAATGTTCTTTTGGGAACCTATGAGAAAAGAGGCCATTATGAAATGGTTGAAAAGGTTGGTTTGTACTGGCACTTTGTAGATTTAGTATGGGTATTTGTATTTACTTTCTTTTACCTCGTTTAACTTAAGCATAATTCACTATCATGGGACACGAACATAAATTATCAATTTTTAGAGGACTTGTAACCTTTAAATCAAATACTCAAAAGATCTGGGGTGTATTGGTGTTTTTATCAATTATCACGGCTATTGAAGTTGCCTTAGGTATTATAAAACCAGAGGTTTTAACCCAAAATAGTTTTTTAGCAATGAAATTGCTGAACTGGATTTTCATTATTCTAACCCTTGTAAAAGCTTACTATATTGCTTGGGATTTTATGCACCTAAGGGATGAAAAAGTTGGTCTCAGAAGGGCCGTAGTTTGGACGGGTGTTTTTCTTATTGGATACCTTTCCTTCATTCTTTTAGTAGAAGGGAATTATATTTATGACATTTATAAGGCTGGATTTGTTAAATGGGAATTTTAATAAAGGCCAAATAGTATCTATAAAAGGCGGTTTTTTAATCCGCCTTTTTTTATTTTTACAAAGATTTAAAATCAAAAAAACGCTATCATGAAGACCGCTCAAGTTAAAAAGACATTTGTTTTAGGGGTGTTGTTTGTCCTTCCTTTAGTGGCGTATCTTTTTTTTGCCTCTGGAGTGAATAATTTTGGTAGGTTGCCTATTATGACTGAGGTAGTTGAGGAGCTTCCTGAGAATAAAGCGGGCGTTTTTTTAGCAAGTAAAATTTCAATTGTAGGGTATTTAGGGTCTGATCTCAGCCAGAGGCAGGTGAATATGTTTAACCTCAATCAAAAGATTTACAAGCGTTTTTCGGAATTTACAGATTTTCAAATGCTTATGGTGCTCCCAGATGGAACACAGGAGCAGTTGGCAGAAGTGATGCGAGAACTTGCGGCTATTGGTGAAGTGGGTGCCTGGCGCTTTGTTTTCTTAACACCTGAGCAAATTCAGGCCCAGTTTGAAAGTTTGCAAGTGCCTGAGCGTCTAGATGTTTCTTTGGGTACGGATCAAGTGTACATTATAGATAAGGCTCTGCAGTTAAGGGGTAGAAAAGCCACTGGAAAAGATGCGGCGCTCTATGGGTACAATGCCACAGAAGTATCTCTTTTAACCAATACCATGATAGACGACGTTAAGATTCTTTTGGCTGAATACAGAATGGCACTTAAAAAGAACAACCAATATAAAGACTTATAGTAATTATGGCAGCTAAAAAGTACACCTATGTTTGGGTTTCATTTATAGTGTTGATTTTTGGGATACTCGTTATTCCCTCTATAGTAGATCGATTTACCTCTGGTGCTGTAGTAACTTCTGAACGTTTGAGTATTGCTAACAATAGTGGAGATCTAGCTTATATTACCCTTAATGGCGATAAAAGAAAAGTGCCTCCTTTTAGTTTTTACAATCAGGACAGTATACTTGTGTCTGATTTAGATTATAAAGGCAAGGTATTTGTAGTAGAGTTTTTCTTTGCCTCTTGTCCTACCATTTGTCCTATCATGAATAAGAACTTGATTTATGTTCAAGACCAATTGTTGGATCGTGAAAATTTTGGGATAGCCTCTTTTAGTATAGATCCTTTTAACGATACTCCATCCGTGTTAAAAGAATACGCAGAACGTTATGGGGTGGTTAATATGGATTGGCATTTAATGAGCGGTCCATTGGAGGAAATTTACGATTTAGCCAATGAAGGTTTTAATATCTTTGCACAGCAAATGCCAAATGCACCGGGAGGTTTTGAGCATGCCGGTATGTTTGCTCTAGTAGACAAAAATGGATTTATAAGATCAAGGGTAGATGAGTTTGGAAACCCAATTATTTATTACAGAGGTGCAATTGACCATGAGATAGGCGTAAATGACCATGGAGAGACAGACCAAATAGAAGCCCTTATTACAGATGTTAAAAAACTTTTAGAGGAATAATATGGAAGATCAACTTAATAAAGAAAAGCGTTTTAATACCCTGATTACTATTGTTTCAATTGCCATACCAGTTGTAGTAGCTATTTTATTTGGTATAAAGATTCCTGGAGTAGCCCCACTATCTATATTGCCTCCAGTCTATGCTACTATTAACGGTCTTACAGCTGTTGTTTTGGTTTTAGCAGTTCTGGCTATTAAAAATGGTCAAAGGCAAAGACACCAGTATTTAATGACTACGGCCATTGTATTTTCTTTGTTGTTTTTGGTTATGTATGTGGCCTATCACATGACTTCTGACTCTACGCCTTATGGTGGAGAAGGTGTTATGAGAACGCTTTATTTTTTCATTCTCATCACCCATATAGTGCTTTCTATTGCCATTATTCCTTTGGTGTTAAAAACGTATGCAAAAGCTTATTTAAAGCAGTTTAAGGCTCATAAAAAACTTGCTAGGATTACTTTTCCAATTTGGTTGTATGTTGCCGTTACTGGAGTGGTTGTGTATCTAATGATAGCACCTTATTACGTTTCATAATACTTATATGATGAAAAATTCTTTTGCTGTCCGCCCATTAATATTAGCTATCATCCTTGGCGCTTTTTTGATCGTTCCACACGAAGCATTGGCCCAATGCGCCATGTGTAGAGCTGTTTTGGAGTCCGAGGGAAATGCAGACGTGGCAGAAGGGATCAATGATGGGATTGTGTACCTTATGGCTATTCCTTATGTTCTGATTGCGGGTATTGGGATAGCGATTTACAGGAAAATGCGAACTCCGGCAGTATCTGCTTCAGAATAATTTTAACATAATATTTAGATTTTAGGGTGTAACATAACTTCCTCTTAATAGTCTAAGAGTTGAGGCAATTTACGAATGTCTTTGATTGAACCAATAAAACGGATATAAAGCATGGCAATGATTGAAATAAAAGACCTTCACAAGTCTTACCAAATGGGAAGCAATAGCCTTCACGTGTTAAAAGGGATTAACTTTT